>WNFV01005268.1_pt1 | contig 33017 bp, 28 predicted proteins | sample 5400101 | NCBI WGS metagenome assembly WNFV01 (sample SAMN13153361, study PRJNA577476) | soil metagenome | isolation source: 115 cm soil or saprolite under grassland replicate 1 | place: USA:California | collected 2016-06-15 | reverse complement strand
AGCCCGCAGATCGTACAGGTTGGGCTGAACAAGTGGGTCTTCAACCGCTCGATTCCCCGTACTCCGCCGAGGAATTCGTTAATCCCGAAATCGGCCAGCAGCGCCTCGTCGTCGAGCGGAACACTTTCTAGCGTGCGAAGGTCGGCCTCCGATGGCGGGCGCACCCGATCGTAGAATCCTGGTATCAGAATGCGCTCGTCGGGCGTCTTCAGCGTCGAGAGCGCCCATGTCAGCCGCCAGGCCGGGTTCGGCACCACAGTGGCGTTTGAGGAGTGCAGATCGTGCGAGGCGCCACGCGCCATCAGCTCGACATAACAGATGCCTTTCGCACCGCAGTTGATCGCCGGCTGTTCCAGCGCATTGCGGCCGCCAGTCTCCCACAGGCAGCCGTCGGCGCGCAGCAGGCCGGCGTACTGGTGGCAGAACTCCTCCAGGTGGACCGAGCCAATCTCTTCTTCGCCTTCGATTAAGAAGTTGATTGTGATTGGCAGCTCGCCCTCGGTCGCCAGCCAGGACTCGATCGCCTGAAGCCGCAGCATCAGGTTGCCTTTGTTGTCGGCCACGCCGCGCGCGTAGAGCTTGCCATCGCGCGGCGTCGGATCAAAGGCCGGCGAGATCCAGCGATCGAGCGGCTCGGGTGGCTGGACATCGTAGTGATCGTAGACCAGCAGCGTGCGCGCGCCGCCGCCGATCGAGCCGTAGACCACCGGCGCCGCTCCAGGCAGGCGCAGCACGCGCACATCGGCGCCCAGGCGCTCTAGCCGCTGCACGACGATCGCGGCGGTCTCTTCCAGCCCCAGGCCCTGCGCCGCGATCGATGGCTGACGCAACAGCGCGCACAGCTCATCGTAGTAGCGGTCGTGGCTGGCCTCGATATGTGCGGCGAAGCGATCCCGATCCATGGGTGGCTCCTTTCGTTGATGGCGGATGGGCGCAGTCTATCATGGGTGCATGCTTCGGGCAAGCAGCCGCAGGCTTGAGCCTGCGGCTGCTTGCCCGAAGCATGCTTCAGCAGGCTGATCAACACATAGCCGGCTTCAGTGGGCGCTGCTGGCGGCGCGAGGTACCTCAGATTTATCTGTGTTTCGTTTTTTGCCCTCTAAGAGCGCAAAAAAGAAACACAAAAGAAGATAAAGTACCGCTGCGAATAAATCACTTTTGGGCCACAGTGTAAGTTCTGGCATTAAATGGTATCATAGCATTGGGCGAAATAGTCAATTGCTCTGTGCGAAATGTGACATACCATATGCCACGGCCCACCCATACCTATGATGCGATCATCGTCGGCGCGGGGCCGAACGGCCTGGCGGCTGCAATCACGCTGGCGCGCGCCGGCCGCTCGGTGCTCCTTCTGGAAGCCGAGCCGACCGTTGGCGGTGGGACGCGCTCGGCCGAGCTGACGCTGCCTGGTTTTGTCCACGACATCTGCTCAGCGGTTCACCCGCTGGGGGTCGGCTCGGTGTTCTTCCAAAGTTTGCCGCTGCGCGAGCATGGGCTGGAGTGGATTTACTCGCCCGCGCCGCTGGCGCACCCGTTCGACGACGGAACCGCCGCGTCGCTGGAGCGATCGGTGCGTGCGACCGGCGCGACACTGGGCGGCGATGCCGAGGCGTACTGGCGGCTGATGGCGCCGATTGCCCGCGACTGGGAGAAGATCGCCTACACCACCCACGGCCCGCTGCGGCTCTCGCCACATCTGCTGGCGCTGGCGCGTTTCGGGCTGCGGGCGATCTGGCCGGCGCGCGGCCTGGCCGAGGCATGGTTTCGCGGCGAGCGCGCGCGTGGCTTTTTCGCCGGCCTGGCGGCGCATTCGATCTTGCCGCTGGAGTGTGCGCCGAGCGCCGCCGCCGGGCTGGTACTGGCTGCACTGGGGCACGTTTATGGCTGGCCGATCCCGCGCGGTGGCGCGCAGCGGATCGCCGACGCGCTGGCGAGCTACCTGCGCACGCTTGGCGGCGAGATTCGCACCGGCGAGCGGGTCGCGACGCTGGCTCAGCTGCCGCCGGCGCGCATGGTGCTGCTCGATGTCACGCCACGCCAGCTTGTGCAGATCGCCGGCGAGCGCTTGCCGGACGGCTACCGCCGCGCGCTCGGGCGCTACCGCTATGGCACGGGTGTGTTCAAGCTCGACTGGGCGCTGGATGGGCCGATTCCCTGGATTGCGCCCGAGTGTACGCGCGCGGCCACGGTTCACCTTGGCAGCACGCTGGCAGAGATCGCCATGTCGGAGCGTGCGGCCTGGCAGGGCCGGCCCGCCGAGCGGCCATATGTGCTGCTGGCGCAGCAAAGCCTGTTCGATGCAAGCCGCGCGCCAGCCGGCCAGCACACGGCCTGGGCCTACTGCCATGTGCCGCACGGCTCGGATGTCGATATGACCGATCGGATCGAGGCGCAGATCGAGCGCTTTGCGCCCGGCTTCCACGATCGCATCCTGGCACGCAGCGCGATCGGGCCGGCGGCGATGCAGGCGCACAATGCCAACTACATCGGCGGCGACATCAACGGCGGCGTGCAGGATCTCTTCCAGCTCTACACGCGGCCGGTCGCAAGCCTTAATCCCTACAAGACGCCCGCGCTGGGGATCTACATCTGCTCGTCGTCCACACCGCCGGGCGGGGGAGTGCATGGGCTATGCGGCTACTTTGCGGCCCAGGCGGCGCTGCGCGATGATCCATAAAGGACTCGCGTTTAACAAAACATCCCGGTGACGGGGTGACCGGGTGAGGGGGTGTGTTCATCACCCGGTCACCCAATAGCTGGGATGGTTTTATTTTGCACATCCCTAACATTTGGCAGTGGGCCGATAGTGATCTTACAGCGCGCCCAGGAACCCCTCGATCAGCGGCGCCTGCGCTTCATCATCGACGAGAAATGCATCATGTCCGGCGCTCGATGCCAGCTCGGCGTGTGTGACTGGGCGGCCGAGCCGCCACAGCGCATCGGCGATCGCGACCGATTCCGAAGTCGGGTACAGCCAATCGCTAGTGAAGGAGAGCAGCAGGAACGTGGCATGGCTGCGCGCCAGCGCGGCGTCGAGCGAGCCGTAGCGCGCCGGCAGATCCCAGTAGTCCATCGCCTTGGTGATATACAGGTAGGTGTTGGCGTCGAAGCGCGCGTTGAAGCTAGTGCCCTGATAATCCAGGTAGCTCTCGATCGCGAACTCGCGCTCCAGTGTGAAGGCAGGACCGCCGCCATCCTGGTACGCACGGCCGAACTTGCGCTCCAGCGATGGCTCGCTCAGATAGGTGATGTGGCCGATCATACGCGCCACCGCCAGGCCGTCGGCGGGCGGCTCGCTATCGTAGTAGTCGCCGCCGCGCCAGCGCGGGTCGCTCATAATCGCGCGGCGGCCGATCGCGTTCCAGGCCAGCGTCTGCGGCGATGAGCGCGCGCTGGTGGCCAGCAGGATCGCGCCGCGCACCCGCTCGGGCAGCGCAGTGGCCCATTCCAGCGCCTGGAAGCCGCCCATCGAGCCGCCCGCCACTGCCAGCAGCCGATCGATCCCCAGCCGGTCGAGCAGCCGCGCCTGCGCCTGCACCATGTCGCCGATCGTCAGCACCGGGAAGCGCGCCGCGTATGGCCGGCCGGTGGCCGGGTTGCTGCTGCTGGGGCCGGTGCTGCCCTGGCAGCCGCCCAGCACATTCGAGCAGATCACAAAGTAGCAGTCGGTATCGAATGGACGGCCAGGACCAACCATGCTATTCCACCAGCCTGGCTTTGTGTCGCCGGCCTGCCAGCCGGCCGCGTGCGCATCGCCCGAGAGCGCGTGCAGCAGCAGGATGGCGTTGTCGCCGGAGGCATTCAGCTTGCCATAGGTTTCGTAAGCCAGCGTGATCGGCCCGAGCGCTACGCCGCTCTCCAGCACAAGCGGCTCCAGCCAGGTCGCGTAGCGCCGCTCGACCAGGCCAACGCTGGGGCAAGATTGTGTCGCGAGTGCATTCATAGAACACCTGCTAAGGGTTAGGGGTTAAGGGTTAGCAACGTTGAGTTCAGTGAAATTCATCGCACCCTAACCCTTAACCCCTAACCCCTAATCCCTACACTTTCGCCAGCGCCTGATCCAGGTCGGCGATGATGTCGTCGATCGTCTCAATGCCGACCGACAACCGCACGTAGTCGTCGGTGACGCCGGTGAGCTGCTGCTCCTCGGGCGTGAGCTGGCTGTGGGTGGTGCTTGCCGGGTGGATCGCCAGGCTCTTCGCGTCGCCGATATTGGCCAGGTGCGAGAACAGCTTCAGGTTGTCGATGAAGGTCTTGCCGGCCGGTTTGCCGCCGGTGATGCCGAAGCCCAGGATGCCGCTCTGGCCCTTGGGAAGATACTTCTGCGCCAGCGCGTAGGTCGCGTGCTCGGGCAGGCCGGGGTAGTTGACCCAGGCGACTTTCGGGTGCTCCTTCAGATGCTTCGCTACCGCCAACGCGTTCTGGCTATGCCGCTCGACGCGCAGCCCCAGCGTCTCCAGCCCTTGCAGGATCAGAAAGGCATTGAACGGGCTCAGCGCCGCGCCGGTGTCGCGCAGGCCCTGGACGCGCGCCTTGATGATGTAGGCCAGCGGCCCCAGCGCCTGCGTATAGATCAGCCCGTGGTACGACGGATCAGGCTCGGTCAGCTCGGGGAATCGGCCCTGCGTCCAGTCGAACTTGCCGCTATCGACCAGCAGGCCGCCGATGCTGTTGCCATGGCCGCCGATGTATTTGGTGGCCGAGTGGACGATGATATCGGCGCCCCACTCGAACGGCTTGCACAGGTACGGCGTGGCGGTGGTCGGGTCGACGATCACCGGGACGCCCTGCTCGTGGGCGATGCCGGCGATCTTCTCCAGATCGAGGATGTCGAGCTTCGGGTTGCCGACCAGCTCCAGAAAGAAGGCCTTGGTGCGGCCGTCGATCGCATTACGGAAGCCCTCGTAGTCGCGCGCGTCGACGAAGCGAGTGGTGATACCGAGTTTCGGCAGTGTGTGGCGGAACAGGTTGTAGGTGCCGCCGTACAGGTCGGTCGAAGAGACGATATTGTCGCCGGTGCCGGCGATATTCAGGATCGCCAGCGTCTCAGCCGCCTGGCCGGATGCCAGCGCCAGCGCGCCGACGCCGCCTTCGAGCGCGGCGATCCGCTGCTCGAGCACATCGGTGGTCGGGTTCATGATCCGGGTATAGATATTGCCGAACTCTTGCAGGCCGAACAGCCGCGCGGCGTGGTCGGTATCGTTGAACTGGTACGACGTGGTCTGATAGATCGGTACCGCGCGCGCGCCGGTGGTCGGGTCGGATTGCTGGCCGGCGTGTAGCGCCAGGGTCTCAAAGCCGTTGAACTTGACTTCCTCTGCCATTGGGATGTGCCTCCATTGCTTTATGATAATTTGCAATTAAAAAAGCCCCCATCAGAAAGATGAGGACTCATGGCTGCCGTTAGAAACAAAATCCCTTCCGTAACAAGGAAGGGGCTTGCATAAGCGTAGCCCTCTCATCTTCCAGTCGCGCTGCCGGATTTGGCACCCTAATGATTGAGTTAAAAGTTAAGAGTCAAGAGTTAAGAGTTATGTGTGAACATAACTTTGAACTTTGAACTTTGAACTTTGAACTCTTTCCAGGGTTGCCGAGGCTTCATCGGGCCGGTCCCTCCACCTCTCTGGATAAGAGCTGCAATATTCAGTTGTTGCAGGCAATGATAAGCGAGTCACACGGGATTGTCAAGTCGCATTTCGGCGCAGTCAGGGCTACGTCAACGTCGGCCCTCACCCTGCCACTGCGGCGGCACCCCCCTCCCGCGGCTGGGAGTGGGGTTGGGGGGTGAGGGCCTGCGGCGCTTGATAGGCCACGCCCTGGCTGGTATAATCCGCCGAACAGGTATTCGCACCCAGCCAGAGGATCGCCCGTGCCATCGCTCGAACGCCGCCCGCCACCCTCACAGCCACGCGACACGAGCCGCGCGGTGGCGCGGCGCTTGGCCTGGCCCAGCTGGCTGAACGGCCCAATGATCACGCTGGTGATGGTGGTGGTGGGCGGCATTCTGATCGTCGCGGTGATGCTGGCCCTGCGCACAAACCGCGCGCTGACCAATATTCAGCAGGTCGACCCACGCCGTAATTCGACCGCGCTGGTGATCGCGCGGCCGCTGGCCGGCGGCGAGCTGGTGCCTACGCTGCCGCCGCTGCCCGATGCGCTGCGTGAGCCGGTGAATGTGCTGCTGCTCGGCGTGGACAAGCGCCCGAGCGCTGAGGATGGCGTGCGCAGCGATACGCTGATACTAGTTCATCTCGATCCGCTGGACAAATGGGCTTCGATGCTGTCGATCCCGCGCGACTCGGTGGTGAATATCCCCCATATGGGCTATGCCAAGATCAACGCGGCCTACTCGTATGGCTTCAACAACGCTGCGGCGATCTATGGCGATGGCACTGTGCCCGATGCGGCTGGAGCGGCGCTGGCGGCCGAGACGGTCGAGCAGTTCCTGGGCGTGAAGGTCGATTTCACCGCCCAGGTCGATTTTCACGGTTTCGAGGCGCTGGTCGATTCGGTCGCCGGAGTGGTGGTGGATGTACCGACGCCGCTGATGGACGCCGAGTATCCGACCGAGGATTATGGCGTCGAGCGGATCTACATCCCCGAGGGCTTGCAGGTGATGAACGGCCACACCGCCTTGATCTATGCCCGCTCGCGCCACGCCAGCACCGATTTTGACCGTGGCCGGCGCCAGCAGGTGGTGCTGCGAGCGTTGCTGGAGCAGGTGCGCGCGCGGGGGTTGCTGGAGAATGTGGCGGCGTTGCCGCAGTGGGCCGCAGTGCTGGAGCAAAATATCCGAACGACCCTGCCGATCGCCGATCTGGGCATGATCAACGGGCTGGCGACGCTGGCGCGCGGGCTAAAGAGCGATCGGATCCTGCAGTTGAGCATTAGCCCGGCCGACGTAGCGATTGACTCGGAGGATGGATCTGACATCTACTGGAACCGATCTGACCTTGCCGCGCTGGTGGCGCGCTGGCTGGCCGGCCCGCCGGCCCCTCCCAGCGCCGAGGCTACCCCAGCAGCTAGCGCCTCCAGCCGGGTTCAGGTGCTCAACGGCGCCGCTGTGGAGGGGCTGGCCAGCCGAGTGAGCGCCTTCCTGAGCGGCCGGGGCATTGCGCTGATCGACCCCGGCCAGGCGTCGCGGGTTTATGAGCACACGACGATCATCGACTATACCGGTCGGCCGGGAGCCCGCCAGCGCCTGGCCGAGATCCTTGGTATCGACCCGCGCTACGTGCAGGCTGCGCCGGGGCCAGATGCGCCGCCGCCGGAGCAGGCCGATATTGTGCTGATCCTGGGGCAGGATTACCAGGAACGCTGGGTAGGCCAGTAAAACGTAATTGGAGCACATTCCAAAGTCTCCTGAGTGAGCTTATCGTCGATCGACTGAATGTATGTTTTACGCTTTACGGAGATCAGGTTCTCATGATCGATATTGTCACTCCCAACTGGGTCAAGCATGCCGTCTTCTACCAGATTTTCCCCGACCGCTTCGCAAAGAGCGACAAGCTGGTCAAGCCGAGCAACCTCCAGCCTTGGGACAGCCCGCCGACGGTTGAGGGCTACAAAGGTGGCGACCTGCTTGGCGTGGTCGAGCATCTGGATCACATCCAGGCGCTTGGTGCGACGGCGATCTATTTCACGCCTATCTTCCAGTCGACCTCGAACCATCGCTACCACACCCACGATTACTACCAGGTCGATCCGCTGCTGGGCGGCAACGCCGCCTTTCGCACCATGCTCGGCGAGGCGCACCGGCGCGGCCTGAAGGTGGTGCTGGATGGTGTGTTCAACCACACTAGCCGCGGATTCTTCCAGTTCAACGATATCCTGGAGAACGGCCCGCACTCACCCTGGCTGGATTGGTTCACGATCGAGGGCTGGCCGCTGAGCCCCTACGATGGCGGCAAGCCGGCCAACTACCTCAGCTGGGTCGGCAATCGCGCGTTGCCGAAGCTGAAAACCGCCAATCCGCAGGTGCGCGAGTTCATTATGCAGGTGGCGGAATATTGGCTGCACGAGGGCATCGACGGCTGGCGGCTGGATGTGCCGTTCGAGATTACGACCGCCGGCTTCTGGCAGGAGTTTCGGCAGCGCGTCAAGGCGATTAACCCCGATGCGTATATCGTCGGCGAGATCTGGCACGATAGCCGCGAGTGGCTCCAGGGCGACCAGTTCGACGCGGTGATGAACTACCTGTTCGCCGAATCGGCGATCGCGTTTGCCGCCGGCGCGCGCGTGCTGCCCGATCAGGTGGCTGGGCGATCGTATCAGCCCATCCCGGCGCTCTCGGGCCTGGGCTACGCCGACAAGATCGATTGGCTGCTAAAGCTCTACCCATGGGAGATCCAGCTGGCGCAGCTGAACCTGCTCGACAGCCACGACACCGCGCGGCTGATCAGCATTGTCGGCGGTGATCGCGACAGCGTGCGCCTGGCGACGTTGCTACTGATGACTTTCCCCGGCGCGCCGTCGATCTACTATGGCGACGAGATCGGCCTGCCCGGCACGAATTTCGACCCTGACACCCGCCGGACGATCGCATGGGATCGCGTCAACACCTGGGACACGCAGGTGCTGGACTACCACAAGCAGCTGATCGCCATGCGCCATGCCCACCCCGCGCTACGCACCGGCGCCTACCACCGGCTCCACGCCGACGACGACAGCTACGTCTTCGCGCGCACAAACGACGACGAGGCGCTGCTGGTGGCGATCAACGCGGCTGCGGCGCCACGCAATATTCTTGTGCCGTCCAACGGCCTGTTCGCGGAGGGCAGTGAGCTGGAGCCGGTCTATGGCGGTAGTGGTGCGCGCATTGAGGATGGGCAGGTCTGGCTGAATCTGGCGGGGCACGATGGGTTGGTGTTAGCGGCAAGGAGCTAATCTGCCATGAATGCAGCCAGAGTTAAGCTGAGCGGCGCAGATATCGGCATTATCGTCCTAACAGTCGCGACCGCAGCCATCCATTTCAGCCGGGCGATCGCCGACCCAGAGATTCGCGTGCTGTTTATCCTGAATGGCCTGGGGTATCTGGCCTTGCTGTCCGCGATCTATCTGCCTTTTCCCTGGTTCGCGGGCCGTCGGAAGCTGGCACACCGGCTGCTGATCGGCTATGTGGCGCTGACAATTATTCTGTGGGGCGTATGGGTCGCGATGAGCGGCGAGGCGACTGCGCTCGGTATAGTGGACAAGCTGATCGAGATTGCGCTGATTGGGTTGCTGTGGTGGCAGCGCAGGCAGGCCCGATAAGGGGTGATTGCATCGCTAGTGCGCCACCAATTGCTCAAAATAGCGGCTGATCATGGCGATCACCTGGTCGGCGGTCTCCTCGATCGGTTTATTGGTCACATTGATCACCGAAAATCCGCCCTTGCGAAAGATCCGCTGGCCGAACTCGACCTCGGTATAGAGCGCCTCGGTGTCGGAGTAGGTGTGGCCGGCGTGCCAGCCGTAGGCTTCCTGACGCCAGCGGCGATGCTGCATCAACACCTCCACGTCGATCGTTAGGCCGATCACGCGGCGGCGATCGATCTCGAACAGCTCCTTCGGCGGCTGGATATCGAGCACCAGCGGCACATTGGCCACCCGCCAGCCCAGCACCGAAAGATAGATGCTGAGCGGTGTCTTGCCGACTCGCGAGATGCCGGTGAGCACCACATCGGCCTGCGCGAGCTCGTTCGGGCCGCGCCCGTCGTCGTGGTCGACTGTGTACTCGATCGCCTTGATACGCTCCAGGTAGGTTTCATTCCCGCCCTGATACAGGCCAGGCTGGCCCAGCGGCACCTGCCCCAGCACCGCCGAAAGCTCGGCCAGCGGGTCGCCGATCGTGTCGATCGCCGTGATCTGATACTCTTGGGCCAGCTGGATGAGCGCCTGGCGGATCTTGGGGTCGACCATAGTGTGGATGATGATGCCGCGCCTGGCCACCACCTGCGCGATCGCCTCGGCGAGCTGATCGCGGCTGCATATCTGTGGGATGACGATCATTTGTGGGTTGAGGCCCGTGAATTGGGAGAGCGCGATGCGTGCGACATGCTTGCCAAGCGCGCCGGCGCCGCCGGAAAAAATAAAGATCGGCGGGGTCGCCGGCGTAGGCTGCTCAATAGCTTCCATCTTGTTCCTCCACCCCTCGCGGCAGGTCGCCGCATCGCTACTATCACTCTACCATTACGGGGCGCCGCTGCGGGTAGCGCAATAGTAACGCAGCGTGGAGGCTTCTGTCTTCATTCGATTTTTAGGATTTATGCAAAGGGGTGTGGGGAAGATGGCACATTAGGTTTTTGCCGCCAGCCAGACGCACTGATAAGCATCCAGTCGCAGCGAGCTTTCAGCCGCGATGCTGTTCCCGCTGATTAGATCGGTAAAGTTGTAGCCCGGCCCGTAGACACGCAGGCGGTTTCCATCCATCTCGCGCGGGTGCTCGGAAAAGTTCGCCACCACCAGTAGGCGCTGCCCAGCATGCTGGCGCACGAAGCCAAACAGCTGTGGGCTGCCGGTCTCGACCACTTCCATCGCCCCATCCCAGATCGCCGGCTGCTCGGTGCGCAGCCGAATCAGCCGCGTTAGCTCGGCGAAGATCCAGCCGGCCGGCGTGTCGTGATTTTGCTGGATGTGCGCGCGCTGCTGCCAGTCGGTAGCCGGCCGGTGAACCCAGCGGCTGTCGCCGGCTTTAGCTGGATTGTTGGCGAAGGCGTAGTCGTTGAGCGTGCCGGCCTCATCGCCCAGATAGATCAGTGGAATGCCGCCGATGCTCAGGATCACGCTGTGGAGCAGCAGGATGCGCCGCACCGCCAGGTCGATCAGCCGCTGATCGCCGGCGAGCATGGCCTGTTCCAGCCCGGCCAGCGATGCCAGCGTGCCCGAGACGCGCGCGTCGCCGGTATCGGGGTTTTCCTGAAATGGCACGCCGCGCGCGAACGAGCCTTCGAAGCGCCCGATGTAGAAGCTGTTCAGGAAGCGCCGGTGGCCGGGCGGGTCGATGCCGACCCGCCCGGCGTCGCCGTCGTCGAACGTCCAGCCAATGTCGTCGTGCGAGCGCAGGTAGTTGATCCAGGCGCAGCCGGGCGGCAGCTTGAAGCGCGTATGCATGGAGTGCGCCAGCAACTTGACATCACGCGTCGCCAGCGCCTCCCACAGCAGCGCCATCAGCAGCGGGTTGTAGGATATCTGGCATTCCTGTGGGCCGATGTAGCTCAGCACGTCGTCGGGGTGGACGATCGCCTCGGATTTGAACAGCATCGCCGGGGCGGCGATTCGGGCCAGCGCATTGAATGCCTGGATGAGCAGGTGTGCCTCGGGCTGATTTTCGCAGCTGGTGCCCATGCGTTTCCAGATGAACGGCACCGCGTCCAGCCGCAGAATCTCAACACCGGCGTTGGCCAGGAATAGCAGCTCATCGGCCATGGCGCGAAACACCTGCGGTTTGGCGTAGTTGAGATCCCACTGAAAGCTGTTGAAGGTCGTCCAGACCCAGCGCCGCATATCCGCCCGCCAGGTGAAGCTGCCGCGCCGCACCTCGGGGAAGATCTCGCGCAGTGTACGCTCGTACGCGTCGGGCATAGCGCGATCGGGGAAGATGAAATAGTAGTCCTGGTATTCGGCATCGCCGACCTGGGCGCGTTTGGCCCATTCGTGTTCATCGGAGGTGTGGTTGAAGACGAAATCGACCACCACGCTGATGCCATGTGCTTGGAACTCGCGCGCCAGCGTCGTCAGCTCTTCGATCGTCCCCAGGCCAGGGCTGACGCGGCGATAGCTGCTGATCGCGTAGCCGCCGTCGCTGTTGCCCTCCGGCGCGTCGAACAGCGGCATCAGGTGCAGGTAGGTCAGCCCGAGCTCTTTGAAATAGGGCAGGTGCTCGCAGAGCTTGGCCAGCGTGCCGCTGAACAGATCGACGTACAGCACGCCGCCGATCATACGCTGCGACTGGAACCAGTCGGGGTCGGCCTCGCGCCGAGTGTCGACCTGCTTGAGCCAGTCGGGCCGCGCCAGCCAGCTGTGCCCGGCCGCCAGCAATAGCTGCTCCAGATGGTAGAAAAAATCGTAGTTATCGCCATAGAGCGCGATCAGCAGCCCAAACAGGCGCTCCCACTCGCGCCGCAGCCGGGCCTCGAATGCCTGCCGCTGCTCGAGCGTCGCCTGCTCGCTCAGCACCGCATCCAGCCGCGGCCACAGTCGGCCAAGCGATACCGCAGCTTGCCGGCGCACCCACTCGGCATCTGCCATAGCCTGCCTCCTCTGTAAGCGGTACTTTACATTTCTGTAGGTTCTTTTTCGCCCTGCGGGGTGAAAAAGAACCTACAGAAAGCGTAAAAACGATGTGCTTGCGTCCGTCCCATTATACTTGAAAGCGTGATTCGTAGAATCAGCCGATCGATCCGTAAAATATGCTACACTTTGCCTTCTTCAATCGAAAGGGTACACGCCAATGACTGACAACCGCCTATGGTGGCAGCGCGGGATCATCTACCAGATCTACCCGCGATCATTCATGGACAGCAATGGTGATGGCGTCGGCGATCTCCCCGGCATTGTCGGCAAGCTGGATTATCTTACGTCGCTAGGCGTGGATGCGATCTGGCTCTCGCCGATCTACCCCTCGCCCATGGCGGATTTCGGCTATGATGTGGCCGACTACACCGGCATTCATCCGCTGTTCGGGACACTGGCCGATTTCGACACCCTGCTGGCCGAATCGCACGCGCGCGGCCTGAAGGTCATGCTCGATTTCGTGCCGAATCACTCATCCGACGAGCACCCCTGGTTCATCGAATCGCGCGCATCGCGCGATAACCCCAAGCGCGATTGGTATATCTGGCGCGACCCTGCGCCCGATGGGGGGCCGCCGAACAACTGGCTCAGCTTTTTCGGCGGCGGTGCCTGGCAATGGGACGCGGCGACCAGCCAGTATTACCTGCACCTGTTCCACACCAAGCAGCCCGACCTGAACTGGCGCAACCCGGCCGTCCAATCGGCCCTGCTTGGCGCGCTGCGCTTCTGGCTCGACCGTGGCGTGGATGGCTTTCGGGTGGATGTGATCTGGCTGATGATCAAGGATGATCAGTTCCGCGACAACCCACCCAACCCCGAGTATGTGGCCGGCCAGCCGGCGCGTGCCGCGCAGCTGCCGCTCTACAACGCCGACCGGCCCGAGGTTCACGATATCATTGCCATGATGCGGCAGCTGCTCGACCAGTACGACGAGCGCATGATGGTCGGTGAGATCTACCTGCCGATCGAGCGGCTGATGACCTACTACGGCGTGGCTGGCTCGGGCACGCATCTGCCGTTCAACTTCCAGCTGATCCTGCTACCCTGGAACGCGCGCGTGATCGACGCGGCGATCGCCGCCTACGAGGCCGCACTGCCGGCCGATGGCTGGCCCAACTGGGTGCTCGGCAATCACGATCAGCATCGCATCGCCAGCCGCGTTGGCGCGGCGCAGGCGCGTGTGGCGGCCATGCTGCTGCTGACCTTGCGCGGCACGCCGACGATATACAATGGCGACGAGATCGGCATGCACGATGTAGATATCCCACCTGAGCTGGTGCAGGACCCCCAAGAATTGGGCGTGCCCGGCATCGGCATCGGGCGCGACCCCGAGCGCACGCCGATGCAGTGGGATGCTAGCCCGAAGGCCGGCTTCACCAGCGGCACACCCTGGCTGCCGCTGGCCGATGACTACGAACGCTTGAATGTCGCGGCCGAGCGCGCCGACCCGCGATCTATGCTGGCGCTCTACCAGCGGCTGATCGCGTTGCGCCGCACTACGCCTGCGCTGGAGATTGGGAGCTACGCGCCCGTGCCGGCCGACGGCGATCTGCTGGCCTACATCCGTGCAGCCGGCGGCCAGCGCTTTCTGATCGCGCTGAATCTGGGGCCGCAGGAGCACACGCTCGATCTGAGTTCGCTGCGGGGGCGGGTTGTGCTTTCGACGCACCTGGATCGCGAGGGCGAGCCGGCGGACGGCACGCTGGCGCTGCGTGCGGATGAGGGCGCGATCGTCGAGCTGCTATGATCATTCGCCCCGCCACTCCCGCCGACGCCGCCGATCTGGCGCGCATGAACGCGGCGTTCAATGGTGTGTACGATAGCGCTGCGCAGATCGCCGCGCGCCTGGCCGCCTGCGCCGATATCGAGACAGCGATCCTGGCTGAGCTGGATGGCCAGATCGGCGGCTTCGCCTGCGTGCGGATTGTGCCGTGCGTGTTATATGCCGAGCCGTATGCCGAGCTGACCGAGCTGTATGTCGAGCCGGCCTTCCGGCGGCGCGGACTCGGGCGGGCGCTGATCGCAAACGCTGAGCAGCTGGCGCGCGGGCGTGGCGCGGCCGACCTGCTGATCATGACCGGCGTCGGCAATGCGGCGGCGCAGGCACTCTACCGCGCGGCGGGCTACGATACCTACGCGGTGGCGCTGAATCGAAAAGTGAGGGGGTAACGGAGAAACATATGCTTCAGCTCGAAACCCCACGGCTTCGGCTCATGCCCTGCACTGTCGCGGCCGCGCAGGCGGCCACAACCGATCGCGCTGCGTTCGAGTCGCTGCTGGGCGTGCATGTGCCCGATGACTGGCCGGCCGAGGATCTGCGCGACTTCCTGCCGATCTACGACCGGATCGTCGATCAGCAGGCGGCGCGCCAGGGCTGGGGCATCTGGCTGATGCTCGACCCGGCCGCGCGCGCGCTGGTTGGCGATATCGGCTTCAAAGGCCCGCCCGACGATCTGCATACAGTCGAGATCGGCTACAGCGTGCTGCCGGCGTTTCAGGGGCGCGGCTATGCTACCGAGGCGGCGCGCGCGCTGGTCGCCTGGGGCTTCGCTCAGCCGGGCGTCCGGCGAATCGTCGCCAACTGCCGGGCCGACAACGGCGCCTCCATCCGCGTACTGGAGAAGGCTGGTATGCGCCAGACCGGCCGCGACCGGGATGAGCTGACGTGGGAAGTGCTGCCAGTGCAACTGGGACGCGGATAAATGCGGCCGAACGACGAACGACCAATCGGACAGGCCACCCGCTCGTCGTTCGTCGTTCGTCGCAGATGAGGTCAAACGCATGCATCATATTTTCCTGCGCGCGTTGGCGCTGCTTGGCGCGGCCTGCCTGATTCTGTCGGCCTGCGATCTGGGCGGTGCGCCCAGCCTACCCACAGCCGTGCCCACGCCGACAGCCGCGCCCACGCCCACGCCCACGCCGGCCGAGCTCAGCGCCCAGGTCGGCCAGGCCACCCAGTCCAGCTCAAGCTTTCACTTTGAGATCGCGCTGAGCGGCAAGCCGGTGTTCGCCGATTCCTCGAAGCTGTTCGCGGTCAGCAGCATCGTGGGCGATCTCAAGCGGCCGGATGGCGTGCTGGCCACGCTCAAGGCCAGCTCGGGCGGCGGGGTCAACGAGATTAAGTCGGTGTCGCTGGCCGGCAAGCAGTACATCACTAACCCGATTACCCTGGCTTGGCAGTGTTTGCCGCCCAGCACAGCCTTCGACCCAGCGATCCTGTTCGACCCAAGCAAGGGCTTCGAGCATCTGCTCCAGCAGCAGTACCGCGATGTCGCGCTGCTGGGCAGCGAAGAGCTGGGCCGACCCGGCCACCAGGCGCGCCAGACAGCTGGTGCTGGTGGATAGCGCCACCGAAGCGACTAACCCGACCACCTGGACGATCGTGTTTAGCGATTACGAAAAGGCGGTGGATGTGCGCGCGCCGCCGGGAGCAATGTGTACATAGGTGCTATAATGCTTGATACAGGATAAATCGATCATATCCAGGAGTTGTTTTATGTCGCAAATAACGCTCGATTTGCCGGAAGACATCACTGCCGAAATAGAGGGCCAGCACATCTCTGAAGAAGAGGTGTACCATGTCGTTCTGCGCGCTATCCGGACATGGCTCGATCAAAGGGCGGAAGTTTCGACCCTCGCTTCGGAAGAGCCGAGCATACCTGCTTCTCGATTTGCGGAGAGCGCGATACCATTTGCCGATAGATTAATTGAAGAGAATCGCACGCTGTTCGAGCGCTTGGCAAAATTGCCGTACGATGACAAGTGAGTCGCACAATACAGCCCGGATGATAGCCAACCTGCTTGTGCGTGTCTATGAACTCCACGAGCGCATGATTGCCACCACAGGAGGTATCGAAGGGCTGCGTGATGCGGCCTCGCTGCATGCGGCAGTAGCCCGCCCTTTTGCGACTTTCGCTGGTCGAGATCTGTATCCTGACGATTTCGACAAAGCGACACCATTGCAAACCACATTCGTTCCAAAATCCAAAATCCAAAATCCAAATTTCATCCTGGCCCTCGTTTGCGTGGCGATCTTCATCGGCGCGGTGGATCTGACCGTGGTCACGGCCGTGCTGCCGAAGATCATGGCCGATCTCCAGGTGGCGCTCGATACCGAGCTGAACCGCGCCACCTGGGTGATCAGCGGCTACCTGCTGGCCTATACCATCAGCATGACCTTCATGGGCCGGCTGTCGGATATCTACGGGCGGCGCGCGACCTACCTGCTGTGCCTGGGCATCTTCGTGGCCGGCTCGGCGGCGGTGGCGCTCGCGCCGACGCTCAATGGCGTGATCGCTGGGCGGGTGGTGCAAGCCTTCGGCGCGGGCGCGCTGGTGCCGATCGCCATGGCGCTCGCGAGCGATCTGTTCGCGCCCACCCGGCGCGCTACGGCGCTTGGCGTGGTCGCCGCAGTGGATACGGCCGGCTGGATGGTTGGCCACCTCTACGGCGGCGTGCTGATGCGCGCGTTCGACAGCTGGCGGCTGCTGTTCTGGGTCAATCTGCCGCTGGGCCTGCTGGCGTTTGGGCTGACCTGGTGGGCGCTGCGGAATCCTGACCCTTCGACTGGCGCAGGGGGCACCGGAGCGGAGGGCGATCTGCCGATCGGCCGCGCGCCTGGCGCGTTCGACTTGCCCGGCGCGCTGCTGATCACGGCCAGCCTGACCGCGCTCAATCTAGGGCTGTCGGCCGGGGCCGAGCTGGGCCAGACCGATTTCTATGGCCAGGCCGCTGGGCCACCAGCGTATGCGCTGCCGCTGGTGCTTGCAGCGATCGTACTGCTGGCGGCCTTTGTGTCGGCCGAGCGGCGCGTGCGCGACCCGCTGCTGGAGCTCAGGCTGTTCCGCGATCGGCCTGCGGCTGCGGCATGCGCGATCAACGGCCTGGCCGGCTTCGCGCTGGCGCTGGCGCTGGCAAACGTGCCGCTGTTTATCAACACGCGGCTGGCGCTGTTCAACCCCAGCGATCCGGATATCCTGCGTCGGGCGGCCTGGGATAGCGGCTGGGTGCTCTCGGCGCTGACGCTTGTGATGGCAGCGGCGGCCCCGCTGGGTGGCCGGCTCTCCAGCCGCTTCGGCGCGCGCTTGCCCACCGCCATCGGGATGGCGCTCGCGGCCAGCGGCTACCTGCTGCTGAGCCGCTGGCAGGCCGGCACCGGCTACGCGGCTATGGTCGCCGGTCTGGCCACTGCCGGAATGGGGCTGGGGCTGGCGATCTCGCCGGTTGCCGCCACGGTGATCGACGCCAGCGACGCTGAACGGCGCGGCAGTGCTTCGGCGCTGGTGATCATCCTGCGGCTGATCGGCATGACGATCGGCGTCTCGGTGCTGACACTCTGGGGCGTGCAGCGCCAGCAGGCGCTGCGCCATGCCGGCGCTGCCGACCCGCTCGCCGCTAGTGACCCGCGGCAATTTCTGGTGAATGTCGCGGCGCGGGTGATCGACGAAACGTTTCTGTTCGCCGTTGCGGCATGTGCGCTCGGGCTACTGCTGGCGCTGCTGCTGCGGTCGAACCGCACGATCCAGGCAACTGAGGAGTCGCTGACGATCGGCAAACAGGTCTCATGAAAGTTTATGCGTTCAGTTTTTGTTCTTGGTTCGTGGGTTCGCCGCGTGGCGAACCCACGAACCAAGAACATATAAACGGAAAGTACCATGTAAGGGCGCAGCATTTGCACCTAAGAGGTAGGATCACATGGAGCATCAGAACGAGCCGTTGATTCGCAAGGTCGATTGCATCCAGATCCAGGTGCCCAATCTGGATGCAGGTCTTGCCTTCTATCGCGATCAGCTCGGTCATCAGCTCGTGTGGCGCACAGAGAGCGCGGTTGGGCTACGGCTGCCGGATACTGATGCAGAGATCGTGCTGCAAATCGAGCGGCCAGGGATCGAGATCGATCTGATGGTGGCATCTGTCGACGTGGCTGTGACGCGCATTGTCGACGCCGGGGGCACCGTAGTCGTGCCGCCGTTTGACATTCAAATCGGGCGCTGCGTGGTCGTTCAAGATCCGTGGGGCACGCGCTTGATCTTGTTGGATGCGAGTAAAGGCTTGCTGGCCACCGACGCCGCTGGGAATGTCGTCGGTAATCGCATGGCATGAGCCACGTCTGCAACTGGCTGAATAACTGACGGGAGGCGCATAATGCGACGACGATTTTTCTTGTTGCTGACTCTGCTAGCGCTGGCGGTACCCACCCCCCTGCCGGCGCAGGCCGCGACAAAAATCTGTTTCAAAGAGGTGCCCAACTGTATCGAAGGCCGTTTTGCCGAGTACTGGCGTCAGAACGGCGGACTGTCGATCTTCGGCTTCCCGCTCAACGCCGCGCACCGGGAGCAGATCGAGGGCAAGCGCTACCTTGTGCAGCTGTTTGAGCGCAATCGCTTCGAGCTGCACCCCGAGAAGCAGCGCAGATCGGGCGCGCCTGGCAGAACGACCCCAAGATCAGCGGCGCGCCCGGCGACCTGTGCTTCTTTTCGAAGCAGACCGGCCACGCCACATGCAGCGATTTCTTCATCTACTTCCGCAGCCACGGGCTGGAGTTCGATCGCAAGAAAGGCTTTAGTGAAGCCGAGAGCACCGCGCTGTTCGGCCTGCCGCTCACCGAGGCGGCCCAGGAGAACGGCAGTGACGGCAAGCCCTATCTGACGCAGTGGTTCGAGCGCGCGCGCTTCGAGTTCCACCCCGATCTGCCCGAGCCCTACAAGGTGCTGTTGGGCCGGCTTGGCGCCGAGGTTACGCCCGCCAATGCGGCCGATGCCTGCGCGGGCATCCCGGCCTCGGTCAACGCGTCGATCACGCCGAACTGCTTCAAGGGCGGCGCCAAGGTCACGCTGCGCGCCACCGGCTTCGACGCCAACGAGCCGGTCGCCTTCCAGATCAACGGCCCGCCCGGTGTGGCCATCCCGGCGCTGCTGTCGGGCGGCACGCTGCCGGCTGATGCCGCCGGCGTGGTTCAGATCGCCAACACGCTGCCGGCCGGCCTGCCGACCGGGCTTTACAACATCACCTTCCTGGGCCGGGATAGCGGCAAGAAAGGCGTGATTTACTTTAAGATATACGGGAATTAGTCTGCTAAAGAGGGATGCTTACGATGTCGTCGCGCAGTATGCACTGTAGGTTAAGCCAAAGCTCCCCCGTTTTCCTTACAACGGTGACCCTGACATCCAGCCCATCTATTACGACCCGCTTAGCGTCAAACCGCTCCTCAATGGCGGCCAAGTGTTCACCGAGCTTCCAGGAGAAGCCTACGAGTGATCTGATCATGTCATCAGTTAACGGTGATTCGTTTTCCTGTTCTCTTTTCCGTATTTCATCAACCGTCAGCTTAAGTTTGTGATTCTGTTCGGAAATAAGCTGCTCGATGAGATGAATGGGCATATCAGTAGCGTAGAGCCGACCGAGCCGCAATAGCTCGGCTTCAATGGTATCCTTGTTGGTGTAGAGCGTTTCCAGGGCGTCCCTTGCGCCGCTGCGCTCTTCTTGTTGTTGCGTCTGGATTTCATGAAGCTTGCGTTGCAGAATGGCCGGGTTGGCTATCTCCTCTTTTACCCATTCCCAGACTCGTGCGTCCAGCTTTGCAACAGTGATAACGGGCATGGTACAGGGATTCGCAGCATCTTTGCTCTTGCCAAAGCATCGATACTGATGGTAGCGATAATCGTGGGCATGCCCTTTTTTGTCTGTGTAGGCTTTACCCGATCCCGATGATCGCATCTTGTATCCGCATTCACAGAATATCCGCCGCCCGATGAGGTATTCAAGGATTGCTCCACGAGATGAAAACTGTATTCCACTATGCATCTTGCGCTGGGCGGCGTCCCATAGCTCTTCATCGACAATCCGTGGTACTGGAACACCTACCCATTCATCTCTGTTGGGGTTAGCTCGCATCGTATTGTTGACATACTTGAAGCGGTACTGGTAAAAGACGCCGTTATAGGCGCTATGGCGAAGGATTTTGCTTGGTGTAGCTCGTGACCACTGCGCATATCCCCGCTTCTTCATGTTGGCGCGTCCTGGTATTAAGTCTTGAGGTGTTGGAACGTTCATGCTCGTTAGTTTACTGGCGAGTTGCAGGGTTGTCATTGGGCCGCGATCACCATCCCCTCGTACATACCACTCAAAAATCAGGCGTACAATCTTGGCCTGTTCTTCATCGACTTCCAGCACGGCATTTCTGCCCTGCCCGACTTTGCGGTATCCATAGGGAGGACGGTTGAGACCCAGCCACTTTTTGCCTTCTACAATCTTCCGCCGTTTTCCTCCAGTGGTGCGCTCAGCAATATCGTCCGCGTCAATCTCAGCCATCAGAAATTGCAGATCTTCCGGCAATCGTTCACGCGCTGTCGAGTCATAGGCACGTTCCTGTTCGAGCTGGTAATCAAGGGAGTAGAGTTCGGCTTGGCGGGGTGTGGAGACGCGTGCCAGGTTGATAGCGCGTTTTTGGGGTGACATGATGAATCTCCTGAGTCCAGCTTGTGGACGAGCTAGACTGGTGCCTGCATTGCAGGGAATGGGGATCGGTTAAGTTAGCTCATGTGTTCACCTATAGTATAGCACAGATTTTCGTATTGTCTACTACTTCTGAAGTTGTGAATCGAGTCACGAAGTTAACTGTTTGTCTCATCACTTGCGGGTCATGCTACAATTCCTTTAGGCGATCACAAAGAACTGCTGCCACTATCGTTGAGGTGCATCGTGGATCAAGGTTTCATTCGCCGTCTCGCTGTTCTGTCTAAAGACTACCTTGTCCTTGCACAGATTAATGACTTCTTCATTTACTCAGGAGGAGACCATAGTTGGCCAAGGGAAACGTCAAAGCCAACACAAGGCAGTGTACGGTTGCAGCGATTCTACGAATGGGTTGAGGGTATTAAGATACATGCGCCTACACAGTCGGAGGTTATTCTTGCAAAAGTCGCGGCTCAGATTACCGATTGTGAGAAGGTTCCTGAGAAGGAGCGCAATCTCGTCAGGGCCGAGCTTGAAGCAATCACTAACCCTATAACAGAGAAGGGCTTTCAGCTTGACCCCTTCCTTGCAACGCTGGCCCGAATGTTAGCTAGTGCCGGTCTTACGCGCGAGGTTGCTATAGTGACCTTCGCTGAGCCGGTATTGGATCTTGTTGAAAACGACTATGGCGAGGAATATTACCTGCTGTATCTGCATGTTCCCCATCGACTTTACACGCAAATTGAAGGTGAACGCAAGCGTTGTGAGAAGAACATTTCAGATCGGGTAGATGATCTCTTTCGTGGGATACCTGGCCCACGAATACATAGCGTCGAGGTCATTCCGCAAATAGTGGGCGATGACAAGTGGCGGGAGAAAGCCATTGCTTGGTTGGCTGGTGAGAAGATCAACAATCAAGGTCGGGTTCGATCAGATAATGTTGCGCCCCGAGTTAGCGATGGGCTTCTCTTTCGGTCACAACCTGAAATCAATCTCTACAATGCGCTTAAGGCCGCAGGTATTTCATTTGCTCCCCTACCGGTTTTCGTTCGGGGTGGTCAGCAATACCGACGTATCGAGCCAGACTTCGTGATTGTGAAGAGTGGCGTCATGTTGGTAGTTGAGGTTGATGGTGACACGTACCATCATGAAACACCAGCAGAGGCAGACAATCGAACCCTGATGATTGAAAATGAAGGGGTTCAAGTCCTGCATATTTCAGCAAGTGATTGTGGAACACCAGAACTTGCGGCGGGGTGTGCGAAGCGTATCCTTGACCGCATTGAGAAGTTGAAAGATGCTCGGCGATAATTGCTGCTTGAGGAGAACCGATGGATACTTTCTCTCTCGACCACCTTTCCGATACTCAATTTGAGGAGTTTTGTTATGACCTCCTCGGCGAACTTGGGTTCGTAAATCTAGACTGGCGCAAGGGCACCGGCCTAGATAGTAGTCCCTCCGACCGAGGCCGGGACATTGAGTGTGAGATTAAAGTCAAAGATACCGTAGACGGGAGCGTTCGTTTAGAGAAGTGGTTTGTGCAGTGTAAGCAGTATAAGCGAGGAGTACCGCCTAAAAAGTTGGATGACACGATTGCGCCATCCCAGAGCAGGAAGAGGCGTTTCTCAGGATATTCTTGCCGCAGATATTCGACAAAGATCATCGTCCACTTTCCGTTCGCGGCATCGCTGGGAATCACATGCACCGTTCCTGTACACGGATCAATGGCTCCATAATACGTTTGTCGCGCACGAACATTGGTCATAGGACCATCGACACGTTGGGTCCTCGGCCCCCCTACCTATCCACGTGCAGCATCCCAGATCAGATGGCATTCATCGCCAGAGAGCACGACCACGGATCCATCCGTAATTTCTGTCGCATGGGCCGTCAACTGGTCGATGATCGCTTTTTTTTGCGGCAACGAGGTCGGGATCGCGCTTGGGATGGCTGCGTTGCGCCTGTTTATCGGGTATCTCCGCGTCCGCAAGCAGTTGATCGTAACTCTGGCGTGATTGACAGACCACGCCAGACGTTGTCGCAAGACACTATGCCATTCACAAGGCGTGACGAGGTAAGTGCCACATTGCCCTGGCGCAACGCAGGTCGCTGTTCTCCGGCCACAAACGTTGGTCGGTTCGCGAGCAATCCAGCATAGAAGCCGCGGATGGCGTCGATTCCAATCATGACCTGACCCTCCGGGCCGGCAAGGATTGCGTCTGGCTCATACAGGGCGACGATGCCTTCAACATCGCCGGCATTCGCGCGCTCCACGAAGAATCGTGCCAAATCCTCAGGCTTCAGCGCCGGCTCCCGTGTCGTACGGCTGTCCATAATGTGCCTCTAACTGTATAGAGTGGCGAAGCTTTCGCGATAGATTTGGGCTTTGCGCAAGAGCTTGGCTTGCAAATCCACCACCCATGCAGGTGCCGCAAGCGTGTCGTCGATGTCGGCTGCGCGCAGCAACTTCGCAAAGCTTACCAGGTTGTGTATCCGCAGAAACAGCGGTAGATGGCGCAGCTCTGCATCCGTCACGCTGCGCATCTCACGATAGCCGGCCACAAAAGCTTGAAATCGCGCATCCGCAACGTCGATCTGCTCGGCTTGATCGTCAAACAGGTCACGCAGCGCAAACGCAATATCGGCAACGAACCAATACCCGGCACAGTCGTCGAAATCGACAATGCTCACGCGCTGGTCGCTCCACAGCAGATTATCCAGCTCGAAATCATAATGAATCAGCCCAAAGGTTTGCGCGCTGGTGGGTAGTGTCGTCAGCTCGCGTTCCAGCAGCGCGAGCTGGCGTCGTGCCGCGTCCTCGTGCGCCGGCAGTTGCTGCTCCAGCATCCGCAGATGATCGTGAATGGTCGGTCGTCCTGCGCCGGCATACCCTTCTGCTGCCTGGTGGAGCTCGCCTAGTGCGCTGCCCCAGCGCGTGAATTGCGCGAGCGATAGGTCGCCAATATCAAATTGCTCGCCAGACAGCAGCTCAAATACAACCGCATGAAACACGCCGAGTGTGGTTGCTATGCTTTCCACAGAGCGACCGGACAATGAGCGGATTGGTAGCGCAACCGGCAAGCCGTGTGCGGCGAGATGGCGCAGATATGCAAGCTCAGCGTGAATAGGATCGGCCGTGCGCTCGCTCGTGTGGGCAAAGCGTAGGATGTAGGGTTGACCTTCGCGCTCGAACATGAAGATGAAGTTTGCACTCGCGCGGAAATAGCGGGCGCGGCCTTGATCGTGTGCCCAAGCAGCCAACATAGCATCAGCAATCGGGCTCTCATATGTATCGTTCAGGGTACCCACAACTGCCTGCATCAAGCTCAGTTTCATCATGGGCGCATGTCTCCACCAGGTCCACCACGCCGAAAGCAGCCGACGACATGATCGTTGACAATGCCCGTGGCCTGCATCCACGCATAGACAATGACCGGGCCGACAAATTTGAATCCACGCTTCTTCAGCGCCGCTGAGATGTCTTCCGAGAGCGGCGTCTTGGCCGGAAGATCGCTCATGCTCTGCCGCGTATTCCAGATCGGCGCGCCGCCTGCCATGGCCCACACAAAGGTCGAGAAATCCTCGCCGGCCTCCGCCATCGCGAGATAGGCGCGGGCGTTGCCGATCGTCGCCTCGATCTTGGCGCGTGAGCGGACGATGCCGGGATCTGCCAGCAGCCGCTCGATGTCTTCCGCGCCGAATCGGGCTACGATCTCGGGGTCGAAGTCCTGAAACGCCTGGCGGAAGGCGTCGCGCTTCCGCAGGATCGTGATCCACGATAGGCCAGCTTGAAACCCATCGAGCATGAGTTTTTCCCAGAGCGCCCGGCTACCGTGCTCCGGCACGCCCCACTCCTGGTCATGGTAGGCCCGCATCAGCGGGTCCTGCTCCGCCCACGCGCAACGGTGCTGTATCTGTTCACTAGTCATACGCGAACCCTCAGTGCGGCGATCTTGTTGCCGCTGATGGTAAAGTGATAATGGAATTGTATCGGACTTCCGTCGAATGTGCCAGTGACGGTGGCGGTGACGATCATCTCGTTGTTCTGCTCCATGCCTCAGGGCCGCTGCTTGATGCGCCGCTATCCGTTTGAAGGGCTGCGCACTCGTCGCGTTTGCTCATGATACAATGTACGTCATATTCGATTGCCCATGTGTCCCCGACCGCAGACAAAGCCTTATTTCCACACACAAATAACTTCAGGAAAAAGAATGAGAACTCGGTGCAAGATCAGCAGAGCGAGAACATAATGCCTCCGAAACCAGCACCTCGCTTACTCATCCACCTGCTCCAGCAACCACGCCAGCCATCGGATGGCCCACCGCCGCTGCTGATTGTGCTGCATGGCTTGGGCAGCAACGAGCACGACCTGATTGGGCTGGCGCCATACCTCCACCCGCGCTTCCAGATCGTAAGCGCCCGCGCCCCGTATACGCTGACACCGGGCAGCTACGCCTGGTTCGAGCTGGGCTGGACGGCGACCGACATCTCGATCAATTTCCAGCAGGCCGAGCAGAGTCGCGCATTGCTGATTAACTTCATAGCCGAGGTGCTGACGGCCTATGGCGGAGACCCGGCGCGGGTGTATCTGCTGGGCTTCAGCCAGGGCGCGATCATGAGCGCGAGCGTGGCGCTGACCGAGCCGGAGCTCATAGCCGGCACGGTGCTGATGAGCGGGCGCATCCCCGCCGAGATCCGGCCGCTGATCGCCCCTGCCGAACGGCTGGCAGGCAAGCCGTTCCTGGTGGTTCACGGCACAGCCGACACGGTTCTGCCCATCCAGAACGGCCGCGCAAGCCGGGCCATCCTGGCTACGCTGCCGGTCGCGCTGACCTACCAGGAGTATGCTATGGCGCATGAGGTCAGCGGGCAAAGCCTGGCCGATGTGGCAGCCTGGCTCGCGGCGCGACTTGATGACGAGTGACGAGTGGCGGGTGACGGGTGACGGGTGATGCATTATCTCCTTGTCTCCTTGTCTCCTTGTCTCCTAAAGCCTGCCAGAGGAGCAGCAGATATGACGCGCACCCTGACCTATCTCGTGCTGTTGGTGGTGCTGTGCGGCGGCGGTGGCGCGGCAGCGGCTGATCGTGGGGGCGGTACTGGTGCTCCAACCCCCAACTCCCAACCCCCAACCCCCGCGCGAGCCGCAATCCCCGGCGCGTGTGTCGACGGCACGCTGCCCAGCGCGGCGCTCTCGCGGATCTGCGTGCCGTCGAGCGGGTGGAACGGCGCGCTATTAGTCTACGCGCCTGGCTATGTCGCGCCCACGCTGCCGGTCGCGATCGACGACCCGGCGTTCGGTGGCACGCCGCTGTCGAGCACCATCCAGTCGCTCGGCTACGCCTTCGCGACCACCAGCTACCGCCGCACTGGCCTGGCCATCCTGGAGGGCGTAGACGATATTCGCGAGCTGGTGGCGGCGTTCCCCAGTGTGGCCGGCGTAGCGCCCAGTCGCAGCTACCTGATCGGCTTCTCGGAAGGCGGCCTGATCAGCGTGCTGCTGGCCGAGCGCTCGCCCACGCTGTTCAGTGGCGTGGTGGCGGCCTGCGGGCCGCTGGGCGATTTCCGCAAGCAGATCGATTACTTTGGCGATTTCCGCGTGCTGTTCGACTACTTCTACGCCGGCCAGATCCCCGCCAGCCCGGTCGAGATTCCGCCGAGCTTGCTCACTACCTGGACGAACCCCAACCCGGCGATCAGCAGCGCGCTCGCAACCAGCCCGATCTCGGCCACTCAGCTAATCAGCGCCTCGCTCGATTCATCGCTGGCCCAGATCGTTCGAGCAAACGCAAGGCGCACGGTTTCGACCACCCAGAACCTGCTGTGGTACAACATCTTCGCAACCAACGACGCCCACGCCCAGCTTGGCGGCAACCCCTACGGCAACGCCGGCCGCGTCTACGCCGGCTCCAGCGACGATGCCGCGCTCAACGCCGCCGTCCAGCGCTTCAGCGCCGACCCGGCCGCGCTCGTGGCGCTGGCGCGCTATCAGACAACCGGGCGTGTGATCAACCCGTTGATAGTGCTGCACACCACCGGCGACGACGTGATCCCGTTCTGGCAGGCGACGCTGTATATGAGCAAAGTGGGCAGCGCGCGCAATGTCACGCTGATACCCGTCAGCGCCTACGGCCACTGCGCGTTCGGGTTGTTCGATCTGTTTGGCGCGTTCAACCTGATGCTCCAGCAGGCCACCAGCGTGCGGCCGCGGGTGTTTCTGTCGCTGGTGCTGCGGGGGTAGAGTCTCCGCCTTGCGCCCGATTGCCGGATTTGCGCCGCCTGTGGTAGAATAGGTGTATGTTGTAACCGATGGAGTACTGTAGACGTGACAGCGATGCGCAACATTCTCAACGATCTCCCGCTCGCCCTCCTCGATCCAGGAGGGATAAGCTTGGTTGGGAAGTGCGCGCAAGCTGAAATTCGCTGATCGCTTGACCTATCGGCGAGCCAATTGTGTGGCCTTCCCACCAGGGAAGGCTTTTTTATTTACTTATTGACAGATAATGAATGAGGACATCATGCGTTCCAAGAAAGAAACCCGCTCCCTTCTCCCTGGCGTGCGCCGCCTGCTTCAGCTGTCGGCGAATGCACACCCGATGGTCGTACTATTTTCACCATGCAGGGAGAACAACGATGAAAGCAGGTTACAACCCACACGAGATTGAGCCGCGCTGGCAGGCGCGCTGGGCCGCAGCGCGCCGAGGCCAGGTCGATCTGGATCACGCGGCGCGCCCATTCTACAACTTGATGGAATTCCCTTACCCCAGCGGCGAAGGCCTGCATGTCGGCCATGTGTTTAGCTTCGGCGGGGCCGACACCTATGGCCGCTTCATGCGCCGCTGCGGGTATGATGTCTTCCAGCCGATCGGCTTCGACGCGTTCGGCATCCATTCCGAAAACTATGCGCTGAAGATCGGCGCGCATCCTCACGATCTGACCCCCAAGGCCACCGCGCGCTTCCGCGAGCAGCTGCGCCATCTGGGCGCGGCCTTCGATTGGTCGCGCGAGGTCGATACCACCGACCCGCACTACTATCGCTGGACTCAGTGGATCTTCGTGCAGCTGTACAAGGCCGGCCTGGCCTACCATGCCGAGGCGACCGTCAACTGGTGCCCAAGTTGCAAGACCGTGCTGGCGAATGAGCAGGTGCTGGCCGGCCACTGCGAGCGCTGCGATACGCCTATGACCCAGCGCCGCACCACCCAGTGGTTCTTGCGGATCACGCGCTACGCCGATCGGCTGCTGGATTTCAGTCAGGTCGATTTCGCCGAGGCGGTGATCAAGCGCCAGCAAACATGGATTGGGCGCAGCGAAGGAGCCGAGATCGAGTTCCGAGTGCTGAGGACTGAGGGCCGAGTGGAAATTGACCATGCGGCCTCAGTCCTCAGTCCTCAGTCCTCAGTCCTGGTCTTCACCACCCGCCCCGACACCATCCCCGGCGCGACGTTCCTGGCGTTGGCGCCCGAACACCCGCTGGTCGAGCAGCTGACCCAATCCAGCGGGCCGCAGGCCGATGCGCTGCGCGGCTATGTCGAGCGGGCCCGCGGGCGGCTGGAACTGGAGCGCCAGCAAGGTGAGCCGGATGGAGTCTTCACCGGCCTGACAGCGGTCAACCCTGCCACCGGCGCGCGCGTGCCGATCTGGGTGGCCGACTACGTGCTGGCAAGCTACGGCACCGGCGCGATCATGGGTGTGCCGGCGCACGACGAGCGTGATGCGCGGTTCGCGGCGAAGTATGTTCTGTCGGCTACGGACGACCGACCATCGACCACTGACCACCAAGAGGCTGAAGCCGACATTGGTCGTCGGTCGTCTGTGGTCGGTCGTCCGGTTGTGCGCTACCGCCTGCGCGATTGGCTGATCAGCCGGCAGCGCTACTGGGGTCCGCCCATCCCGATCGTCTACTGCGATCGCTGCGGGACGTTGCCGGTGCCCGAGGATCAGCTGCCGGTGCTGCTGCCGCCGCTGGAGCGCTTCCGCCCAACCGGCTCGGGCGTCTCGCCGCTGGCAACGATCGATGAGTTCGTCAATACTGCCTGCCCAGCGTGCGGTGGCCCGGCGCGGCGCGAGACCGACGTCTCGGATAATTTCTTGGACAGCGCCTGGTACTTTCTGCGCTACCTAGCGACCGAGCGCCACGACGTGCCGTGGGATTCCGAGCGGGTGCGCAAGTGGCTGCCGGTGGGCCTGTACACCGGCGGGCCGGAGCATGCCACGATGCATCATCTGTACGCGCGCTTCATCAGCATGGCGCTGTACGACCTGGGCCTGACCCCGGTCGAGGAGCCGTTCGCGCGGCTGCGGCTGCATGGCACGATCACCAAGGACGGCCGCAAGATGAGCAAATCGCGCGGCAACGTCGTCAATCCGGATGCCTACATCGCGCGCTATGGCGCCGACGTCACGCGCATGGCACTGCTGTTCCTGGGGCCGTTCGACGAAGACGCCGACTTCAACGACCGTGGGGTGGCAGGCATGGCGCGGTTCTTGGGCCGGGTGTGGGAGCTGTGCGCAACCGACCAAGGACGAAAGACCAAAGACGAAAGTAGTGTCGATCTCCACGCAACACCTGCTGCAATCGGTGACCAGTCTTCGTCCTTGGTCTTTGGTCTTTCGTCGTTCGTCAAGCGCGTCACCGAGGAGCTGGAGCAGCAGCGCTACCATACGGCGATCGCCGCGCTGATGGAGTACGCCAACTGGCTGCGTGGGCCGGGCGCACGCCTGACGGCGAAGGAAGGCGCCGACGCGCGGCGCACACTGGTGGCGCTGCTGGCGCCCTTCGCGCCGCATCTGGCCGAGGAGCTGTGGCAGCGGCTGGGTGGTGCCGGCTCGATCCACAACCAACCCTGGCCGGTGGCGGCGGCCAATGATACCGACCTGACAATTGAGCTGCCGGTGCAGGTGGATGGCCGGCTGCGCGACCGAATTAGCATCATGGCGCTTGCGGATGAGGCAACGATCAGCGCGGCGGCCCTGGCGGCGCCAAAGGTGCGCGAGGCGATCGCCAACCGCGCGGTGCGGCGCGTGGTGGTGGTGCCGGGGCGGGTGGTGAATGTGGTGCTGGAATAGTACGGAATTTCCGCTGGGTGACCATGCCGTACGATGTGATCAACTGAGAAAGCGATATGAATCTTGAAACGTCTTGTAATACGTTATAGTATCTTGTATAATGCTAATACGTCGTGTATATTTTGAATAGGAGCACCACATGCAAACTGCGGTGACCAAGCGCGGACAGACCGTTATTCCCGCACCGATCCGCAAGCGGTATCAGATCCATGAAGGCGACTCGTTGGTGTGGATTGATGATGGAGAGACGATTCGGGTGATCCCGGTGGCCCAGGATCCGATCCGGGCGCTGCGTGGGAGTGGGCGTGGCGAACCATTGACGGAGCGCCTGCTGGCACGGCGCCAAGAGGATCGCGCTCGTGAGTAATGCGCGTTACGTGCTGGATACCTCGGCGTTGCTGACACTGATTGAGGATGAGCCTGGCGCTGAACGGGTCGAGCACGTGCTGCGGAGTGAAATCGTGCTCATTCCGTGGATGTGTTCACTTGAGGTGGTGTACATTACCCAACAAGAACGCGGGGTCGCAGAAGCCGAGCGGCGCTATGCGCTCTTAAAAGCCTTACCGGTTACACATCTCTGGGAGTTGGAGGAGGCGTTGCTATTGATGGCCGCGCGGCTGAAAGCCACCTATCGCCTATCGCTCGCCGATACGATCATCGCCGCGTGTGCTATCCGGGAACGAGCAATCCTTCTGCACAAGGATCCGCAATACGATGCCCTTTCCGGACAAGTTCAACTGGAGAACCTGCCGTACAAATCAGCACCGTAAATATGCGATCTGCTTGGGATGGCTGCCCAACTTGAGGATGGGCGAACAATCAGTGTTCCATTAGCATGGTTTCCCCGATTGCTGCATGCTACACCTGAGACGAAGGACGAACGACGAACGCCAGCGCTCCGAACCTTTGTTGTTCGTCGTTCGTCCTTCGTCTGATCGATCAGAATGGCCCGGACGGAGTACTAAATCAGCAGCGCCCCGATCGTCACCAGCACAACTACCGCGAGGGTGACATAATCGCGCGCGGCCAGCCGGCCCTCGTGCAGCAGCGTCTGTCGGCCCTCGACGGTGTAGCCGCGCGCCTCCAGGGCCGTTGCCAGGTCGGCAGCGCGGCGCAGCGCGCCTTGCAGCAGCGGCACGAACAGTGCGGCCAGCGACTGCGCGCGCTCGCGGAGCGTGCCGTGTGCAAAATCGGCCCCGCGTGCAGTCTGGGCCTTGATCAGCAGCTCGACCTCCTCGGTCAGCGTTGGGATGAACCGCAGCGCCAGCAGCGCCATCAGCGCGAACTCGTCGATCGGCAGCCGCAGCCGGCGTAGCGGCGCCAGCAGCACGGTCAGCCCTTCGATTAGCGCCACCGGCGTGGTGGTCATCGTCAGCAACAGTGCCAGCGTATACAGCGCAAGGAAGACGACATACAATCGCCCGCCCAGGCGCGCGCCGTCCTCGGTGATCACCAGCGGCCCGATTGCGATATCTCTGCCAAGCATGCCAGCGTGCGTTAGCCAGAGCAGGCTGGCGGCCAGCAGCAGCAGGGCGATCGGCCCGACCCGGCTTCGCAGCAGCCAGCGCCGCCACCAGAGGCCGCGCGCCGCCGGCAGGCCCAGCAGCGCCAGCGCAAGCACGATCGCCAGCGCGGCGCAGGCCAGCAGCGCTGCCGCCAGCGCTGCCTGATCGGGAATCTGCGCTGGGCCGATAATCAACATCGGCCTGCCCTCGTCCACCAGGAACAGCACAGTGATCAGCGCGCCGATCGCGGTGATCAGCGCCAGCAGCCGCACCCGCCGCCATAGGTGCATGGGCGAGATGCCTGATAGCGCTATAGCAGCGACCATTAGTGCAATCAGCCCGGCATAGGGTGTGGGTCGCCAGTTGACCTGTCGGTTCGCCACCGTCACGAAGACGATCAGCCAGAGCAGCACCAGCAGCTTTGTTCGCGCCTGGAGGCGGTGGAGCAGGCTGTCGGCGGGGTAGTACACGCCAAGCGCTAGTTGGTCGAACACAGGCTACGCTCGCTTCTCCGCTCCGTGCTGCCCCAGCTGATCTTCCGACAGCCACGCGAACGCTTCTTCGATCGTATGCACCTCCAGCGGCAGCTGCATCCCGCCCTGCCGCAGCAGCGCCAGCAACTCGCTCAGCGGCGGCGCCAGCAGCCCCCACGCCGTCAGCAGCTCGGCCTTGGCGAACAGTGTGCGCGGCGGCCCATGTGCCACCAGCCGCCCGGCGTGCAGCACAAATACCTGATCGGCCAGCGCTGCGACCTCGGCCATGTCGTGCGATACCAGCACCACGGTCACGCCGCGCTCGCGCTGGACCCGCCGGATGATGCTGTAGAATTCATCCCGCCCGGCCGCGTCCAGCCCAACGCTTGGCTCGTCGAGCACCAGCACCGCCGGCTCGCTGGCCAGCACGCCTGCCAGCGCCACCCGCCGCATCTGCCCGCCGCTCAGCGCGAACGGCGAGCGTGGCCCGTACTCCGCCGCCGGCAGCCCGACCATCTCCAGCGCGGCGGCAATGCGTCCATTCAGCTCCGTTTCGGCCAAGCCCAGCCGCCGTGGCCCAAATGCGATATCGGCGGCGACAGTTGGCGCGAACAGCTGCGCCTCAGGCGACTGAAACAGCATCCCAACATGTCTTCGCAGCATGCGCAGGTCGGTTGTCACTCCAGCGTCGATGCCATCCACGATCACAGTGCCGGCAGTCGGGCGCAACAGCGCGTTGAAATGCTGCACCAACGTCGATTTGCCCGAGCCGGTCACGCCGACGATCGCCGCGCAGCTACCGCGCGCGATCTCCAGGCTGATATCGACAAGCGCCTGCCGCTGGAGTGGGCCGGGCTGGTACAGGTGGGTGAGGTTGCGGGTGATGATGATCGGATCGTTCATTGGTTTGCCTGCGGCAGCGTAGCTGTCGTGCGTTTTGCCTTCGGCAGCCCTTCGACAAGCTCAGGAACCGTGGCGCTTTTCTGTCTTAGGGTGCATCGTTTTTCGCTCGTCGAGCGAAAAACGATGCACAAAATGGTGAGTACCATGCTGCCGAACATCCTGAGCGTGCCCGCCCTGAGGCTCCCCTGAGGTGCCCCCTGAGCCAGTCGAAGGGCCGGTCGAAGGGCGTGTCGAAGGGTCGAAGGGCAGGCAAGAGCTAGGCTTTGCGTAAGTCCTATCCTATAGCACATCAGCGCATACGATGGCAGCGACGAGGGCAACTATGTCCACAACACCAATA
>WNFV01001487.1_pt1 | contig 33026 bp, 32 predicted proteins | sample 5400101 | NCBI WGS metagenome assembly WNFV01 (sample SAMN13153361, study PRJNA577476) | soil metagenome | isolation source: 115 cm soil or saprolite under grassland replicate 1 | place: USA:California | collected 2016-06-15 | reverse complement strand
GCTCGATCCCGGTGCTGGTGAAGGTGATCCGCGGGTGGTGCTCCACGTCGAAGAAGTCGGCGCTTCGCAGGTGGGCGTCCCGCTCCGGCTGGCCGGTCCAGAGGTTGGTGACGTCGATGGTCGCCTGGAACGAGGAGTTGGTCGGCGTCTCGAAGTCGAGCTCGACCACGCCGTGGACGTCCTTGAAGTGGCCGCGGACCCAGGTGATCATCATGTGCTTGGCGCGGAACTCCGCGGCGGTGTGCCCCGGCTCGAACACCCATCGGGCCATGGCCGTCCCTCCTGCTCGGCGTCGCCACGGTCCATCCTGTCGGAAAGACAAGCTGTTGTGCAGACGGCTGATGGGGCGGTGAAGCGATGAGCTTCCGCAGGCCAGACGAGTGGCCCGTCGAGATCCCGTGCGTGCACTGTGGCGCGCGGGACGTTGAGATCACTCGGCCGGGGTGGGCCGAGGGCCTGGGCGACTGGCTTCGGTTCGGCGGCCGCTGGCGGCCGCCGAGGCAGGTCTGCCGTCGGTGCGGCAACGCCAGCGACTCCCGCAGCTATGGAGTGCTTGGCGCCTCCTGGCGAGGCTGGTGGTCGGTGCCCATTCGGCTGGTGCAGACCCTACGCCAGCACCGCACCATGGTCCCGGTCCCAGCCACCTACCTGGCGGCGATAGTGGTCGGGGCGGTGGTGGGTGTGGCCGCCCAGCTGGTGTTCGGCTGGCCGTGGTGGCTGGTGGCGGCCGCGGTCGTCGCCGCCGTGTGGCTGTTCTTCTCTTCCACCGCGTTCTGGGGTGCCGGCGGGTCGAGCCAGCCGCTTGCCACCGACCTGCTGCGGGTGCTGCGCCCCCGCCTGGCCATCGAACGTGACCACCGGCAGGAGGTCGAGCGGTTCCGGGCCGCTCCCTTCCCCTTGTTCGGCCTGCCACCGTCCTGGCCGGGGCCGCGCCACCTCGGCGGGTGGGAGGGTGGCTGGGCCAAGGGGCAGCGGCCGATGACCACCGCGCTCAGCCTGGGCCACGGCGACCCGCTGACCGATCAGGGGCCGGAGCTGCGGGTCGAGGTCCGAGTCGAACTCGTCAACACCGAGCAGGTGATGACCCTGCGGCTCCAGCCGCGGCGCGTCGCCGCCGCCCGCCGCCGGCCCGACCCGGCCTGGTCCCGGGTCACGATCCCGGTGGACGGCCGGCCGGTCGGCTTCGAGTGGCTGACCGAGGGCCGCCACTGGGTGGCCCGGGCCGAGCTGGACGACTGCACGCTGACCCTGCACGGCCGCGACCTGCCGGTCGCGTCGATCCAGCTGGTCCAGGTCGCCGACCTGGAGCCCTACTTCCAGGGTCAGCGTCGTCTGCAGCAGGCCTGGGCCCACCACCAGGACCAGGAGCACTAGGCGCGAGGACGGTCCTGTCCTCAACAGTGGGGGCGAGCTGCCGATGAGTCCCGACTGGCCGGATCGGCTCGTCGGGAGGTGTGCTGATGCACCGGGCGATCACCCGGATCCTCGTCTTCGCGTCCGTGCTTGGCATGGTGCTGGGCGCCAACCCGGGCGCTGCCGCCCCGGCGCCTTCGCCAGGCTTCGCCGTCTTCGAGTGGTACAAGGTGAGCCAGGTCAACGCTAGGGTGAGCGAACAGCGCCTCGACTCCCTGCGCACGGACGACTTCAAGACGGTCTACGCCGACGTCGGTGAGTACCTCGAGGTCGCCGACCAGCCAGCCAGCCGAACGCAGCGAACCCGCCTCAACCAGCTCAGGAGCGACCTCAAACGCTTCGTGGCGCGCGCCTCCAACCTCGGCTTCGCGGTGCATGCGGTCGCTGGAGGACCGAACTGGACCGACGCGACACACCGCTACCTGGGCCCCAAGCTCGTCGAGCTCGTCGCGGACTACAACGGGGCTGTCGCCCCCAACGAGCGCCTCCAGGGCGTCCAGTTGGACATCGAGCCGTACGTCGATCCGAGCTTCTTCGACGACGTGGAAACCTCCCTCCAGGAGTACCTCTCGACGCTCCAGAGCACCGTGGACACCTACGAGCAGGTGCGGACCCAAGCCGGCAACAGCGGCCTGCGGCTCGGCTTCGCGATCCCCTTCTGGTTCGACGGGGTGCCCGAGGCGCCACCTGTCGAGTTCGGCCCTGAGCACAAGACCGCGCCGGCCGCGTTCCATCTCATTGACATGCTGCGCGCGCGCTCCCAGAGGCCTACGTCCTGGTCATGGCCTACCGCAACTTCACCTCGGGCCCCGACGGGTCCATCGAGCATGTCCGCAGCGAGTTCGACTATGCGCGCCAGGCCGGCGCGGCGTGCGGGATCGTGGTCGGCCAGGAGTTCGGTCAGGTGTATCCCGAGAAGCTCAGCTTCTGGTGGGCGGGCCGTGCCGCGTTCAGGCAGGCGGCCGAGGAGATCGCCGAGGCCTACGGCCAGCGTCCGCAGTTCCGCGGCCTGTCGGTCAATGACATGAACGCCTACCAGGCCACCAGGGAGTAGCCGGGCGGGTCGTCAGCGTCTCGGTCACCTGTCCGGGCGTCCACGTCCGTTCCGTCAGCCCCAAGGACCCTTACTGGGCGGCCGTGACGACGAGCCGGAGAAGGGCGTCGGTGTCGGTGAGGTCTGGCACGACGACCTCAGCCTTGGCGGCCTTGAGCTCGTCCATGCTGCTACGGCCCGAGGCGACCGCGATGACGAACGCCCCTGCGTCAAGGCCGGCCGCGATGTCGCTCGGGGTGTCCCCGATGAGGATGGTGGCCCGCTGGTCGAACCCGGTCTGGTATTTCGCGGCGGCGCGCCGGCGGGCGACCTCGACGAGGTTGGCGCGGACGGAGTCGTCGGATCCGTGTTGCCCGGCGTTCGGCGTGAGCATGTGGGCGTCGTTGCTGGTGAGCATGCTGCGAGGGTGGGAGGCCTCGCCGGGTGGTGCCGGGCGGGGCTTGATGGTCAGGTTGTCGGTGTGGTGCTCACTCGGTCGTGGTTTCGGTGATGGCGGCGCGGGCGGAGGCCTCGTCGACGATGCTCTTGTTGGTGGCGAAGGCGGCCAGCAGGGCCTGCAGGGCGAGGTTGTTGACCGCGCGGGGGTAGCCGCGGCTGGTCTGGTGGAGCAGCGCGGTGGCGTCGTCGGAGAACAGGGTGTCGGATCGTCCGGCCAGGGCGAGGTGGTGGCGCAGGTAGTCGGTGGTCTCCTCCAGGGTCATGCCGGGCATGTGGTAGCGCACGGCGATGCGCTGGTCGAGGGCGGCGAGCACGCCGAGCTTGATCTTGCGCCGCAGGGTGGGCTGGCCGACCAGCAGGCAGGCCAGTGGGTAGCGGCTGTCGAGGTCGTGGTTGGTGAGCATGCGGATGGCTTCGAGCTGGTCGTGGTCGAGCAGGTGGCCTTCGTCGATGACCAGCACCGGGGTGCGGCCGCGTTCGGCGTGCTCGGTGGCGAGCGCGTCGGTGGCTTGGGGGATGAGGGTGGCGCGGTGGGGGCGGGGGGTGCCGCCCAGGGCGGTGACGATGGCGTGGTGGATGCCGCGGGTGCCCACGGTGGGGTTGGGCAGGTAGATCAGGGTGTGGCGGGCCGGGTCGAGGCTGGCCAGGGCGGCGCGGACGGCGACGGTCTTGCCGACGCCGACCTCGCCGGTGAGCACGCCCAGGGCGTGTTGGTCGATGCACCAGGTGATGCGGGCGACCGCCTCGGCGTGGGCGGTGTGGCGGTGCAGCATCTGGGGGGCGAGGTCGCGGCCGAACGGCATGCGCGTGAACCCGTAGGTGGCTTGGAGACGCTCGATCATCACCGCTCCTGGTCGGGGTCGGCGTGGTCAGGCTGGGTGAGGGGGAGCTGGCCGGGGATCTCGAGGTGGATGGGGCCGTCGTGGTTGTCACCGGGGGTGCGGTCGTGCCGGTCGGCCTCGCCTGGCTGGGGGTGGTGGTGGCCGTCGGCGTCGACATCGTGGGCCAGGGCGGCGTAGTTGATACGGGCTGCCAGCCGTTGCTGGTGGGTGGCGTCCAGCAGGCGCAGGTAGTCGATGCCGGTCGGTGGCGGGGGTCTGGTGTCGGGCTGTTCGGGGCGGGCCTTGGGGTGGGCGTGGCGGCCGATCCGGAACGCGACCGCGGTGCCGAACGAGCGCTGCTGGTGGCGGACTTCGATGTCGGTGAGGTCGAAGGGGTCGAAGACCAGCTCGACCCTGCGGCCGACCAGCAGCGGGTCGACCTGGTAGGTGTTGGCATGCAGCGAGACCGTGGCGTTGGTGGTGACGGTGCGGTGCTCGGCCCACAAGAACGCCTCGCGGAGCTGGGCGGGGGTGGGCCGGGGCAGCGGGTCGGGTAGGCCCTGCTGCCAACGCCTGAGCGGCGGCGCGCCGGTCTCGGAATGGACCCGGGGGTGGTAGTCGGTCTCCACCCAGGCGACCAGCAGGCGGTTCAGCTCGGCCAGGTCGCCGACCCGCTCGGCGTCGCCGTCCAGCTCGACCAGGAACTGGCTGCGGACGGTGCGGAAGAACCGCTCGATCTTGCCGCGTCCTTGCGGCCGGCCAGGGGTGGAGTGCACCAGCTTGATGCCAAGGCTGGCGCAGGCTCGCAGCAGCCAGGAGTCCACAAACGGCGAGCCGTTGTCGACGTAGATCTGCTCGGGGACGCCGCGGACGGCCAGCGCGGGCCGAAGCGCTGCCGCCAGCCGCACGGTGTCCTCGTGGTAGCCGAACCGGGCGGCCATCACCGCCCGGGACCGGTCATCGATGAAGCAGAACAAGATGGTCTTGCGCCCGGCGATGACCGGGCCGTGCAGCGCATCCCCGGTCCACAGCTGGTTGGGCCGGTCGGCTTCGAACCGGCCGAACACCGGCGGGCTGGCCTGGAGGGTGCGGTCGAGCTCCAGGCGCACGAAGTGGCGCTGCAGGGTGCGCTCCGACGGCGCCCAGCCGGACTGGGCCCGCAGGATCCTTGTGACCTGCGCGGCGGTGCGCTGGGGGTTCTCCCGCTTGAGCGCCGCGGCCACGGCCAGCACCTCGGCCGGGGTCCGCGGGGTCACCCGTGCCGGGGTGGGCACCAGGGCTTCGAACCCGCCGGCGCGCCACCAGCGCACCCACCGGTCGATCGTCTGGCGTGACAGCCGGACCTGCTCACCGAACGGGCCCGGGTGGGCGCGTTCGGCCAGCGCCCTGACCAGCCGTCCGCGCTGGCGACTGGAAAGGGCGGGGTCGATGACGTCTTGGATGAGCTCGTAGCGGAACAACGCCACCCGCCGGGCCCGCTCGGCCCGGCGGCGCTCCTCGTCGCCTGTGTGGGGCACCTGCTCGCCTCCTCGACACGGTCCAAATTCGGTCGCGTCGAAGCCTCTTCGGCTGGCGAGCAGCCTCACCAGGGGCAGCTGGTGTTGCGCACCCCCATCTTGATGCCGGGCAGCAGCAGCCGCCCCCCGGTGACGGCGACGGCCAGCTCCCACGGCGACAACCCGAACACCCGGCCAGGCCAGCGGCGCCCCACCGCACTGGCCGCAGCCACGATCGCGGCCACCGCATCCGCCACCCCCGATCCGGCCGGCTCCAGCACCGGCGGGTCGGGGTCCAGCTCGCACAGCAGCGTGGTGAACGCCGCCCGCAGCGGCCCCGCCCGCGCGGCGAACCGGCGTAGCCAGCCCCGCACCGTCGCCGCCGGGCGGCCCAGCCCTGCGGCGATCTGCCGATGCCCCCACCCGGCCGCCTTGGCCGCCAGGGCCGCGCCGATCACCACCGCGGCGTCCGCCCGCCTGACCAGGACGCTGACCGGCAGCAGCACGTGCGTGCGCCCGCACCCAGCGCACCGCGCCCGCCGGGGCCGCAGCCGCCACCCCACCACGCCCTCCCCGCGCAGCACCCGCGGCCGCGCATACCCCCACGGGCCCAGCCGCTGCCCACACCCCGGGCACGCCAGCCGCCCCTGGGCAAGCCGCCGCTCGACGGCCGCCCCGTCCTTGCCTACCGTGAGCACTGGTGCCTCCAAGCACCGCGTGCGGCCCTCCCGGCGGCTCGACCAAAAGCGTCCGGGAGGGCCGACCCCTAATCCGGACGCGCTCACGTTGTCGTCGCACACCAACAAGGGCAACCCAACCGGGCTGCCCCCAACGCCTACTCATCCTCGATGACGCCGCCCTACCCCTACCCGCTCACCTCAAGTGACGGGGAACACCTGGCCACCGGCCCGTGCCCCGCCGGGACCGGCCGTGTCACGTCGGCCCGGCGCTTCGGCAGCCGCCCGTCGAGGTGGCGCTGCCGCACATCTGTCATGGGTGTGCTGGTTGGGGTTCCTCCTGCGTGACGGTGGCCGATGGCCGGGTTGGCATGGGGTCGTCCGTGGCTGCCCGGGCAAGGGCGGTGATGCGTCGGCGGCTGCAGGCCACCTCCAGGAGGACCAGGTCCACCAGCAGGCTCGCCAGCGGGAGGACGACCACCGCGACGAGCACCAGCACCGACATAGGGATCATGGCGGACGTACCTTGCCGCTGCGCTTGCCGCCTTGCCTATGGAAACGGGGACCTCCGCCGTAGGAGGGGTCCCCGTGCGGGGACCCCTGACGGGGACGGATGGAGCTCGCGAGGCACGGTGACTGTGCGAAACTCGCGTGGTTGCCACCCATCTCAAGAGGGCCACCCGTGGCAGATCGACCGCCGAACCTCGCGGAGCTACGGCGCCGAGCGCGCTGTAGCGAGAGCCAGCTTGCAGAGCGAATCAACGCGCTGGCTGGAGCGGATGGCCACAACACGGCATGCAACAAGAACCGGATCAGCTACTGGGAGAACGGGCATTGCCGGCCGAGCCCGTTCTACGAGTACTACTACGCGCGGGCGCTCGGTGTTGGTCCTGACGAGCTGATCTATCCCTCGCTCAGGCGCAAGGCGAGCAGTCGCGCCGTCCAGTCTGCTCCGCCGTCCCCGTCGCCCGTCGAGCGGTTCGCGACGGGCATCGCACCACAGGCCTCCGAGCAGGACGCGGTCGCGGCGGTGGCGCATGAGTCGAGTGAGCACGCCGCGCTCACGGAGTCGGTGAGCCTGGGAACCGCAACCCTCGAACAGCTCCACGACGACGTCCTCCGACTCGCGAGAGCGTACGTCTGCACCCCGCCCTTTCCTGTCCTCCGCGAAGCATCACGAGTTCGGAATCGCGCCTACCTATTGCTCAGCCGAGCCCAGCGGCCACGGCAACGGCGCGACCTGTACCTGGGTTGCCGGGCAGCTCTGTGCGCTCCTCGCCAGCGCCAGCTTCGACCTGGGATACCCCGGTGCGGCTGCCGCCCAAGCCCGTGCTGCTTGGACCTACGGTGTGATCGCCGAGCACGACGAACTGGGTGCCTGGGCAGCCGGCATGCAGGCGACGATCGCCCTGTGGGCGGGACGACCGCAGGAGGCGATCGACCGGATCGATGTCGGGCTGGCCACTGCCCCTCCAGGAAGCCCGCGCGTGCGGCTGCTGTGCATCCAGGGCCGCGCGTGGGCTCGGCTTGGGAGCAAGGCCAACACCGAGGAGGCGCTCGCGGCTAGCCGTACGGAGCGGGAGCGCGCCCGCGGGAGGAACGAGCTGCACGACCACATCGGTGGCGAGTTCGGCTTCAACGAGGCGAGGCAGGCGTTCTGCAGCGGCACCGCCTATCTCCAGCTCGGCAGCGTCAGCAGAGCGCTCGAGGAGTGCCAGCGCGCCGCCCGCCTCTACGAGGCAAGCCCGGCGGGGGAGCGCTGGTACGGGGCCGAGTGCAGCGCCCGCACCGACCTGGCTGCCACACGCCTCATGCGAGGCGAGCTCGATGGGGCTCGCGAAGCGCTTGCACCGGTGTTCGCCCTGCCGCCGGAAAAGCGGGTTCAAGGCCTGGTGAAGCGGCTCGGCAACGTGCAGCGGCTGCTCGGCCAACCGCTCTACGCCAGCTCGCCCGAGGGGCAACGACTGGGTCAACAGATCGAGGGATTCGCCTCCGGTGCCGTCTCGCGTGCATTGCCCGGTACGGGTGTGCCGTCGTCCTAGCTCCGGCCCTGATCGGCCTGCGCCTCCCACAGAGCAAGCAGTTGGCGCTCCCGTTCAGGGCTGAGGCCGTGCTGTGCCTGGCGACCGTAGGGTGCTGGTCCGCCGTCCTCGCCCATCCAGGTCCAGGTGTCCCCGACGGTCTCCGCCAAGGGTCGGCAGGTCAAGCCGGCTGCGCTGGCCATGGTCGCATCCACGTTCCAGGTGCCCTCGTGCACGCGCCACAACGGGATCTCGGTCCATTGCCGCACCCCGTGCTCGACCAGGAACTCGTCGTCGACCCACACCAGCTCGCTGTTCGAGCCGGTGGCGTGGGCGCACTGCACAAGCATCGACCCGAAGGTCGCATGCCCCTTGGGCGCCGCCACGTTGAAGACTCCCGCGCGGCCGGATTCCGCCAGGTCTAACGCGAAGTTGGCCACGTCGCGTGCATCGATCGGCTGGATCGAGCGGCCGGGGTTCCCGGGCCCCAGCACCCGGCCGCCACGCGCGATCCGGCGTAGCCACCAGGTCAGCCGCCCGATGTTCTCGTGCGGGCCAAGGATCACGCCAGGGCGCAGGACCAGCGCACGGTCCCCAAACACCTCGATGACAGCACGCTCGCATCCCGCCTTGTAGCTGCCGTACTGGGTCGCGCTCCAACTCGCCTCGTCGGCAGCCGAGCCGCCCGCGTCCGGTGAGCACTCGTACATCGGGGACGCCTCGCTGACGCCTTTCACCGGCCAGTCCGGATAGACCGAGATTGTAGAGAGGAAGAGGTACAGTCCGGCGCGCCCGGCCAGGACCCGGGCGGAATCTCCCACCACGTGAGGAACGTAGCCGCTGGTGTCCACTACTACGTCCCACGACTTCCCAGCGATCAGCCTTTGCAGGTCGCCTTTCGACTCACGATCCCCGTGCACCACCTCGACGCCCGCGACGTCGACGCCGGTCTGGCCCCGGTTGAAGGTGGTGACCTCGCGTCCCCGCCTCAATGCTTCCTCGACGATGGCGCTACCCACGAACCGCGTGCCACCCAACACCAGCAGCCTCATGGGTCGCAGACTGGAGACCTCCCCGAGGGGTCACAGTAACGGACCGACCCGACCTCGTTCGCGGGCCGCGTTCGCGTTCCCATATGCATGAGCTAGTATAGACGGAAGAACGCCGCGACTCTCACCAACGCTCTGGCGGTGGACGGACTAGCCTTGGCTTGGCGTGAGCGTTCCGTTAGGCCCGACAATGATCGACCGAAAGGATCGGAAATAGTCGTGCGTTCAACGAAAGAGTGGCGAATTAGAGCAGATGATGACCCTTGGTACGCCGCGGCAGCGCATCCAGGCAAAGAGGGCCGCTCCTGGGATGCCGATGAATTCTACGCGCTCGGCAAATCTAATTGGGATGACTTTGAGCGGCAGTGGCGTCGGTACGCACCGGATCTCGCGGGCACGTGCCTTGAGATCGGGTGCGGGCCGGGGCGTATGACAAAGGCCATCGCCGAGAGTTTCGATCGGGTAATTGCGCTAGACGTCTCGCCCGTCATGATAGAGCTCGCCCGTGGCGTAGTGGAAGCTGAGTATCATCTAGTCGAGGACACCCGCATACCTGTCGCTAATGGCTGCGTGGATGCGGTCTTCACCTGTCATGTGCTTCAGCACTTCGAACTCAAGCAGCAGGTATTGGCATCTCTGACCGAGAGTCACCGAGTGCTTCGCGAAGGTGGGACGATCATGGCCCACCTGCTCCTGAACGGACGGGAAGATGACCGTTGGCGATCCGTCTTGCCTGGCCTCAAAGCCGAGGTCGCGTTGCGCCTTCGCCGTGGCCGGGGCCAAACCGTGACCCGGCGGTACCACGCTGACGAGGTGCGGGCCATGTTCGAGGAGGCCGGATTCCGAGACGTCGAATTGCGGGAGTTCCGCGTAAAGTCAAACGACGGCTCGCACGCGTTCTGGTTAGGCCGCAGCTGACCATAGCAGGTTAGTTAGCTGGCCGAGTGGTCACCCAGAAGGCCGCGGCCCTTGAGTTATCGATATGCGTGAATCATAACGGCAAAGCCGTCAGGCTGACTCTTGGCGAGCGGGCGCCAACGAATGCTGGGTGGCGCCGACGCGTTACGGGTGCCGGCGCTGTAGGGAAAGCAACTCACTCGATAGGGCGGGGTTGTCGATTCGCGAGCGGGACGCCACAAATACGGCTCGGCTGAGTGTTGCCGCGTGCCGATCCGGGCGGGTCCAATCGATCGGGAACTCCTCGTGGTTCGGCTGAGTGACCGGCAGGTACACAAACTCGAAGTGCTTCCGCAGCTCTCGCATCACCCAAGGTCGAGTCGGTCGACAGCCCAATCCTGAGAACGCCTGCGAAGGGTTCCTCCGGTCCTCCGAGGCCGGGTTGACAACCATTTTGTCGCCGAATGAGACGCAGGTTTCGAGCAGCAATGTGCTGGAACAGCTCTTGCTAAGGAAGTCGAGAGCTGGTTCAGGATTGCTTAGATGATAGAGGGTGCCGTAGCAGTAGACAAAATCGAATGGCGCGTCATCTAGAGCAATCGGATCCTCGAGATCGAGAGGTCGAACGTCCACGAAAGGATAACGCCTTCTCAGTAGTCTCAGGTTCTCCGGCCGTGCGTCAGTGATCGTCATATGACAGCCTCTGTCAAGAAAGTAGTGGCTGTGATCTCCGATGCCCGCACCTACCTCAAGGACCGAGGCACCCGCAAGAAGAATACCGATGCTGGAGAGATGCTCTTGCCTACGAGCGTTATGTCGAAGGTAATGGTGACTATGGAATACGCTCAGGGGTTCTCTTCGAGTGAATATATTGTTGCTTGCCTTGCGCATCATCCGGCGAAAGGATTCAGTACTCATCAGCAGGCCTTTCAGTAGTTCCTGTCAGCCACAAGAAACCTAAGAGCTGCCATTGGGAAGCTGGAAGCATAGTGGATCCCTGTATCATGGCAAGGTAGCGGTTCTCATTTGGTGAAGACGGCGAAGACTGACCGTATTTACGTTTTGCCCGGATGTGCGTCCTCACAGCCTGTTACTTGCTGCCTTGGGAGCAACGGCGTATAGGATTCACGAGCGTCAGTCGTCTCACCCTGAGAAGCCTCTCGGGGGAGGTCAGAGGCGGCGTGTCTTGTTCGCGAGCATCTCCAGGCAGTGTCCGAGGGCGTGGGGTGTGGAGAATGCCTAGGTTGTTAGTCGACATCCACCAGGTGTACGAACGCTTCAATCGGCCCTTTCGGACCAGGCGCATGCAGCGCGTGCAGGAGGCATTCCGGCTCCGCTCAGACAGCAGCATCCTCGACGTCGGCGGCACCAGGGAGATCTGGTCGCTGCTGGCCGACCCTCCTAGAGTTGTGTTCCTCAACATGCGTCCGCCGCACGAGCATGCCGATGGGATGCTGGATGTAGTCGGCGATGCCTGTCGGCTTCCGTTCAAGGACTATGCCTTCGATGTGGTCTTTAGCAATTCCCTCATCGAGCACCTCTACTCGATCGAGCGACAGCACCAGTTCGCTGATGAGTGCCGCCGAGTCGGACGCCGCTACTTCGTGCAATCCCCGAATCGTCGCTTCCCGATCGAGCCACACCTTCTCACGCCGTTTATTCACTGGTTCCCACGGCGACTGCAGAGCCGCCTGCTGCGCAACTTCACGGTGTGGGGCTGGGTGGCACGGCCGAACCTCCAACAATGTGAGCGGTTCGTGGAAGAGGTCCGCATGGTGACCGCCAATGAACTACAGGCGATGTTCCCGGATGGCCACATCTGGCGCGAGAAGGTCGTCGGGCTCACCAAGTCGGTGATGGCGGTAGGTGTGACGATCAGTGAAGCCACGCCACGGGAAACTTCCTCACCGTAGTGGCCAACGCTCGCGAGCCGTCGTAGGATCTGTACCGTTCGTCGCTCTCAGGATGAACGACTGTCTGGGGGGGGTGGGATGCGGCGCGCACTGATCACGGGTGTCTCTGGGCAGGACGGCTCCTACCTGGCCGAGCTGCTGCTGGGCAAGGGCTACGAGGTCCACGGCATCGTCCGGCGCGCCTCGTCCTTCAACACCGGCCGGCTTGATCACATCTACCAGGATCCACACGAGCTCCGCCCGCGGCTCCAGCTCCACTACGGTGATCTGACCGACTCGGTGGTGCTGGCAAACCTGATTCGGGACGTCGCCCCGGACGAGGTCTACCACTTAGGCGCCCAGAGCCACGTAAAGGTCTCGTTCGAGATCCCGGAGTACACCGGCGAGGCGACCGGCCTGGGCACCGCCCGGCTGCTGGAGGCAATTCGTGCTTCGGGCGCGGAAACCCGCTTCTACCAGGCTTCCTCGTCGGAGATGTATGGTTCCGCCCCGCCGCCACAGGACGAGCTGACCCCGTTCCACCCGCGCAGCCCCTACGGCTGCGCCAAGGTCTATGCCTACTGGACCACCGTGAACTACCGGGAGGCGTACGGGCTCTATGCGGTCAATGGCATCCTGTTCAACCACGAGAGCCCACGGCGGGGGGAAACGTTCGTCACCCGCAAGATCACCCGGGCCGTGGCGCGCATCAAGGCTGGCCTGCAAGACCGCCTGTACCTTGGCAACCTTCAGGCCCGCCGAGACTGGGGCTACGCGCCCGAATATGTCGAGGCGATGTGGCGGATGCTCCAGCAGCCCCGACCCGACGACTACGTGATCGCGACGGGGGAGAGTCACACCGTCCAGGAATTCTGCGAGGCCGCCTTCGCCCGCGCCGACTTGGACTGGCGCCGCTATGTGCTGGTCGACCCCGGCTACTATCGCCCAACCGAGGTCGACGAACTTTGCGGCGACGCCAGCAAGGCCCGGATCGAGCTAGACTGGAAGCCCCAGGCCGGCTTCGAGGAACTGGTCCGCCTCATGGTCGACGCCGACATCGCCCTGCTCGACGACGATCTGGCCGGCCGCACGGTGCGGGTGGACCGCTAATGGACCTCCACGGCGCCACCGTCGTCGTCACCGGCGGGACCGGCTTCCTCGGCCGCCACGTCTGCGGCGAGCTGGCCCAAGCCGGCGCCAAGGTCGAGCCTGTCGGCCGCGCCCGTTACGACCTGCGTCGCCGGGCCGAGATCGACCGGATGTTGGCCGACGCCCGCCCTGATGTCCTCGTCCACCTGGCTGCTGTGGTCGGTGGAATCGGCGCCAACCGGACCCATCCCGGCCAATTCCTCTACGAGAACGCGATCATGGGCCTCGAGCTGCTGGATGCCTGTCGAGTCGCCGGTGTGGCCAAGACGGTCATCGCCGGCACGGTCTGTGCCTATCCCAAGCACACGCTGGTCCCGTTCCGTGAGGAGCATCTGTGGGACGGCTACCCCGAGGAGTCCAACGCCCCCTACGGGCTGGCCAAGAAGCTCCTGCTCGCTCAAGCCCAAGCCTACCGGGCCGAGTACGGCATGAACGCCGTCTACCTACTTCCTGTGAACCTCTATGGCCCGGGCGACAACTTCGACCTCGAGACTTCCCACGTCATCCCGGCGATGATCCGCAAGTTCGCCGAGGCCCGCGACGCCGTCGGCCCGTCGGTCGCCCTTTGGGGTGACGGTAGCCCCACTCGAGAGTTCTTGTACGTCGATGATGCCGCCCGCGCCTTTCGCCTCGCTCTGGAGCGTTACGACGGTGGGGAGCCGGTCAATGTCGGCTCGGGTGACGAGATCACAATCAAGGACCTAGCTACGCTGGTCGCCGAGGCGACAGGCTACCGGGGCGACATCGTCTGGGACTCCGGCCGCCCGAACGGCCAGCCACGTCGCTGCCTCGATACCACCCGGGCCCGGGAGCTGTTCGGGTTCGAGACTGAGGTCGGGCTGCAAGAGGGGATCGTTCGCACAGTGGCCTGGTTTGGCACGCAAAGCGAGCGAAAAACTTCAATCGCATGACGCGGCTATTCGAGCCGCCCCCAAGCTAGGAGATATATGGCGACAGACAGCTCTCTGCCGGTGCCGTATTTCGAGCGACATCCCAGTCCTGCGGCGCGCAGCCTAGAGAGGGCGTTTGTGAGCGCAGTTACGCACCGCTCGGAACCTCCGCTTAAGCAACTGGTGCGCTCGCCCGTCCGTACAGCCATTGCAAGGGCCGCTAACCTCATCGAATCGAGAGTTCGGTGGAGTGTGCCGACCAGGACGAGGACCTTCTGGGGTGCGAGGATGAGTATTCGGCTACCAGAGCCTATTTCGACCCAATTGTTCAGCTATGGGTTCTTTGAGCCAGGATTGACAGCATACATGCTTCGAATCCTCAACCCTGGTGACACGGTACTGGACGTCGGCGCCCACTATGGCTATTTCACGCTGTTGGCTGCAGACCTCGTGGGTATGGAAGGGAAGGTGCACGCCTTCGAGCCAACGCCGGGCACATTCGGCGTGCTCATGAGCAACGCACGGGGCCGACTCAACATCGTCACCAACGAAGTCGCCGTCTGGGCAGAGCGAGCGGACATCAGTGTGACGGATCTGGGACCGCGACTGTCCGCGTTCAACACCGCCTTCGCCCCGCGCCTCAGCGAACGCGAGCTGCTACGACATAAGACAAGACAAGTATCTGTGCCAGCCATCAGCTTGGACAACTACTGCACAGAGCACGGTCTCCGACCGGCGTTCGTCAAGGTCGACGCCGAGAGTTCGGAGCATTACATCCTACAGGGTATGAAATGGGTCCTCGGCGAGCCTCGACCCTTCGTCACCCTTGAGGTAGGCGACTTCGACCTTCCTGACGTGCCGAGAAGTTCTGAGCTGGTGCGAAGCATGATGTCAAACGATTACGTACCCTTTGAGTACTCCGATGGAGGCTTGGCGATCCACGACCTTCGCGAATCCTATGAGTATGACAATCTCCTGTTCGGACCATCCGAGCATCCGCTCGTCGAGCTCGCGAAACGTCAGAGCAAGGGGCGGTAGGTCTGGCGACGGACGACGAGTTCGGGTACTGATGCCCCACCTGCACAGGAGGCCATGTGACCGATAGGCATGCTATGGCAGTCATCGGGCTCGGGTACGTCGGCCTTCCGTTGGCCGTGGCGGCAGCCAAGGCAGGCAACTGGGTGATCGGCTATGACATCGCCGCGCAGCACATCGAGCGTCTGACAGCGGCGCAGAGCCCAATTGAGGACGTCAGCAACCTAAGCCTCAAGGAGGCCACGACAGCTGGCAACTTGCGGTTGACGGCCGACCCGGCTGAGTTGGCCAACTGCCGGTGTTATGTAATCTGCGTGCCGACTCCTTTGACCGACAAGGCGCCCGACCTCTCGATGGTCATGTCCGCGGTCGACACCGTGGCGGCCAACCTATCGCCAGGAGACCTTCTCGTGCTTGAGTCGACAACGTATCCCGGAACCACCGAGGACATGGTTGCTCCCAGGATCGCCCGAGCGACCGGCTTGGAGGCTGGCCGCCATTACCATCTGGCGTTCTCACCCGAGCGCATAGACCCTGGTAACCGAGTCTACGGTATCACCAACACGCCCAAGATTGTCGGTGGGGTGGGCTCTGCCGCGACCCAGGCTGCCGTCGAGCTCTACGCATCGTTCGTCGATGAGATCCACGTCGTCTCCAGCCCACGGGAGGCCGAGATGGCCAAGCTCCTCGAGAACACGTTCCGGCACGTCAACATCGCCTTGGTTAACGAGATGGCAGTGTTCTGCCAGGAGCTCGGGGTGAATCTGTGGGAGGCGATTGACGCTGCCGCAACAAAGCCGTTCGGGTTCATGGCCTTCAAACCTGGACCCGGAGTCGGTGGTCATTGCATCCCGATCGACCCTTCCTACCTTTCATGGCATGTCCGCCGGCTCGGGTACTCCTTCCGGTTCGTCGAGCTGGCCTGCGAGATCAATGATCGGATGCCAGAGTATGTAGCGGCTCGGGCGGCGGAACTGCTCAATCAGGAGCGTAAGGCGGTCAACGGATCCCGAATCCTGATTCTCGGTGTCGCATACAAGCCGGACGTCAGTGACGTTCGGGAGACACCGGCCGAGGTCGTCGTCCGTCGCCTGACGGCCAGGGGCGCAGCGGTGAGCTGGCACGATCCACACGTCGAGAGGCTCGAGGCCTCTAAGGCGGCACCACGCGTCACAGACCTGTCACCTGAGGTCCTCCGCGACTTCGACTTGGTGATCATCCATACTGATCACACGAGCTATGACTGGCCTTGGATCGTCGAAAATTCTCCATTGGTCCTCGATACCCGCAACGCAACGGCTATGCTCCGCCGCCCTCACATCGTCAGGTTGTGACGGCGGATCCATTATGAAGCCAAGGACGCGACTCGCCATCGCTCACAGCTTCTATCGCTTGCCCGGTGGCGAAGACCAATATGTGCGGAGCCAGATAGACCTCATGCGACACCACCATGACGTCCAGGTCATCGAGAGATGCAATGAGGATCTAAATGCTGGACTTGGGACGACGGCCCGAATGACCTGGTCTTCCCGATTGGTCGGTGAGCTCGAGCAGGAGCTCGATGGCTTTCAGCCGCATGTCGTCCATGTGCACAACGTCTACCCGGCATTGGGTCCCGCAGTTCACATGGCCGCGCGGCGGCTTACCATTCCTCTCGTGATGACTGTGCACAATCAACGGCTCCGCTGTCCCAACGGGTTGATGTTCACTGAAGGGTCGCCCTGCCGCCGTTGCGAGCGCGGACTCTATACGAATGCGATCCGGCACGATTGCTTTCAGACGAGAACCCAGGCGGCTGCCTATGCCACGAGCCTGTGGTTACATCGATTCATCCTGAGACTCGAGGAGCAGGTCGCTCTCTTCATCGCACCAAGCGTTTTTATGCGCGACCGGTTGCTCGAATGGGGAATCGCAGAGCACCGAGTAGCGATGATACGCAACTTCACGCCCTTGCCAAACGACGCTTCCTCAGAGCCGGGCCGGTACGGAATCTACCTAGGTCGGCTTTCTATCGAGAAGGGGCTGCCGGAGCTGCTCCGCGCATTGCGAGAGGCGGGTGACCCTCCCTTCTGGTTCGTTGGCGATGGCCCATCCGAGGTGGCGTTGCGGCGACTGGCCGGTCAGCTTGAGCTTGACCGGACACAGTTCCTTGGCCGAGTGGACTATCCTGAGATCCCCGGGATCGTCAGGGGCGCACGCTATCTTGTCTTGCCTTCACTATGCGATGAAAACGCACCGCTTGCGGCCTTGGAGGCTATGGCAGAGGGCCGGCCGCTCTTAGTGACCCGTGCGGGGGGTCTACCCGAGCTGGTCCAAGAAGGGGCTGGTCTTATATGTGATCGGGGAAGCGTCGCCGACATGGCCGCACAGATCCGACGGATGGCCAGCGACGACGACCTCTGCCGAAGAGCCGGAGCGAGCGCACTGAGCTTCGCTCGCAGAGAATTGCTGCCTAGCATGCACCGCCAGCGCCTCGAGGGCGCGTACGCACGAGCCGTCGCCTACCGGTTCCAAGGTTGACCGCCCCTGTCAAATGTCTGCAATTTGCCCCATGCTCGCCCGAGGAACTCGATAGGAGGCTCCCATACATCTTGTAGCCTCAAGGCCGTTTGGCTGAGGTAGCGCGATCGCACTTGTGTAGCTTCCATTCCGGGTGCAGGATTGGAAACCGTTAGAGATGTCTCGTGGCGGCGAAACGCAGCCAACTCGGCCGGTAAGTACACGAAGGGTCCCTGTCGCCGCAGTCGAAGGAACAGATCAAGATCCATTGCGTATCTCAGGCGTTCGTCGAGGAGACCGGCGGCGCGGACGGCCGATGCGCGGATGAGTGTTCCTGGCTGTGGAAGATAGTCGGCGCCGTACTGCATGAGCCATGGAGCGAGGCGGCCAGGACGCATGAAGAAGAGAGTTCCCCCTTGACCGTCGATGACGCGACACTGCCCGTACGCCAATACGGCTGAGCGTTTTTCAGCCAATGCTGTGAAAGTGAGTCGAATACTATCTGGTGTAAGTAGGTCGTCATCCCCAAGCCACCCGAAGTACTCGTTTCCAGCGTATCGCCATACTTGATTCACTGCCGCACTCAAGCCAGAGCCCTGCTCCGACTCGTAGCTCGCACCGAAGTCATTGGCCATCTCGCGCGCCCCTCTCGCGTGGGAAGGTCCGATCACGACGACGTCTACGCGCTTCGACTGCGTCGTCAGGGAACGGAGGCAGGCGCGGAGCCACTCTGGGCGACTGCCCAATGTGGGCACGGCGATGAGTGGCCTCGAGCTCTGCCGGATCATGCCCAATCTCCGGCGGCGGGGTATCGGCCATACCTTCCAAGTAGGTAGCGCTCGAGAGCCTGTGTCTGCGTACGACTATCGAACCGCTCCTCGACGAACTTCCTTCCACGGTAGCCCATCTCGCGGCACCGCTCGGGGTTCCCGAGGAGATTGCTCATTGCGTCACCAAGCGAGGCTATGTTTCCTGCCGGAACGAGCATACCTCCTATGCCGTCCTGGACGACTTCCGGTAGACCACCTGTCCGATAGGCAATCACCGGCACCTCGCGAACCTGAGCTTCGATTGCCACGAGGCCCAAGCCCTCTGATATCCCCGAGCGGGTCTTCACGCTGGGGACGCAGAGCGCAACACTCTCTCCTAGAGCTTTGGCAACTCCATGACTGTTGAGGAATCCGGTAAATTCAACATCGTGGACAGACAGTCCCAGACTGTGAGCACATGACTCGAGTCTGCGCCGCTCCGGACCATCCCCAACGATCTTTAGTTGCGCACTGGGAGACGCACGCTTGACGTTCCTGAACGCCGTCAATAGATCAACACATCCCTTATTCTCTTCGAGTCTCCCAACGAACAGGATTTGTGGCTTAGGGGTGCTCGGCCTCTGGCCGGACTGCGATGGAATAGAGATACCGAGATAGTGGACGTGAATTTTCTCAGATGGTACACCCCTGTCCTCCAGTGCTCGACCGACAAAACGTGAAACTGGCAGGAATAGGTCGACCGCGTCCACAAGTCGCTGCCAGTTCTGCCGTAGCTGGCGAGCGCTCCAACTCATCCGTGGCGCAAACTCATCTCTGTAGAGCACGTCGCTACCATGACAAGTCACGACGAGCGGGACATCGAGCGCCTTCGCTGTAGGAGCTATGCGCCATCCGTCCTGGGCATAATGAGCAAGGATGAGCATGGGCCTCCAGGCCGATATTGCGCGTACCAGCCGCCTACTGCGCCGAGAGATCTGATAGCCCCTCGCCGCAAGGGAACGCGAGTACGCATGCTCCGTGAGCAGCCAGTAGGGCGTTTCAAGCGCCACGTCCGCCGATCGCTGGACACCGAATAGGCAAACGTCAGACTCGTTGAAGTCTCTCGCTTGAAGAGCGATGAACCGATCTAGACGGCTGAGCAACAGGTGGCGATAGATGGCCAGTCGTGGCCGAGACATTCGTTCCCTCCGTCGCTCCAAAGATGTCACACTGCCCAATAGGTGATGGCTGGCGATTGCAATCCGAGGCCCAGTGTCCTAGTTCGTCTGACCTTGATAGTTCCCTCGGGTATCTGACGGATATTGCGAAGACGACACGTCATCACGTAATCTTTCCAGCTAGAGAAGCCAGTTTCAGGGAACTCTCTGAGGATGATAGCAGGCGACGAACATACAAGGCAGCGGGGAATAATGAGCAGACGAGGACCGACGCGGCACTTCCCCACGCGGGACCGGATACGCCAAACATATGGGTAAGGAGTATGGAGGACAGAATATTGACGAGCGCCATTATCAACCCGCATAAGACCAAAAAACGTCCCACGCCTGCGGCGTTCAGCAATACGGCCAACGGATAATGGACAATTCGAACTATCGTCCACGCGCTGATAGCCAGAAGCAGAGAAAGAGAGGGCACTATCGAGTTGCTAGACAGCATAGCAATTGCGGGCCGACCTAAGAGCATCATTCCTATGACGAAAAGCATCGAGAGGGCAACCGCCCCGGCCTCAGCTCGCCTTAGCGCCTTCCTGGTCCAATCGAAGTCTCCCTTCGCAAGCGCCTCTGAGAAAGCAGGCCACAGGCCAAAGAAGAGAACTGATGCGAATGCGGTCGCCAAGGAAGAAACCCTCATGCTAATGCTGTAGAGTGCAACTTCCCGAACTCCAAGAATATGGGAGATGACCACGGCATCGCTCTGATATCCAATAGCCATGGTGAGGCTTTGGAATGCGATGACGCCTCCGAGACGCAGGAGCGTTCGCGCACGCTCGCGGGATACAAGGGTTATGGATGGTCTGAAATCTCGATGATGTCGGCCAAGGACCCACAAAGTTGCACAGAGAGCCACAATGGACGGTACGCCAATCGCAGAGCCTACAAACCATGCAACGCCCATATGCAACGAGTGACCCACAGCGACACAGACCACCATGACCGGCACAGCAGCGATATTCCACCAATTGGCAATATGCGTCTCCTGCAACGCGAATAGGATCTTGTATCCGAGGCTAGCCGGCAAGCCCAAGGCGAAGAATAGAACGAGTATTGTAATCGCCTGATTCACTTCTGAAGCGGGCACATTCGCACGGGCACCTAGTAGTCCGGTCCAAGAAACCGAATGAGTCAGCAGTCCGAATGAGACCAGAAGCGCGAATGCACATGAAAGAAGGATTGCCGCGGCCGTTGATACTATTTGCCGAGCGGCCCGGACGTCGTTCCTGCTCACTGCACTCGAGAGCTCAGTGACGACGGCGAGACCCACTCCGAGGTCGGCGAAGGGCAGCATTGCTGCAACCGCTGTGACAAGAGCATAGATCCCGAACCGTGTTTCTCCTAGTGCCCGGATCACGAGCGGGAATGTCAGAAATGTTCCGAGGTTACTGGCGGCTTGCCCGATGCTGCCACTGGCGGCAGCGAGTATCAACCGACGGCCTCGAGTACCGAGCAGTTGTCCGCGACTAGCCCTCTTGACCGTCTCGCTGGTGAGAACTACCTTCATCGTCGTCTGAAGGGGGTATCAAGCGAGCCGCGCCTTAAGGGATAGGTGGAGTGGAGGAGTTCCTCGTCAACTGCGCTACTCGTCGGACTAGGGCCGCGGATTGGACCGAGGAGAGAACGCGACTCTACCGGTTCCCGTTTCAGCACGGCGGTGCAGGGACCGCATCTCTTCTCCGTGTGATCCGTGACCTGGACTGCGGCGAGTGCCGCGAAGGATCCGAGGAGCACCTGATAGCGCGGCGACCAGGGAGAGAACAGGAAGTCCCAGATGCAGAGCAGCGTCCATACCACTGTGACCGGACGCAGACGCGCCCATCGCTGGCATGGTGCCTGAAAACTGCTCCTCAGGCCGAGATAGACTAGATACAGCCATGGCAGGACCGCGATCACCCCAGCCTGAACCCATGCGCCCAATGCCAGCGAGTGTGAGTTGAGGCCATCTCCGAGAAGGCGTTCTTGGTGCAGAGGTGACAGCTCAATGCCTGCCGCAGCCACCGCTTCCAGCGCCTGCTCTGTAGCGGTGTAGTCGAGTTTGGCTTCAGATCCGACGCCGAGGACGGGATGATGCTCGATGGTCTCGAGAGAAATGAGTGCTTCGGGACGTGCAGCGAGCAACAGGCCGGCTTGTGTGCCGCTCTGCGCGGAATATTTCGCGTGCTGGGAATATCCAAGCCGACCGGACTGGGCGAGGGCACCGTACGCATTGATCGTGGCCATGCTAGCCACAACGCCTGCAACTAGCGCCAAACTGATCCGCCAAAGGTTGGCCCGATGGATCATGGAGATAACAAGAAGCAGTGCGGCTCCGGTGACACATATCGCGCCAAGACTACGGAACCCCAAGACGATGTTTAGGCAACCCAGTCCCGCCGTAAGCACCGCGCTTGTAACGGCACGTCGCGCCGCCCACAGGAATCCGATTGCAAGGACGGCAAGGAGGGTTGCGGGAATGCCGAATTGATATTTCCATGGATCGGCGCTCGCGCCCGCTGGGGAAGTAATCGCGCCGAAAGCTATAAGAGATGCGAACGCAGCTGATGCCAGAACTGCGATGTGACGAGGGTTGCCACTACTGAACCAGAATACTCCCAGCGAGGACGCCACGAGTAGCACGGGCTGCCAAATCCCACCGAAAAGATGGCCCATAGGGACGCCGTTCACAAGATTGCTCGCCACTTGGCTCATCAGCCATAAACTGCAGAGTTGCACAAGAGTTCGAAGGGGTCGTAGGCGACGGGCTCTAGACCAAGTGACAGGCAGCAGAGCCAAGAAGATCACGTCTGTGACTGAGAACAAGCTGTCATGAAAGGTTGGAAGCAACCCGGCGGCCAACACGGCTACACCTGGCAGGAGGAGGACACTCCTCGAAAGGCTTGCTCGTTGGCGTTCGTTCCCACCGCGCAGCCGTCCAACCACGGTAGGTCTCATCATCGGCTCGGAGTATCCGTATGTTTTCTTGGAAGGAGACCAGTTCCTGACGGGACGCAACGATCATCGTCTCCGCGAGTGTTGCTGCAACGTTCGTGCTGGAGGAGTTCCTCATCGGCAAATGGCGGCTCATCACGCGAACGCCCTGTTATTGCCAAAGTAGGAAAGGCAGTACACATTCCTGCTCCCGGATACCAGTGGTCGGCGGGAAGCTCATGGAAGTAGAGGAAACGGTGGCCATGGACCTCCGCCCACCGCGCCAGTTCGTCGTTTGTCTTAGCGTTGTCGCTTAAGAGGACTGTGCGTTGTGTAATGAGAGGATCTATGGCCTCATATTCGGCTCGCTCATGCTGAGCTGAGTTATGAACTTCATGCAAGAAGAGATCGATCGGGTCACCAAGGATCGGAAGTATATCGAGCGAATTGCCGATCCTCAGGTCGACGACGGTAGTGTACCGGCCACCAATGAGGTAGCCAGCGTCCGGGTTGATATCGATCGTCGTAAGCCTGCCATGTCCGTTTCGCAGTAGCGCCGCAGCGATGACACACGCGCCCAAACCCTTGTCAGTACCGGTTTCGACAACATGTTTTGGCTGAAGCGCGCGCACGAGCGCATACCACCCCATACGCAGACCATACCGAGGGATGGGGTCAGCCAAGCGCCAACGCTTGCTGTGCCTCGAAGCATCCGCGATGTGTGATGCCAATTCGAGATCTTCCCGAACTTCCTCGATATAGCGTCTGATGGAGAGGATAGAGTGCCCCGTGATCTCGGCCACTAGCCAAGCCAGATGATCGCGGTTGAATGGTGTGAGGTCGTAGGTAAGATTGGTGTGCTCTCGAGAGCCCAGAAGCCATTTGGCTGACTGCTTCACGATGTGGGTGTCATAACAGGCCACTAGCCAGATTCGCTCTGGCAATGCTGCTATCGACGCCAGAGGACTCGTTGCGATCCGTGCGCGCATAGTCGGCAAGACGGCCTCACCCTTGATTAGTCATCAGTTCGTCCGGGCAGTTGTCACCTCACGTCGGACAGCGCGTGCGAGATTGGCTGCCTCGACGAACGACCGAGCAGCTTCAGTGAAGGAGTATCTAGCGATTTCCTCTTGGCCGGCTCGTGCGAGTTCCCTCAAGTGTGAGAAGTTAGGTTGGTCGGTAACGAAGGCGAGCCGGTGAGCCAGGCCAGGGACATCCCCATCGCAGAACACGACGCCAGTATGGCCGTCACGTACAAGTCCGTCCTGCACGGCCCCGATGCAATCGCTGGCGAGTACGAGGACCCCGGCTTGCATGGCCTCATTGACGACGAGCGCCCAGACCTCGGTGACGCTAGGGGTCCGTATCGAAGGTACCACGAGGGCCGCGCTCGACTGGTACAGAGTTGGTAGGGAACGGTTGGGAATGTGGCCCAGGAACTCGACGCGAGTATCGATCTTGAGTTCTCTCGCCTGTGCTCTCAGGGGTTCCTCCTGCGACCCACGGCCGGCGACACGAAGCCTCCACCTGTCAGTTCCCAGAAGAGCAAGCGCACTCAGGAGGACGTGCAGCCCCTTCCAGGTTTCCAGGCGACCGACATAGAGAAGCTGAATTGGTTGGGTCCAGCGGCCTGCGTGAGGAGGAGTGCTGGCGAACGGCATCACAGCCTGTGGCGCCACAAGCACGCGATCGGACTGCGCTCCCTCTGCGATCACGTAGCGGCTGACATGACGTCCATACGTGATGACAGCATCGGATCGCTGGTATAGATAGCGCATTAGAGGTCGCGTGAATCGATGGATGCCATTCGAAGGATGCTCTGAGAGGCTAGCCCAGAGCACAAATGGCTTTCGGCGCAACCGTGCCACGGCATACGTTGCCGGTATTGCGAACTTTCCGGTTGGATCCTTGATGATGACGTCGGCCTGCGAATGCCATACAGCGGCAAGCAACCCGGGTGCGATGCGTGTCCGACCGAGCCACCAACCCTTCAACCAACGCGCCTTGGTGAGTGTTTCGCCGCTCGGCTCCTCTGTTCGCTGCCAGTACCACTCCCGTCCGTCTGAGAAGAAAATCAACTCAAGGTCGGTGCGCTTCTGCAGCTCCTCGTAGAGGGGCAGGCGGTAATGCGTGAGTACATTCGCCACGATGAGCACCCTGAGCCGGCTCACGATTGACTCGCACTGAGGTCTGCAAACATCTTCAAGCCTTCCTCTGTGTGGCGGAAAACTGAGCGAGTTCACGGTTGGTCTTGGGTAGAGATCCAATGTCCCGGAGGTACTTGAGCAGCTCCTTGAGAGCTGGCCAGAGTCCGGCCTCGTTCAACTCCCAGGAATGGCCCCAAATGTGGATTGCCGCCGGTTCGCAGGTCGTATCTTGTACTTGGTTCACGAAGCCGTGAGCAAGTTCGGCTGGTCTCCGCGACCACGATCGCACCGCTGCAAGGTTCCTCAAGCCGCGCAGGTCACACTCTTTTAGTGAGTGTCGGAGCTGGGTGACTTTCTTATGCGGATACACCTGCATGGTCGTTGGCATGAAGAACGGGTCGAAGGTGAGGTCGGTATGCCCGCTCCTAGTTGTTCGACCAATGGAATATCCAGCGGCGGCCAGGTGCCTAGCTAGGCTGCGCCGATGGGAACCATTCGGATAGCAGAACGAAGTGACGGGTTTACTAATGAGATCCTCGAGCCATGCCTTGCTGCCTCTGAGTTCCGCGTCGACTTGGCGAGTGCTGAGCTGACGCAGGTCTGGATGAGTGAGGGTGTGCGAACCAATCTCCACCTCCGGCACCGCTGCAAGCTCCCTGATTTCTGCATCGGTAAGCCTCGGATGCCTCTCGCGATCACGGCACAGGTAGAAGGTCCCTCGGAGGCCGTGCAGCGTCAGCATCTCGGCCAATCGCAGATCCGAGGGATCGCCGTCGTCCCAGCTGGTGGTTGACAGGAGGTGCTGGTCCGTCGCGTTAGCCATTAATCAGAAGCCAAGCAACTGCCGCCACGTGGCTCGCAGAAATCGTGTGTTACCCAACAGGTAGCGGCGCCAGAGACGGCGCGGTTCTGTAGAGAGTCGGAAGATCCATTCGAGGCCATGGTCCTGCATCCACCTTGGAGCTTGACGCTTGTTGCCGGCGATGAAGTCGAACGCAGCGCCCACGGCGACCAGGGTCGTGCCGAGGCGGTTGCGGAAGCGGTCGACGAATAGGTCTTGGAGTGGAGTTCCGAGGCCAGCCCAGACGATATGGGGCCGGGCGAGCCGGATACGCTCGACCAACTCGACTTCCTCGCGCTCAGTAAGGGGGCGGAAGGGTGGGGACTCAGCGCCGACTATCTCGATACCCGGGGCCAACTCACCCAGTCGCGACGCCAGCGCGCTGATCACCTCTGGCGTCGCCCCATAAATGTAGTGGCGGAATCCCCAGGCCCGACTGGCCTGGACGGTGGCAACCATTAAGTCGGGCCCATAAACGCGTCTGCGCATCTGGGTGAAGCCACGTCGGCGGCCGACCCAGACGAGGGGCATGCCGTCAGGGAGGTTCAGGTCTCCTCGGTTGATCGCTGCGGTTAGCGCAGCATCACGGAGAGCCAAGGAGAGGGTGTAGGCATTGCAGAGATGTATAGCTCGGCCGTTACCGGCGTCGGTGAACTCGCGTAGACGGTCGACAGCCTCATCGAGGGTAAGGGCGTCGATACGTACGCCGCAACAGAAGAACGCATTGTGGCCATCGAGTTGAGCGACCATCAGGGGGCTCCCGAACGGGCGCGGCTGTGGCGGGCGGCCCGGCTGCCCTCCACCCTGGGTATCCCGTCGCCTCTGTGCGTGATGAGGCCGATGCCGGAGTCGGCTGGGTCGTGGCTCGCCTCGCCGTAGTAGGCGTAGTAGGCGGGCTGATCTCCCTCGGTCACGGTCGTGGCATTCAGGACAGTGCCGAAGACAGTCGCACCTGCCTTCGAGCAGACGGCGTGGGCTGCGTGGGCCTGGTCGCGGGTCGTCGAGCCTGCCCTTGCAACAAGGAGAATGCCGTCGGCGAATACGGAAACCACCATCGGGTCGGTGACGGGCAGGAGCGGGGCGCAGTCCACAAGGATCACTTCGTAGGCGGTCCGCAGTTCGGCGAGCAACTCCTCCATGTGCCGCGACCCCAGTAGCTCGGACGGGTTGGGGGGAAGTTGGCCTGAGGTGAGCACGGCGGGCATGCCCGGGCCGGGATGTTGAAGGGCATCGTGTACGTCGGCGTGGTCGAGCAGAACGGTGGTGGTGCCCACGCGCTGGTGTAGCCCAAACACCTTGTGCAGGGTCGGTTTGCGCAAGTCGGCGTCGACCACCACGACCCGCTTGCCGGCCTGGGCCAGGGCTATACCGAGGTTGGCGGAGACCGTCGACTTGCCGTCGCCCGAGTTGGGCGACGTGACCACGCAGCAAATGCTGTCCCGGTCGACACCGAGGAAAGCAAAATTGGTTCGGAACTTTCGGAACGCCTCGGCGGCGGCTGTGTGAGGTTGCTCGGCAATGGGGAGTGGTTGCTTAGCCGCCCTAAAGGGCGGGATCGTTCCGACTACAGGGGCTCCGACTGCGACCTCTAGCTCCTCCGGTGTCCTCACCGAACGGTCGAGGAACTCGAGCAGGCAAGCAAGCCCGACTCCAAGCACCAAGCCAAGTATGACGCCGAGGGCGATGTTCAGCTTCGTGCGAGGCCTGACCGGGCTAGTCGGCGTTAAGGCCGGTTCGACTAACGTGACCCCCAGTGTCGAGCCGGCCTGCAGCTTTGAAACGGTTTCGATGAACGCGCGGGCGACGTTATTGGTGAGGCGCTTGGCTTTGGCCGGGTCAGTGTCCTCGACGGCCAGTTCGATAAGCAGCGTCTCGGGGACCGGCTCGGCGTGGACCTTTCCTTCGAGTTGTCTGGGCGTGAGCTGTTGGGGGTCCAAGCGGAGGGCTGCCTCGGCAGTTGCACGCGACTCGAGAATCTGGGCGAATGACTTTACGAGTTGCTGGGAGAGCAACGCCCCTTGGTATGCAGAAGCGATGCCGCCGGCCCTCTCAGGCTTGGCAACCACGAGCATCTTGGCCTTCGCCTCGTAGCTGGGTGTAGTCACCAGCGACATCATGAGGGCACTGGCGGCGCAGACTAGGGTGACCGCGGCGATCAACCAAACACGTTTCCGAAGGATGCGGGAGTAGTCATGCAGTTCCATGCAGAAGGTCAGACCCCTGAGCGGAGGAGGACGGCCGGGATGGTGCGGAGGAGGATGAACAGGTCCATGGACAGCGACCAGTTCTCGACGTAGAACAGGTCGTAGCGGACCAGGTCGTCGAAGGGCAGCAGGTGCCGGCCGGAGACTTGCCATAGGCCGGTCAGGCCCGGCCGGACTCGCAGGCGGTTCCGGGCCCACGGGTCAGACAGGTCGACCTCGTAGGTCGGCAGGGGCCGCGGGCCGACTAGGCTCATGTCGCCACGAAGCACGTCGAGGAGCTGGGGGAGCTCGTCGAAGCTCCAGGCGCGCAGGATGCGGCCGACCGAGGTCACCCGAGGGTCCCGGTGCAGCTTGAAGATCGGACCGTCGGTCTCCTTATGGGCCTGGAGGCCCTGCAGGCGCGCCTCGGCGTCGGCGACCATCGACCGGAACTTGTGCATGTGGAAGACCTGGCCGTCCTTGCCGACGCGGCGCTGGCGGAATAGCACAGGCCCAGGGCTGGTGAGGCGCACGGCCAGGGCGCAGGCGAGTAGGACGGGGGAGAGGACCAGGACCAGCAGCCCGGCCACGACCACGTCGAAGGCGCGCTTGAGGGCCTTCTGCCAGGGGGTTAGCTCAGCCCGACGTAGGCTGAGGACGGGAACGTCGTCGAACCGCTGCACCGCGACCCGGCTAGCGGCCACGCCCAGCACGCCGGTCGACAGATGCAGGTCGACGGGGAGCTCCTGCAGGTCGCGGTAGACCCGCTCGGTGGTCTCGTTAGCGACCGAACCGCCGGCGACCAGCACCGCGTCGGCCCGGTAGGTGCCGACGGCCTCGCGGACGGACGAGCTGGGGCCGACCACCTCGGGTAGACCGGCGGCGACCGGGCCCAGCGGACGCGCGTCGTCGAGGAACCCGACGACCTGGAAGCCGAGCCATCGGGCACGGGTGACCGCCCGGCAGAGGTCGCGGCCCTCGCGGCCGGCGCCGACGATCAGCAGGCGGCTCACCAGGATCCCGGAGTTACGCATAGCACGGAGGATCAGCCGGTAGACGCAGCGGGTGGTAAGGACGGCCAGGGTGCAGCCGATCCAGGTGGCGAGCACCCACGACCGCTGGGTGGGAACCTTGAGCACGAAGGCGGTGAAGGTGGCGGCGACCGTGCCGGTGGCGACCGCCTGAAGGATGAGCTTGAACTCGTCGGCGGCGTTGACCAGCCGGCGGGCATCGTACAGGCCGGCGTTGGCGAACAGCCCTAGCCAGATGAGGATGGCCAGGCCGTTGAAGATGGTGACCGGGCCGAGAGGTTGGACCAGGCCGCCCAGGGCCAGCAGGGCCTGCTGGATGCCCTGGGCGACCATCAGTCCGAGCAGCAGGGCGCCCACATCGCCGAGGAGCCGGCAGGCCAGCACATGCCTGCGGATGTCCGGCTCGGCCACGGTCGGCCGCCCGGCTCCCGCATGCAGCGGGAGCCGGGCCTCGAGGAGAGCAGCGTCGGGATGCCCTGTCGTCATCGTGGTTGCTTGCTTAGGAGCGGCGACGCCGGCCGACGGTGAGGCTGGCGAGCAGCAGCGCGATCCCGGCCACCACGCCGGCCCAGATAGCCAGGTTGCTGCTGCCGGTCCGGGTGGCGAACGGCTGGCGCTCGACGGCCGACTCGGTGGTGTCCGCGTCGAGCACCTGCAGTTCGGTGGCGCCCGCCGAGCCGGCGTCGCACGCGGCCCAGAGGCGGTGCTTGCCGGCGATGGTCCCGCGCGGGATCGTCACCGTGCCGCTGAAGCCCTTGCCCGTGCTGCGCTGGTCGACGTTCATGACGACTGGCTGGCCGTCCAGCGAGGCGGTCGGGGTCCTGGTGGGGCAGTCGTCGCCGCTGACGGCGACCCTCTGACCGGCCTGGACGACGCTGTGGGACACGTTGAGGGCGTCCGCCTCGGCCGGGTAGGGCTCCCGAACGCGGATGCTCTGGGATCCGACGAAGCGGCCGTGGCAGCGCGCGCTCACAACGTGTCTGCCCTCAGAGGTGTCCTCGGGGATCTGCACCCGCTTGTTGAACTTTCCTCGGCCGTTGGCCGTGGTGGTGGCGATCACGTCGCCGTCGAGCTTGATGGTGACGTGCGAGTGCGGCCGGCAGCCGCTGCCGGTGACCCTGACGAAGTCGCCCGCCTCGACGGTGCGCGGCGTGACGTTGAAATGGGAGCGAAGCACGGTGATCACGACCGAGCCGAGGCCGCGGCTGCTGCAGCTCGCGCGCATCCGGTGGTCGCCGGGGTCGGCGGAGTTGGGGATCTCGACGTGGTCGACGAACTTGCCGTTGCGGTCGGCTCGGTCGTCGTCGATCTGGATGCCGTCCAGGTAGATGCGGACGAAAGCTCGGCTGTTGCAGCCCTTGCCGGAGGCCTTCACCACTTGGCCCGCTCGGACGGTCGTAGGGGACACGCTGAACGAGCGTTCCCGCTCGGCCAGGGCCGGTGCGGCGGTCAGGACGAGCGCGGCGGCCATCAAGGCCACTACCGCGGCGGACACCCTTCGCATGAAGCTCTCCCTTCGTGCGGGGACGGCGGGTCGTGATCGCGCGCTTCGACCGGGGAAGGAGCCTCGGCGGCGGACCGATGGGCGGCTGGGCCCGCTGGCGGCGAGCTCAGCCGGATGGGGTTAGACGGTGCTGCGGCGGCGTCGGCGGACGGCCAGCAGGAGCAGGCCGCCGGCGACGATCAGGCCGGCGCCGACGGCCAGGCCAGGCACGACATCGGCACCGGTGAAGGGCAGGCCGCCGCTGGCGGCGACGACGCGGAGGGTGGCCACGCTGAGCACCTCGCCACCACTGATGGCGCTGAGGGTGTACACGCTGGGATCGGTGCTGGACGGGATGGTCACTGTGACGCTGAACGAGCCGTCGTCCTCGGCGGTGGTGCGGCCGAGAGTGACGGTGCCTTGAGCGAGCGGCCGGGACGCCGCCACTAGCCGGGCCAGGGCAGGGCCGGCGGCGATGACCTGGTGGCCCGCGCCGAGGCTGGACGACACGCGGGTGAGGGTGATGGTCACGGTGGCGCCGGGCTCGGCGCCGTCGCCGGCGACGGTGAAGCTCTCGCCCGGAGTCACGGTGGACTCCGACACCGTGAGGCCCTTGCTCGGTTCGGGCGGGTACGATTGGGCGTTGGCTGGGGTTGCGAACAGCGCGAGAACGGCTGCCAAAGCGAGCGCGGAAACGACCTTCCGCATGCGGATGTTCCTCCTTGTCGACCGGGACCCTGGGCCCCCCTGGGGCGACGGCCGGTGCCGCTCCGCCACCTGGTTCCGGTAGGAGACCTCGGCACCATACATGCGGACCTTCAGCCCGACAAGTTCGATCCTGTCGAACCGCCTATCCTTCGTAGGTCAGACGACGGACGGCGACCACAGGTACCTAGCCGCCCCGGACCATCTCGAACCCGAGTTCGCGCTCGCCGTCCAGCATCCCGGACCAAGTCGAGGTCGCGCCGTTGACCCGGGCGCCGGCTGGCAGGACCGCGAACCGCCAACCGGTCGGCGCTGTGACCCTGACCTTGACCTTGTCCGGCCAAACGGTGGCCTGGGGACGGAGCAGGAGGCGGTAGCGAAGGCGGTCGTCGCCGAGCCGCTCGGCGGCGGTGGGCCGGGTGAGCAGGTAGGCCAGGGTCGCCGAGTCACCGGCGGCCACGCCGACTGACTGGGTCAGAGCCAGCCCGCCGAAGTCCGTCTGGGCCTCGGCACTGACCTGGCGGCCGTTCAGGCTGGCCTTGGTGAAGCCATAGTCGCTGGCTACGTAGAGGGTCTGGATCTGCTCGTTCACGCCCTTGCGGAAGCGGGAGTCGTACGGCCCGACGATGTAGCGGGGCAGCCCGGCTACGGATACCTCGTTGTGGAGGGTTAGTGAGGCGGCGGCGGTGGCCGACCCGTCGGCCGCCAGGCGCACTCGCCAATCCAGGGTGCGGCGCAGGAACGCGTCAAGCTTGTTGCCGCCGGCGTTGACCCCGACCGCCATCAGGTAGTCGGCGCCGGCCGGGGCGGTCGCGCTGCCGCCGACGCCCAGGCCCATCAGCGCCTTCTGGCTGGCCGGGTCGCGGCTGTAGACCTGCACGTGGCGGCCGCGGGCGGCGTCAGCCAGGCCGCGAAGCAGCTCCACCGGGCGCCTGGCCAGTCCCCGCCGGAACGCTTCGAAGGTCGCCCGCGCGACCTGCTCGAGGAAGCGCCGGCGGGCCGAATTGTCCGCCGAGTAACGAACGTAGGCCTGGACCAGCGTCTCCTCGGCGACGTTGTCGGCGGTCAGGTACACCCCGCCGGCCTGGATCGGCCCGCTGGCCCGAAGCACCTGCGCGACCGCCAGCGGATCAGCGGCAATCACCCCGTCGATTCGGTCCCCGGTGGTCTGCTGGTACAGCCGGGTGACGATGCGGCCCACGGTCGGCATGTCCGGTGGAATGTTCACCGCCGACCAGGCTCGGTCGATCGCGAACCGGCGGTAGCGGCTGGCCACCGGGCGGGGGAGCTCGACGCCCTCCCTGGTGCGCTTGTCCAGCACCTCGTACCGCTCCACGGTGGTGAGCTTCGGCCCCCGCGGGCTCGACTCGAGGATGCCGTACTGGCCGATCAGGCCTCCGGTGCCGCGCAGCTCGGCCGGGTTCTGGAACGCCAGGAACCACCTCGCCGATCCACGCGGCCCATACAGCGTCGCGGCCAGCTTCAGGCCCTGCCCGGCCCGCTGCGCGGCCTCGCTGGCGGACGAGGCCGTCTCCAAATAGCGGTCTCGCGCTGACCCGGTAGTGAGCGCCCGGGTCGAACGGACCCGCTCGATATCGAACTCGAGCGTCCGGCGCAGGTCGAGCAGGGCGTCCGCCGCCTCCAGGATCGTGGCCCTGGTAGGCGGCCGGGTCTGAAGCGGCTGCAGGGCGGTCACCAGCCGACGGGTGCCCCTGATCGTGCTCCGCGCCGACGCGGTCACCGCCCGCGCGACCCGCACGTCGCGGCCGAGCAGCGGCACCGCGCCGAGCTGGCGCAGCGGCGCGCGCCGCAGCCGCGCCTCGGCGGTGGCCGTGTGCGCCTCCGCCTGGTCGATCAGGTCCAGGCGCGCCCCGAGCTTGCCGGCCTGGAAGCCGCCGGCCCTGGCCAGCAGCGTCCTGGCCGCGGCCAGGTCATCCTCGACCAGCAGGGCCTGGTTCCTGGCATGCCAGGTGAGCAGGGCCCCACCGCCCACGACCAGGCCGAACAGCAACGTGACCAGCAGACGTCGAAGCACGAGCCCCCCCCTTGCCGCGATCCGCACCAACGGCGCGAACATTACCTCGCCGCGGCGGCCACCTCGACCTGGACGCCGCCCTTGTCGAGGGACTGCTGGGCGGCCTCCAGGGTCGCGACCACCCGCACGCCGTTCCAGGCGTCGGTCCGGGGCCGCGCGCCGGTCCCGCAGCAGTCGAGGAAGTGGTCCAGCTCCAGGGCGAGCGGCTCGGTCAGGTCGGTGCGGGGCACGTGCAGGTCGCCGCGGCGCAGCCGGAACTGGAACTCGCCGAAGCCGCCGGCGACCGGGTCGGCGCCCTTGTCGTAGACGCGCAGCTTGGCCTCGGAGTCGAGGTCGTCGAAGACCACCATCCGCCTGGAGCCGACCACGGTGGTGCGGC
>WNFV01002865.1_pt1 | contig 33047 bp, 32 predicted proteins | sample 5400101 | NCBI WGS metagenome assembly WNFV01 (sample SAMN13153361, study PRJNA577476) | soil metagenome | isolation source: 115 cm soil or saprolite under grassland replicate 1 | place: USA:California | collected 2016-06-15 | reverse complement strand
CGGCCATCCACTGCGCGGGACGCAGCTTCACGTCGGGCAGAAGGTCGCGCAGCTCGAGGGCGGCGAAGATGTCGCCCTCGAGATCGAGGTCGCCGGCGACGTACGCCCGTCCGAAGCCCAGCTCACCCGGCGCCTGCACGATGCGGCGCAGCGCAGTGGGTGAGCGGATCAGCAGCGTCGCGGGCGCGTCGGGCGGGCCGAGCCGGCTGCCGTCGTACGCCTCGATCGCGATCGGCAGGTCGGGCCCCAGGAGCTGCTCGAGAAGCGGGGCGAGTTGCTGTGTCATGCCGCCAGTGTTATCCGGACAGGATCAGAAGTCGACCGTGCTGAGGTCCGGGATCCAGCGGGCGGCCCGCCCGCGGGCCTCGCGCCAGCGGTCGCGGTCGAGCTTGCGGCGGGGCTCGACGAGTGCGCGCGGCGACCATGTCGCGGCGAGCTCGCCCTCGTCGCGCCATGTGCCGACGGCGAGCCCGGCGAGGAACGCGGCGCCGAGCGTGGTCGCCTCGAGCACCGGCGACACCTCCACGCTGCGTTGTGCGGCGTCGGCGAGCGCCTGCACGAACGTGGGGTTCGCGCTCATGCCCCCGTCGACGCGCACGCGCGGGATGGCGACGCCCGAGTCGCCTTCGGCCGCCTCGAGCAGGTCGGCGCCCCGGTGCGCGATGCCCTCGAGCACCGCCCGCACGATCTGGGGACGGCCAGTACCGCGGGTGAGGCCGAGCAGCGTGCCGCGGGCGCCGTAGTCCCACGACGGCGTGCCCAGACCGAGCAGCGCCGGCACGAACCAGACGTCGCCGGTGTCGTCGCACTGCGACGCGACGTCGTGGCTCTCTGCCGCGCTCGCGATCACGCCGAGGTCGTCGCGCAGCCACTCGATGTTCGTGCCCGCCGCCAGCATGATCGCCTCGACGCCCCACGTGTCGGCGCCGCCGACGCGGCGGCACACGATCGGGAACGTGCCCGCGGGCCCGCGGATCTCGAAGTCGGGCCGCGTCGCGCCGAGCACGAGGTCGAGCATGCCGCCGGTGCCGAACGTGATCTTGGCGTCGCCGCACACGAGACCGCCCTGACCGAGCAGCGATGCCTGCTGGTCGCCCGCGATCCCGGCGATCGGCGGCGCGCCCGGCAGCGCGGTCGCCTCACCGACCACGCCCGACGAGTCGACGATGCGCGGCAGCATCGCCGCCGGCACGCCGAGCGCGTCGAGCGTCTCCTCGGACCAGGACGCGGCGTCGGCCGTCAGGAGCCCCGTGACACCGGCGTTGGTCGCGTCGGTGACGTGCAGCGCGCCTTCGGACAGCGTCCAGGCCACCCAGCTGTCGACGGTGCCGAAGCACAGGTCGCGCTGGCGTTGTGGATCGATCTGCTCGAGCAGCCACTCGAGCTTGGTTGCCGACGCGTTGGGCGCCAGCCGGAGCTCCTGGCCGCGCAGCTCGAGGCAGCGCCCCACCGTGCGCAGGTCCTGCCAGCCGAGCCCCGGCCCGACGGGCTCCCCGGTGGCGCGGTCCCACACGACGGTCGAGCTCCGTTGGTCGGCGATCCCGACCGCGTCGACCGGGCCCGCGGCCTCCAGCGTGGCGCGGGCGGCGTCGAGAGCCGTGGACGCAAGCCGCGCCGGGTCGAACTCGACGAGGCCCGGGGCCGGCGACGACGGGAGCAACGGCCGGGTCTCCTCGTGCTCGACGCGGGCGTCGCCGCCCACGATCGCCGCCCGCACCGACGACGTCCCGACATCGACCACCAGGATCGGTTTTGGCGTCACGTACCCACCTCACGCGTGGGTAGCTGACGCCAAAACAGTGCGCCGCTCATGGCCAGCGCACCTCGCCGAAGGGGTCGGGGAGGCCGAGCTTGCCCGGGTTGAGGATCCCGTGGGGGTCGAGGGCGGCCTTGACCGCCGCCAGCACGTCGAACGCCTCGCCCAGGGCCTCCCGCACGAACCGGGCCCGGTTCAGGCCCACGCCGTGGTGGTGGCTGAGGGCACCGCCGGCGGCGAGCACGGCTCGGGTCCCGGCGTCCCACGCCGCCCGGTAGTAGGCCTCCCGCCCGTCCGCCTCGGGTTGGCCGGCGAAGGTGAAATAAAGACAGGCCCCGTCGGGGTAGGAATGAGACAAGTGCGCCGAGGCCGCCAGGGTTCCGCCTACCGCCTGGATCTCCTGTGTGGCCTCGGCGTACATCGACGGGAGATCCCGCCAGCGGGCTGCGACCTCCATCGTGTCGACCACGTAGCCGCGTGAGATCAGCGCCTCGAGGGCGCTGACGTCGTTCCGATGCTCGATCCATCGGCCGACGAGCTCCTGGTCGAGGAGCTCGGCGCCGGCGTCGACGCACTCCTCGAGCACGACGTCCATGACGGGCTCGACGAGCTCGGGGTCGCCCTCGTCGAGGACGAGCAGCACGTGGCGCCCGCCGGTCTGGAAGCTCCGGTCGGCCTCGGTCGCGTCGTAGAGGCGCAGGACCGCCGGCGTCGCGCCCCGGTGCAACGAGCTGCGGCACGCCTCGATCCCGTCGGCGAACGACCGGAACCCGAACGCGGCGCGTCGCTCGACGCGCGGCGCCGGGTGCACCCGCAGGCGAGCCCCGGTGATCACACCGAGCGTTCCCTCGCTGCCGACGAACAGCTGCGTCAGGTCGGGGCCGACGGCCGCACGGGGCGCGCCGCCGGTGTGGACGATGCGCCCGTCGGCGAGCGCGACGTCGAGGCCGACGACCATGTCCTCGATCTTCCCGTACCGGGTCGAGTACTGGCCCGCGCCGCGGCAGGCGAGCCAGCCACCCACCGTCGACAGGTCGATCGACTGTGGCCAGTGTCCGAGTGTCACGTCGTGCTCGCCGCGCAGCGTGTTCTCGAGCCAGGTGCCGAACGTGCCGGGGAGGACGTCGAGCACGAGCGATTCGCCGTCGACGTCGACGATGCCGGAGAGCGCGCAGAGGTCGAGCACCACGCCGCCGTGCAGCGGCACGCTGGCGCCGCACACGCCGCTGCGCCCGGCCGCCGCCGTCACCGGGACGCGCGCCTCGTCGCACACGCGCAGTACCCCCGCCACCTCTTCCGCCGATCCCGGCCGCGCGACGGCGCCCGCGCGCGCGGCGACCTGTCCGTCCAGCGCCCAGATCATCGCCAGCGGCCACCAGTCGCGGCTCGCTTCGGCCACCGTGCCGGCGTCGACGCTCACCTCGGCGCACGCCGAGCGCAGCTGCGCGAGCACCGCGTCGTCGATAGGCACCGTCGCCGTGTCGAGATGGGCGCGCACGTCGGCGGGCGCGACGCCGAACGCGATCGGCGGCGTCGGCTGCCCGGTCACCCCGCTCATCGCGCCGGGGCTAAGCCCCGAGCGACGAATCGAGAGCAGTCTCGGGCAGGTCGGCGGCGTCGCGCTCGGAGGCCACCGCAGCCCGGTACTCCTTCACCTGTCGCGCCCGCTCCGCGTCGTCCCAGCCGAGCTCGCGTCCCACGAGCCGGGCGACGTCCTCAGCGGCCGCGGCGGAGTCGTCGCGGGCGAGCAGTCGGGCCCGAGTGCGGCGGGTGAGCACGTCGTCCAGGGTGCGTGCCATCTCGTGGCGGACCGCATGCACGGCCTCGGCCTTGAGGTAGGGGAGCCCGGGAACGAGCGCCTCGCCGAGGTGCGGGTCATCGTCGACGAGCGTGTCGATGAGCGCCGACTCGGTGCCGTACCGGCTCGCGAGGTGCTCGTGCCGGCTCGGCTCGTTGGTGGCCGGCGGCGCCTCGAAGCCCTCGCCGCCCACCAGCTTCAGGCGCTTGGTGCGGCACCGGCGCCGCTTGCCGAGGATCTCGTCGACGGCGGCGACCGTGTCGGCGGCCATGCGCCGATACGTCGTGAGCTTGCCGCCGGTGACCGTCACCAGCCCGCTCTCGGAGTGGCGCACCGCGTGCTTGCGCGAGAGATCGGCGGTGCGGTCGTTGGCGGCCGTCCGGAGCAGCGGCCGCAGCCCCGCCCACGTGCCGAGCACGTCGGACTCGTCGACGGGCTCGGTGATGGCGGCGTTCAACGCATTCAGCAGGTACGACACGTCGGACGGCGTGCACTGGGGGTCGTCGAGCGTCCCCTCGTAGTCGGTGTCGGTCGTGCCGACGTACGTGAGATCGCCCCACGGCACCACGAACACCGAGCGCCGGTCCTTGGCCACCGGCACCACGGCCGCGATGTCGTTGCGGACCTTGCTCCAGGGGACGGTGATGTGGATCCCCTTGGCGGGCCGGATCGAGTTCGGGTGCGTCTCCTCGTCGAGGGCGCGCACGTCGTCGGACCACACGCCCGCCGCGTTCACGACCGTGCGCGCCCGGATCTCGACCTCGCCGCCGTCGGCCTGCAGGCGGGCGCCGCACACGCGGCCCTCGGCGTCCTTGCGCAGCGACGTGACGCCCGCGTAGTTCGCGACGGCCGCGCCGTGCGCAGCGGCGGTGCGGCAGAGCGTGAGCGTGAGGCGGGCGTCGTCGGTGTGCGCGTCGTAGTAGAGGTACGCGCCGGCGATCCGATCGGCGCGGAGCGTCTGCATGTGTGCGAGCGTTTCGCCCGTCGAGATGCGCTTGTGGCGCTTGCCGATGCGCAGTCCTCCGGTGAGGTCGTACATCCACAGCGCGCCGCCGAGGGCTCGCGCGAGGCGACGGCTGACCATGCCGTCCCGGGTGAACAACGGGATCAGGAACGGCAGGATCCGCACCAGGTGTGGCGCGTTGCGCAGCGCGATCTGGCGTTCGGCGAGACCCTCGTACACGAGCGCGATCTCGCGCTGCTGGAGGTAGCGGAGCCCTCCGTGCACCAGCTTCGAGCTCTTCGAGGACGTCCCCGACGCGAAGTCGTCCCGCTCGACGAGCCCGGTGCGCAGGCCCCGCGTGGCGGCGTCGACCGCCACGCCGGCGCCGGTGATGCCGCCGCCGACGACGAGCACGTCGAGCTCCTCGGAAGCGAGCCGTGCGAGCGCCTCGGCTCGGTCGAAGCCGGGGGAGTCCATCGGGACCGAGGCTACCGCCGGGCTCGTCGAGGCGGTCCGGGGCCGTTCCCTGGCCGCGACGGACATATGGCACTGTGAGTGCAGCAATTCCCCCTGAGTCGGAGTCGCTCGTGCCGAGACCGCTGTTCACCACCACTGACGACGTCGTCCTCACGGGGCGCCGGTGGTTGCGTGTCGAGGAGCCGCGCGCGGCGGTCGTGCTCGTGCACGGGTTCTCCGCTTCGGCCGACGATCCCAACGTGTGCGCTCTAGCGGAGGTGCTTCACGATGACGGCGCCGACGTCGTGTGCTACGACGCGCGCGGCCACGGCGCGTCCCAGGGGCACTCGACCCTCGGCGATCTCGAGCGTCACGACGTCGCGGCGGCCGTCGACGCGGCGCGCGAGCGCTGCGACCACGTCGTGCTCGTCGGTGCGTCGATGGGTGCGATCGCCGCGCTTCGCTACGCCGCCGCAACCGACGATCTCGACGGCGTCGTGTCGGTGAGCTGCCCGTCCCGGTGGCGGCTCCCGCGCAATGTGCAGGGCGTACTCGCCGCCGGTCTCACGCGCACGCGCCTCGGGCGGGCGATGGCCTCCCGCTGGATGGGTGTGCAGGTGGCGCCGCGCTGGACGAACCCCGAGCCGCCGGTCGGGCTGGTGACGAAGGTGCAGGCGCCGGTGGCGTTCGTGCACGGCGCCGCCGACCGGTTCGTGCCCGCGTCCGACGCCGACGAGCTCTACGAGCTGGCCGGCGATCCGCGCCGTCTGCAGATCGTGCCCGCCATGGGCCACGCGTTCGGGCCGGAGTCGGTGCCGGCGATCCGCGAAGCGGTGGACTGGGCGCTCGCGCAGCCGGTGCGTGCCTGAACCGGAGCTCGTCCGGGCGAGGTACACATCGGGGGTCAGTCGTCTCGGCCGTCGGGCTCCCACCACCACGCCAGCCCATGCAGGCCGGGGCCGGTGTGCACGACCATCACCGAGCCGAACTCGCCCGCGAACTTCGTCGCCGGCGTGACCTCCGCTTCGACCCGCTCGAGGAGCGAGTCGGCCGAGTCGGGGGCGAGGGCGTGCAGGGCGGCAACGTGGAGCCGCGTGTTCGGCTCGCGGGAGCGAACGAGCCGGCCGACCATCCGCTCGACGGCGGCGTCGCTGCTCAGCGCGGGCCGCAGACGGTGCACCTTGCCGCCCCGGAACTCGAACAGCGGGTTGATGCGCAGCCGCCGCCCGGCCCATCCGGCGATGCCGGGCACGCGCCCGCTGCGGACGAGGTGGTCGAGGTTCGGGACCGCCGCCACGAGCTGCACGCGCTCGACGACGTCCTTGGCGACCGCCTCGACCTCCTCGAGCGACGCGCCCCGCTCGGCGGCGCCCGCCGCCGCCAGCACGACGAGCGCCTCCGCGCCGGCGGCGGTCGCGGTGTCGACGACGCGCACGCCGTCGCCCAGCTGATTCGCGGCGACGGTGGCAGCTTCGTGGGTGCTGCTCATGCTGGCGGCGATCGTGAGGACGAGGACGCCGTCGTCGGTGAGGCGCGACCCGATCGCCTCGGCGAACTCGCCCGGCGCGGGTCCCGAGGTCTGGACGCGCTCGTCGCCGAGCAGCTCGGTCAGCGGACGCTCGCCCTCGCGCACCGACTCCCCGCCGATCGTCAGCCACATCGGCACGACCGTGATGCGATGGCGCGCCGCGAGGTCGGGCGGCAACGCGGCGGCGCTGTCGGTGACGATCGCGACGGTCATGCGGTCTTCCGTCGTTCGCGAACGGCGGCCGCGCTTGCGACCACGAGCAGCCCCGAGAACAGCAGCACGACACGCGAGGGCTCGAGACGGCCGATGACGGGCCAGTGCACGGCGTCGATGATCGCGGCCGCCAGGCCGGCCCCCACCGCGGCGAGGCTGAGCGCGACGCGTATGACCACGTGGAAGGCGGCGAACGCGAGGACACGGTCGTGGCCGTCGAGCTGCGCCTGGAGCGCGCCCATCCCGGCGGCGAGCGTGAAGGCGGCGGCGGCGCCGAAGCCGACCGCGCCGAGGTAGGCCGCCCACAAGCCGGGCGACAGGCTGAACACCGCCACGACGAGCCCGATGACGAGCGTCCCGAACGCGGTGCGCTGGATCGGGTCGCCGCCCGACGCTCGTTGGAGCGCGGCGATGCCGAGCACCGCCCCCGCGCCGAACAAGGCGATGAGCCAGCCGAACTCGGCGTCGCTGGCCCCCAGCACTTCGCGCACGAAGACGATGCCGAGCGAGAACAGCGCCCCCAGGCCCAGCGCGACCGCCGCCGCCGCCGGCATCACGGTCCGCACCAGGGGGATCTTGAACGCCTGCCGAAAGCCGGCGTTCTCGGAGGGCCCGTCGGCCGCGGCCGCGCCGGCGAGGTCGGTGGCCTTGGCGATGCACGCGAACGACACGAGGAACGTCAGCGCGTCGATCCAGAACACGAGCGCGTGTGGGCGGCCGAACAGGTCGCTGCCGGGCAGCGCCGCGACGGCCGCGAACGCAGCCGCGCCGAGCGGGATGCACCCGTACGACGAGCCGAGGATGAGGCCGTTGGCGAGGGGCAAGTCGTCGCGGTCCACGACGTCGGGGATCGACGCGTCGCGCGCCGGCAGGAACACGATGCTGGCCACCTCGACCAGGAACGCCCACAGATAGATCCACCACAGGCCGCGGACGAACGGCACCAGCGCGATCATGCCGGCGCGCGCCGCGTCCATCGTCAGCATCGTGCGGCGACGGTCCCAGCGGCGCGCCGCGCGCGCGGCGAGCGGCCCGCCGATCGCGGCCGGGATCAGCCGGAGGGCAAGGATCCCGCCGACGGCGGCGGGCGAGCCCGTGATCGCGAGCACGAGCGCCATGAATGCGATCGTGCCCATCCAGTCGCCGAGCGCGGAGATGCCCTGCCCGACCAGCAGATCGCGGTAGCTGGGACGGCGGACGAGCGTGGCGATGCTCATGAGGGGTCGGTCGCCACGCGCTCGTCGCGGTCGTAGACAAGCCGGGTGAGGAAGGTGTGACCGCGCGGGGGCGCCGGCGGCGCGTTGCCGGCGACGCGCTTCACGAGCATCGGGACCGCGATCGACACGCCCGCGAGCGTGCCCACGGCGCCGTAGGTCACGGCGAGCACCGGCGTCAGCGCCACCTCGGCCACGAGCGCACCAACCGCCGTCTCGCCGAACGCCTTCCCGAGGATCATGCCGGCGAGCAGGAGCACCGCGCCCGGCCACGCCACGACGAGCAGTGCACCGAGCGCGGGCGAGATGCCGCGCCCGCCGGCCCCCCGGAGGAACGGCGACCAGTTGTGCCCGGCGACGGCGACCCCGCCGGCGACGGCGGCGAGGGCGGGATGGCCTGCCCAGGCGGCGAGCGCGGGGCCGATCGCACCCTTGGCGACCTCGAGGATGCCCGCCGCGGCCAGCGGTCCGAACCCGGCGACCCGGTACAGCGACGTCCCGGACACCGTCCCCGTCCCGACCCGGCGCAGGTCGACACCCCGGGTCTTCCGCGCCGCGAGGTATGAGAACGGGATCGAGCCGGCCGCGAAGGACAGCACGAGGATGCCGGCCGCCTGCATATCCCCAGAGTCTGGCGCGGCTCCGCAGAGCGAAGCGTCAAATGGGCGAAACCCGACGGGTGTCCGGCGAGCGGGTGCTCGACGACGACCGGCGTCACGAACCTGCCCACAAGGGCAAGACACGGCCATCCCGGACATGAAAGACTTTCCGGCGTCGGGGTCCCAAAGGGGGGAACGTGGGTCGTCGCCTCGGTATCGCCGTGCTGGCCGTCGCCATCGCATCGGCGGGAGGGTCGCTCACGCTGACCGGCGCCGCCGCGCAGGGTGCCGCCGACCCGGCCCAGGTCGGCCGCTTCCTCCCGCCGTTCGAGGACATGCGCGCGAGCGAAGGCCAGGACGCGTGCCACATCGACGCCGACGGTCGGAAGCTGTGCAAGCCCGCCGGGGCGACCGTCGTCGCGCTCTCGAACGGCAAGTTCCTGTACTGGGACGCGCTCGAGGGCACCGAGAACGTGGATCTCAGCATCGTGCTGGAGTTCGCCAAGGAGGCGCGCAACGACCGCAGCCGGACGATCGACCTGTCCGGGCCGCAGCCTGTCTTCGGCACGCCCACCCCGGCCGACGGCGGCGCGAACCCGGGGGGCGACAGCGGGAACCCGCTTCCGATCCCGCCGCTGCCATTGCCGGGAGGGAACGGCGACACGACCGTGAACGACGGCGACCTGTTCTGCGCCGACCAGGTGCAGCTCGCCGACGGGCGCATCATGGCCGTCGGCGGCACCAACTACTACCGCGACCCCGCGATCCCCGGCACCGACCTCGGCGTGGTGGAGCTCGAGGGCCTGCGCAACGCGCGCATCTACGACCCGACCACCAACCAGTGGACCCAATCGGGTTCGATGCACTACGGGCGCTGGTACCCGTCGCTGGTCACGCTGCCCGACGGCAAGATCCTCGTCGCCAGCGGTGTGAGCAAGCTCCTCAAGCCGCTGTACCCGGACCGCCCGTTCGACTCGGGCACCAACGTGAAGCAGCTCGAGATGTACGACCCGGCGACGGGTCAGTGGGCCGTGCTGCCGGAGAGCGCGAACCGGTCGCTGCCGCTGTTCCCGCGCCTGCACCTGCTGCCGAACGGGCACGTCTACTACGACGTCGCCGGTCAGTCCTTCAACCCGTTCGGCCAGGCCTACGACGAGGCGTTCTGGAATCTGGGCACCTCTTTCGTCGACACCGTCACGATCGGCGCGAACGGCAGTGAGTCGCTCTCGAGCGAGTCGACCGGTCCGCTGCACTCGTCACGCTGGTACCCGAGCGGCGTACTGCTCCCCACCGGCGAGGTCATGGCGTTCTCGGGTGCCGACATCGACGAGGTGCAGGCGCCGAGCCTCGGCCGGCCCGTCAAGCAAGCCGAGCTCTACGACCCCGTCGAGAAGAAGTGGACGCCGGTTGCTTCCGCCACCCGTCCGCGCACCTACCACAACACAGGGATGCTGATGCCCGACGGCCGTGTGCTCGTCGGCGGGCACGCGCCCATCTCGACCGCGTACCTGTCGAACATCGCGGTGCCGGGCGCCGAGCCGAACCCCGATCGCGACCCGACGTTCGAGATCTACGAGCCGCCGTACCTGTTCGCCGGGCACCGTCCCACGATCGCCGCCGCCGATGACACGCTCGGGTACGGCGACACGATCAGGATCGCGACGCCCGACGCGGCCTCGATCGACAGCGTGGTGGTCATGCGGAACTCGGCGATCACGCACCTGGTCGACGGCGACCAACGCGCGGTTCAGCTGCCGGTCGTGCGACGCGTCGCCGGCGCGGTGGACGTGAAGGCGCCGCCGCGGCCGGAGGTCGCGCCCCCCGGCCCGTACCTGCTGTTCCTGAACCAGAAGGTCGGTGGACGTCTGGTGCCGTCGGTGGGCCACCAGACGAGCATCGGCACGTGACGCGCGCACGGGTCCGCGGTGGCTCCGGCGGCCGCTAGCCATTCCCGGAGGCCCCCCCACCGGCTGGCGGCGGCCGCCGGTTCTGTTGCCACGACCACGATCGCGCTGCTCACCGCCGCGTTGGCCGCGGTCGCCGTGTTCCCGACAGCGGCGGCCGCGCACGACACCGACCCGTCGGTCCATCCCGTCCTCGACGCGGTCGACCCCGCCGTCCCCGGCGTCACCGTGCAGATCGCGGCGAGCGTCACCGCCCAACTCGTCGTGGCGAACCCCACGCCGGCCACCCTCTCGGTCCTCGACGACGACGGCCAGCCGTTCCTCCGCATCGGCCCCGACGGCGTGCTCGCCAACCGCGCGTCGCCGTGGTGGTATCTGAGCAACAGTCCCAACGGGGACGTGACGATCCCCGCCGACGCGCAGCCGGGCGCGCCGGCCCGCTGGGAGCGCGTGGCGGCCGAACCGGCGTGGGGCTGGTTCGACCACCGCTTGCACCCCGCGCCGCGTGACGTCCCCTCCGACACCGGCCATCGGCGCAAGACGGCAACTCTCGCGACGTGGGCGGTGCCGTTCGACTACAGCGGCACACCGGTCAGCGCACACGGGCGCATCGTGTACGAGCCCGTGCGCGGCGCGGTGACGACACGTCTTCGCGGGCCGGCGCGTCCGTTCCGTGACGTCGCCGTGCAGCTGGCCCCCGGGCGCGTGCCGGCGCTGTTCCTCTCCAACCGCGGCGAGGAACCGGTGGTCGTGCTCGGCGCCGCCGGCGAGCCTTTCCTCCGCGTCGGCCCGAACGGGACCGAGGTCAACCGCCACAGCCCGACTTGGGCCGACAACGCCCGCGCCCAGGGTCAGGACCTCGCCGTCGCGGCTGCCGTCGTCGACCCGAACGCGCCACCGGACTGGGTGCCCGAAGCGGGCGCGCAGGGCTACTCGTGGCTCGAGTTCCGGGGGCTGTACACGAGCGATCGGCCGCCGCGCCGCGTGCTCGACGGCGGCAAGACAGCCGTGTTGCGCGCCTGGACGGTGCCGCTCGAGCAAGACGGCCGGCGGGTCGAGCTGCGCGGCGAGACGGTCTGGAAGCCGATCAGTCGCCCGACTGGCTGACTGACTGCGCCGCCTTGCCCGGATAGCCCTCGGCCAGCAGGAAGGTCGCGTCAGTTGTCGCGTAATAGACCTGCCACCCGTGGTAGCCCAGGAAAGCGCGCTCGTCCGACAGCATGAGCTGCGCGTACGACTGGACGGCATCCACGTAGCTGTTGCTGTTGTTGTACCGGAACAGCGCGCGGTTCATGTCGCCTGGTCCGCCGTTCGCTTGCAGGAACCGCCCCGCGGCGAGGATCGCGTCGTGGTTGTCGTTGATGTCGCCCTGGCCATAGCGCTGCCACGTCGCCGGGATGAACTGCATCGGCCCCTGCGCGCCCGCGCTGCTCGTTCCCTGGATGCGGCCGAGTCGGGTCTCGACGAGGTGGATCGACGCGAGGTAGGCCCACGGGATCCCGGTCGCCGCCTCGGCTTCGCCGTAGTAAGAGCGCAGCACGTCCACCGGCAGAGGCGGCACGATGTGCCAGTCCGGAAGGCGGCGTGGCTTGGTTCCGCTGCCGAGCTCCTCGAGGTCGTGCCCGGCGCGCTGGTTTGCCGCCACGATGGGGCGCACATCGGCGGGCACTCGTGCGACGACGGCGTCGACCCAGCGGGGGTGCGCGCTGAGCGCTCGGTACGCGTCCTGCTGCTCCCAACCAAGACGATCGATCTCGGCAGGCTTGGTACGCGGATCTCGCAGGGCGCGCTCCACTCGCGAGATCGACGCGGCCGTCGCGGCGGGATCGCTCGGGACGGGGATGTCCTCGGGACCGTTGACCAGCTTCGGCTCGGACCGGCCGCTGCCGCCCGAGCAGGCCGAACCGGTGATGCCGGCGCACAGCGCGAGAGCCGCGAGCGCCAGCGCGACCGCGGCGCGGCGCACGTCAGGCGAGACGGCCGGGCCGGCCGTCGTCGGTGACGATCGCCCCGCCGGCAGCCACCCACGCTTCGAGCCCGCCCTCGAAGTTGACAGCCTGGAACCCCATCTCGCGCAGCTCGACGGTGGCGTCGGCGCCGCGCTCGCCCGTGCGCGACATCGCCACCAGCCTCCGGTTCATCGGCAGCGTGAACCGGTTCGTCTCGAGCCGGTCGACGGGCATCGACAGCGCGTCGGGCGCGTGGCCGACCGCATACTCGTCGGGGTCGCGCACGTCCACGAAGACGTCCTCGGCGAGCTCACCGCCCACCGCGATCTGCGGGATGCGCTGGCCGACGTAGCGAGGCATGCGTGCGCCTCAGGCGACCGTGCCGGGCTGCCCGTCGTCCGTCACGATCGGCAAGCCGGCGGCCTGCCACGCCTCGCTCCCGCCCGCCACGTTGGCGGCGTCGTAGCCGGCGGCGACGAGCGCCCCGGCAACTTGCGCCGACCGGCTGCCGGTCTTGCAGATCACGACGATCTCGCGGTCGGTGGGCAGCTCGTCCTGCCGCTCGGCGATCTCGCGCATCGGGATCCACGCCGCGCCGTCGGCGTGCCCCGCTTGCCACTCGTCGGGATTGCGCACGTCGAGGAGCAGCGCACCGGCGTCGGCCCGGCGCTTGGCGTCGGCGGGATCGATATGGGGCACCTCGGGCGCCGTCGTCATACCGTCTGCTCCTCTCGCAGCTGCTGACCCTTCCAGGCTTCGTACCCGCCGAGGAGGTCGGAGACGTCGACGAAACCCGCCGACGCCAGCACGCTCGCCCCGATCGACGAGCGATACCCGCTCGCGCAGTACACGACGGTAGGGCGGGCCGGGTCCAGCTCACCCATCCGCGCCTCGAGTTGCGGCAACGGCATCGTGACCGCGCCGGGGATGACGCCCGCCGCGGTCTCACCCGGATTGCGCACGTCGACGACCTGCAGGTCGGCGACGTCGTGCCGCCGGGCCTCGAACTCCGGCACGGGAAGACGCGAGCTGGGCTCGACGACCTCCGGGTGCTCGAGCAGCACGCGCAGGGGGTCGGCCAGCGCCCCGTCGACCCGGTCGAAGCCGATGCGCCCGAGGCGCACCTTGGCTTCGAGCTCGGTACCCGGCTCGCTCACGAGCACGACGGACCGGTCCGGCGTGAGCACGTCGCCGCCGAGCTCGGCGAACCGCCCGTGGAGCCCGACGTTGACCGAGCCCCGCAGATGACCGGCGGCGAAGTCCAACGGGTCGCGGGTGTCGAGTACGGCGGCACCGGCGTCGCGGCGCGCGAGCAGGTCGAGCAGCGTGAGCGGTGGCGGTAGGCCCCCCTCGTCGAGCAGCGGGTGGGCCTGGCGGTTCCGCTGCGCGTCGAACGAGAAGTACATCGGCTGCAGCGGCTGGCCCTCGGTGACGAGCGCGACGAACTCGTCCTCGGTCATCGGCTGCAGGGCGTAGTTCGTGCGGCGCTGCTCGCCGATCGTCGATTGCGTCTCTGTGGACAGGTTCTTGCCGCACGCCGAGCCGGCACCGTGGGCGGGGTACACGCGGGTCGCGTCGGGCAGCGCGAGGAGCTTCTGGTGGAGCGAGTGGTACAGCTCGCGCGCGAGCTCGTCGGGGGCGACGCCCGCCGCGCTCAGCAGATCGGGGCGACCGACGTCGCCGATGAACATGGTGTCGCCCGTCAGGACGCCGTACGGGTCGACGTCCTCCGCGTGCTCGCGCACGACGATGCTGATCGACTCGGGGGTGTGTCCGGGCGTCGCGATCACGCGAAGGGTCACGTCCCCCAGCGTGAGCTCCTCGCCGTCGGCGAGCGGTTCAATCGGGAAGTCGACCTCGGCGCCGGCACCGTAGGAGACGGCGGCGCCGGTCTGCACCGCGAGCTCGAGGTGCCCGCTGAGAAAGTCGGCGTGGACGTGCGTCTCGATCACCCGCTCGATCCGCAAGCCGGCGGCGGCGGCGTCGTCCACGTACACGTGCACGTCGCGGCGCGGGTCCACCACGACCGCCCGCCCCGTATCCTCGTCACCGACGAGGTACGACGCCTGCGAGAGGCAGTCCAGGTAGTACTGCACGAAGTGCATCGTCAATCCTGCTCTTTGTCGCCGTCGCGGGCTCCGGCTCTGCGGCGACGGTCGGCGAAGCCGCCATCGCCGCGGCCCAGCTCCCGCTCGATCGTGTCCATCTTCGCGTGCATCGGGTCGTCGACGCCCGGCCGATGGTCGATCTTGATCACGACGCTCACACGCGGCGCGCGAGCAGCAACGACCTCCACGCAGCGGTGGATGACGTCCATGACCTCGTCCCAGTCCCCCTCGACGTTCGTGAACATCGCGTTCGTCTCGTTCGGGAGGCCGCTCTCGCGTACGACCCGCACTGCGTCGGCCACGAGCCCGCCGACCGAGTCGTCCACGCCGATCGGGGTCACCGAGAACGCTGCCAGCACCGTCATCACCTCAGCTGTGGAAGGGGCTCAAGTTTCGCACCCCCCGCAGCCGATAGTCGCGAAGAGGGGACACGTGCATTTCCGTACAGAAATTCACACCACGCGATCGGGCGGTCGCGCGAGAGCAGGACGTCGTGGCCTCCGGGTCGCCATCCTGTTCGGCGTGGCTGTCGCGACGTTGGTGCTCGCAGCGACGCCCGCGGTCGCCGTTGGCTCCGCCGACACCGACGCCGACGCCGACGCCGGCGCCGGCGCCAAGCCCGAGCCGCCCGACGCATCGAAGCCCTGCCGGGGCAACGGGCGCAACGCGTGTCCCGCCCCGGCGAGTCCGGCGAGCGGCCCGACCAGCGGGATCGATGCCGCCCTCCCGGTTGAGCCGGTGCCGGCCGCCGCCGTCGAAAGGGGTGCCGACCTTCGGACCGTGGCCCCGGTGACGAACGCGGATCGCTCCCTCACCATCATCATGGTGCTGGGGGCCGCGGTGTTGTTGTTCCTGGCTCTCCAGGGTCGCCTCGACCGTCGCGACCCGAAGCTCGCGGGTAGGTCACCCGACGTCCGGGACGACCCGATGCGATTCCGGTGAGCGTCGTCGGCGGGGGAGCGAACGTCCCGCTCACGCAGCGGTTCGCCGTGGTGCAAGTGGTCCGCATCTTCCTCGCCGCGGCCGTCGTCGGTATCGGCTTCCTCGACGGCGACGAATTCGAGCTGGCCCCGCTCGTCGCGGTCTATCTGGCGCTGACCCTGGGCATCGAGCTGCTGAAGCGTCGGGCGCCGGCGTGGTTGCCGACGGCGTCGTCGTGGATGCTGCTCGTGGACGGCGTCTTCCTCGCCACCGCCGTCGCGCTCACCGGCGGCGCCGCGAGCCGGATCATCCCGCTCGTCTTCTTCGACGTCACGGCGGTGACGCTGATCGTGTCGTACCGCACCGGCCTGAAGCTGGCTGTCTGGTACGCGCTGCTGGTCTTCCTCGGCCACGCCGCCGCCGCCGCCGACCTGCTCGGCCACCGCAGGACCGGCACCTACGCCGACGCGGCCCTGATCGCGATCGGCCTGCTGCTGTTTGCCGTCGGGGCCGCGGTGTGCTCGTCGGTCAACGAGCGGGCGCTGCGCCGGAGCCGGGCCGAGCTCCACGCCCTCGTCGAGCTCGGCTTCGACCTCGAGCGGGTTCGCCAGGCCAGCGACGTGTCGCTCGTGCTCGCCCGCCAGGTGCACGCCCGGCTCGGGTTCCCGCGCGCCGTGGTCCTCGTCCGCCAGGGGGACCGGTGGGAGGGCGCGTCCGCCGCCGCCGGCGACGCCGGCCGGATCACCAGCCCGGAGGAGATCGGCCCGCCGCCCGAGGACCTGTGGGCCACGGAGGCGCCTACGCTCGTCCGCTCGCTCGCGGAGCATCCACTGCTCGACGAGCTCCTGCCGCTCGCCCGCAACGTCGTGGTCGTGCCGCTGGTCGTCGAGGGCGAGGCGCTCGGCATCGTGCTCGCCGAGTGGGGGCGGGGCAGTCGGGCTCAGATCCCCGCCGCCACCGTCGAGAGCCTCGCCCAGTCGGCGAGCCAAGCCGCCGTGGCACTCCGGAACGCGGCTCTCCTCTCCGAGGTCGAGCACCTTGCGACCCGCGACGGGCTCACGGGGCTCGCCAACCGCCGGCTGTTCGAGGAGACGCTCCAGCGCGAAGTGGCGCGATCGATCCGGCGGCAGGCGCCGCTCGCGCTCGTCGTCGTCGACGTCGACCACTTCAAGGACGTCAACGACACCGTCGGCCACCAGGCCGGCGACGCCGTGCTGCGCGAGATCGGCCGGACCATGGTCGGCCGTACGAAGGCGAGCGACCTCGCCGCCCGCTACGGCGGCGACGAGTTCGTCGTGCTGCTGCCCGACTGCACCGGCGTCGACGCCCTCGGGGTCGCCGAACGGCTCCGGGCCGCGGTCGCCCGCGACGTGACGGCGGTGCCGGTGACGGTCAGCGCAGGGGTGGGCGCGATGCCCGAGAACGCCGGCGACGGTGAGCGGCTCGTGGCCGCGGCCGACGCCGCGTTGTACGCCGCCAAGGGCGAGGGCCGGAACCGGTCGGTCCGATCGGCGCGGGTTGCCGACGTCGACGAGGAGCCCACGCACCCGTCGCTGCGGAGGCGTGGCTCTCCCGAGCCCTCGGCGAGCGGCGGTTGACCGTGCTCGATGACACCGAGCCACGCGATGCGACGCCCCTCACGGGGCGCCGCAAAAAGAGGCGCCGAGGTGCCGGCGTCCGTCCTCCACTGGGAATGGCTCGGAAAGGGTTTTCCAGCAGGCGGCTGCTAGCCGAAGCCGCCCCGGTCCTGACCCGACGTGTGGAGCGAGTAGGCCACCAGCTCACCGCCGGGAAGCGGCTTCTCCACCTCACCGTGTTGCTGCTCATTCCCGTGAAGGAGGCGCCGGTACCCCGGCACGAGCCGCGCGTCGACCGCACTCCGGGCGGAGAACATGGAGCCGGGCGGCGCGCAGTTCCTCACGGCGGTGACGATGACAGGTCTGCAGGCGCTCGTGCAGGGTCGAAAGTCCCGATTGCTCGCAAAGGACGAATGACCTGCGAAACCATGGGGGACACGGCCGTTGGCCCCGAGTCCCTCGAAGTGCACGAAAACCGACATATAGGCCTTTGTGCAGAAGGCCGACGGGCCCGGTGGTACACCAGGACCGTGCTGCGGCTGGCACTCGCCGGCGACACGATGCTGGGCCGAATGGTCGCCGAGCGGCTCGCCGACGCAGGCCCCGCCTCGGTGGTCGCCGCCGAGGTCGTGGACGCGACCCAGGCCGCCGACGTGTTCGTGCTCAATCTCGAGTGCTGCATCTCCGACCGGGGCGGTCGGTGGGCGGCGCCCGGGAAGCCGTTCTTCTTCCGTGCGCCGCCGGCGGCGGTCGAGACGCTGGCGCTCCTCGGCGTCGATTGCGTCACCCTCGCCAACAACCACGCCCTCGACTACGGGACGGTCGCTCTCACCGACACGCTCGACCACCTCGCCCGGGCCGGCATCGCCGTCGTCGGCGCCGGGCTCGACACTGACGCCGCCCGTCGCCCGGCGGTGCTCGAGCGCGGCGGCGTCCGCCTCGCCGTGCTCGGAGTGACCGACCACCCTGCCGACTTCGCTGCCACTCCCGACCGACCGGGCGTCGCGTTCGCGGACCTGTGGCGGGGTGTGCCCGAGTGGCTGACCGGCGCCGTCGCCGGCTCGGCCGCGGACGCCGACGCCGTGCTCGTCACGCCCCACTGGGGCCCGAACATGGTTCCGGTCCCGGCGCCGCACGTGCTCGCCGCGGCCGGCGCGCTGCGCGACGCCGGCGCCACGCTGGTTGCCGGCCACTCCGCCCACGTGTTCCACGGCGTCGACGACCGTGTGCTCTACGACCTCGGCGACTTCGTCGACGACTACCAAATTGATCGCGAGCTGCGGAACGACCTCGGCGTGCTGTGGCTGATCGATGTCGACCACGACGGGCCGGCGCGTCTCGAAGCCGTGCCTTTGAAGCTCGACTTCTGCCACACGCGCCTGGCGAGCGGTCACGACGCGGCCTGGGTCCGCGCCCGCCTCGCCGCCGCGTGCGCGGCGTTCGACACCACGGTCACCGAGAAGGACGGCCGCGTGGTCGTCGACTTGCGCTGACGCGAAGATCGTGCGAGACCGCGCCATCGCTGCCGAGGTAGGGATCAGAGGTCCTCGGGGAAGCCGTACGTCCCCACGAGGCGCACGAAGCGCGCGCCGGTCAGCACACGCAGGCTGACCGGCGCGCCTTCGCGTTCGCCGAACAGCACGACCTGCTCGTTGCCGCCGCGGCCCACGGGCTGCACGAGCCGCCCGCCCGGGGTGAGCTGCTCGACGAGCGGCGCGGGGACCTCCGGGAACGCGGCTGCGACGATGATCGCGTCGTAAGGGGCGTGCTCCGCCAATCCGGTCGATCCGTCGCCGACCACGACGTGCGCGTTCGCGGTGCCGTGCTCCGCAAGGTTCGCCTGCGCGGCATCAGCGAGGTCGGCGAACCGCTCGACGCTCCAGACTTCGCGCGCCAGACGCGCGAGCAGCGACGTCTGCCACCCGAGGCCGGTGCCGACCTCGAGCACCGTCTCGGCACCGGTGAGCGCGAGCGCCTCGACCATCTGCGCGACGAGCGACGGCTGGGTCGTCACCTGGTCGTGCGGGATCGGGAGCGGCGCGTCGACGTAGGCGCGCACCGCGTGACCTGCAGGCACGAACCCGGACCGGGGAACCTCGGCGATCGCCGCCAGCAGCCGCTCGTCGCGCACGCCGGCGCGCCGGGCCGCGGCCACGAGATCGCCCGGTGTTCGTCGCTCCACGACAAGAGTGTGGCCGCCGGTGACGGAGCCCGATCGGACGGCCGGTAGTCTCGTCCCTCGTGGCTGTTGCGACTACTGCCGTCGAGGTCGACGGCCTCGTCAAGCGTTTCGGTGACTTCACCGCCGTCGACGGCATCTCGTTCTCGGTCGATCCCGGTGAGCTGTTCGGCTTCCTCGGCCCCAACGGCGCCGGCAAGACCACCACGATCTCGGTGCTGTGCACGTTGATGCACCCCAGCGGAGGCGCCGCCCGCGTCGCCGGCCACGACGTGCTGCGCGCCCGCAACGAGGTCCGCTCGAACATCGGGCTCGTCTTCCAGGAGGTGACCCTGGACGACTACCTCACCGGCGAGGAGAACCTGCGCTTCCACGCCGTCCTGTACGGGCTGCACGGCCCCGAGATCAAGCGGCGCATGGACCCGCTCCTCGACATGGTCGGGCTCACCGACTGGGCGAGCCAGCAGACCCGCTTCTACTCGGGCGGCATGAAGCGTCGTCTCGAGATCGCGCGTGGCCTGCTGCACACGCCGCGGGTCCTGTTCCTCGACGAGCCGACGATCGGGCTCGACCCCCAGACCCGCGTGCACATCTGGGACTACGTCGACGAGCTGCGCGCCCGTGAGAGCACGACCATGTTCCTCACGACGCACTACATGGACGAGGCCGAGCGCTGCGACCGCATCGCGATCATCGACCGGGGACGGATCGTCGCCATCGACTCGCCCGGCGCGCTCAAGGCGTCGGTCGGCGTCGACACGGTCACGATCGAGACGGCCGACGACGTCACCGCCCGCGACGAGATCGCCCGCGGCCTCAACGTCGAGGGCGAGGTGCTCACCGACGGCGAGGGGTTGCGCATGCGCGTGGCAGACGGCGAGGCGTTCGTGCCGCGCATGTTCGAGCACCTGACCGTCGGGGTACGCAACGTCAATGTGCGCCGGCCCAGCCTCGACGACGTCTTCATCCAGTACACCGGCCGTGAGATGCGCGACGCCGAAGCCGGCGGCGTCGATCAGCTCAAGGCCAACCCGATGGTGCGCGGCTTCCGGCGCGGCTGATGGCGACCACGGCTGAGCCGATGTCGGGCGCCGGCGTCACCGACGTCGGGCAGACCGCGCCGCCCGCGCCCGAGGGCGCGCTCATCAAGAACCTGCGCACGATCGGCATGGTGTGGAAGCGCGAGCTCATTCGTTTCCGCCGCACGCCCGCCCGGATCGTGTCGGGCCTCGCGCAGCCGATCCTGTTCCTGTTCGTGCTCGGCGCCGGGATCAAGCCGCTCGTCGGGCAGAACAGCGCCGGCGGCGTCGATTACCAGCAGTTCATCCTGCCCGGCGTCATGGCGATGTCGGTGCTGTTCAGCAGCCTGTTCTCGGCGATCTCGATCGTGTGGGACCGCGAGTTCGGGTTCCTGCGCGAGATGCTCGTCGCGCCGGTGAGCCGCGCCGGGCTCGTGCTCGGCAAGGCGGCCGGCAGCGGGACCGTCGCCGCCGGCCAGGGCCTGATCCTGCTGATCGCCGCGCCGATCGTCGGCGTTCATCTCGACGCGCTGCAGATCATCGAGGTGATCCCGCTGCTCATGCTGCTCGCGTTCGCGTTGACGGCGTTCGGCATCGTGATCGCCAGTCGCATGCAGCGCATGGAGAGCTTCCAGATGGTGATGGGGCTCGTCGTCAACCCGATGCTGTTCCTGTCGGGCGCGATCTTCCCGCTGACGGGGCTGGCCACGTGGCTCGCAGTCGTGACCCGACTCAATCCGGCCACGTACGGCATCGACCCGATCCGGCGCGTGATGCTGGGGAGCAGCGACGCCGCGCCGTTGACGATCAACGGTTGGGTGGTCCCGATCTGGACCGAAGTGCTCATAGTGCTCACCCTGGGCATCGCGATGCTCGCCCTCGCCGTCCGGAGTTTTCAGAAGACCGAGTAGCCTTCGGGTTGCCCAACACGGGCACGAACGGGCAGGAAACAGTTGGCATCAAGTCGCCCGCCGCGGCCGGGCTGCCACCCGGGGCCGTTAGCGTGTTCTCGATGAAGCGGGCACTCGTCGCGCTGGCCCTGGTCGGTGTGCTGGCGGCCTGCGCATGGCTGGCGACGTTTTCTTCGTCTTCCTCGTCGTCGAAGCCCGCGCCACGGTCGTCGCCGGCCTCGTCCCGGTCACGGGGCCCGATCCTCGTCTACGGCGACAGCCTTATCGAGCAGGCTTCGCCCTACCTGCGGAGCACTGACGTGGTCCGCGCCTACGGCGGGACCGCGCTGTGCGACTGGGTCGACAACATGGCGCGCGCCGCATCCGCTGAGCAGCCCAGCGTGATGGTCGTCGAGTTCGTCGGCAACGACCTGACGCCGTGCATGCAGGGCTACCAGACACCCGAGCAGGTCCGAGCGAAGTACGAGGACGACATGGCTCGGCTGAAGCAGCTCGTGGACGCGCCGATCTTGTGGGTCGGGCCTCCGGCGTTTCGCGACCGTGCCCCCGCTGCCCTTGGTCTCTACTCGTCGGAGCCGCGGTTCGTCGACGCCGGCGAGGCCGTGCTCGCCGACGGCGCGTACACCGACACGCTCCCGTGCCTCGCCGACGAAGGGTGGGTGCAAGGCTGCGTCAACGGGCGAATCCGGGTGCGCGCGTCCGACGGGGCGCACTTCGCGACGTCAGGGTCGGGGTATTCGGCGGGTGGGCGCCGCTTCGCCGACGCGATCGACAACGCGGTCCGCTCCCTGGGCTAACCGGCGCTCGTGGTCGTCGAGCCGGCCGTGACCTTGACCTCCTGGTACATGCCCTTCTTGGCGTGCGGCGTGCCCCCGTGCTCCGAGTGTGCCGCGGCCTCGGTCGTCGCCCCGACGTCGACGTAGCACACCACGGCGTAGCGGCCGGGCTTGGCGAAGTCGACGATCTCGTATCCCGTCTGACCCGGGGTCACCTCGGTTCCGTTGACGAACTCGAGCTTCTTGTCCTGCTCCTTCTCCGAGAGCGACACGATCTTCTTCAGCGACTCCTTGCCTTTGATCCGCGCCACGACGAGCTCGTGAACCTCGGTACCGCTGTCGGTGAACTTGATCGCCAGCGGCCCCTGCGGGACGGTCTTCGGCATCCCCTGGAACTCGTACTCGATGCCGGTCACGTCGGCGGTCGGGTAGCCGCACGAGTTGTACCGGTACTGGTCGAGCGCCGTGATGTTGGGCTGGAGCGCTTCCTGGGACGGCTCCTTGCCGCTTTGCAGGGCAGTGATGATCTCGTTGGCTGCCGCCTGAACGTTCGCCACCACCTCCGGAGGTGCCGTGTTCGTGGCCTCGGTCAGCGCGGACTCGAGCTCTTGCTGGGCCTTCTTCGAGGGCTTCTTGCCGCTCGAGAAGATTGCGGTGGAGGTCTTGTCCGCCTTGAACGCGGCCTGACAGAACGCGGTGTTGTCCTGCGTCTGTGCCCCCGCGGCCACGGGAGCGAAGGCCGCGGGAACAACCCCGACGAGCGCGCCGACCGTCGTAAGCGCGACCAGAAATCCGAGCTTGCGCATGTGAACTGCCCCTTCGTGCCTGGTGCGTGGCTTCCTGCGTGTTTCCCCGAAAGGAGGCCGAACTTTACGTGCGGAGCTTGTCCACTGCCAACCGTCGCAAAACCTTGTAGTTCGCCTTGCCCGCCGCGTTGCGGTCGAGCGAGTCGACGAAGAGGAACCGCCGCGGCTTCTTGTAGCCGGCGAGGTTGGCGCGGCACCACGCATCGAGCTCGGGCTCGTCGAGGTAGTGGTTCTCGGTCACCTGCACGAGCGCGACGACGATCTCGCCGAAGCGCTCGTCGGGCACCCCGACCACGACGCAGTCGAACACGCTCTGGTGCTTGCGCAGCAGGAGCTCGACCTCCTCGGGGTACACCTTCTCGCCGCCGGTGTTGATGCAGGCCGACCCGCGCCCGAGGAGCCGGATCGTCCCGTCCGCGTCGACCTGGGCGTAGTCGCCCGCGACTGCATAGCGACGACCGCCGATGACCCGGAACGTCTGCGCCGTCTTGTCCGGGTCGCGCCAGTAGCCGAGCGGGATGCGCCCGCCCACCGCGAGGAGCCCGATCTCGTCGCTCCCGGGCGTGACCTCCTCGCCGGTGTCCTCGCGGAACACCTTCACGCGCTCGTTCACGGCGAAGCGCGCCGGCTTGATCTCGGCGTCGTCGGCGGTGGCCGCCTGGCGGCTGGCCATGCCCTCGGACGCGCCGAGCGAGTCGAGCAGCGTGACCTGCGGAACGTGGCGCAGCAGCCCGGCCTTGGCCTCGGGACTCCACGTCACGCCCGAGCTGGTGATCGCCCGCAGCGACGACAGGTCCCACCGGCTGGGCTCGGCGTCGAGGGCGGCGAGCAGCGGTCGGGCGAACACGTCGCCCACGATCGTGAGCACCTCGACGCCGTTGCGCTCGACCTCGTCCCACACGCGCGCCGGGTCGAGACCGGGCTGGTCGATCAGCACGACCGCGCCGCCGCCGCTGAGCGTCGACAGCGCGATGAACAACCCGGTGCCATGCATGAGCGGGCACGCGGGGAGGCACGTTCCGGCGCGCTTGCCCTCGAGCACGGCGGCGATCGGGTCGGGCGGATCGCTGCCGGGCCGGCCCATCCGCCACAGCGAGACGTACAGGTCGTCGCTGCGCCACACCACGCCCTTCGGCATGCCGGTGGTCCCGCCCGTGTAGAGGAAGATGAGATCGTCGCCGGACGGCTGGTGCGCCGGCTCCCACTCGGCGGAGGGAGGCGCGGCGGCGAGCGCGGCCTCGTACTGCTTGCCGGTCTCGAGGGTGAACGGGCGCCACGGCTTCTGGATTCGCTTCAGCGCCTGCTTGACCGTGCCTGCAACGTCGGGCCCGCAGACGACGGCCTTGGCGTCGGCGTTGTCGACGATGTAGTGGACCTCGTCGGCGACGTACCGGTAGTTCACGTTCACGGGCACGCAGCCGAGCTTCAGCGCGGCGAAGAACGTCTCGAGGTACTCCGGGCAGTTGAGCATGTCGATGGCGATCTTGTCGCCCCGTTCGAGCTCGGCTTCCTGCGCCAGGTGCCACGCCAGCCGCCGCGCCCGGTCGTCGAACTGGCCGAACGTGAACCGTCGCTCTCCGCACGCGATCGCCTCGCGGTCCGGCGTCGCCTCGGCGATGCCGCGCCACACCGCGGCGAAGCTCCAGTCGCTCTCGCTCACGCCGGGCAGGCTACCGGCCGGCCGCGCCGCGGCTATAGCGTCGGAAGCGTCGCGATCTGGACGACGCCGTAGGCGAGCGTGAGGGTCGCGAGCACGAGCACGGTGATGCGCATCTTCTGCCACACGAAGCGCATCGAGATCCCGGCGAAGAACAGCACCGATGCGAAGAACACGGACGTCAGCACGTACGAGTCTGTGTGCTCGGTCGCGTCCTTCCCGTTCGTGAAGTGCTGCGTCCCTTCGTTCTCCAGGCGGTCGGACTTCTCGAGCTCGGCGACGTGGTACTCGGGTACCCGCAACGGGCTCGCCTCCGCCGCCGGGTTGGTCAGGGGGTCCTGGGCCAGCCACGCCTGGAACGCGGGCACGAACTCGGGACGGAACCGGCGTGCGTAGAGGTCGGCCAGCGCCGGCTGGTTGCTGGTCGTGACCTCCAGCCAACGGTTGAAGTTCAGCAGGTCCTGCGTGCGCTCCTGGTCTCCCGTCGTCGCGGCGCGGTTCGCGAGGTTGCGGGCCGTGTTGGCCTGCGCGTAGTCGCGCGCCTGCCGTCCATTCCAGCGCGCCGCCTGGTATCCGCTCCACGCGATCCCGAGGGTCGCGAGCGACAGCAGGACCGTCGCCGCGAGCTCGAGGATCCGCTCGTTGCGCGACGTCGGCTGCTCCTGCGACTCGGTGAGCTCGTGAGGAGCATGGACGTGGACGTGTTCCGACATGCCGGCCGCGCAGCCTACGTGCCGCGCCGCTCAACGAATCGGCGCGAGGCGATTACCGGCGCACGGCCAGGTCGCCGGTGGCGTCGAGGCGGAGCGGCGGCAGGTACTCGGTGACCAGCGTGCGCGACCACCACGCACCCGTCTCGCGGCGCTCGGCGCGGGTCGTGAACCGGTAGTGGTACAGGCGGGCGCGCACCAACGCCGGCGGGTGGTCCGGGAACGGGCTCCGGCGCAGCAGCTTCAGGGTTGCGCGGTCGCCATCGAGGAGCCGCGCCACGAGCTCGACGAGCCACGGGTAGCGGTCGGGCGGTCCCATGGCCGCGAACCACATGAGCCAGTCGAGGCGCAGGTGGTACGGCGCGACCTGCGGCGACAGCCGTTGCGGGTCACCGGGCTTCCCTTTGAACTCGTACTCGCGCCACACGGTCGTTTCGGTCGGCGCGAGGTCGTCGGTGCCCTCGATGACGATCTCGTAGCGCTCCTTGGTGATGTGGCCGAACGCCCCGTACGTGCCCACGAAGTGGAGTCGGTTGAAGCTGAAGTTCATGAGTTGCCGGCGCGACAGCATGTTGCGGATCGGCCAGTAGCTCAGCGCGGCGACGAGCACGGTCACCGCGATCACGAGACCCTCGTACCAGGACGGCGTTGCGACGAGGTGCGGCCGGTCGAACGGCAGCACGTGGCCGAGAGCGGCGTCGCTGAACGCGAAGATCGCCAGCACGATCGTGATGAAGTTGAGCCACGAGAAATTGCCCGAGAGGATCAGCCACGACTGGGTCACGACGATGATCCCGCCCGCGACGCCGGCGATCGGCTGCGGCGTGAACAAGAAGAACGGTACGACGAGCTGCGCGGCGTGGTTGGCGAGCACCTCGACCTTGTGCGCCCGCGCCGGCAGGTGGTGGAAGAACCAGCTCAGCGGGTTCGGCATCGGCTGGGTCTCGTGGTGGTAGTGGAGGCACGTGAGGTCGCGCCAGCAGCGGTCGCCGCGCAACTTGATGAGCCCGGCGCCGAACTCCAGCCGGAACAACAGCCAGCGCATCAGGAACACCACGAGAATCGGCGGCGCCGTGCGCGCGTCGCCGAGGAAGACCGCCAGCGCTCCGACCTCGCACAGCAGCGATTCCCAGCCGAACGAGTAGAAGGTCTGGCCCACGTTGACGATCGACAGGTAGAGCACCCAGAGCGTCAACCACACGAGCATCGACGCCCACAGCGGGCCCGCCTGCGGCAGCCCGATGACCACACTCGCCGCCAGGACCACGCCTGCCCACGCCACCGTGACGAGCAGCCGGTCCGAGTAGCGGAAGTGGAACAGGCTCGGCGCGTCGCGGAACCGCACCATGCGCACGAAGCGCGGTACGGGCAGCAGCCCCCGTTCGCCGAGCAAAGGCCGGAACTGGTTGAGCGCGACGAGGAACGCGACGAGGTAGATCACGCCGAGCGCGCGCTCGAACACGAAGCGGCTCAGCCAGTACTCGGGAGCCTCGAACCAGTCCATCGCCGGCTCCGGCCTGGGCTGCCCCCGTTGCCTTCGAGGGCGCAGCGTAGGTCCTGGGCAAACCCATAGCTCGCGTTCAGGAGCCCTTCAGCCCCGCCCCAGACACTGCGGGTGCACTCAACCCCCAGAGAAGGGACCTGTAATGCGCTCCAAGCCCAGGGCCTCACGGCTCCTCGCATCGGCGGTCGTCGCATCGGCGCTCGCCGGCGGCGCCACTCTCGGCGTCACCGGGATCGCCGGCGCCCAGACCAACGACGACCGGCCGCCGGCCGAAGCCGACGCGCCCCGGCACGGCCCGAAGCTGGACGCGGCGGCGCAGGCGCTGAACGTGAGCGTCGACGACCTGCGGTCGAAGCTCGAGGGCGGCCAGACGCTCGCCCAGGTCGCCCAGCAACAGGGCGTCGACGTGCAGACGGTGGTCAACGCCATGGTCGCCGACGCCACCGCTCACATCGACCAGGCCGTCCAGGACGGCAAGCTCACCGCCGACCAGGCGACCGAGCGCAAGGCCGGCCTCCAGGACCGCATCACCAAGCTCGTCAACGAAGGCAGCCGAAGGGCGAGCACGGTCCGAAGCTGGACGCGGCGGCCAAGGCGCTGAACGTGAGCGTCGAGGACCTTCGCTCGAAGCTGAAGGACGGGAAGACGCTCGCCGGCGTGGCCAAGGACCAGAACGTCGACGTGTCGAAGGTGATCGACGCCATGGTCGCCGACGCCACCGCGCACATCGACCAGGCGGTCCAGGACGGCAAGCTCACCGCCGACCAGGCGACCGAGCGCAAGTCCAACTTGAAGGACCGCATCACCAAGTTGGTCAACGAGGGCCCGTCCAAGGACCGCGGCGCGGATGCACCCCGGGACGGCGACGGCCCGCCGCCCGACAGCAGCAACTCGTAACGCCCGCCCGATGTCCAAGTCGGTCCGCGGCGGCGGCGGCTTTGCCGACCGCCGCCGCAGGAGCCGGAGCTTGCGACGGCGACCAGTAGCACCAATACCTGTTCACAAGACTTTCAGGTTCCCGGGCCAGACTTGGGTGATGCGCGTCCTGGTCGTCGACGACGATCCTGCGGTGCTTGATTCGCTCGAGCGGGCCCTGCGCATGGAGGGCTACCGCGTCGACGCGGTCGCGGCCGGGTTCGAGGCGCTCGACCGTCAGCAGCGCGACCCCGCTGACGCGGTGGTCCTCGACCTGCGGCTGCCCGACCTCGACGGCCTCGAGGTCTGCCGGCGGCTCCGCGCCGCCGGCGACGCCACCGCGGTCCTGATGCTGACGGCCCGCGACGCCGTCGGCGAGCGGGTGGCCGGGCTCGACGCCGGCGCCGACGACTACCTCGTCAAGCCGTTCGCGCTCGACGAGCTGCTCGCTCGCCTCCGTGCGCTCCTCCGTCGCACCGAGGCCGACGCGACGGGGGCGCTCGAATACGCGCACCTGCGGCTCGATCCCACGACGCGCGAGGTCACCTGCGGCGATCGACCGCTCGAGCTCACTCGCACCGAGTTCGCGCTCCTGGAGCTCCTCGCCCGCAACCCGCGCGTCGTGTTGCCCCGCAGCGTGATCTTCGAGCGGGTGTGGGGCTACGACTTCGGGCCCGACTCGAACTCGCTCGAGGTCTTCGTCGGCTATCTGCGGCGCAAGACCGAAGCCGGCGGCGAGCCGAGACTCATCCAGACCGTGCGCGGCGTCGGGTACGTGCTCCGAGAGCAATGAGCCTGCGCACCCGCCTGGTCCTGTCGGCCGCGCTGGCGGTCGCCGTCGCTGTCACCGCGGCGGCGTTCTTCGTGTACGCGCGCACGAAGGGCGAGCTGCACCGAGAGGTCGACTCGACGCTGCAGGATCGCGCCGCCAGCTTGCTCCACAACCGCGATCGTCCGGGCACACGTGTGACACAGGGCGGGCCCAACGGCGGGAACGAGCTGTTCGTGCCGCCACCGCCACTCGGGGGCGCGGGCGGGCTGGTGCAGACGGTCGACGATCAAGGGACCATCCGAACCGGTCCCGACGTCACGCCGATCCCGGTCATCGACGGGACGATCGACGTCGCCGAGGGGCGCGCGGGGCCGTTCTTCGCCGACGTCACGGTGGACGGGACGAAGCTCCGGGTGTTCACCACGCGCTGGGATCGGCACATGGCGCTCCAGGTCGCGCGGCCGCTCACCGAGACCGACGCCGTCGTCGGCGACATGGGTCTCGTATTGCTGGTCACCGCGCTGGTGGGAATCCTCGTCGCCGCCGGGCTCGGGTTCATCGTGGCGCGCGCGGCGCTCCGTCCCGTCCGCCGCCTCACGGCCGCCGTCGAAGGCGTCGCCCAGACGCACGACCTGTCTCGCCGCATCGAGACCTCTGGGAACGACGAGGTCGGACGACTGGCGGGGAGCTTCAACACGATGCTCGCAGAGCTCGACGAGTCGCAACGCGCGCAACGGCGGCTGGCCGCCGACGCGTCGCACGAGCTGCGTACCCCGCTGACGAGCTTGCGCACGAACATCGAGGTTCTGGTGCGCAACGACGAACTCGACGCCGCCGACCGGGAGCGCCTGGTGCACGACGTGAACGCGCAGATCGTCGAGGTGTCGGCGATGATCGGCGGGATGATGGAGATCGCGCGGGGCGACGAGCCGATCGATGACGAGATCGCCGAGGTCCAGCTCGACCAGCTCGTCGCGGGTGCGGTCGAAGAGGCGTCGTTCCACTGGCCCGGCGTGCGCTTCGTCACCGATCTCAAGCCGTGCGTCGTGCGCGGTTCCGGGAACCGGATCGGGCGCGCCGTGAGCAACCTGCTCGACAACGCCGGGAAGTGGAGCCCGTCCGGCGGGGCCGTCGACGTCGCGGTCGGTGAGCGGGAAGTGTCGGTGCGCGACCACGGCCCCGGCATCGCGCCCGACGACATCCCGTTCGTGTTCGACCGCTTCTGGCGCGCCGGGAGCGCGCGGGGGACACCGGGGTCCGGCCTGGGGCTGTCGATCGTCCGCCAGGTCGCCGACCAGCACGGCGCCGACGTCGTCGTCGAGACCCCGCCCGACGGCGGCACCCGCATGCGCCTGCGCTTCCCCGCCGGCTCATGACGCATCGAGGGGGCTACTGCGCGCGGAGGGAGAGGTCGGCTTCGGCTTCGGGGTCGATGAAGGGGTCGCCGTCGACGTCGACGATGACGCGGTGGAGGCGGCCGGTGAAGCGGAACGGGGCCCGGTAGTCGTCGACGACGGGCATCGCCCAGTCGTAGCCGCAGCAGAGGCCGGCGTCCGTGATCGAGAAGCGCGCCGGCGTGAACCGCGGGATGTCGCTCGCGCCGACCTCGTCGCCGTCGACGAGCAGCGTGCCGCGTCCCTGGTGCTCGCCGGTCTTGTCGAAGCGGAACGAGACCGAGTGCGGCCCCGGGGTGAGCTCGGTCGACGACGTGATCCGGTGTTCCTCGACGCCGACGAAGTTGTGCACGTAGTGCAGCCGGCCGCCCAGTACGAAGAGGACGTACCCGCCGAGCACCGATCCCTGCGCGAGCAGGATCCCCTCGGCGCCGCCCTCGGGCACCTCAACCTCGGCCGTGATGTGGTGCGAACGGTTGCGTACGTTGACGGCCGCCTCCTCGGTGACCGGCCCCGCAAAGGGGTAGTAGACGTACCGGCGCCGCCCGTCGATGCCCGGCCGTTCGTCGCCGAAGATGCGGTCGAACGGCGAGTTGTCGAGCGGCAATACGTTGTTCCTCTCCGCTTCGCTCCACCACCGCGCGACGAGCTCTCGCAGTTTCTCGGGATGCTCGGCCGCGACGTCGTGGCACTCCGACGCGTCCTCGGCGACGTGGTACAGCTCCCACGCGTCGTCGTCGGCGTACGGCGCCGACTGGTCGAAGAGCGGGTGGTAGACGACCGCCTTCCAGCCGTCGTGGTACAGGGCGCGGCAACCGAACATCTCGTAGTACTGCGTGTCGCGCACGGTCGGCGCGCCCGAGTCGTCGAACGTGCTCGTGATCGGCACGCCGTCGATCGGCGTCTGCGCGACGCCGTCGATCTCGTCGGGCGCCTTGACACCGAGCACGTCGAGGACGGTCGGCGCCAGGTCGACGGCATGCACGTACTGGCGGCGCACTTCGCCGCGGGCGCCGATGCGGGCCGGCCACGACACGATCAGCGGGTCGGCGACGCCGCCCTCGTGCACCTCGCGCTTCCACCGCCGGAACGGGGTGTTGCCCGCCACGGTCCAACCCCACGGGTAGTTGTTGTGCACCCGCGGTCCGCCGATCTCGTCGATGCGGGCGACCGCCTCGTCGACGGGACGGCCGGCGAGGTTCCACGGCCGGGCGTCGTTGATCGACCCGTGCTTGCCGCCCTCCGACGACGCCCCGTTGTCCGACAGCGCGAACACGAGCGTGTCGTCGAGCCGTCCGACCTCGGTGAGGAAGTCGAGGACGCGCCCGACGTGATGGTCGGCGTGGCTCAGAAAGGCGGCGAAGCACTCCATGAAGCGAGCCGCGACGCGCTGTTCGTCGCGCGGTAGCGAGTCCCACGCCGGCACCCACTCCGGCCGCGGTGACAGCTCGGTGCCCTCCGGCAGCAGGCCGAGCTCCTGCTGACGGGCGAAGGTCGCCTCCCGCCACGCGTCCCAGCCGGCGTCGAAGTGGCCCCGGTACCGCTCGATCCACTCCGGAGGCGCGTGATGGGGCGAATGGCAGGCGCCCGTGCAGAGGTAGAGGAAGAAGGGCTTGTCGGGATTGGCCGCCTCGAGGTCGGCGACGAACTCGATCGCCCGGTCGGCGATGTCCTCACTGAGGTGATAGCCGTCCTCCCACGTCCGCGGCGGCGCGACCCGGTGGCTGTCGTGCACGAGCGACGGCGCGAACTGGTGCGTCTCGCCGCCGAAGAAGCCGTAGAAGCGGTCGAAGCCGCGCCGCAACGGCCACCGGGCCCGCGACGCGGCGAGGTGGCGCTCGTCGTCCGGCGTGAGATGCCACTTGCCGACCGCGTACGCGCCGTAGCCGAGCGGTCCGAGCACCTCCGAGAGGAAGCCGTGCTCCTTCCCGATGCGGGCGTGGTACCCGGGGAAGCCGGTGGCGAGATCGGTGATGCGGCCCATGCCGACGCGGTGGTGGTTGCGCCCGGTGAGCACACAAGCGCGCGTCGGGGAGCACAGCGCGGTGGTGTGGAAGTTCGTGTAGCGCAGGCCGTTCGCCGCCAACCGGTCGAACGTGGGGGTGGCGATGTCGGACCCGAAGCAGCCGAGCTGTGCGAAGCCCACGTCGTCGAGCAGGACGACCAGCACGTTCGGCGCCCCCGCGGGCGGGCGCACCGGGTCCGGCCACCACGGCGTCGACTCGTTGCGGTACCGGCCGATCACTCCGCCGAACTCCGCCCATTCGCTCATCGGCTCACCCCCTGTGATCCAGGGGCAGGCTAGGTCGGCTGCGATCGTTCCTCCCGAGATCCGGCATACGGTGGGGGTGTGGAGGACATCCATCGCGACGAGCCCGAAGGCGAGGACGTCGACACCGAAATCGAACGCGAAGTCGAAGGCACCGACGCGGGTGACCGACCCGTCGACCGCTTTCGCCGCTCGGCAACCGGAGCAGTCGTGGCCGCCGGGCTCTTCGGGCTGCGCGACGCGCTCGAAGGCCGCCCCGAGAAGGAAGAGGTCACGATCGTGAACGAGGCGCCGGCCACCGCCCCGAAGACGACGCCGGCGCGAGCGGGAGCTAGAGCTACACCGACGCGTCGAGGCGGGCGGTGAGCCGCTCCAGGAACGCGCGCCGCTCCGCCTTGAACCCGGGGTCGGTGGGAAGCTTTCCGGTCACCATCCGCGTGAGCTGGGGGAACGCGACCGGGAACATCGCCAGCGCGAGCTCCGAGAGGACGAGCTGCTCGGCGTCGAGCTCACGGGGAAGGTCCCCGCGCCGTTGCGCATCGCGCACGTCGTCGCACCACTCGGCGAGCGACTCCCGGCGGAGGAGCTCCTGTTCGACCTCCCCGCGGCGACCGCGCTCGAGCCCTTCCCACATCAGGAGACGCACGTAGTCGGCCGAGTCGTCGAGGCGGTCCTGGAGCTCGGCGATACGGCCGGGGCCGGTGCGGTCACGCTCGCGTGCCGTCGGCGCCCGGTCGGCGAGCCGCTGGCGCAGCACCGCTCGGAACAGATCGTCCTTCGACCCGAAGTAGTAGTAGAGCATCCGCTTGTTCGTGCCCGCTCGGGCCGCGATGGCGTCGACGCGGGCGCCGTCGATGCCCTGGGCGGAGAACTCCAGCAGCGCCGCCGCCAGGATCCGCCGGCGTTTGCCTTCCGGGTCGCCCGGCTTGGGGCGTTCGGGCCCTTCGGCATCCGTGGCTGCGCCGCCGGGAGCGGCTGTCTTGGGCATCGCTCCGCCTTTGCACCGGCCCCGTCGGACCGGTAACGTGTACTAACTAGATAGTTAACAGTACCACCTTCCTCCCGGGAACGCACCTGACCACCACAGCCGTTCGGCCTCCCCAAACTCCCGAGCCCGGGCGCCCGGACGCGCCCGACGTCATGCACGCCCGGCGATGGTTGATCCTCGG
>WNFV01001395.1_pt1 | contig 33067 bp, 26 predicted proteins | sample 5400101 | NCBI WGS metagenome assembly WNFV01 (sample SAMN13153361, study PRJNA577476) | soil metagenome | isolation source: 115 cm soil or saprolite under grassland replicate 1 | place: USA:California | collected 2016-06-15 | reverse complement strand
CGCTTGTCGTCGATCGACCACGACTGGTTCGTGGCCATGAAGATGCCGTCGCTCGTGTCCCCGATGAGCTCCTCCAGCGTGCCCTCGCCGGGTTCCAGGTTGATGTTCGTCATGCGGATCAGCGGCAGGTGCTGCCAGCCGTCGGCCCGCATGGTTCCGTTGGACCGCTCGCCGAGCATCGCCGCGGTCTCGCGGGAGGAGATGAAGTCCTGGAACACGCCGTCCACGACGATCGGGACGCGCTGTGCCGGCACGCCCTCGTCGTCGAACGCGAACGTCCCCAGGCCGCCCGGCATGGTGGCGTCCGCCGTGATCGAGACGAGACCGCTGCCGTAGCGGAGCGACCCCCGATCGGACGGCGTCAGGAACGAGGTCCCGGCGAAGGCCTCCTCCATGCGCAGGACCCGGTCGAGCTCCACCGGGTGGCCCACGGACTCGTGCACCTGGAGGGCGGCCTGGCCGGAGTCCACGATCAGCGTGGTCACCTCGCTCGGGCAGTCCTTCGCCTTCAGCAGCGCGGCGGCCTCCGAGCCGATGCGTTCTGCCTCCTCCACCAGGGACAGGCGGGGGATGTGCTCCCACCCCGCCGCCGTGATGTGGCCCCGGAACGAGTTCGGGACCGACCGGCGCTGCATCTCGCCGTCGCCGATCGCGGTGGCCTCGATGCCCCCGCCGGAATGGGTCACGGTCTGGTCGATGAGCGCACCCTCGGACGAGGCGAACACCGAGTGCCGCCGGAAGAAGTCGAGCGAGGCCTCGCCGAATGTCACCCCGGGGACCTCCTGCATCCGGCGCGACGCCTCCATGAGCATCGCGACCTTCTCCTCCAGCTCCACGGCGAACGGGTCGACCTGGACCGCGCTCGACCACGTGGCCACCACCGGCTCCACCTCGGCCAGCCGGATCGGGTCGCGGGGGAGGCGCGACGCCGCCCGCGCGATGTCCACGGCGAGCCGGGCGGTTCGTTCGACCTCCTGGGGATCCGTGCGCGCGGTCGCCGCGAACCCCAGGTAGCCGCCCGCCAGGACGCGGATGCCGATCCCCGTGGACCGGCCGCGATCGAGGCCCTCCACCTCCTGGTTCTTCACGGTGAGCGATTCGGTGTCCTCGGCCACCCACCGCGCGTCGGCGTAGTCGGCCCCCGCCGTGACCGCGGCGGCCACCGCCTCCCGGACGATCTCCTGCACCCGCGAACCTCCCGATCGGGTACGTTGTGCGGCCCCCCGCCGCGAGGCCGAAGCCTAGCGCACGGCGCCCACACCGGTCGCCCCGCTATGCTGGCCGGCCATGAAGCTCGCTCTGCACATGGGGTACTGGGGCTCGCAGCCGATCGACGTGATGCCGCTGGTCGAGGAGGCCGAGCGGCTGGGGTTCGACTCGATCTGGAGCGCGGAGGCCTACGGGTCGGACGCCGTGTCCTGGCTGGCGTGGGTGGCCTCCCGGACGTCGCGGCTCGAGTTCGGGACGGCCATCATGCAGATCCCGGCCCGGACCCCCGCGGCCACCGCCATGACCGCGATCACGCTGGACCACCTGTCCGGTGGGCGGTTCCGGCTGGGAGTGGGCATGAGCGGACCACAGGTGGTGGAGGGGTGGCACGGCTCGCCCTACGGCAAGCCCCTGGCCCGAACCCGCGAGTATGTCGAGATCATCCGGGCCATCCTCCGGCGGGACAAGCCGGTGGAGTTCCACGGCGAGTACTACACCATCCCCGCGGCGGAGGGGCCGGGGACCACCGGCCTGGGGAAGCCCCTGAAGACGATCGTGCATCCCCTGCGGCCGGACCTCCCCATCTACCTCGCTGCGATCGGGCCGAAGAACGTGGCGCTGGCGGGAGAGATCGCCGACGGCTGGATCCCCACGTTCTACTCGCCGTCACGCGCCGCGATGTTCCGTGAGTGGCTGGATGAGGGCTTCGCCCGCGCCGGTCGAACGGCCGAGGGGTTCGACATCGCCCCGATGGTGCCGGTGTTCGTGGGCGACGACGTCCAGCAGTGCCGGGACCTGGTGAAGCCGTTCCTGGCCCTGTACATCGGTGGGATGGGCGCGCGGGGCCGGAACTTCTACAACTCGCTGGCCCAGCGGTACGGGTACGAGGACGCCGCCTCGACCATCCAGGACCTCTACCTGGACGGCCGCAAGGGCGATGCCGCCGCCGCAGTCCCCGACGAGCTGGTCGACGAGGTCTCGCTGGTCGGCCCCCCCGAGCGCATCGCCGAGCGCCTCCCGGCCTGGCGCGAGGCCGGCATCTCCACGCTGATCGCCACCACGCTGCAGTTCGACGCCCTGCGGGCGCTCGCCGCCGCGAACGAATGACTCGCTAGTGGTGGGCCCTCGCCTCCCGGGCCAGGATCCGCTGGGCCTCCCGATCCCGCCAGTCGGGCGAGAACACCTCGCCCTCGGCGACAGGCCCGGACGACCACCAACCGGAGGGACCTTCGGCGTTTGCCGGGGCCACGTTCGAGATGGGAGCCCACTTGGACGGTCGGACCCCGCTGAATCAACGGGTACGGCGGCGGCACGTCGCGGCGAGGGCCGCCCACGCCGCGGCCATCAGGACCACGAAGAAGATCCCGAGGTAGAGCCAGTACGTCGCCGTGGCGTGGGTGCCGGCGTTGCCGTAGGACTGGAGCAGCGGCGGGCCGAGGAGCGAGTGGCCGTGCGCGAGCAGTCCGCGCACGCCGAGCTGGTGGCCGATGGCCTCGAACGCCCACCGGACGGGGATCACCGCGCTGATCGCCGCACCGGCCCCGGCCATGACGTGGACGGGCAGGATCGCGCCCGAGAACAGGACCGCCGGGAAGCACAGCAGGGGGAGCGCCAGCGTCGCCTGTGACGGGTTGTTCACGACGGCCGACGTGAGCAGCCCGAGCGCCAGGGCGACCGCGGCGTCCAGCCCCAGGCTGACCCCCAGCCCCGCGTAGGTGCCGATCCCGGCGGGGGGCAGGCGGTCCAGCGCCCGGAGCACTGCCAGCATCACCACTACCACAACCACCAGGAACGGCAGCAGGACGGTCACCTTCGACATCAGGTACGGCAGGAGGCGGAGGCCCACGTGGTGCTCGCGCCGGAGGATGGCCCGTTCGGTGACGATCTGGAGGAGGCCGTACGTGAGGCCGAAGAAGAACGCTCCGAACGTGATCCAGAACAGGATCATGGTGATCGCGGTGGGGCTGGGGTTGGCGAAGTCGAAGGCCCCGGGGCGGAACAGGATCGCGAACATGGCGACGACCAGGACCGGCGACCCCAGGAGGATGGCGAGCGTCAGGGGGTTTCGGGCGAGCGTCTCGAAGGTCCGCCGAGTCGACACCCACCACTGGCGCAGATGGTCCGGCCGGGCTTTGCCCCCCCGGGGGGGCTCGCGCGGGACTCCCGCAGATGGCTCCGGGGCGGCCGCAGGGAGCGTGGGCCTCGCGAACCGCCCGGGGTCCTCCTCGGCGAGCCGCTCGTAGATCCGTTCGACTCGATCGACCCCGAAGAACTCGAGCGCCTCGGGCAACGAGCCCGCGAACGCCAGGACACCGCCCCGGGCCAGGAACAGGACCCGGTCGCACGGTGCGAGGTCCTGGACCGAATGGGTGGTGAACATCACCGTCGCGCCCTCGTCCGCCAGGCGACGGAGCACCCGGAGCAGCTCCGCGTCGGTGGCCGGGTCCAGGCCGGAGGTTGGCTCGTCGAGGAAGAACACCCGGGGCCTGGTCAGCAGCTCCACGGCGATGCTGGCCCGCTTGCGCTGGCCCCCGCTGAGGGACCCGACCCGGACGGACGACCGTGCCTCGAGGTCCAGCGTGCGGAGCGCGCCGCGGACGGCGCCGGCGATCTCGCCACCCGGCGTCCCGCGCGGGAGGCGCAGCTCCGCGGCGTACCGGAGGGTCCGCTCCAGGGGCAGCTCCAGGTGGATGATGTCGTCCTGGGGCACGTACCCGAGGACGGTTCGGAACGCCGATGCGTCCATGCCGTCGAACCGGACGCTCCCGCTCTCGGCCGGCCGAACGGCCGCAAGTGTCTCCAGCAGCGTGGTCTTCCCCGCGCCGCTTCCCCCGACGATCGCCACGAGCTCCCCGGGCCGGACCGTGAAGGAGACGCCGTCGAGCACGATGATCCCGCCCCGGACGGTGACCCGCAGCCCCTCGGCGTCCATCCGGACGCCATGGGTCTCCCGAGCCCCGGGGCCCAGCATCTCGGTCTCGGAGCCTCCCTGGGACCCGTTCACGTCCGAGCTCAGCTCGTCGCCGCCCCGGCCGGCGCGGGGGCCTCGTGAATCTCCCTGGCCGCGCGGATGCCGGACTCGAGGGCGCCCTGGATCCACGCGTGGTACAGGGAGCAGTGCTCCCCCGCGAAGTGGATGCGGCCCTCGGGCTCGACGATCGCCGTCTGGAGGTCGGTCTGCTGGTCCGGGGCGAACAGCGCGAACGCGCCCCGGGCCCACCGGTCGCCGTACCAGGCGTGGGACGCCCCCACCTCGTACTCCTCGCGGATCCTCGGGTGGATCCTGGAGACGTCGTCGAGGGCCTCCTCCAGCCGGGTCTCGGGGTCCATGGCTCCCCACTGCAGGGCGTCCTGGCCCCACGAGTACGACGCCAGCAGCACGCCGCGTTCGGTCTCCTCCGGCGACGGCGGGTAGTTCATGCGCCGGATCGCGAGGTCCGTCACCGTGGCGCCGCCGCCGACGATCCCGTCCTCGGACTCCCAGAACCGGTGACGGACCTGGAACAGGACCTTCGTGGAGGCGTGGTAGTTGAGCTGGCGGATCGCGCGCTGCTTCGCGTGGGAGAACGGCGTCCCGACGACCTCCACGGTCCGCAGCACCGGGAACGGCAGCGTGCACACGGCGAAGTCACCGGTGACGTGGAACCGGCCGGACTCGGTCTTGAAGTGCACGGTGACATCGTGGGGGGACTGTTCGACGGCGTGGACCTCGGCCCCGAACCGGACCTCGCCCTCCAGCTCCCGGTAGAACGCGTTCGGCAGGGCGTCCATGCCGCCCTCGATGGTCTGCATGTCCACGTACGCGCCCTCGAGGTCCTCGCGGAGGACCTCCATGACCGCATTGTTCATGTCGGTCTCCACGAAGTTCATGACCGCGTAGTACTCGATCGCTCCCTCGCTGAACCCCCGTTCCCGCAGGAACTCCAGCAGCGAGTACTGGTCGAACTGGGCCCGGATCTCCTCCCACGCCGCGGGTCCCTCCCGGTCCAGGAGGGCCTTGATGTCGGCGATGGCGTGCGTCCACAGCTCGTCGGCGGTCTTCCCCCGTTCGTGGTCGGCCAGCTCGAACGGCAGCCGTTCGGGATGCGCCTGCGCCTCGGCCATGGTCATCCGGACGCCCCCGATGTAGACCAGCCCGTTGGGGTTCCCCATCGCGAACGGTACCAGCGGCATCCCGAACTGCTCGCAGTACCTCAGGGTGAGGTCGTGCGAGCGGGGGATGCGCATCGCGCCGAACTCCGCGTACAGGCCGGGCGCGAAGTCGCGGCATGTGTACACGCGGCCGCCCACCCGGTTCTGGGCCTCCAGCACCACCACGTCGTGGCCCTGGCGCTTCAGCTCGTACGCGGCCACCAGCCCGGCCATGCCGGCTCCGATCACCACCACCCGCTTGCGGGCCCCGGGCCGGTCCTCCAACCCCTCCGAGGGCACCGCGAGCGTCTCCTCCGGAACCGGTTCCTGCACGATCGGCTGCCCGCTCTCCGCCATCACGTCGTCGCCGGAGCCTTCGCTCACCGTTCGGACTCCGCCGCCATCACCGCCGGGGCCTCGTGGATCTCCCTGGCCGCCCGGATGCCGGACTCCAGCGCCCCCTGGATCCACGCGTGGTACAGCGAGCAGTGCTCGCCGGCGAAGTGGATGCGGCCCTCGGGCTTCACGATGTCGGCCTGGAGGTTGGTCTCCTGCTCCGGTTCGAACAGGGCGAACGCGCCGCCCGCGTACGGGTCGGAGTCCCAGGAGTGCATCGCCCCGAGCTCGAACTCCTCGACGATCTCCGGATGGATGCGGGCCACGTCCTCGACGGCCTGCTCCACGGCGTCCTCCTCGCCCATCGAGGCCCACCGGACGGCGTCGCTGCCCCACGTGTAGGACGCGAGCATCATCCCGCGCTCCTCGTTCGGATCCGAGAACGAGGGGTACACGATCCGCCGGATCGGGAGGTCCGTGGCGCTGGTCCCGCCGACGATCCCCAGCGGCTCTGACTCCCAGAACCGCGTCCGGGTCTGGAACAGGATCTTCGTGGACGAGTTGTAGTGCAGCTCGCGGATCGCCTTCTGCTTGCCCCGCGAGAGCGCGGGCGTCACCTCGATGTTGCGCATCACCGGGTACGGCACCGTCACGATCGCGTAGTCGCCGGTGACGCTGAATCGCCCGCTGGCCGTCTTGTAGTGGACGGTCACCTCGTGTTCGGACTGCTCGACCGCATGGACCTCGGCGCCGAATCGCACGTATCGCTTGACCTGCTGGTAGAACGCGCGGGGGAGCATGTCGGTCCCGCCCACGATCTCCTGCATGTCCTCGAACGACCGCCCGACGATCTCGCGGAGCTGTTCGATCACCGCCGCGTTCATGTTCTGCTCGCGGAACGACATCACGCCGTACAGCTCGATCGCACCCTCGCTGAACCCCCGCATCTGCAGGAACTCGCGGATCGAGTACTGGTCGTACTGCTCCAGGATCTTGTGGAACGCGTCGTGCCCCTCGCGCTCGTACATCTCCCGGACCTCGCGGGTGGCCTCGTCCCACATCTCGGAATAGGTCCGGCCCCGTTCGTGCTCCTCCAGCTCGAACGGGAGCCGCTCCGGGTGCTGGTCGGCCTCGTGTGTGGTCATCAGCTCGCCGCCCACGTACACCAGCGTCTTCGGGTTCCCCATGACGAACGGCCGGAGCTCCAGCCCGAACAGCCGGCAGTACTCCAGCGTGAGGTCGTGGACCCGGGGGATCCGCATGGCCCCCGCCTCGATGTACAGGCCCGGCGCCCAGTCCCGGAGCGTGTACACGCGGCCCCCCACGCGGTGCTGCGCCTCCAGCACCAGAGGCTCGTGGCCCTGGCGCATCAGCTCGAACGCCGCCACGAGCCCGGCCACGCCCCCGCCGACGATGATCACGCGCTTCTGGAGCTGGGGCCGGCGTTCGAGGCCCTCCGCGGGGACGCTCAGCACCTCCTCGGGCACGGGCTCCGGGTGGATGTCCTGGTGGGGTCCCTCGATCGCCTGGTGTTCCCCGGCCTCGGGTTCGTCGTGCTCGGACATGCTTCGGCTCCTCTCCCGTTCGCGCAGGGCGCGAGCATATGCCGAGGACCCCGGCCCGCGGAACCGAATGGGCCGCGTTGATGGAATCGGAGACAGCGGTCACCATACGCGGCATGCCGACCATCGCCGCCGGGTCCTCGGAGCTGAAGGTCCCGGAGGGGACCCAGCTCGCGCTGGTCATCGTGGCCGCGGCGCTCACCGCGCTGTGGATCCTGGTCGCGGTGGCCGTCCGGATGATCCGGCAGCCCCGGGAGCCGGATCCGGGTCCCCCGTCACTCGACACCGGGGACGAACCACCGGCCGTGGCCAACCTCCTGGCCTCGAACTGGCGGGTCACGCGCGACGCCGTTCCGGCGACCCTGCTGGACCTCGCGGCCCGGGGCCACGTGGGCATCGAGCAGGTCGCGCCGGGGGAGTTCCAGGTCCGGCTCCTGCGAACCGACCCCACCGGGCTCCAGCCCTACGAGGCCCGGGTCCTGGAGCTGCTGGTCTCCCGAGCGGTCGGAGGCGTGATCCCGGCCGGGGCCCTCACCACCGGGCAGGAAGAGGTCTCGAAGAAGTGGTGGAAGGGGTTCAGCCGGGAGGTCGTGGCCGACGCCAAGGCCCGGGGGGTCTCCGAGGACCTGTGGGACGCCAAGAGCAAGACCCTGGTGAGCGTGCTGGCCGCCGGTCCGGCCGTTCCCCTCGGCTTCGCGTATCCGATCTGGGGGGCCGTGTACTACGCCTTCGGGGCCATCGCGGTGGTGGGTTCGATCTGGGCGGGGGGTCGCCAGCGCCACACCGCGGCCGGTCTGGAGGCGGCCTCCGTGTGGCTCGGCCTCCAGGAGCACCTCCGGACCGACGAGGTGTTCGACACCCTCCCGCCCACGGCGGTGATCACGTGGGAGCGGCTGCTGCCATACGGCGCGGCCCTCGGCGTGGCCGCGGCCGCTGTGCGGGCCATCCCCATGGGCGCCGAGGACGACCACCGTGCCTGGAGCCCCGCCGGGGGGCGGTGGCGGCAGGTCCACGTGAGCTATCCGCGGTTCCGGTCGCCGGGGTGGGGGTCCTCGCCGTGGCTGATCATCTTCCTGTCCCTGGTGCGGTTCGCCGCCGCGGCGGGACTCGTCTGGCTGGGCACGGTCCTCACCACCCAGGCCGACCAGGAGACGAACGCGAACGTGGCCCGGGGGATGCGCATCGGAGCCGGCTGGGCGGACGTGGTGGCGGCGGTGCTGGCGCTGTATTCCCTGGTGCAGCTGATCCGGGCGGCGGCGGACCTGTTCCTGGTGGACAGGGTCACCGGGGTGGTCCTGCGGGCGCGCCGCCGCGGTTCGGACGACCAGCCGGTCTACTACCTGGCGGTGGACGACGGATCGGAGGACCGCATCCGGGCCTGGCGGGTCCGCTCCCTGCTCTACCATCGGACCTCCGAGAACGACCGGGCCACCGTGGAGGTGACCCGGGGCCTCGGGTACGTCCGGTCCGTCGAACCGGCGCCCACGCCGGTGGCGGCCCCGCCGGCGGGAGCCGGGTTCACTCCCTGAGATGTACCGGGACTGGGTCTTCCTGCACCTGGCCGGGGTGCTGGCGTTCCTGGCGGCGCACGGTGTGTCGGCGGCCGTGGGCCTCCGGGTTCGGGCTGAGCGCGACCGGCAGCGCATCCGGGCCCTGCTGGAGCTGTCCGCGGGGACCCTGCTCCTGTCGAACGTGGCGTTGCTGGTCCTGCTGGCCGGAGGGATCGGGGCCGGAGTCACCGGGCACTGGTTCGGCCAGGGATGGATCTGGGCGGCGCTCGGCCTCCTGGCCGTCCTCACCGCGACCACGATCCCCGTGGCCGTCCCGTACTACCGCCTGGTCCGAAGGGCGCTCGACGAGGCCACGGACGAGGAGGTGGCCGAGCTCCTCGATTCGCCCCGGCCGGTGATCCTGGCCTGGCTGGGCTCGGCCGTCCTCCTCCTCATCCTGTGGCTGATGGTCTTCAAGCCCTTCTGATCGCTACCCCGCCGCCCTCGCGGGGATGGCGGTCGGCCCGAACGTGATCGCTCCCGTCTGCGGCGCCGCCACCCCGTCGATCTGGACGGGCTTGCCGGACGAGCTCACCTTCACCACGAGGTTGCTGATCTTGACGGTGGAGAAGGTGGGCATGGTGAACACCACGAAGCCGGAGCCGCTGGTGTCCGCAATGACGGTCTGGCCGCCGAACGTGATCGTGAACTTGCCGCACGTCGAGCATCGCTTCGCCAGGATGCCGACCTGCTTCGCGTGGAGGCTGGACAGCGTGAGCGACGAGTTCTTCGCGGATGCGACCGACAGCGTCCCGAGGAACGCACCGGACTGGCCCGTCTTCCGGGTCCAGGTGCCGGCTCCGACGGTCATCGTCTTGTCGTCGACAGGGATCATCGTGCACTTCGATGCGCTGAACGCCGACAGGTTGCCCGCGTTGTCCCTCGCGCGCACCGAGAAGCAGTACGACTTCCCAGCGGCGCCCGTGAAGACCTTCGAGGTTCCCGTGAGGTGCTGCAGGCCGGCGGGCTGCGTGAAGGAGCCGAAGCCCGAGTTGAAGTTCGCGCTCTTCACGCGAATGTCGACGTCGTCGAGCCCGCTTCCTCCGGTGTCGCTCGCGGTCCATGCCAACGTGATCGACTTCGAGATCGTGACGGTCTTGGAAGGCTGGGTCATCTTCGCGGTCGGGTCGATGGTGTCGGTGCCGCCGGTGCCGATGACCGCGTCCCACATGCCCTTGCCGTGGGTGGCCACGCGGAGGATCTCGTTCGAGGTCCCCGGCCGGACGACGGCCATGTCGAAGATGGCCACGACCGGCAGCCCGGTGCCGAACGGCGCCCACGAGCTCCCGCCGTCCGTGGAGGCGTACACGCCGACATCGGTGCCGGCGTACAGGTGCGCGCTGTTGATGGGGTCGACTACGAAGGCGTTCACCGGCACGTCGGGGAGCCCGGAGTTCTTTGCGGTCCAGGTCGGCGGGTTCGCGCTGAGGTTCGTGGTCTTCCACACGTGCGACTGGGCGGCCCCGATCCCGCCGAGGAATCCGTTGATGGTCACGTAGGCGGTCGTCTTGGTGTTCGGATCGACCACCACCCGGGACACGTACTTGTTCGGGATGGTGTTCGACGGGTCCAGGTTGAGGAGCGGGTTGGCGGCGGTGGAGGTACCGAAGACGCCCCCGAGGGCTCCCCCGATCATCCGGACGTGGTCGTCCTTCGGGGAGATCCCGATGGCGCTGATCCTGCCCTGGCCCGCCGTCGCAATGGGGAATGTCTGGCTGACCACGGGGTTGGTCACACCCAGGTTACTCGACCGGTGGAGCCGGTCGGTGCCGTAGTACACGGTGTTGGGGTTTCCGGGCCCGAGCTCGAGGGGCGCGTAGAACAGGGGGTTCTCGCTGCACTGGATGTCGTTCTCGGTGAACCCCTCGTCGCAGCCCCGGAACACCCAGTTGCCGTCGCTTGCGTTGGCCACGGACCCCACGGTCACGTACCCGACGAGGGAGTTCTGCGCGTTGAAGTACGTGTGGTACATCCGCACGGTCGAGGTGTCCGCGGCGTTCTGGTCGATGGCGGCGAAGCCGCCGTCGCCGAAGTCCGCACGGGTCCAGGTCCCCGCGGCGTTCCGCATCGGCGTCCCGTTGTCCTGGGTGCCCCCGATGGTGAAGTTCGGGTCAGTGGGGTGCACGGCGACGCTCTCGAACTGCGTGGCGCTGAACTGGGCGTTGTTGAGGCTGGCCCAGGTGGCGCCCCCGTCGGCGGACCTGTAGATGCCGCCGTCGTTGCCGGTGTAGACCGTCGCGGGGCTGCTGGCCGCGTACGCGACCGCGTGGGAGTCGGCGTGCAGTTTCGTGTCGCTCACCGAGAAGCTCGTCCCGTTCGTGGATCGGAGCATCTGCGACGGCACCGGCGGCGACAGGTCGTCGGCCGAACCGCCCACCAGCATCTTCGTCGCGTCGCTCGGGTTCACGCCGAGCGCGATGTCGTAGAAGCACTGTCCCCCGCAGAAGCCGCTCACGTCGGTCAGCGTGGTGGGGAAGGTGACCCCGCCGTCGGTGGACTTGAACACCCGCCCGGGCAGGCCGCTCAGGTTCGCCTCGATCCCCGCCAGGACTGTGGTCCCGCTGGCGGCGAGGCGCAGGTTGAACGAACCGTTCGGGAGCGAGATGTGCGTGAAGGTCGGCGACGCCTGGTTGGCGGTCGTCGTGCGCCACACGCCGTTGTTCGAGACGGTGCTGAACGTGAGGTCCTCGGAGCCGGCCAGCAGGGTCGACGAGCTCCCCGGCAGGAACAGGACGTCGGTCGCTCCGCTCACCCCGTTGGCCGGGATCCCCCCGGCGACCAGCGAGAAGGTCGGGCTCGCCGCGGTCGCGTTCGTCGAGCGGTACAACCCGACGTCCGCTCCGTTCGCCGACAGCCCGCAGCAGATCAGATCGTTCGACACGCCGATTCCGGCGAGGGTGGAGGCCACGTAGATCCGCGCGGCGTCGGCGGGATCGACCGCGATCCCCTGGATCCCGGCGCCGAGGAAGGCGTGCCCGTTGTCGACGGTGGTGCCGGTCCCGGCCACCCGGGTCTCGAAGGGACCGTTGACCACGGGCGTGGTCCCGTTGGCGCTGTCGATCCGGTAGATGCCCACTCCCGCGTAGGAGTCCGCGGAGAGGTTGCCCTCCCCGGTCCCCACGTACAGGATCGTGTGGTCGCTCGGCGCCAGGGCCAGCGCGCCGATGGCCAGGGAGGCCGCGCCGTCCATCAGCGGCGTCCAGTTCGTGCCGCCGTTCTTGCTCCGGTACACGCCTCCCTGCGCCGTGCCCGCGTACACCACGTTCGCGTCGGTGGGGTCGACCACGATGGCGGTGACCCGGCCGCTCACCGGGACGCTGCTCCCACCGCCGGCGACCTGGCCGTTCGGGATCGGTGCGGGGCCGATCGGGGTCCACGCCGGTCCCGTCTTCCCCCGGCGGGCCAGCTCCCGGTCCAGGACCTGCACCGCCGCCAGCCGGGCGTTGTAGTCGAGGTCGAACGGAGCGCCCCGGTACATGGCGATCTGGCCGGCCCGGAGGCGGAGGTACGTCACCCGGTCCATGGGCGGGCCGACCGGCGGGAGGTCGGGGTCCCCCCATCCGATGTCGTTGGCGGTCCCACGCAGGACGGCGATCGGCGACGGTCCCTCGTCCGCGACAGCGGGGACCGAGCCGGACCCCGGGACGATCGACGCGACGACGAGGCCGGCGACGGCCACGACGAACGCTCGGCGAACACGCAAACGACTCATGAGGCGCTCCCTCCCCGCAGGCGGTATTCGGATGTCGGGCCCGGCACCTCACGGAGCAGCTGAATCGCCGGCGGGACCCCCCGTGTGGCGCCCCCCGTGTGGCCCGGGCAGCGCACACTGTAGACAGGACCCGGGAGCATGTAAAGGAAAATGCCCCAAAGCTCCACCGGCGCGCGATTCGGGTAGCGTTCCGCGGGCTTCGACTGGCGGGAGGCGTCATGGGCATGCTGGACGGCAAGGTCGCCGTGATCACCGGGGCGGGGCGGGGGATCGGGCGGGGGGAGGCGCTGCTGTTCGCCGAGGAGGGCGCGCGGGTCGTGGTGAACGACCTCGGGGGCGACTGGGACGGCACGGGCGCCGATCCCCGCGCCGCATCACAGGTAGTCGAGGAGATCCGGGCCGCCGGGGGAGAGGCGGAGGCGCACTTCGAGGACATCGGCGAGCCGGACGGCGCGGCGTCGCTCGTCCGGCTGGCCCTCCACACGTGGGGGCGCCTGGACGCGGTAGTGAACAACGCGGGGATCCTCCGGGACCGGATGGTGTTCAACATGTCCCTGGAGGAATGGGACGCGGTGATCAAGGTCCACCTCCGGGGTCACTTCCTGGTGACGCACGAGGCGTGCGCGCACTGGCGGGACCGGTCGAAGGCCGGTGAGCAGGTCCGCGGCGCGATCGTGAACACGTCGTCGACGTCCGGCATCCTGGGCATCGCCGGGCAGTCGAACTACGGCGCGGCCAAGGCGGGGATCGCCGCGTTCACCTGCATCGTGGCCATGGAGATGGAGCGGTACGGCGTCCGGGTGAACGCCATCGCCCCCGGCGCGCGCACGCGCATGACCGAGAAGACGTTCGGTGACATGGCGGCCCCCGGCGAGGGCGAGTTCGACCAGCTGGCGCCGGAGAACGTGGCGCCGCTGGTGGCGTTCCTGTGCTCCGACGCCGCCGAGGGGATCACCGGGCAGGTGCTCGGGATCCAGGGCGGCCTGGTGGAGCTGTATCAGGGGTGGCATCCCGTGTCCTCGCTGCAGAAGGACGAACGCTGGACGGCCTCCGAGCTGACCGGGCGGATGGACGAGCTGTTCGGCGACCGGGCGCGCGTGTACCGGCCCCCGGCCTCGCCGTTCCGGCGGGCCGCGGGGCTCGGTGGGTCCGGGTCCGCTTCGGGTGGCGCCGGGGAGGCCGGGTAGATGGCGACGTACTTCGCCGGCGTCACGCTGTTCGACGGGATCACCGTTCGCCTCCGGGCGGGGGTGCTGGTGTCGAACGGCCGCATCTCGTGGGTGGGGCCGCACCGCCGGGCACCCCGAGAGGCGCGCGCGGCCCACGAGGTGGAGGGCGCCGGCACGACCCTCACCCCCGGGCTCGTCGACGCGCACGTCCACCTGTGCTTCGACGGCGGGGCCGACTTCCAGGCCGAGGGGCTCCAGCTGGTGGGGAACGACGCGCTGGCCGCGCTGAAGGCGATCCGGAACGGCCGGCGGCAGCTGGAGCGGGGCGTGACCACCGTCCGGGACCTCGGGGGGCCCAGCGCGTACGCGTCCCAGGTCGCCGCGGCCCTGGACGCGGGGGTGGCCGACGGGCCCCGGGTGGTGGCGTCCGGGCGGGCCCTCACGATCACCGGCGGGCACGGCCACGGTGCGTTCGCGTACGAGGTGGACGGGGCGGAGAACGTGCGCCGGGCCGTCCGGGAGCAGATGCGGGCCGGGGCCCGTTCGATCAAGGTCATCGCCACAGGCGGGGTGCTCACGCCCGGCGTCTCGGTGGATTTCACGTCGTTCACGCCGGAGGAGCTCCGGGCGGCCGTGGAGGAGACCCACCAGTGGGGCCGCCCCATCGCCGCGCACGCCATCGGGGCCGGGGGCATCGAGAACGCGGTGCGGGCGGGGATCGACTCGATCGAGCACGGCTCGCAGATCAGCACCACGGTGGCCCGGCTGATGGCCGAACAGGGGACGTTCCACGTGCCGACCATCTCGGCGCTGCGCGGGATCGTGGACAACGCGGACGAGGTCCCCGAATACGCAGTCGAGAAGGCGAGGCAGGTCCTGGAGTGGGCCCGGGACTCGTTCCGCCGGGCCGTGCGGGCCGGCGTCCCCCACGCCTGCGGCACCGACGCCGGGACGCCGTTCAACCCCCATGGGAACGCGCCGGTGGAGGTCGAGCGCATGGTCGAGTGGGGGCTGACCCCCCTGAAGGCCCTGCAGGCGGCCACGTCGAACGGGGCCCGCCTGCTCCGGGTGGCGGACATCGGCACGGTCGAGGAGGGGAAGGCCGCGGACCTGTGCCTGTACGGAGGCGACGTCCTCGACGAGATCTCGCTGCTGGTGAAGCCCTCGCTGGTGATGAAGGCGGGGGAGATCCTGGTGGGAGATTAGTTCCGGACTCGGACGACCGGCTGTGGGAGATCGCCCAGGGCGCGGTGAACACGTTCACGATCGAGGACGACCCCGACACGATGCCGGAGACCCCGACCATCGAACGGCTCGGGGACATCTCTGCCCCGACCCTGGTCGTCATCTCCGCGCCGGGGGACTGACCCCGCCCGGCCGACCCGGCCCGAAGCCGGCGTGCGGTCGGGCGTGTAGCGTTCTGTGGTCATGGCCACGGGGATCGGGGTCGGCGTGCAGATCCTGGGGCGGCCGCCGGCTGCGGTGCTGGCGGCGGTGGCCCGCGGGCTGGAGGTGGCCGGGGCCGAGTCGTTCTGGACGCCGGACCACTGGATGTGGCTGGCCCCCCTCGAGGTGTGGAACCAGCGGAACTTCCCGGCGGCGCGGCTCATCCGGAACCCCGAGGAGAACTTCGAGTCGTTCGCGTTCCTCACGTGGCTGGCGGGGCGGACGAAGAAGGCCCGGGTGGGCACCGCGGTGACCGAGGCCATCCGGCGCCACCCCGCCGAGATCGCCCAGGCCGCGCTCACGCTGCACCACCTGTCGCACGGGCGGTTCGTGCTGGGGATGGGCGCCGGCGAACGGGAGAACGTCGAGCCGTACGGGCTCTCGTTCGCCGGGCAGGTGTCCCGCCTGGAGGAGGCGCTGTACGTGATCCGGCTCCTGTGGACGTCGCCGGGATACGCCTCGTACGAGGGCACGTACTTCCGTCTGGACCGTGGGGTCATCGGCCTGGGGCCGTACCGGGGGACGTACCCGCCGATCTGGGTGGCAGCGCACGGGCCGAAGACCCTCCGGCTGGCCGGCCGGTACGGGGACGGCTGGCTCCCCACGCACCAGATGGAGCCGGACGAGTACGCCGAGCACCTCAGGGAGATCCGGAGCGCCGGGCTGGAGGCGGGCCGGACCATGGCCTCGTTCACGCCGTCGTACGAGATGACCGTGGCCACGGCCGGGTCGCACGACGACGCCCACCGCCTCCTGGACTCCGCGGCGCTCCGTCTGGGGGGCCTGGTGATGCCGGCCGAGCTGTGGGCCCGCCACGGGGCCGTCCATCCATTCGGCGAACGGTTCCGCGGGATCATCGACTACATCCCGTCGCGGCTGGATCCCGAGACGGTCCTGCGGGCGATGGAGGAGGTCCCGTTCGAGGTGCTGCACACGGCGTTCGACCACGGGACCCCCGAGCAGCTGGCCGCCCGCATCCAGTCCTACTCGGCCGTCGGCCTCCGCCACGTCGTCCTGCGCAACGTCGGACCGCTCGTTGACCCCCGCCGGGCCCTCGCGTCGTTCCGCGACGTCGGGCGGCTCATCCGTCTGCTCCGCCGTCCCTGAGCCGCTCGACCCCTCGCGGTCGCCGGCTCTCGCCTTGTCCGCTCGCCGGTGATAGAAGAGGCCATGGCCATGACCGACCCGCGAATCGGGACCGAGCTCGCCGGCTACCGCATCGAGTCCCAGCTCGGGCGAGGCGGGATGAGCGTCGTGTACCTGGCGGAGGACCTCCGGCTGAAGCGCCGGGCCGCGCTGAAGGTCCTGGCGCCCGAGCTGGCCGCAGACCAGAGCTTCCGGCAGCGGTTCATCGCGGAGTCCGAGCTGGCGGCGTCGCTCGACCATCCGAACGTCATCCCGATCTTCGAGGCCGGCGAGGCCGAGGGCGTGCTGTTCATCGCGATGCGCTACGTGAAGTCCACGGACCTCAAGGCGCTCATCGAGCGCGAGGGGCGGCTCGATCCCGACCGCGCCCTCTCGATCGTGGGCCAGACGGCGAGCGCCCTGGACACCGCCCACTCCCAGGGCCTCGTCCACCGCGACGTGAAGCCCGCCAACATCCTGGTGGCCGAGGGCCAGGGGTCGCAGGGGCGGGACCACGTGTACCTGGCCGACTTCGGCCTGACCAAGCGGGCCCAGCAGCGGACCGGCCTCACCCGGACGGGGCAGTTCGTGGGAACGGTGGACTACGTCGCGCCGGAGCAGATCGAGGGCAAGGAGATCGACGGGCGGACCGACGAGTACGCCCTGGCCTGCGTGCTGTTCGAATGCCTGACCGGGGAGAGCCCGTTCCCCAAGGACGACGAGACCGCGGTGCTGATCGCCCACCTCATGGACCCCGTGCCGTCCGTCCGGGTGGTCCGCCCGGATCTCCCCCAAGCCCTTGACGACGTGTTGCGGGCGGGGATGGCCAAGCAGAAGGAGCAGCGGTTCCCGGACTGCGCGTCGTTCGTCCGGGCGGCCGCGGACGCGGTGGCCGGCCGACGGGCCGTGACCCAGTTCGCCGCCCCGCCCACGCCCTCGCCGGCCGCCTTCGAGGCCCCCCCGGGTGGGGTCACGTCGCCGGGCTCGTCCCAGCCGGCCCCGGCGGCGACAGGCGGCTTCCAGCCGGCCCAGGCCCCGGCCGAGTTCCAGCCCGCGCCGGCGACCGGGGGGTTCCAGCCGGCCCCGGCCGAGACGTTCCGTCCCGGCGGCGACGGCGGAGGCCGGCCCCCGGCGAGGCGACGGCGGCGGTTGACGACGATGGTGGTGTCGGCGGTGGTGGCCGCCGGGGTGGCTGCGGGATTGGTCGTGCTGCTCAACAGCGGCGGTGACGGGAACGCCGAGCCCACGCAGGGGCCCAGCGGGCCGGTGACGACGGGGATCGCTCCGACCGCGAAGGCGTTCCCGGCGGGGACGGTGATCTACGCCGACGACTTCCACGACAACTCGGGGAAGTGGGACGAGACCAGCCAGGGCGGGTTCCACATCGGTCTCCGGGGCGGCCGGTACTTCGAGGAGATCAAGCGGACGTCCACGCCGCAGGTGTTCGCGCCGGCGTTCCCGGGACTCCCCGAACTCGCCGTGCTGGGCGACGTGCGTGTCGCGGTCACGGCCACGAAGGTCGCCGGCACCGGTCCGAACGGGTTCGGCCTGGCCTGCCGGACGAACGGGGACACGCTGTCCTACTACCTCGTGGTCAGCACGACCGGCGGGTGGGCCATCGAGAAGAGCGACGGGCAGAACCAGCCCGTCCTGCTCCAGGGCACCAGCCCGTTCATCCGCAAGGGCGAGCGAGCCGGGAACGTCATCGAGGGGAGCTGCGCCGGCGGCGTCGGGAACACCCCGGTGACGCTGACCCTGTTCGTGAACGGGAACCAGCTGGGGTCGGTGCAGGACACGCCCGACATCGACGTCCAGGGCGACTCGCCGGGGGTGTATCCCACGGGGACGGTGGGCCTGGTGACCGTGGGGAATCTGGGCCTCCGCGTGGAATTCGACGACTTCAGCATCCGAGCCGTGTAGCGGGGGAGCCCCATGCGGGCATCGATGAGTCCGGGGGCGGTAGTCGCCGTACCCGAAGCCCGGTAGGAGGAAGGTCCCGGGGAGCTTGCGCGAGGGGACGGGCCCGGCTCGACCCGGTCAGCCGCCGGCCAGGACGGCCGCGCCGACGGCCCCGGAGAGGTCGCCGAGCTCCGTGGTGAGGAGGGCCGGTGGGTGGTCCCGGACGAACAGGTGGGGCTCCATGGCCTTCGCCACCCGGTCGGCGAACGGCGATCCCAGGCGGTCACCCAGGCCACCCCCGATCATGATCGCGTCGACGTCGAGGACGTTCTGGGCCGAGGCCAGTGCGATCCCGAGGGCCCACACCGCGTCGTCGACCAGCTTGCGCGCCAGCTTGTCCTTCTGCTCGAGCGCCTCCTCCCACACGCCGGAGGCCAGCCGGGTCTTCCCCTTCTCCTTCATGATGTCGAACAGGGCCGTCTTGTGGCCCTTCTTCACCAGCTCGCGGGCGTGGAACTCCATCCGACCCCGGCCGGCGTACGCCTCCAGGCAGCCCCGGCGGCCGCACGCGCACAGCCGTCCGTCCGGTTGCACCACGGCGTGGCCAATCTCCCCGGCGGCGCCCCGGCCGGTTCGGAGCTTCCCCTCCAGGATCAGCCCGCCGCCCACGCCGGTTCCCACGAACACGCCGAGGAGGTTCCGGTAGGGGCGGCCCGCGCCGCGCGTGAACTCGCCGAGGATGGCCACCCGGACGTCGTTGTCGATGTGCACGGGAACGCGGGACAGGCCCCGCGACACCTGGGGGCCGAGCGGCACCGGCGGATCCACGAACCCCGGCACGTTCGACGCCAGGGAGACCTCGCCCCGTTCGGCGTCGATCTCACCGGGCGTCCCGATGCCGACGCCGGCCAGCTCCTTCACCGTGCCCCCCGCCTGCTCGAGGGCCGCCTTCACCGTGCCGACGATCGCGGCCACCACGTCCGGCGCGCCGGTCTGCGGCGTGGGGACCCGGGCGTTCCCGACCACCGCGCGGTTGCCCAGGATCACCGACTGGATCTTCGTCCCGCCGAGGTCCACCCCGGCCGTCAGCTTCGCCATTCGCGGCATGCTACTCCGTCCGGCGGAGCCGCCGGCCGTTACCGCTCGTCACCGGTGACGGTTCGACCGCGGGCTATCCCTCGGAGGACGCCTCGCCGGCCTCGAAGCCCTGGGCCCGCCAGCACCGCTTGTGCGAGTCGTCGCCCGCGTACACGACCTTCACGACGTGATCCCCTGCGGTATCGGCCGTCGCCGAGACGTTGGCCCTGCCGTCGGCGTCCGTGGTCGCGGTTCCGACCTCGGTCCCGTCCAGGCGGACGGACAGCGATGCATCCGCCACCGGCGTCCAGGTGTGCCCGTGGTGCTGGAACAGCCGGACGGAACCGGTCACTGCCTCGCCGACCGCCACCTGGTGCGCGTCCAGCTTGAAGCGCATCGTCGTGACGGCGGGTGGCTTGTGCGGGTTCGGCGCGGTGGGCTCGGCGAACGCTTCCACCGACATCGCTCCGAGCAGCAGCGATGCGGCGAACACCGCCACGGCGAACCTAACGATCGATCGGTACATCCGGACCTCCCTTTCGGCGGGTGACCCATTGCGGCCCACCCGTGTCTCGTCTTCCGTCGTTGGTATCGACCGGGGAAGGCCCGAACCTTGAAGGGCGGATCCGCGATGTCAGACCCCCTTCCTACGATGCTCGGGTGGTCCCGGGAAGGACGAGACGATGAGCGAGATCGGGATCGGGCTGACCGCCCTCGGCGTCGGCCTGGCCGTGGGGTTCACGCTGGCGCTGCGACAGCGGGTGGCCTCGCGCGAACGGGACCGGGCGGCCGGCGTGGTGGCGTCGGGCGCGTTCGAGGCCCGGATGGAGGCCCAGGCCGCTGAGATCCGGCGCCTGGCCGACGGATCCAGGGCCCGGGACGCGGGGGAGGAGCGCCTGCACGCCGAGGTGCGGGCGGCCCGGCACGCGCTGGAGGCGCTCCGGATCAGGGACGAGGAGCGCCGGGGCCGGGAGGCCGAGCACACCGAGGTGGTCCGGCGGCTGTCCACGGTCCTGGCCGGGGGCGCCGCGAAGGGCCGGGCCGGCGAGAACGTCCTGCGCGACCACCTGGCGGGGCTCCCGCCGGGGATGCTGACCAGCGACTTCCGGGTCAACGGGAAGGTCGTGGAGTACGGGCTGCTGCTGCCCGACGGTAGGCGGCTGCCGGTGGACTCCAAGTGGACCGCCGTGCGCGAGCTGGAGGCGTTGGAGGCGGCCACGGAACCGGCCCAGCGGGACCTGGTCGCGCGGGAGGTCGAACGCGTCGTGGCCGGCCGGGCCCGCGAGGTGGCGCAGTACCTGGATCCCGCGGTCACGGCGCCGGTGGCCGTGGCCGCGATCCCCGACGCGGCGTACGCCGTGCTCCGGCGCGCCCACGCCGACGCGTTCGCCCGGGGCGTGGTGATCGTGCCCTACTCCGCTGCCCTGCCGGTCCTGCTGTTCCTGTACAGCCTGGTGGCCCGGTTCGGCTCGGCCGGCGACCTCGAGGCCTGTCTGACCGAGGTGTGCGGGGTCCTCGAGGTGGTGGAGAGCGTGCTTGAGAACAAGGTGAGCCGGGCCTCCACCATGCTCTCGAACGGCGCGGACGAGATCCGCAGCGCGCTGGGCAAGGCCCGGGGCTCCGTTGCCCGCGCCCGAGCCTCCACCGTGGAGCCCGTAGCGCTGTCTTTCCCCGACCGGGAGGGAGGTGGCGTCCCCGGCCTGCTCCGGGCGATCGACTAATCCGTCGCGGGGTTCCCGTACTGGAGGGTCTCCGGTCGCTCCAGCATGATGGCGTGGGCGGGCTCGGCGGCAACGGGGCGATGCAGGACGCCCCGGGGGACGACGAACAGGTCGCCGGGCTCCAGCGTGACGGGGTCCCGCTCGTCCATCTGGATGCGGAACGAACCGCGCCAGCACAGGAACATCTCGTCCTCGTCGTGCGCGTGCCACGGGAACTCGCCATGGAGCCGGGCCATGCGGAGGATCGCGTCGTTGACCGCGACCACGTCCTGCGGCTTCCATGGCTCGAGGAGCTTGTCGGCCAGGCGGTCGAGCGAGATCGGTCCGGTGGTGCCGTCCATGGCGCGCAGGATCGCACGCGCCGGGCGGCCCCGCTCGCGGCGCGTGGTCCGGCGCGGCGGGGTTACTGGCGGTCCGGGGCCGGTAGCTGCGCTACCCTCCGCGCGTGGGATTCGAGGAGGCGCTCGCCGCGCATGGGTTCAGTCTGGCTGAGGACCGGCCCGGCCGCGGCGCTCGCCTGTACCGGACCCGCCCGAATCCGTACCTCACGTACACCGTGCACGCGTACGAGGACGGGACGGCGCTGTTCAGCTGGGAGTTCGCGATCGTCGACTACCTGGCGACCCGGGGGGTCGCCCTGGGGTCCAGCGAGGCCCTGAACACGTTCATGTTCCCGGCCGCCGACGACACCGGTCCGCAGGATCCAGCGTGGCTCACCGCCGCGCTCGACCGGGCCGACGCAACCCTCCGCTCGCTGGACTTCGGCGATCCCGAACCCTGACTCGGCCTGCCCGACGCGAGCCGGACCTCAGATGGACCCACGCCGCATGGCCTCGGGCCGGTGTGGTTGTCGCCGGGGGCTCCCGGCGGTACAACCCTGGCACCGTGAGCAGGACCATCGCCGTCGCCAACCAGAAGGGTGGGGTCGCCAAGACCACCACCGTGGCCGCGCTGGCATCGGCCCTGGCCGAGCGGGGCCGGAAGGTCCTGGCCGTGGACCTCGACCCCCAGGCCTGCCTGACGTTCAGCCTGGGCCTCGAGCCCGACGACGTGAGCCCCACGATCCACGACGTCCTGCTGGGCCGGGTGGGGGCGGGCGCCGCGATCGTCGAGGTCCCCGACGACGCGTTCGACCTGCTGCCGGCGAACATCGACCTGGCCGGCGCGGAGGCCTACCTCCTGACCAGGACGGGCCGCGAGTACGCCCTGCGCACCGCGCTCGAGGAGCACGCCGCGGGCTACGACTTCATCCTGCTGGACTGCCCGCCCTCGCTCGGGGTCCTCACGATCAACGGGCTCACGGCCGCCGACGAGGTGGTGATTCCCCTGCAATGCGAGACGCTCTCGCACCGGGGGGTGGGCCAGTTGCTGTCCTCGATCGAGGACGTGCGGCGGCTGACGAACCGGGGCCTGGTCGTCCGGGGCATCCTCCCCACGATGTTCGATGGGCGCACGAACCACGCGAAGGAGGTCCTGGCCGACGTCGGGTCGCGCTACGGGCTCCCGGTGCTGGACCCCCCGATCCGTAAGAGCATCCGCTTCGCGGAGGCCCCCCAGGACGGCCGGAGCATCCTCCGATTCGCCCCCTCGCACCCTGGCGCGCAGGCCTACCGGGATCTGGCCGGGCAGTTCGCGTCGTGAGCGAGCCGCGGGACGACCCGGAGGGACCCGCCCCCAGGCGCCGATCGGGACGCCGCCGCGAACCGCTGGAGCACATCGCCCTGCGTGGTGACCGGGCCGACCGGAGTGCCGAATCGGACGACGAGCCGGAGGACGAGCCGGACCGGGAGATCGGTCCGTCGCCGTCGAGCCGTGAGTCGCCGCGCCGGATCGGCTCCGGAGCCGGCCGTGGCCGGGCCAGCCGTGGCGCCGGGCTCGACCGCATCCGCCCCCGTGGCTCGGGTGGGTCGGACGCGGATTCCCTGGAGCCCGCCGACCTCGCGGACGACGACCCGCACGGCAGGCTCGCCCTGTACTCGTCCTCGGAGCAGCGGGCTCCGGCCCTGGGCACGTTCATCGTGGAGTGCTCGGCCTGTCGCCGGGAGACGCCCGTGGGGGCCGGGGACCTGGTCCGGGCGGGGATCCCCTCGGTGCACCTGCCGCTGGTGAAGCGGTACCCGTCGTTCATGCGATGCCCCGCGTGCGGCCGCCGGACCTGGGTCCGGGTGCGCTGGCGCCTGTAGGCGCGGCCCGCCAACCGGCGCCCCTCGGAGGCGCGATCGCTCAGGAGGTCGGCGCCGAGATCCGTGTGCGCTTGGGGGCCGGCCCGGACCCGTTCCCGCTGCCGCGCACCGGCCTGGGCCACCGGACCGGGAGCGTGACGGTGAACGTGCTCCCGATGCCCGGACGGCTGTCCAGCTCGACGCGCCCGCCCAGCCGCTCGGCCAGCTCCCGCGCCAGGTGCAGGCCGAGGCCCACGCCGCCGAACCGGCGGGTGGCCGACTGGTCGGCCTGGTAGAAGCGGTCGAAGATGCGATCCTGCTGATCCGGTGCCACACCGATCCCCGAGTCCCGAACCGAGATCCTGACCACGCCCCCGTCCACCTCGGCCCTCAGCACCACCGGTGTCGAATCCGGCGAGTACTTCAGCGCGTTGTCCACCAGGTTCGCCACGATCCCGCTGACCATCACGCGGTCGCTCTCGATCTGTGGCAGGCCGTCCGGGAGCTTCACCTGGAGGCGGCCCTTCGACTCGTTGAAGGCCTCCACGATCTCGTCGGCGAGGCCATTGATGTCGAACGGGGCGATCTCCAGCGAGTCCTCGTGATGCTCCACCTGGGTCGCCGTGAGGAGGTTGATGATCAGGCGGGACAGTCGGTCGGCCTGGCGCTCGATCGCCGCCAGGAACTCCGCCCGGGCCACGGCGTCCGCCTCGAAGTCCGGACGGCGAAGGGTCTTCACGTACCCCAGGATCGCGGTGAGGGGGGTTCGCAGCTCGTGCGACGCCACCGCGGCGAAGTCGCTCTGCACCTTGTTCAGCCAGCGGAGCTCGATGACGGCCCCCTGTTCGCGTTCCAGGAGGTCCTCCAGGCGGTGGGCCTGGCTCTCCAGCTGCACGTTCTGCCGGCGCAGGGCCCGCCCCGCCCGGAACACGATGGGCAGCAGGGCCAGGTACAGGACCACCAGGGCGACCCCGAACGACAGCAGGCGGCCCCGGAAGAACGAGGACGCCTCGTGCTGGATCGCGGCGTAGTCCTGGTACACCTCCACCACGACCTCCGGCCGCCCGCCGGGCGCGCCGTCGAGGTCGAGCGGCACGTACGTGGAGAACAGGCGGTCGGCCAGGGACCGCTCCGCGACGTTCTCCTCGTCGTCCATGTTCGACACCTCGCTCGAGACCCGTCCGTCGACCGCCTCGGGGTCGGGTTCGTCGTCGAACCGCCGCGCCACCAGCTCGTGGGCGTCCGAGTACAGGATCACGCCGTCCGGGGACCACACCTTCACCCGGACCACCGGCGCGTGCAGGACCCGCTCGCGCACCAGCCGGTTGAGCCGCTGGTACCGAACCCCGGTGAGCGGGGTATCGATCGACACGCTGTTCGCGTCCTCCATGGCGTTGCGCAGGAGGTTCTCGGTCACGAACGCCGCGTGGAACTGCGCCGAACTCTCGGCCCGGTGGGTCAGCTCCCGCGAGGCCTCGAACGAGACGGCCAACGCGATCAGGCCGAACACGACGAGGCTGGCCAGGGCGAACCTGGCCACCAGGCCCAGTCGGAGCCGTCGAGGTCGTCGGTGCGCGCGCATCCCCGAGTGCATGCATCGACCGCGAACTGGCTCGGGTTGACTGCTACGCTCGAACGGTGCAGTTCGCGCGCGCCCTGGTCGTGTTCGCCCATCCCGACGACGCCGAGTTCGGGCTCGGCGGGACCGTCGCGAAGTGGGCCGGGGAGGGGACCGAGGTCCACTTCGTGTGTGTCACCGACGGGTCCGCCGGGTCGAACGCACCCGGCGAGGACCGCGAGTTCATGCGTCCTGTCCGCAAGGCCGAGCAGGAGGCCGCCGCGGAGGTCCTGGGGGTCGCCTCGGTGACCTGGCTGGGGTTCGTCGACGGCGAGCTGGAGGTCACCCTCGATCTCCGCCGGGCGCTCACGCGGGAGGTCCGCCGGCGCCGTGCCGACGTGCTGGTGGGCCCGGACCCGTCGCGACTGTGGAACCGCACCCGCGACTACGTGAACCACCCGGACCACAAGGCGGTGGGCGAGGCCGTGCTGTCGGCGGTGATGCCGGATGCGCCCACCCGGGTGCAGTTCGCGGAGCTCCTCGACGAGGGACTGGAGCCGTTCGAGGTCCCGGCCCTGTGGCTCTCCGCCGAGGACGCGGACACGTACGTGGACATCACCGGGACGATCGACGTGAAGCTGAAGGCCCTGGCGTGCCACGCGTCGCAGATGAGGAACATCCCGTACGAGGAGTGGGTCCGGCGGCGGGCGGCCGAGATCGGGGCGGCGGCGGGGATGGAATACGCGGAGGGGTTCCGGACATTCCGTCTGCAGGCGGATTCCGATCCCGACCCCCACGAAAGCTCGGAGCAGGGCTGATGGCACCGGACGACGACGAGCGCGACCAGTCGGGGATGGACCCCGACGACGACGACCTGGAGGAGCTCGACCCGCGGGAGCGGGAGGACATCGAGTCGGACCTCGAGGACCTCGCCGATATGCGCGACGTGTTCGAGCCCCAGGGGGTGCGAGGCGTGGTCATCGCGTGCCCGGACTGCGGCTCGAACCACTACTACGACTGGGACCTCCTGAAGGAGAACCTCGAGCACATGCTGAAGACCGGCGAGCCCCAGATGCACGAGCCGGCGTTCGAGCCCCGCGAGGAGGACTACGTCCAGTGGGACTACGGCAAGGGCTACATCGACGCCCTGGCCGACGCCGGCGTCGAGCGCATCGGCCCGGTGGACCTCAAGGCCTGCCCGTGGTGCGACTCGCCGCTGGAGGACGCCTTCGCGTTCTGCCCGGTCTGCGGCCACCACCTGGCGCCGGCGCGCCTGTTCCGCCAGCTGGTCGAGGGCGGCATGGACGAACGCGAGGCCCGCGCCACCCTCACCCGAGCCGGCTTCGACCCGCTGTAGATCCCGGTCACGTTCGCCCCCGTCCGGCCGTAGACTGTATTCGAGATGCGCTTCAGGTCGCAGGAGATCGCACGCCTGATGGATTGATGCCTAGCTCGGTGGCGTCGCTCAACCTTCAGAGCGCCATAGCACCCAACGACCGCGTTCGTTCGGGGGAACAACAATCACGGTGTGACGGTCTCGTCCAGGAATTCGCCCGTTTCGGCATCGATAAGTATGTCTGCCTGGGTTCCCACACAGGTCAAAGAAGGATCCGGGTGACTGATGCCTCCGCCCATGCCTTGAACACATATGCCTGAAACGTGCACAAGCCAGGCTGGCCTTCGGTTGAAGGTTGGAGGGCCAATGGGGTTGCCGTCCTTGTCGACCGGAACTCCCCCTCCCGTCGCGAGTCCGAGCATCGCTTCCGGATTCTGGGCGTCTCGTTCCTCGCGCAGAGCTGCCGCGATCGCTGCCGTCCGTCCAATCGCTGGCCGGTAACCAGATGGCGGAGGCTCCATCAAGAGACCGCCAGGATAGGTGGTTGGACTCACGACGACCGGCCCGTTATCGTCTGTCGAACTTCCCGACGGTGAATCGATGTCCCCAGAGGCAGCTGCCGTCAACGGGGAGGGCGTGTCCTTGGACAGCCTCCCGCAGGCCACACCGAAGACAAGAACCACGACACCCATACCTAGCAGCGAGCGACGTGTCCTCATACCGGCTCCGTCCAAACCTTGAAGTGGCCCTGCGTCGAATCGCCGATGGGGACGAAATTGAAATGATATCTCTCATAGGTGTCGTTGCATGACGGCTGAATCGCAGTCCCATTCTTCAGGCAGCGAATCAAGTCCGCCGGTGTGTGCCAAGAGCCGCTCGGGTAGTTCCGAATCTGGATCGCATCGAAGTGGGCAGTGTCGGTATTGATGCCGGGCATATCGGTCGACACATCGTGCGTTTCCCCAGCCCAGGCCCCCCCCGAGGCGCCCCAGCCCGCTGATATGGGATTGAAGTCAAGCTCCGGTGGTGAGTGGTCCGTGCAATTCCCGCCTGTCCCGGCGTCGCAAATCTGCACGTGAAAGTGATAGTCACCATCTTCATCCCAATTTATCCGGAAACGCTTGGTTGTACCTAGCGACGGTGTGTCAAAGAAGTGGACAAATCGGTCGGAGGATGAGTTCTTCTTAAACTCATAGTAGAACCTTAGGCAATTGCCGCATGCCTTACGGCGGATCCACCCGATGCTGACCCAGCCATTCCCGATGGTGTTCTCCACCATTGAGAACGCAGCAGAGACCACTTCATGACCGGGGTCTCCACTTGTGTTACAGAGGTTGTTCTGCCTGATGTCTATGTCGGCTCGGGCAGCAGCCACATACTGCACCCCAGCGGGTTGGGCCTGTGCTGCGTACTGCCACAAGTTGTAAGAACCACACAGATCCGCGCCGTTCGCGCTCGGCCCCAGCCCCAACAAGACCACTTGCACGACGGCAAGAATCCCCGCGAGAGTCAGTCTATGTAACCGCACGTGACCCAACCATCCATGTCCCCCATGGCGTGGCGCATGTAGCGGAACGAGTTTCCTCCAATCGGACCCTCCGGGTCAAGGTCTTAGTGGACATCAGATTGCAGGGGGAACACTTGGAGAGTGTGGTCCGCGGGACTTTGGCGACCTCTCACCGACCTGAGACACGGGGCATTTCAATCAACAGCCTTCGTCGGAACTGAGGGCGGATGACCGCCTCGGGCGTTCGAGGACGCATTCGTCGGGGGACTTGTCGGGTCGGAGGCCCTTATAGCTGGGCGCGCGGAGCTTGCCGGCGCTGGTCATCTCCAGGAACTCCACCTCGCAGACGAGCTCGGGTTCGACGAACTTCGCTCCCTTGATCCGGCGGAGCTCGGGGTCGTCAGCGGCCGGTCCCTTGCGCTGCAACGGTTGCAGGCGGGCCATGAGATCGTCCAGCATCCGGTCGGTGAACCCCGTCCCGACCTGGCCGATCCACAGGAGCTTCCCGTCGTCGTACGCGCCGACCAGCAGCGCGCCGAACGACCGCTCGCGCGAGCCCGTTCCCCGTGTCCACCCCAGGATCACGCAGTCCTGGCGGTTCAGCAGCTTGATCTTCCGCCAGTCGGGCGACCGTCGGCCCGGTCGGTAGACGCTCCCGAGCTTCTTCGCCACCACGCCCTCGAAGCCGTTCGCCCGCGCCGCCTCGGCCAGGGGCGTCCCCTCCCCATCGACGTAGAACGTGGTCAGCACCCGGTGGCCGGGGACGATGAGCGGCTCCAGCCGGGCCCGGCGCTCCTCGAGCGGCAGGCGAGTGAGGTCCTCGCCATCCAGCCACAGGATGTCGAACACGTACACCTCCACCGGGATCCGCTTGCGGGCCCGTTCGATGTCCGCCGGGGAGGACAGGTTGATGCGCTGCTGGAGCCGTTCGAACGACGGCCGGCCCTCGTCCATGGCCACGATCTCGCCGTCGAGCACCGCCGACATCTGCGTCACGTACTCGTGGACCGTGGCCAGCTCGGGGTACTGGGCGGTCTGGTCCCGACCGCTCCGCGACACCAGCCGGGTGGAGTCCATGTCCACCTCGATGAGGGTCCGGACGCCGTCGAGCTTCGGTTCGAACCGCCATCCGGGGTGGTCGAACGGCTGGTAGCCGCCCTCGGCCATCATCGGCGCGAACACGCCACGCGGCGTCACGCCCTCCGGGATGATCTCGGGCTTCGACAGGAAGACCAGCCAGTCCGTCGACGTCTTCACCAGGTGGAACTCGGCGCCCCGGTACCGCTCGCCGTGCAGGCGGAACGTGATCTTCTTGTCGGTCCACTCGAGGGCCTCGAACGTACCCACGTCGAAGATCCTGACGGGCCCGGCGCCGTAGTGGCCCTCGGGGATCACGCCCTCGAACGTTCCGTACTCGAGCGGGTGGTCCTCGACGTGGACCGCGAGGTGCTTCTCGCCCTTCTTCACCGGAAGCCCGCGGGGCACCGCCCAGGAGACGAGCGCCCCGTCGCGCTCCAGGCGGGTGTCGTAGTGAAGGCGGGTGGCGCGGTGCTTCTGGATCACGAACGAGTCCCCCCGCGCGGGCGTGCCCCGGGACGGGCCGGGCTCGGGCGTGGTATCGAGGTCGCGCTTGCGGAGGTACTCGCCGAGCTCGGGGTCCTTCGACCGGGCGATGACCTCCTCGCTCGTCGGCTTTCGCTTCGAGGGCCTCCGCGCCGACGACGTCGCGGACGTCGGCTCCGGCGGTGGGGGCGGATTCGGCACGTGGCTCCGGGCCCGGCCCCGGTCCCGCTGGATCACGCCGGGCAGCGGGGGCGCCTTCGACAGGTCCACGCCGAGCGTCTTCATGGCCGGCTCGATGTCCTGGGGCTCGTCGAGCACCGGTCGGAACAGGTCGCCGACCCGCTTCAGCCGCCGGAACACGTTGTCGATCCGGAAGTCCCCGGGCATGACCCCCCGGGCCACCTCCTCCCACTTGAGGGGCGTGGAGACGGTGGCCCCCGGCTCGGGCCGCATCGAGTACGCGGCGGAGATGTTCGCGCCGCTGCGGTTCATGTTGTGGTCGATGAACACCTTGCCGGTGCGCCGGCGGATCTCCCAGTCCATGGTCACCCGGTCCGGATCGGCGTGGCGGATCATCACGCCGACCAGCCGGACGAACTCCCGGATCTCGTCGTGGGTGAACCGCGGCTCGACCGGGACGTAGATCTGGGCGCCCGTCGCGCCACTGGTCTTGGCGTAGCTCCGGATCCCCAGCGCGTCGAGGGCCGCCTTCACGTGGCGGGCCACCACCAGCACGTCGTCGAACTCGACCTCGAACGGGTCGAGGTCGAAGAACGCGTAGTCCGGGTATTCGTAGGCGTCGCATCGCGAGTGCAGGGGATGGAACTCGATGCACCCGAGGTTCGCCATGAACAGCAGGCCGGCCACGTCGTCCACCATGAGGTAGTCGATGCGCTTGGCCCGGCCCCGTTCGTCCTGGCCCTCCACCGGGCACCGGCGCATCCAGTCGGGGGTGTGCGACGGCGCGGACTTCTCGTAGAAGAAGGACCCGGAGATGCCGTTCGGCATCCGCTTCATGGTCAGGGGCCGCCCCGCCAGGTACGGCAGGATGTACTCGGCGACGTTGAAGTAGTACGCGACCAGGTCGCCCTTCGTGTACCCCTCGTCCGGCCAGAACACCTTGTTCAGGTTCGAAAGGCGGAGCGTCCGGCCACCCGAGTCCATCCACCAGTACTCGCCCCGCTTCTCCGCGGGCAGCGCCTGCGGGAACTTCACGGTGAACGCCGGGCCGGCCGGCGCGCGAGGTGCCATGGATTCGGCTACCGGCGGACCAGGGCGATCTGAAGGTCGCCGAGCCAGCCGGTGCGGAACCCGGCCTCGCAGTACGCGAGGTAGTAGCGCCACATCCGTCGGAACCGCTCGCCGAACCCCAGGGCCTCGACCTCCGCGGCCGCCGCCTCGAACCGGCGGTGCCACTCGGCCAGCGTGAGGGCGTACGACGGGCCGATCTCCCGGGCGCCGGCCCACCGGAAGCTCGCCTCCGCGGTGAGCCGCCGGAGCACCGACACGGCCGGCACCCGCCCGCCGGGGAAGATGTAGGCCATCACGAAGTCCTGGTGTCGCGAATGGTTGTGCCAGTGCCGCTCGGACATCGTGATGGACTGCAGGCCGAACCGGCCTCCGGGCTCCAGGGCCCCGGCCACCGTGTGGAGGAACCCCGGCCACTGCCTTTCGTCGATCGACTCGATCATCTCGATCGAGACCGCCCGGTCGAAGCGGCCGTCGATCTCCCGGTAGTCGCGGAGCTGCACGTCCACCCGGTCGGCCACGCCGGCCCGGCGGGCGGCCTCCCGAGCGTGGGCGGCCTGCTCGCGGGCGATGGTCACGGTGGTGACGTGGCAGCCCAGCTCGCGGGCCAGGTACACGGCGAACGAGCCCCACCCGGTCCCGATCTCCAGCACCCGGTGTCCGAGGTGGAGGTCGGCGGCCTCGGCCAGCAGCCGGTACTTGCGGGCCTGGGCCGCCTCGAGGGTCTCGTTCGGCGATTCGAACACGGCGCAGGAGTACGTCATCGAGTCGTCCAGCCACAGCGAGTAGAAGTCGTTCCCCAGGTCGTAGTGCTCGCGCATCGAGGGGACCGCCCCCGCGCGGACGCTCCGGACCCGGTCCCACAGCGAGGCCACCGGCTCGCGGAGGCGGCCGGCGGTCCCGGCCAGCCAGGCGTCGGCGTTCGCCGCGGCGAGCTCGAGGAACCCGGCCAGGTCCGGCGAGTCCCACCAGCCGTCCATGTAGGACTCGGCCAGGCCCATGGCGCCGGAGCGAACCAGCCTCCGGAACAGGCCCTGCCGGTTCAGGACGATCTCGCCGTGCGGCTCCAGGGCGTCCCCCGCGGCGACCCGGCGGGAGCCGTCCGGGAACACCACCTCGAGGGTCCCGGTTCGAACCACCGGCGCCAGGACGGACCGCCGCGTGGGTGTCCATGCGTCAGCGGCATCCCGCAGCATGGAGCCGGGGGCGGCTCCGGTCCGGATCTCCGCCATCTCCCGATCCTGCCACAGCCCGCCGATGTCGTCGCTCCGGGGTATGAATGCGCTGGTACGAAGGGCTCAGGACCTACAATCGAAGACTCGCCGCCCGGATGAAGGGGCGGCGCGCGCGAAAGGACAGGAACATGCCACGGACGATGTGGAAGGGAGCCATCTCCTTCGGGCTGGTGTCGATCCCCATCCGGGTGTTCCCCGCGACGGAGGAGAAGACCCTCCGGTTCAACCAGCTGCACGACAAGGACGGGGGTCGGATCAAGTACCAGCGGGTCTGCTCGGTGTGCGGGGAGGAGGTGGCGTTCGAACACATCGTGAAGGGCTACGAGTACGAGAAGGACCGGTACGTGATGCTCAGCGACGAGGACTTCGACGCCGTGCCCCTGGAGTCCTCCCGGGCCATCGACATCGTGCAGTTCGTGGACCTCGCCGAGATCGACCCCATCTACTACAAGAAGACGTACTACCTGGTCCCCGATGAGACCGGCGTGAAGGCCTACACGCTGCTGCGGGAGGCCATGGCCGACTCCTCGAAGGTCGGCATCGCCAAGGTCTCGTTCCGGGACAAGGAGCACCTCGCCGCGCTGCGGTTCTCAGGCGAGGTGTTCGTCCTGGAGACGATGTACTGGCCGGACGAGATCCGGGAGGCCGAGTTCGAGGAGCTCCAGAAGCCGGTGAAGCTCCGGCCCCAGGAGGTCCAGATGGCCCAGGCGCTCATCGAGAACCTCACCGAGGACTGGGTGCCCGAGCAGTTCACCGACGAGTACCGGGCCGCGCTCATGGACATCGTGGAGAAGAAGGCCGCGGGCGAGGAGATCGTGGTGGCCGAGCCCGAGGCGGAGGCCAAGGTGGTCGACCTCATGGAGGCCCTGAAGGCCAGCGTGGAGGCGGCGAAGAAGCCGGCGAAGGCGAAGAAGGCGACCGGCGCAGCCCGGAAGCGCAAGGCCGGCTAGTCCGGATCGGACCGGGGGCGGGTCGTGTTCGGACGCAAGCGCAAGCATCGGACCCACATCGCGGGGTGGCACCCCGAGACGTTCGTGTGCTCGCGGCGGGGCCACGTGGCCCCGGCCGCGCTGGTGGAGCGGCTGCGCCGAGAGGACGCCGGCCTCGGGGTGGACCTCCCGGACGGGCGGCGGATGGCCCGGTGCACCCGGTGCGACGTCTGGCTCGCCACCACGCCGCCGGAGAAGCCGCTCCGGGAGACGCTGCCTCCCCTGAAGCAGCTGAAGGTCCCCCGCCGGGGCAAGCCCCTGCGGGAGGCCATCATCATCCGGGTGATCGCCATCGACCGGGGCCTGCACTCGATCCTGTTCGGGGCGCTGGCGGCCGTGCTCGTCCTGCTGGAGCTGAACTTCGGGGCCCTCCGCTCAGAGGCCCAGCGGATCGTGGACCTGACGAAGGAGACCGGTCAGCAGGCCGGCCGGGGGTTCATCGTCGACGAGCTGGCCAAGCTGCTGAACCTGCACAAGAACACCCTGATCATCCTGGCAGGCACCGCCATCGTGTACTGCGTGGTGGAGGGGG
>WNFV01004258.1_pt1 | contig 33072 bp, 30 predicted proteins | sample 5400101 | NCBI WGS metagenome assembly WNFV01 (sample SAMN13153361, study PRJNA577476) | soil metagenome | isolation source: 115 cm soil or saprolite under grassland replicate 1 | place: USA:California | collected 2016-06-15 | reverse complement strand
GGCCGTGTTTACCACACGGGCAACTTCTACGGCGGCCATGTTGCGCGCGCTCTCGACAGCTGGAAAATCGATCTGGCGACCCTTGGCAATTGGCTTCACTCGATCATGGCTATGCTCGTTGATGACAGATTCAGCAACGGGCTTCCTCCTAACCTATCGCGGCAGCCGGGGCTGTCGTCGGGCTTCAAAGGGATGCAGCTTTGTCTCACGAGTTTGGTCTGCGCCATGCGCCATCTGGCCAACCCGAGCATGATTCATAGCTTGCCGACCGAACAGTACAATCAGGACATGGTCAGTCTGGGAACCCACGCAGCGCTTACCGCGATGGATATGACAGCGATAGCGCAAGACGCCGCCGCAATCTCGCTGATCACCCTTTGCCAGGCCATAGACCTGCGTGGAGGCGGCAACAGCTTGGGAACCGGTAATCGAGCCATCTTTGAGACGGTTAGAAAGGAGGTGCCCACTTTAGAGAACGACCGATCGTTGGACAGTGACATCGCCCGGGTTTCCGAATTGATTCGAACAAAGCTGATCCCCATTCCCGAATTGGAGGGCGGTTTATGAATATCTTCAATGCCTTGCAACAGAGCAAAAATCGTTATCCCGAGAAAGAGGCCATCCTATTTGGCGCCGATCGTATCACCTACGCCGAACTCTATGATCAGGCGTCTCGCTTGAGTTCGGCCCTGAAGGAGATCGAGAATTTGCAAAGGGGCGAGCGCGTGGCGCTCTTCCTCCCGAATCGGCCTGAGTTCGTGATCTCTTACTATGCCGCGGCGGGCCTCGGCGCGATTGCAGTCTCGCTAAACGTCATGCTCAAGCGTGACGAAGTGAAATTTATTCTTAACGACTGCGAAGCGAAGATACTGATCACCTCCAGTCGGCTGCTTGATCAAGTGCCGGATGTCAACGAGACTCCCTCGCTCAGGAAAATCCTTTGCATCGATCATGCCGATCGCGCGGGCGTCATCGGAATCGATGCTCTATCAGCGCGTGCTCCCGCAGCCGGCCCGGCGGCCGAATTACCGCAAGATGAAGGCGCGGCGATCCTTTACACGTCGGGGACCACGGGTAAACCGAAAGGTGCTTTGCTTTCTCATGGAAATCTCATATCCAATGTCGCTGCGACTGTTCATCATACCCAGATGTCTTCCAATGACAGGCTCATCTGCTACCTGCCGCTGTTTCACTGCTTCGGTCAAAATTTCATCATGAATGCATCGATCAACTGTGGCGCGACCTTGGTGCTTCATGAGCGATTCCAGCCGGATGAGATTCTCGATTCCATGAAGTCGAACCGGGTCTCGATGTTTTTTGGCGTTCCGCCGGTCTATCTGCGTTTTCTCACAGTGCCGAAGATCGAAGAACACTTTCGCCAGGTCCGCTATTGCTTCACTGCAGCGGCACCGATGCCAGTGACGGTGGCCTGCCAATGGAGGGACCAGGTTGGGCAGACGATCTACGAGGGCTATGGCCTCACCGAGACCTCTCCTTTTGCCAGTTATAACCACGACGTTCACTATCGGGAGGGCAGCGTTGGGACCCCGATCAAAAATGTCGAGATGAAGGTTGTGGATGCCGAGGGACATGCTCTGCCGCCGGGCGAGCAAGGCGAGATCGCCATCAAAGGACCCAACGTGATGCTGGGCTACTTCCGTCGGCCCGAGGAAACAGCGGAAGTTATACGTGACGGCTGGTTTCTAACCGGTGACATTGGAAAGATGGACAGTGACGGCTACTTCTATCTCGTCGACCGGGCCAAAGACATGATCAATTTATCGGGCTTTAAGGTTTGGCCGCGCGAAGTTGAGGAGGTCTTGCTCCAGCACCCAAGCCTCAGCGAAATTGGCGTGGTCGGAATCGCAGATCCCCTTTGCGGTGAGGCCGTCAAGGCTTTTGTCGTCTTGAAACAAGGCCAGTCGATTAGCGAACAGGAGCTGATCGATTATGCGCGCAAGCGCATGGCGGCTTACAAAGCGCCACGATATATCGAGTTTATCGACGCGCTACCGCGAAATCCCGCGGGAAAAGTCCTCAAGAGGGAGCTCAGAGCACGGGCAGAAGAGCCACAGAAGGCTACGGTAAAAGTAGCCTGAGGCCCATCATGTCAGAACGGGTCGCCATCATTGGCATCGGCTTTACAAAACTCCAGCCGGCCACGCCACTCTGTTCGTTTAAAGAACTCGTCTTCGAAGCGGCGCAAAAAGCCTACGCCGACGCCGGCATTCGCTTTACCGCGATTGATTCATTTGTCACCTGTGCCGAAGACCTCAACGAAGGCATATCGATTTTCGACGAGTACACCCCGGATCAACTTGGCGCCGTGCAGAAGCCGATGCACACCCTAACACAGGATGGGCTCCACGGTATCGCCGATGCGCTGATGCAAATCCGCTCCGGGATCGCGGAAACGGTCGTCGTCGAGGCGCACAGCAAAGCTTCCAACATTTTGACTCCCGACTGGCTCCTCGACTACGCATTGGACCCGGTTTACAACCGGCCCTTGGATTTTTCTCCTCATGCCATTGCCGCTCTGGAAATGAACCGGTTTCTTACTCAAACCGGCATCACTGTGTCACACTGCGCGGAGGTGGTGATCAAGAACCGGCTCAACGCACGCCGTAATCCGCTAGCGGCGTACCCCCTAGAGACAGACCCGACAACCGAATTAGCGCCTTACCTCTGTTATCCGCTGCGTGAAAAAGAGCTGGCCAAGAACGCCGATGGCTGTGTGGTTGTCGTCTTAGCCAACGAAGCAGGGGCGAGCAAGGCTCGCAACCAACCCGCGTGGATCTTGGGTACGAGCTTCGCCAGTGACAGTCCGACTCTAGAATCGCGCCACTGGAGCAACGCTGAATATGCCCGCCTTGCAGCGCAAGCGGCCTACCGTCAAGCGGGTATTAAGGATCCCGGTAAGATCGATTTTTTTGAAGTCGACGATACCTATGCCTACAAGGAGCTGCAACATGTGATTGCGCTCGGCCTCTACGACGACCCCGTCAAGGCCGGCCGGGCAATTGAAACGGGCGAAACCCGGCCCGAGGGTAGAATTCCGGTTAACGTTTCTGGTGGGGCGTTAGGTATGGGTCTCCCGTTGGAAGCCAGCGGGCTGTACCGTATCGTCGAACTGGTTCTGCAGCTACGCGGTCAGGCTGGCGAGCGCCAGTTGTCACGGGCGAAAATCGGCCTGGCGCAATCGTGGCGCGGCGTACCCACGACGAGCGGCGCAGTCGTCATACTCGGATCGGAACCTCCTCATGTCTAGGCGAAGAGTGGCCGTCATTGGCGCTGGCATGACTAAGTTCATGCACCGCGCGCTTGAAACTCCGAAGGAGCTTGCCTGGTTGGCGGTCCAATCCGCTCTCGCTTCAAATCAACTTAAGCTCAAGCAGGTCGACTGCGTCGTTCTCGGTAGCGCGCCGGACGCTTTCGACGGGGTGCACATGAAAAGTGAGTATCTCTCCGACGGCTGCGGCGGATGGCGAAAACCGTTTCTTCGATGTTACGTCGGCGGCGGCACTGGTGTGTACGCAGTCGCTCAAGCTTGGGTTCAGGTCGCCTCCGGAATGTTCGACACCGCCGTTGTCGTCTGCGAAGAAAAGATGTCGACTTGCCAACCGCATCCTCAGGCAGCGTTTCTGACGATCTTTGATCCCATCACCGAACAGCCCTTGAAACCCAATCTGCTCTGGATCTTTGCTCTGGAACAGACCCGCTACATGGAAACGTACGGCATCACCGTTGAAGAGATCGCGCGCGTCTCGGTAAAAAACAAACGCAACGCCCTGAACCATCCGGCTGCTCAGCTCGGTGCCAAACTTACGGTGGAAGACGTTTTGGCTTCGGAAATCATGGCATGGCCGGTGCACCGGCTAATGGTGAGTCCGACCAGTGACGGTGCCGCAGCGGTCGTGCTCGCTTCGGAGGAAGTCGCCCGACGCGTCACAGATAAGCCGATCTGGATCCAGGGCGTCGGCTGGTGTCTCGATACCGCCTATTGGACGAACCGTGATCTTGCCTATCCTGAGTATGTCGAGAAGGCAGCCTGGATGGCCTACCGGATGGCCGGCGTCAAAGAGCCGCGAAAGGAAATCAATATCGCCGAGCCATACGATCCTTTCGCCTACAAGGAACTGCATCACCTCGAAGGTTTGCAACTCGCGCCGAAAGGGCAAGCACCGAAACTGCTCGCGGACGGCGTCTTTGATCGCAACGGCGACCTGCCCGTGACTCCATCAGGCGGTCTCCTCGGAGTCGGCAATCCGATCGCGGCGGCGGGCACGATGAAGCTTTGCGAGCTCTTCTGGCAGCTGCGTGGCGAAGCAGGAAAGCGCCAAGTACCGGGCAAGCCCGAGCGCGGCGTGGCCCAGGCCTGGGGAGATCTAATGCAGGTTGGGACAGTTGTCGTGATGGGGACGAAAAAACCGCAATGAACAAAACGCGTTCAAGGTTCAATGTTCGAAGTTCAATGTCCCTCGCCCCTCTCCAATCTTGAACCCACGAAGGACATCGGATGAAGCTATGAGTGATAAATATCCCGGCACGCCGCTCGACAAAGGCGAATTGAAACGCGGCAAAATTTTCATGACTTCGTATGTGCCGAAACTGCGCTACTGTTGGGATACCGGCGAAGCCATAGGTCGCTATCTCGAAGAACTCAGAAACGGGCGGCTGATCGCTCGCAGCTGCAATGGCTGTCAAAGGATCATGATTCCGCCGCGCATGTTTTGCGAACGCTGCTTTCGTCCGACCGATGAATGGGTTTACGTGAAGGATACTGGCAGGATTCTCACCTTTTCTCTTTGCTACGTCACCTGGGAAGTACGGCGCTTGAAGCAACCGCAGATCCCGGCGGTGATCGAAATTGATGGCGCTTCGCCCGGCATGGGCATCCTGCATCTAGTCAAGAAGGCGCCACTGAAACAAGTGCGAGTTGGCATGCCGGTGCGGGCGGTGTGGCGAACGCCGTCACAGCGGCGGGGAAGTGTAACTGACATCTCCTATTGGGAACCCGATAGCCTAAACAAAGAGGTGGGATGAGAGTATCAGCGCGAAAACACGATCATACCGCATGGTCAGGAGCAATCCCGCTTACATCGTTGTATACCGCCGGCGTCGGCGGCCAGATCTTTTTCGATGCACTCAAGCAGCGCGGCAAGCTCATCGGCACCCGTTGCCGGCCTTGCAAGCAGGTTTATCTGCCGGCGCGATCCTTTTGCGAACGTTGTTTGGGCGCACTCATCGATCAAGTGGAGGTCAAACCAACTGGCCGGCTCGTTAGTTACACCATTTGCCACGTTGACCGTGATCGTAGACCGCTACGTCGCCCCCAAGCTTTGGCGCTCGTGCAACTAGACGGCGCCACCACGATGCTGCTCCATTATTTGCTCGATGTCACTGGCCCCGATCAGATAAGTATTGGCGCCCGCGTTCAAGTGATCATCAAACCAAAGCGGCGACGCATCGGATCCATTCTCGACATCGAAGGTTTTCGACCTATCAAATGAAGCCAAATGCTTTCGCGATGCGATAAGGAGGGAATAAGTATGGAAAGCGAAAAGGATCGTTTCGGCGAATTCATAAAGCTGCTCGAGCGCGCCAAAGAGGATATCTATTTCGCGGCCAAGGACCAGGAGCTGATGGCGAAACTCAAACAAGAGCTCAAAAAGGTCGACAGGCCGGAAGGCGAGGTACCCGAGCTACATTGTCCGAAATGCCACGGCAGACTGGAAAGCTATATGTTCATGAAACTTTCCCTCGATCGCTGCCAGTCCTGCGGCGGTGTCTGGTTCGATAAGGATGAGATCGACGCGATTGCGGGGCTTGTGGGCCGGAGTCCGCTTTTTTCCCCGATGACGTGGGCTCCGTGAAGCAACGGCGAGCGCGATGAAGGTTTCACGCGCAGTGAACTGAAGCGAATTGATGGGTTCGGATGAACAAGTAAAGGCACAAGATTTTTCGCCGAAGGGGGGCGTTATGCATTATGAGGCGGAACCTAGCGTTCGGGACATCATGATGAGTTCGCCAATCACTCTGCAAAAAGATGACAGACTGAGTCTCGCGGAGGAAGTCATGACCGGTGGACGGGTCCGGCATGTACCGATTCTGGATGGAGAACGTCTAGTCGGCGTGTTGAGCCAAGCGGATCTTTTCCATTCTACATTCGCCAAGGCTTTGCATCTTCGTCCCGCCGAACAGCGAGAATTTGTAAATTCGATCAAGATCGAGGACGCGATGAGTAAGCATGTATTCTCGGTTCGCGCCGATACCTCGATCCGAGCTGCCGCGCGCTTGATGATGGAAAAGAAGCTTGGCTGCCTGCCGGTAGTCCAGGGAGAACGACTCGTCGGGCTTGTCACCAAGGGCGACATGTTACGCTATCTCGCCGAGCGGAAAGACGAAGAAGTCGCGATCGCCGTCGATATCGTTTGTTGAACAAAATGGTTAGGACCACTTCTGGAGTTTCCTCGAGCGCCACGGGGGCACGACTGTTTTTCGACTTCTTCACGCAATCCGGTGTGACTTTGTTTCATTCCGATGCTTCGTTAAGTAGGGGATAAACGGCGTGCCGCCGGTCCCTATGGAGTTGGGATTGCGAGCATCTGCTCGGCTTTGCTTGTTAATATAGCTGTGCGCGTATTCCAGATGGGTGGAACGGAAACGGCAAACCCCGTCGATGGCGGCATTGTAGGCGTCGCGCAGCGTCGGCCGCGCCTTCCTGTGACGCATGACATACTGGCGCACTGAAGGTCCTGCCTCCACTGCTTCTATAAATGCCCTGTGTCCGGGGGGCATGTAGTCACGCATTTCGTTTAAGTAACTGCGCAACATATCTTCGGCGTGCGTCAAACCAAGTACGGCGTCGAGGGCGGGAATAATCGAACTCTGCGCGCCGGTTTCGCCACGGAACTTTTGCGCCTTACCCGCATAGTCCTCGACTCCTTCGTAGACTACCCCTGACGGAATGCTCGGCTGATTGGCCCAGCCATGGATGTAGGGCCTTACACGACGGAAATAAACGTAAGGGTCGCAGCGCTCCGGCATGCGCAAGAGGATTTTGTTCATTGCCTCGACGGCTCTGGCAATAGTTGCCAAGGAGTCGGCAACGCGCTCCGGCTCTTCATCCACGACTGCCCGCTGAGCTGCGACAATGGCCTCAAGCGCCGCACCCGCGGCGGCTTCGATAGCCACATGGATGAGCACAAACCACTCTTCATCCTGACCGCCGAGAAAATTCTGCAGCAGGACAATATTGCCAACCTCGATCGGATTATGGCTATCGACTCTTCTCCAGTTGTCGAGCACGTAGGAAGCGTAGGAGAGCACCGGCGGGCGCCCGAGCATCCGCGCCACCTGATGCCACGGCACGGCCAGGGATGATGGAAGCAAACTAACCGTTTCCTTTTCTCCCCAGACATAGGCATGGCCAATGAAAGAAAGAATCACCATAGCTTTCTTTCTTTCCCGATCATGACCAAGTCTCGCGACGTCAAGCAGCGGCAGTTGTCTAATAAAGCTTCGAATCCTGCCGGTCAGCATCAGCTTCGGCAACTCACTCCCTATTTCTTCCCAAGCAGCGAACTCCTTGGGCAAGCAATCCAGAGGGTCCGGCCTAGGCAAAAAGCCGCGCTCGGCACCCACTTCGTAAGAGTCCAACTGAATGAACATAGACTCTCTGTTCAAAGTTCAAGGTTCAAAGTTCAAAGTTCAACACGGTCCGCGCTATCAACATTCAACATTGAACTTTGGATCATCCCTGCCTATCCGCCCAACGCGTATTTCCAGATCGGCAATGAGATCTTCCATATCTTCGACGCCGACGGATAGTCGAATAAGCCCGTCGTCAAGACTTCAGCAACCTGACTACCTGATCCACTTCTTCTTCTGGGGCAGTGGCGGTTCAAGAAGGGCGCCAACGGTAAGATCCACTACATCCGGTGTTTCCATGGTTTTCTGAAAACGCGCGCTCTCGCTAACGAGCCGACGAGGTAGCCTCTCTCGAACACCGGCGGAGTGCGGCCAACGCTGCGAGCACGCTGGGCAGGATCTCCGCCATACGATCACCTCCGTTGGGCCATCAGAGACACGGCGCGTCGAATCTCCTCGATGGCTTGGGGATTTTCCAGCGCGGATAAATCACCCGGTTCTTCGCCCAAATAGCCGGCGCGAATCACGCGCCGCATCACCTTGGCATTGCGCGTTTTGGGTAGATCGCTGACGAATCTCACGGCCTCCGGCTTAAGCGGCTTGCCGAGGGCATGAGCCACTTTTTCTTTCAGCGCCTCAGCCAGAGATTCATCGCCGCACTCTCCGGGCTTCAGAACGCAAAAACAGATCACGGCTTCTCCTCGAACTGGATCGGGAATACCGATCGCAGCCGCCTCACTCACCGCCGCGTGACCGACCAACACCGATTCTATCTCGGCGGGACCGACGCGTTTGCCGGCAACTTTGATCGTGTCATCGGAACGGCCGAGAATGTACCAGAGCCCATCGGGATCGATGGCGGCCCAGTCGCCGTGGACCCAGAGATCGGTAAACCGTGACCAGTAAGTTTGAATATAGCGCTCGGGATCTTTCCAGAAGCCGCGCGTCATACCGATCCAGGGCTTGCGGAGAACAAGCTCACCAACTTGATTGCGCACGGAACGGCCGTGATCATCGACGACGTCGGCGGCCATGCCCGGCACTGGTCCTGCAAAGGCACAGGGTTTTAGCGGCGTCAGCACGTTTCCCATGACAATGCCGCCGGAGATTTCCGTGCCGCCGGAGTAATTGATGATCGGCAGGCGGCTTTTGCCAACTTTTTCAAAAAACCAGCGCCACGGGTCGGGATTCCACGGCTCGCCGGTGGAGCCGAGAAGACGCAACGTGGAGAGATCGCGGCCGTTTAAGTGCTCGTCGCCATGGCGCATGAGCGCGCGCACCAGCGTCGGCGAGACGCCAAGAATAGTCACCCGATGATGCTCCACCAGCGACCAGAGCCGATCCGGCGCGGGATAATCGAGCGCGCCGTCGTAAAAAAGCATCGTCGCGCCGAGCAGTGTCGTGCCGAAGACTTCCCACGGCCCCATCATCCAACCCATGTCGGTGACCCAGTAGAGCGTGTCGGACTCCCGCAGGTCCAAGCCAAAGGCAATGTCCTGAGCCGCTTTGATCGGAAAACCGCAGTGGCTGTGCACTGCGCCTTTCGGTTTTCCTGTAGTTCCGGAGGTGTAGATGATCATGAGCGGATCTTCGGCATCGGTACGTTCCGTGGTCGCATAGTGCGACTGTCCTGCTAACAGCTCATGCCACCAGAGATCGCGACCCGGCACCCAGGGAATACCAATTCCTACACGCTTGAGAACGATGGCATGACGGATGGAACCGACGTTTGCGATACCAGCGTCGGCAACGGGCTTCATCGGTACAATATGGCCGCGGCGGTAAAAGCCGTCGCAGGTGATGATCGCTTTGGCTTCAGCGTCGGCAAGGCGGGTGCTGAGCGCGTCGGCGCCATAGCCCGAAAAGAGCGGCAGCACAATGGCACCGATCTTTACAACGGCCAACAGAGCTACAGCGATCTCCGGCACCATCGGCATGTAAAGTGCGACCACGTCGCCTTTCGTAACTCCCAAGTCCCGCAACGCATTAGCGAGACGATTGACCTCACGATACAGCTCGGCATAGGTAAGTGCCCGTTTCGTGCCTTCCTCCGCCTCCCAACGAACCGCGACGCGCTCCTCTGTGGGTTCGCCTATTCGCTTGTCCAAACAGTTGTGGACGATGTTTAACTTGCCGTCCACGCACCAGCGTGTCCACGGGATGCCACGGGAGGTATCGAGAATTTTGGAATACGGCTGATAGAACTCGATCTGGAGCTCGTTTAGCACTGCGGCCCAGAACCACTCGAGATCCTGTGTCGAACGGCGTATCAAGTCATCGAAAGACGCAATCCCATGGCGCTCGAGGAACGGTTTTAGCCGGCTCCGCTCCAAGTACTCGGGCGTCGGTTGCCAAACGATCTCGCCGCCAAATTCGAATCGTTCCATGGTGTGGCTCTTACAACCCAGCCTTTTTCGCCAGCTCCTCTACGACGCTGTAGGGATCGATTCGTCGCTCAGCAATGCGCTCTGCCTGCCTGTCCAGCGCTTCATCACCTACTTTCTTTGCCAGCTGGACAAAAACTCGATCGCCTAATAGCGCCAGCAATTCCTGCCGGCAAAGCTTAACTCGTTTTCTCCAGTAGCTCCCGTTGCCGACACTCTTCACCCTGTGCTCATCGATGTTGTTTACCAGCAAATGAATGCCTTCATTTTTCACCGCGGAAGTCGGCACGATGGGGATATTGCCATCGCCGAATAACGCTTCGAGCTGCTGAATAGCTTGCTCGGCTCCGGGAAGATCGGTCTTGTTCACGGCGAGAATATCGGCGACCTCGGCAATGCCGGCTTTCATCCCTTGCACCTCATCACCAATCTCAGGCATCAGCACCACAACGACGGTATGAGCGAGAGCGGCGATCTCAAGCTCGTCCTGCCCGACGCCGATGGTCTCAACGATGATGATGTCCTTCCCCGCGCCATCGAGGAGATGAACGGCGTCCCGAACGGCGGCTGACAGTCCGCCGGCGCTGCCTCGAGTTGCAAAGCTGCGTATAAAAACACCAGCGTCGAGGAAATGATCGCGCATCCGTACCCGGTCTCCGAGCAAGGCGCCGCTTGAGAAAAGGCTGCTTGGGTCTACCGCAAGAATGCCCACTCTCTTTTCGTGCTGCCGGTACTCAGCAGTCAGGCGATCAATGAGGCTACTCTTTCCTGTTCCCGCCGCGCCCGTCACGCCGATGACGTGAGCTTTGCCGGTGTGCGGGTAGATCGCTTTAATGACGGTCCTCGCCTTAGGATCGCCGCTTTCGATCAGCGTCATCGCTGAGGCCAGCGCGCGCATGTCGCCGGCTACAATCCGTCGCGTGAGGCTCATAAGATTGGTTTCAGCCATCAGGCTGTCAGCTTTCAGCAAGAGGTCTTTGAGTCAACAACCTCCTTCTTAGGAGGCCCGATGCTTAAGTAGCCAGCCGAATTCTTCGCTGACTGCTGATGGCTGACTGCTGATAGCTTCTTGTCATTTCAACAGCTCTTTCGCGATAATCATGCGTTGCACCTCCGAGGTCCCCTCGCCGATCTCGCAGAGCTTGGCATCGCGAAAATAGCGCTCCACCGGATAGTCTTTGAGATAACCATAGCCGCCGTGGATTTGGACGGCTTTGGCAGCTGCGCGCGTGGCGGTTTCAGAAGCGTAGAGCTTGGCCTCAGATGCTGCCTTGGAGAAAAGCTCCCCGCCGTCTTTTAAACGCGCAGCACGATGGACTAATAGACGCGCGGCATCGATCTCCGTCGCCATGTCGGCAAGCATCCACTGAATCGCTTCATATTCGGCTATCGGCTTGCCGAACTGTTTTCGTTCCCTGGCGTAGTTTAGCGAGGCTTCAAAGGCGGCGCGCGCGATACCGACCGCCATGGCGCCGATGCCGATGCGGCCGCCTTGCAGCACCCGCAGGACATCTTTGAACGCACCGTGGAGTTCGCCGAGAAGATTTTCCTTGGGCACCCGCAGATTTTCAATCTGCAGCCCCGCCGTATCCGACGCACGCACGCCAAGCTTGTTTTCCGGCTTGCCGGCGCTCAAGCCCGGCGAGCTGCGCTCGACAACGAAAGCCGAAATCCCGTTCTTTCCCCTAGAAGAATCTGTAGATGCCATAATCACGTAGACACCTGCCAGCGAGCCTTGAGTGGTGAACTGCTTCTCGCCATTGAGAACCCAACGATTGTCTTCGAGCGTTGCTCGGGTCTTAAGGGCAGCCGCATCGGAGCCGGCGCTTGGCTCGGTTAACGCCCACGCACCGAGCTGCTCACCGCGGGCCAAAGGGGGCAGGAACTGTCTCTTTTGCGCTTCGTTGCCGATGATGAGGATATGCTCGCTGCAGAGCGAATTATGCGATGCGACTGTCAGAGCAACCGCAGCGTCAACCCGAGCAATCTCCTCAATGATGATGGCCGCGCTTAAGGCATCAAGCCCCGCGCCACCGTACTCTTGCGGAATATGGATGCCCATGAGACCGAGCACGGCCATCTTGGGAATAAGCTCGCTTGGGAATCGTGCCGCTTCGTCGCGCGCCGAGGCCCCGGGGAGAATTTCCTTCTCGGCAAACTCGTAAACCGTTTGCCTTAGAAGCTTCTGTTCTTCGGTTAACTCGAAGTCCACCTGAATTTCCGCTCCTGCCGTCTTGCTACCTAATCTTCCCTTACGGCGCTCAGCTATGGCTCTGTGCCTGTTGCCGATTTTTCCCCTGCCTCATTTGCGGGACTGCTTTTACAAACTTCACAATTTCATCCAGCGGTACGCCAGGGGTAAAAATCTCCTTGACCCCAAGTGTTTTAAGCTTGTCGATGTCCTCATCCGGCACGATGCCGCCGCCGAAGACGACAATACCTTGAGCCTTGTTTTTTTTAAGCAGCTTCATCACTTCGCCGAACAACGTCATGTGAGCCGCGGAATGGACGGAGAGTCCGATCGCGTCCACGTCTTCCTGTAGCGCCGCGCTGGCGATCTCAGCCGGTGTGTTGTGAATACCCAAGTAGATCACTTCGATGCCGGCATCGCGCAGCGCCCGCGCAACAATCTTGACGCCGCGGTCATGACCATCAAGACCCACCTTGGCGACCAGAACGCGGAGCTTCTTATCTAACAGATTTTTCGCTTTACCCTTCATTATGCCACACGGCGTTTGGAGCACTGGAGCGTTGGAATGATAGGTTCTTCATAAGCTTGCCACTTCTCGATACTCGCCGAAAACTTTTCGAAACACATCGCAGATCTCGCCCACGGTGGCTTCGGCGCGCACCGCGTTCATGACTGCCGGCACGAGATGACCGTTGGACTGTGCTGCCCTTGCGAGCTCCTCCAGTGCCGAGACGACTGCTTTGCCATTGCGAGTTTTCTTGCGCTGTCTGAGCCGCTGGACTTGCTTTTTCTCCACACCTCCTTTGATTTTCAAGATCCGTACCCGCTGCTCCTCCGGCTCAGTAAACCCATTGACCCCGACGATGACACGATCGCCATGATCCACTTCTCTCTGATAGGCCAGGGCGGCGCGATGGATTTCTGCCTGAGGAAAGCCACGCTCGATCGCCTGAACCATGCCGCCCATTTCATCAAGCTTGTCAAAATAGGCTTTCGCCTCGGCTTCCATCCGGTTGGTTAACGATTCAACGTAGTAGGAACCGCCCAGCGGATCCACCGTGTGAATGACGCCGGATTCGTGCGCGAGAATCTGCTGTGTGCGAAGAGCAATCTTCACTGCCTCTTCGGTTGGGAGCGCCAATGTTTCGTCCAAAGAATTGGTGTGAAGTGACTGGGTCCCCCCGAGCACGGCCGCAAGCGCTTGGAGCGTTACCCTCACGATATTGTTATAGGGTTGTTGCGCAGCGAGCGCACAGCCGGCGGTTTGGGTATGAAAGCGCAGAGCCAGCGAGGCGGGGTTTGCCGGATTAAATCGTTGCTTCATCTCGTGGGCCCACACGCGCCGCGCCGCTCGATACTTGGCGATCTCCTCAAAAAAGTCGTTGTGCGCGTTGAAGAAAAAAGAAAGTCGGGGAGCAAAATCATCGACCTTCAAGCCGGCTTCGATGGAGGAGCTTACATAGGTCAATCCGTCATAGAGGGTAAAGGCAAGCTCTTGCACGGCCGTAGCACCAGCCTCGCGGATGTGGTAGCCGCTGATGCTTACCGGATGATAGCGCGGCGCCGATTCGACGCAAAAGCGAATGATGTCGTTAACGATCTTGAGCGAAGGAGCCGGCGGCGAGATCCATTCTTTCTGCGCGATATATTCCTTCAGGATATCGTTCTGGAGCGTTCCCTGAAGATCTTGGAATTTGACTCCTTGGCGCTCGGCAACCACCAGATACATGGCGAAGAGAACGATAGCGGGACCGTTGATCGTCATGGAAACGCTCACTTGGTCGAGAGAGATACCGCGGAAAAGCGTTTTCATGTCGGACAACGAATCAATCGCGACGCCGCAGCGGCCCACCTCGCCGCGGGATTTCGGATCATCGGAATCGTAGCCCATGAGCGTGGGCATGTCGAAAGCAACTGAGAGTCCCGTGTTTCCTTGTTTGAGCAGATAATGGTAGCGAGCGTTACTCTGTTCCGCTGTTCCGAAGCCGGCAAACTGGCGCATCGTCCAGAGGCGGCCCCGGTACATGGTGGGATAGATACCGCGGGTAAAGGGGAACTCTCCGGGCGCGCCTAAGTCACGCTCGTAATTCAGATCGCCTATATTTTCGGGGTAGTAGACCCTTTCGATCTCAATGTTGGAGAGATTTCTAAAACGCTTCTCAGCGGATCTCATGGGCCTCGTCTCCATGGATCAGCCGGCGCGCAATCACCCAGCGTTGAATTTCCGCGGTCCCTTCGTATAGCGTCGTGATACGGGCGTCGCGGAAAAACCGCTCGACGGCAAATTCCTTTGTAAAGCCGTAGCCGCCGAAGATCTGGATCCCTCTGTAAGCAATGCGATTAGCCGCTTCCGAGGCAAACAGCTTGGCCATCGCCGCTTCCTTGGTGACCGACCGGTGATTTTCCAGCAGCCACGCCGCGCGATAGGTCAACAGCCGCGCTGCGTCGATCTCGGTGGCCATGTCGGCGAGCATCCATTGAATGGCTTGAAACTCGCCTATGGCATGGCCGAATTGATGGCGCTGCTTGGCATGCGCCACGGACTCCTCCAGACAGCCTTGCGCAATACCCAACGCTTGGGCGGCGATACCGATCCTGCCGCCGTCGAGGCTTGACAGAGCGATCTTGAATCCATCGTTCTCGTGACCTAGAAGATTGTCGCTCGGTACACGGCAATCGTGGAACAAGAGCTCCGCCGTGTCGGAAGAGCGAAGCCCCAGTTTGTCCTCGAGCCGGCCGACCGTAAAACCTGGAGTGTTTTTCTCCACGACAAAGGCGGAGATTCCATGTTTGCCCAGGGAAGGATCAGTTACGGCGAAGACGATAGCAAGGTCGGCATACTTTCCATGAGTGATGAAGACTTTGCTGCCGTTGATCACGTAAGACCCGTCAGATTTGACCGCGTGTGTCTGAATGGCCCCAGCATCCGAGCCTGCGCCCGGTTCCGTGAGCGCGTAGCAACCTAGACGCTCGCCCCGGGCAAGCGGCGCCAGATATTTTTTTTTCTGTGCTTCGCTGCCGAACTTGAGCAAAGGCGCGCACACCAGGGAATTGTTAACGCTTACGATCACGCCAAGCGAAGCCCAAACCTTTGAAATCTCCTCCATGGCGAGCACGTAGGAAATGACATCCATGCCGGCGCCGCCGAACTCCTCCGGCACCAACATCCCCAGAAATCCCATCTCGCCGAGACGATGAACCAGCTCGGCAGGATAGGCGGCCTCGCGATCCATCCGGCTTGCCAAAGGCTTCACCTCTTTCTCGGCGAAGCTTGCCGCCATCTCTTTGACCAGCAGTTGTTCTTCGGTCAGCTCGAAATCCATTGGACAGTTCCGAGTCCGGGCCTCTAGTTTTGAGTTCCGAACTATCCTGGAACTCGAAACTCCAAACTAGTTCTTACCGCTCTATCATCATCGCTATCGCCTCTCCACCGCCGAAGCACAGGCTCGCAACGCCGCGCCTGAGATCTAAGTCCTCAAGGGCGTGAAGCAGGGTGGTGAGAATTCGTGCCCCGCTCGCTCCGAGGGGATGCCCCAACGCGATGGCGCCCCCTCTGACGTTAACCTTGCCGGGATCCAGACCCAGTTCTCGATTGACGGCAATGGAGCATACCGCGAAAGCTTCATTAATTTCGAACAAGTCCACGGAGGCGACGCTTCGACCCGTCCGCTGCAGCAGGGACAAGATCGCTTTTGCCGGCGCGGTCGTGAACCATGCCGGCTCAGTGCCGTAGGCTGTGTAACCGATGATTTTCGCCATCGGTTTGAGCCCCAGAGCCCGCGCTTTCTCTTCCGACATAACCACAACGGCTGCCGCGCCATCGCTGATCGAAGACGCGTTCCCCGCGGTAATACTGCCATTACTTTCAAACGCTGGTTTCAACTGCGACAGTTTGGCGAAATTGACGCGCTTCGGCTCTTCGTCTGCTGAGATCACTGTATTCTCCAGGGACTCGCTCGGCACGCTTACCGAGACAAGCTCCCGCTTAAAATCCTCTTGAGCCTGCGCCTTTAGTGCTCGTTGGTAACTCGCGATTGCGAATTCGTCTTGCTCCGCCCTGCTGATCTCAAGCGTACGTGCGCATATCTCCCCGGCTGCTCCCATATGAAACTGATTATAGGCGTCCCACAGCCCGTCATGGATCATACTATCGACAAGTTCTCCTGAGCCCATACGATAGCCGGCGCGCGCCTTCATCAAGAGATAAGGTGCATTGCTCATACTTTCCATTCCACCCGCGACGACGATATCGACATCGCCCGCCATAATCGCTTGAGCGGCGCACATGACAGCCTTTAATCCCGAGCCGCAGACTTTGTTGATCGTCATACAGCTTATTTCGTGAGGAAGTCCGGCTCCGAGAGCGGCTTGCCGCGCGGGGGCTTGGCCCAGGCCCGCTGCCAGGACATTCCCCATGATCACCTCTTCGACCTGAGCCTCTTGCAGCTGAGCTCTTTTCAAAACTTCTTGGATTACGATACTCCCTAGCCGGGTGGCGGAGAGCCCACTCAGCTTTCCCTGCAAGCTTCCGATCGGGGTGCGTGCGGCGCTAACGATGACGGGGTGTTTCATGATGACCTCCGAGAAACGGGGCGTGAGAACGCCGGTTGCGCGTGACCCGGTGGCGCGACCCCGTGAACATCACACATCCTGACATTTTTGTCTCCCGTGGCACGAGAACCCATGAGGACAAATTCTTTGGCGCAATAAGTGAAAACGATAATGCCGCACGGCCTGAAGGAGGAATCGAAGGGATTGCCCAGGCTTGACTGTCTGTGTGAAGGAGAAATCGGCGACTCTCGGCTTCGCGTAGCTTCCACGTTGAGTCCCTTTCTCAGCAACAAAACAATGACCTAGGAAAATTATAGCAGAAAAACATGGGCCGAAACATAGTTCACAAACAATGCCTCGGGTGCTAAGATGAACTCGAATGGATTTGCAGGGCCATGACGTGAGCCGCAGACCAGACGACCATGCCTAGAAAAACCATCAAGGACTTCAACGTCGAACGGCTGCAGATCCTGGACGAGCACGGCGTTTGTGACGAAGAACTGCGACCGCCCCTCTCCGACGCGCAAATCCGTAGCCTCTACGAATGGATGATTCTCGCGCGCGTCTTTGACGAAAAAGCCTACAAACTGCAACGCGAAGGACGACTCGGGACTTACGCCTCGATCCTTGGTCAAGAGGCCGCCCAGATCGCAAGTGCTTTAGCGCTCGAGCCCTCGGACTGGATGTTTCCTTCCTTCCGTGAGCCGGGAGCGTCCATGGTCAGGGGATTGCCGCTCAGAATGATCTTGCAATACTGGTCTGGCGACGAACGCGGCAGCATTATTCCGCAGGGACAAAACGATTTCCCTATTTCGATCCCGGTGGCGACGCAGATTCCGATTGGGGCTGGTGTCGCTTGGGGCGCCAAATACAAAGGTGATAACATCGCTGTCCTTGTTTTTCTCGGCGACGGCGCGACTTCCAAAGGAGACTTTCACGAAGGGCTGAACGCTGCGGGAGTTTTCTCTTTGCCCGTGGTAGACCTTGGCGCAAAAAGCCATCGCCTACGGATTTCCGGGTATTCAAGTTGACGGCAACGATGTCTTCGCCGTTTACAGCGCCACCGACGAGGCGCTCAAGCGGGCGCGCGCGGGCAAGGGCCCAACGCTTATCGAAGCCGTAACCTACCGAATCGGCGATCACACCACCGCAGATGATGCCACCCGTTATCGTAGCACAGAGGAAGTCGCGGAGTGGAAGAACAAAGATCCCATCGACAGGCTTATAAAATATATGGCGACGAAGAAGCTTTGGGACGAAGCCTATGGGCAGAAAGTCACCGCCCAAGCGCGCGAGCGCGTCGAGGCAGCGGTGAACGAACAAGAAAACACGCCGGCGGCGGATGCAAAAGATATTTTCCTCCACACCTTCCAAGAGCTACCGGCGGAGCTGGCGAGGCAGCTGGAAGCTTTCCTTAATGAAATCGGGCAGCGCGATGGCAACGGAGCTCACAATGGCTAAGCGCACTATGGTCGAAGCCATCAATTTGGCTCTCCAGCAAGAGATGACGAACGATCCCTCCGTACTGATACTAGGCGAAGACATCGGCAAAGACGGTGGCGTTTTTCGGGTGACGCAGGGCTTGATCGAGCAGTTTGGTGAAAAACGGGTAGTGGATACCCCTGTTTCTGAATCTGCCATAGTGGGACTCGCTATCGGACTGGCAGTTTACGGGCTCAGACCCATCGCCGAGATTCAATTCGAGGGATTTAGCTTCGCGGCTCTGGAACAGCTATCTTGCCACGCAAGTCGCATTCGCACGAGAACCCGCGGGCGATATCAATGCCCGCTGGTCGTGCGCATCCCCTACGGCGGCGGGATTCGCGCGCCGGAGCACCACTCGGACAGCAATGAAGCCCACTTCGTTCATATCCCAGGCCTAAAGGTCGTCGTGCCCTCGACTCCGTACGAGGCGAAAGGATTGTTGCTCTCGGCAATTCGCGATCCGGACCCGGTCATTTTCATGGAACCGAAGCGAATTTACCGCGCCCTGCGCGAGGAAGTTCCGGACGACGAGTATTCGATTCCTTTAGATCGTGCCAGGGTTGTAGGTGACGGCAGTGACGTCACCCTGATCGCATGGGGCGCGATGCTGCATGTCACGCTCCAGGCCGCCAAATTGATGGCGGCCAAAGGAATCAGCTCGGAAATCATCGACCTGCGCACCCTGTCTCCGCTGGATAGTAACACGCTCATTGATTCGGTTAAAAAAACGAAGAGAGCCGTGGTCGTTCACGAGGCGCCACGAAGCTGCGGCGTCGGTGCAGAAATTGTCGCTCGCATCAATGAAATGGCGCTGGTCTATCTCGAAGCTCCGGTCGAAAGAGTGACCGGCTTTGACACCGTCACGCCGTTGCCCAAACTGGAGAAGCTCTATTTGCCCGACGTCGGCAGAGTAGTTCACGCAATTGATCGAGTGATGAATTTCTAGTCCAGCTTTTGCAGAGTAGGGGCATGGCCAAAGAGTTTCGCCTACCCGACATCGGAGAAGGCATCGCCGAAGCCGAGATCGTGAGATGGCTGGTCCAGGAAGGCGCTTTGGTCAAGGAAGACCAAAATTTGGTCGAAATCGAAACCGACAAGGCCATCGTCACGCTCCCGTCACCCTATGAGGGAACAGTGACCACGCTGCACGGCAAGGAAGGCGACATCATCAAAGTGGGGCAAGTTTTAGTAAGCTTCGGTGATGGTATAGAAAGCACTCCACCCCCACCTGAGAAAAAAGACCCGGGCAGCGTCGTGGGAACTATCGGCGAGCAAGAAGAATTCGTGGCGCCATCCGAAGCCCCTAAAGCAATCCTGGCGACTCCGGCCGTGCGCCACCGGGCTAGAGAGCTCAGAGTTGATCTAGCCAACCTTCATGGCAGCGGGCCCGGCGGCAGAATCACGAGAGACGATGTAGAGCGCGCCGTGGAAAAACAAGCGGTGAAGGGCACGCCCGAACCTGACGCTTATGGCGCCGTTGATAGGATCCCGCTGCGCGGGCTGCGCAGAACGATAGCGAAACGCATGCAGGAGGCCCGGCAGCGTGTACCTGACGTCACGATTTGGGAAGACGCGGATATTACCGATTTAGATAGCGTGCGTTTGAAAGAACGGAAAATGGCCGCGGAAAAAGGGATTAGATTAACTTACCTCCCCTTTGTCATCAAGGCGGCTCTCGCGGCGCTAAGAGCTCATCCCTATTTAAATGCCACACTGGACGACGAAACCGAGCAAATCCTCGTCAAGAAATATTACAATATCGGAATTGCAGTCGATACCTCTGATGGCCTGATGGTATTCAGCATCAAACAAGCAGATAAAAAAAATATCCTTGAGCTGGCCAAAGAGATAAGCGTGCTAGCGGAAAAGGCGCGCACACGCAAGCTTGATCTTGCCGAGCTGAAGGGGAGCACTTTTACGATCACCAATTACGGCGTCATCGGCGCAAGCTATGGCACGCCCATCATCAACTACCCCGAGGTGGGCATCCTGGGTATTGGCAAGATTCAGGACCGGCCAGTGGTCAGAGACGCTCAGGTTGCTATCCGCAAGATCATGCCGCTTTCTCTCGCGTTCGACCATCGCGTCATCGATGGCGTTGAAGCCGCTCGATTCCTGAATGTCGTAATCGAGCACCTCGAAGATCCGGATCTGATGCTGATTGAAGGCAAGTAACCGAAGTCCCGTTTCCTTCGGGGAAAACAGGAGCTATAGATGGCCTCGGCGATAGCGTGCCACGGCCGGGTTGACCTTGGTCTTTTTTCCTTGTTCCCAGAGGTAAAATCCCTTGCCATTCTTGGCGCCGTAAAAACCCGCCGCCACGAGCTTGCGCAGCAAATCCGGGGCCTGGTAGTTAGGCCCAATTTCCTCCCGCAAAACGTCTGCAATCGCCAGAGTCGTATCCAAGCCGACGAAGTCTAAAGTAGTTATTGGGCCCATCTTGTGGCCAAGGCACAGGGTGGTCTTGTCGGCATCTTCGCAGCTCATGATTCCTTCTTCTACAACCTTAACGGCCTCCATCAAGAAGGGAACAAACATGCGGTTGACGCCAAAGCCGGCTTTGTCCTCGGCAAAGATCGGTTCTTTGCCTAACTCATTGCAGAAGGCGGTAACCTTTTCCCACGTCTCGTTCGATGTCAGCAGCCCGCGAATGAGTTCGCAGCCTGGTTGAATCGGCACCGGATTCATGAAGTGCATCCCCATGAAACGATCCGGAGACGCGTAAACACTCGCGAGGCGGGTGATGGAAATCGAAGAGGTGTTGGAAACCAATGTCTTCTGGTAGCCCATGCGGGACAAAGAGGAAATGATCTCTCTTTTCGCGGCCTCGTTTTCCACGACGGCTTCGATGAGTATGTCGCACTCCAACAGGTCGCTTCGATCGGTCGAGGTTCGGATGCGCGTAAGGATGTGCCCTTTCTGTTCAGCTGGAGTTCCGGTCTTGCCGCCGGATTTCTCATAACTTTGCACGAGTCGCTCCAGGCTTTCGCCGATGCGCCGCATTCCCTTCTCCAAGATTTGCAAACTGACATCCACGACCCACGTATCGAAGTCTCGGGTTGCGGCGACCTGCGCAATGCCGCTGCCCATGAGCCCAATTCCAATGACCCCGACTTTGCGAATCTCTGATGGCATAAGTTCAACCCCTTTTTATGCTTAACCGAATGCCGGTCATTTTTCTACCGGCGCCAAAGACCACCGCCACTATTAAATTGCCTCAGCACAGATTTCCGTGTTAGCTTCTATTCATGGGCGGATCCCGAGAGAAAATAAGTGTCATTTTATCCGGGGCGCGGACACCCTTCGGAAAGTTTGGCGGCGCTTTGAAAGACCATACAGCGACGGATCTCGGAGTTTTTGCCGCCCAAGCAACAATAGCCAGAGCCGGCATTTCACCGACGGATATCGACCACGTTGTTTTCGGAAACGCGCTCCAAACCAGCTCGGACGCCATTTACTTGGCCCGCCACGTCGGCCTACGCGCCGGCGTGGCGCAATCCACTCCAGCACTCGCGATAAACCGTCTCTGCGGGTCAGGATTTCAGTCTATCATTAGCGGCGCCCAGATGTTGCTTCTCGGCGAAGCGGAGACCGTGCTGGCGGGCGGTGCGGAAAGCATGAGCCAAGCTCCTCATGTTATCCGCGGGGCGCGCTGGGGAATTTCACTAGGCAAAGGGCAACTGGAAGATTTGTTATGGAGCGCTTTCACCGATAGCTACTGCAATCTGTCCATGGCCCTGACTGCCGAAAATCTCGCCTCCCAATATAGCATCACCCGCGCGGAAGCCGATCAGTATGCCTTTCAGAGCCAGATGAGAACTCGCGCTGCCCAAGAATCTGGTCGGCTAAGCGAAGAAATTATGCCTATCGATGACGTTCTGATTCAAGACGAATATCCTCGGCCCGACACCACGTTGAAAGGTTTAGCCGCTCTTCCGCCCGTCTTTAAGGAGGAAGGAATCGTGACCGCAGGAAACGCCAGTGGAATTTGCGACGGCGCCGCCGCGGTTATTCTGACTACTGAGGAGAAGGCATGGGAAAGAGGAGTAGCGCCTATCGCACGAATCGTCTCCTGGGGCATCACAGGATGCGATCCCAGCATCATGGGGATCGGTCCGGTGACAGCGATTCAGGCTGCGCTGCAGCGGGCGGAGTTGACTCTGGATCAAATGGACTTGATCGAGATTAACGAAGCTTTCGCTGCGCAGTATCTTGCCGTTGAAAAGGAGCTTGAGTTAAATCGCGAGCGAGTGAACGTCAATGGCGGCGCGATCGCGTTCGGTCACCCCCTAGGCGCAACAGGGACTCGTATTGCCTTGACCTTAGCGCAAGAACTAAGGAATCGAGGCGCACGCTACGGCATTGGCAGCGCCTGCATCGGCGGCGGACAGGGGATCGCATTATTGATTGAAAACCCGTCATTGGCAAAATATAAGAGCAACTAAAGAATTGTTTCTAAACCAAAAGTGAGCATACCTTGATCAACCAAGAGCGGCTGAAGAACCTGCTAATAGAACTCATCAAGATCGATAGTCTCTCGCGCAAAGAATATGACGTCGCCATGCGCCTGAAACGCGAAATGGAAGAGCTTGGCGCGACCGTGTTCATCGACGACGCCGGTGAAAAAGTCGGCGGCAATGTCGGTAACCTAATCGCCCATTTTTCCGGGAACACTCACAACGCTCAAGCGCTCCTGCTGTCCGCGCACATGGACACGGTGGTCCCCGGTGAAGGTATCGTGCCGATACTGGACGGCGATATTCTGCGTACGAACGGCCGCACGGTCCTCGGCGGCGATGACAAGAGCGGCGTGGCGATTATCTGCGAGGTGATGCGGGTGATGAAAGAGAACCGGCTGCCGTGCAGTGACATCGACGTGGTTTTCACGATCTGCGAGGAAGCAGGACTGATCGGCGCCAAGTGTCTAGACGTCGGCAAACTGCGCGCGCGTACGGGTCTAGTGCTCGACAGTGATTCCGTCGGTTTTCTATTCACCAAAGCGCCGGCGGCCAATCGCATGGAATTTCGCGTCCATGGTCTTGAAGCCCATGCCGGCGTCTGTCCAGAAAAAGGCATCAACGCGATCAAAGTTGCTGCGGAAGGCATTGTGCCGATGCGCCTCGGCCGCATCGATCATGAAACTACAGCCAACATCGGCGTCGTCGAAGGCGGCATGGCAGTGAATATCGTACCCAATCACGTGATTCTGCGAGGCGAAGCACGTAGCCACAGCGAAGAGAAGCTTAATCGGCAGACCGAGCATATGCAGCACTGTCTTGAAGAGGCTGCGGCGCGCCATGTGCTGGAATTGGACGGCAAGCGGCACAGTGCTAAGGTCGAAGCGAAAATTGAACGCGACTATGACCGCATGGACGTGCCGGAGAGCGCGCCCATTGTGAAACTCGTGCACGCCGCGGCGAGAAGTCTGAAACTGGAAGTGAAAACGCTCGCCACGGGCGGCGGCTGCGACGCCAATGTGCTCAATCAGAAGGGTCTGGTGGTAGCCAATCTTTCCACCGGCATGCGCGATATTCATACGGTCAACGAGTGGCTCGATCTGAGAGACCTTAATCAATCGGCGCAAATGGTGCTCGAGATTGTCAAGCTTAATGCCGGCGGGGGAATATCGTAAGGAGCAAGGCGTTTTCCAATCCGAAACCGCTGACCCCTTACTCTTTACCCCTAACGTGCAAACGTAATGTTGAAAATACCCGAACCTAGAAGCCAGTATTTCGCAAGATTACAATTCTCGACCGTAAGTTGAAGCTATGCAGGCAGAGGAAATCGGACTGCTCCTCAAACAGGAGCGCGGCCAATTTCTCGATTTTGTCAGCGCGCATGAGTACCGCCGCGGGGCAGGGCAAAAAAAGCGTGAAGAAGATCTTGCCCGCGAGATCGTGCGGGTACTGTCCGGAATGGCCAATGCCGACGGCGGAACCGTTCTAGTTGGCGTCGAGCCAGACAAAAGCGTCACCGGGATACCCTATAATCACGACGAGCTTCAGACTCTTATCCAAGCGCCGCAGCATCTGATTCGGCCCGAGCTTAGCGCGTCTTGCGAAAAAGTTCGGCTCGGTAATTTGCAGCTCCTCAAGTTCGAAGTCGCATCCGGATTGGAGATTTATCGAATCGCCGGTGGCCGATCCTTTTATCGGATCGCCGCAGAAACCGCATCATTAGCAGGGGAGCAGATTCACTCGCTCAAAGAGGCTAAGAAGAATGTTTTCTACGAACGCCAACAGGCGCTCAACGCGACCTGGTTCGATCTCGACACCGATCTAATGCAGAGTTTTGTCGACAAAGCGCAACAGGGACATGAGCCTCAGGCGGTGTTGAGTCAGACGTATCATTTGCTCGATCACTCCCGCGCGATCCCGTGCCCCAATATGGCGGCGTTACTTTTATTCGCCAAAGACCCGCCGCGCTGGCACCCGCGCGCCGGCATCGACTTCGTCAAATACGAAGGCACGGAACGGCAGCACGGCAGCTCGCTCAACGTGGTCAAGCGGATTCGTTTCGAAGCGCCTCTGGTACGCCTGATTGACGAAGCGGTCGGCCGGATCAAAGAGCATATTCGCGAGCGTACGATACTGCACGATCTTTTCTTTCGCGAACGGCTCGAGTACCCAACCTTCGCTTGGCAGGAGGCGCTTGTCAACGCGGTAGCGCACCGGGATTATAGCTTGACCGGTACCTCCATCGAGGTGTGGATGTTCGATGATCACATCACCGTGCGCAGTCCCGGTCTACCGCCCGCGCCGGTAACGCTCGAACAATTGAGACAACAAAAAACTATTCATTTTTCGCGCAATCCGCTCATTGTCCGAGTGCTGGCCGATCTCGGTTACCTGCGCGAAATCGGCGAAGGCATACCGCGCATGTTTCAGGAGATGGAAAACCACGGTCTTCATCCGCCCGAGCTGGCCGCCGACGGTTTTATTTTCTCCGTCACGCTGCGCAATTCGCCGATTTACGACGATGCAACGCTCAGGTGGCTGAACCAATTCGGCACGTCGCAGATCAACGTGCGCCAACGACGGCTGCTGGCGTACGCTTACTGTCACGGCAAGACATTTTCGACGGCAGAATACGAAAAATTCGCCGAAGTCGACCGCGATACGGCTTACAGAGAAATTCGCTCGATGGTCAAGAACGGCATCGTCGCGCCGCTCAAGCCCAAGAGTCGCAGTTACCGCATCATCGAAAAACTCTAGCGCGGACGTTCCTAAATCCGCCCGCCCAAGAAGTTGATTCCTCGGTCGCTCTGCTCTTGGGCGATGACACTTGAGACCATCGAGTTAAAAGTGTCATTTCGACCAAAGGGAGAAATCCTTTCGAGCGGAGCGAGAAATCTTTCTATTGGTAAGGCGATGTCTCGTTAGCGGCAGCCGATTCATCGAACTCCTAAGACCAGACGTAGGATTCACATGAATTTTTCTGATCTCATGAGCCTGGCTAGCGGCCATGTCGAAGCCCGGATCGTGCAAACGGCCGTCGAACTGGGCATCTTCGATACGCTTGAAGCTTCACCCTTGGGCGCCGAGGCAATCGCCACATCGCGGAAGCTGAATTCGCAAGCCGCTGAGTTGCTGCTCAATGCTCTGACGTCTCTGCAGCTGCTCAACAAACAATCGGACATTTTTTCATTGCCAGATATCTCCAAGCGCTATTTGCTTGTTAGCTCGCCCAATTACGTTGGCGGCATGATCCGTTTCGACTCTTCGCTGTGGAATTGCTGGGAGAAACTTCCTGACGCGATTCGCTCTGGCAAACCGGTGCGGTCCCCCAATATGTATCAGGACGATGCCAACGAAACCGAGATCTTCATCAAGGCGATGGATTCACTCGTCAACGCCCGCGGTGACGCGGACCTGATGGCCAACACGCTTAATTGGGAAACAGTCAGCGAACTGCTCGACGTCGGGTCTGGACCAGCCACCTACCCCATCGCGCTGTGCAGAAGATTTCCCAACCTTCGCGCCGCGATTATCGATTTACCCGCAACGCTAAACATCACCCAACGCTTTGTTCGCGAAGCCGGGATGGATGACCGAATCCGCTTGATCGCCGGCGACTATCGGAAAGACGCCGTCCCAGGAGACTATGATCTCATTTTCCTGTCGAACATTATTCACGGCGAAGATTACGACAATAATCGGTCGCTCATCCGGAAGCTGGCCAATAATCTCAAGTCATCGGGACGAATGATTATCAAAGATCACATCCTCGACGACGGCCGTGCCAACCCAGCCGTGGGGGCAATCTTTAGCCTGCTCATGCTGCTCACAACCGACGGCGGGCGCTGTTACAGCTTCAATGAACTTCGAGCTTGGATGGAAGGCGCCGGCCTGTCAAAGGTCGAGCAAATCGAGCTACCATTTCCGTTCACCTCTTCGCTGGTAATCGGCACCAAGTAATTAGCTTCGGGAAAATTTGTGCTACACTAGACGGGAATTCGCCGCAAAGGAAGGTATTTTTACCATCGACGAGCTAGAGCAAAAAGCCAGAGAGCAGGCGGTCATCGAAAATCTCAAACCCGCTTGCTTGTGCAACAAGATTCGCAAAGGCACCGTGCTCAAAGCCATTCAGGCTGGCGCGAAAAATTTCGAGCAGGTAAGCAAACGAACCGGAGTCGGCACGGGCCCGTGCGGTGGCAGGCGTTGCGGCACGATGGTCCGAGGCATGTTGGGCGAACCCGTTGTCAACTGTGCCGAATGTGGCTGGCCGGTCTTAGCCGGAACTTCGCCCCAAGTCTGCCCGCGCTGCGAATACGCAAAGCAGGAAAGCTAACTCATCCAACAATTTCAAAAACTTTTGATAGAGGTCGGAAACGGTTTTCACCGCCATAGCCGCCTGGAAGTGCGCCACCGGCTCCTTATCCATCTCACCAAATATTATTCCTCCTTGACTGATCCGTTCTTTCTTGTGTTGGTCGACCGCGGAGCGAGAGGAACATCGTGCCAGATTACGCTACTACTTCGACATCAAAGCGGGACTGGCGACATCGCCGCGAAATTAGTGTATGAATCAAACCTTTACAACTTCAGTCGTATCGTCGTTGTGTGGCGAAAAATTCGAGTGAAGTGATAGATAATAAGTCAGTGACGCAGCACTTTTCCCGCAGGCTGCGGCTGGATCTGATCGGCCAACGACTTGCTTTAGTAGTCGTGGTCATCGCTATCTGGTGGTTGTCGTCACTATCGGTGCCGCATTACATATTGCCCGGTCCCAGGCGCGTCTGGGACGCTCTTCATCTCATCGCTGGCAACGGCGACCTGTGGAACAATCTCGGCATCACACTGTGGCGGGTTGCCGTCGGTTTCGTCGTCGCCGCGCTGGTCGGCCTGCCGTTTGGCATCGTGCTTGGAGCGAACAAGCGCGCCGGCGAGTTTTTCGAACCCGTGATTCCAGTCCTGAATACGGTCTCGTCGGCGATCTGGGCGATCTTCGCCATCATCTGGTTCGGTATTTCCAACGCGACCACCATATTCGTGGTCTTCATGACCGCCATGCCTTTGATCATCACCAATGTCTGGCAAGGGACGCGCACGGTGAACGCCGATTTTATCGAGCTCGCTCAGGTGTTGCGCATGCCGCACTGGAAGGTCATGACAAAAATTTACCTGCCGACCATTCTCCCCTACTTCTTCTCAGGCGCCAGGCTTGCGTTCGGTTTTGGCTGGCGCGTGTCCTTGGTCGCCGAAACGATCGGTTCTTCCAGCGGCGTCGGATATCGCCTTCGGCAAGCGGCAGACTTGATCAGAACCGACCAGGTATTCGCCTGGACTTTGACTTTGGTGATCATGATGGCAACCATCGAAATGGGCATGATGAAGCCGCTGGAAAATTATCTGTTCCGATGGAAAAAGGATGCGGCAACGCAATGATCGCGCGCCAGCATCGCAAAACAACTCATTAGTTATGACAACGGGGCTTCCGACCGTATGACTCCTTCAGAGTCAACTCGGAAGGTCTGCGATGACTCATATTGAACTCACCGAGCAAACTTGTAATGACGCTGAACAAACGCCGCCGGCGATCCGGCTGAGCGGCGTCGACAAAAGCTTCGCCAATGGCAACCAGACGATCGAGGTGCTAAACAACGTAAATCTCACGGTCGCGCCGCAGGCGATCGTCGGGTTGATCGGCGCATCCGGCTCAGGCAAGAGCACGCTGCTCAACATTATTTCCGGGATTCTGAAGCCCGACCGCGGCCAGGTCTGTATCTGCGGTGCGGCCAGCGAAGAATTCAACGACTGGGGCTCCGTCAGCTACATGTTCCAAGACGATCGTCTATTGCCTTGGCGCAGCGCCATTCGCAACGTCGAGTTCGCCCTGGAACCCGGCTCCATCGCCAAAAAGGATCGCGCGCAGCGCGCGCTCCAGGCGCTGCAGTTGGTCGAGTTGGAAGGCTTTGAAGAGGCGTTTCCGTATCAGCTTTCCGGCGGCATGCGGAGTCGTGTCGCGCTCGCTCGAAGCTTGGTGACCGAGCCGCGCATCCTACTGATGGACGAACCGTTCTCCCGTCTCGATGCGCAAACGCGCGCTCTCATGCATGAAGAGCTGCTTCGTGTATACAAGCTCAAGCGCATGACCGTGGTCTTCGTGACCCACGACGTCGCGGAAGCGGTGCTGCTGGCCGATCAGGTAGCGGTGCTGTCGCCGCGGCCGGGAACGATCCGAGAAGTCGTGAACATCGCACCGGCACGGCCGCGGGATATTACTCAGCCGGCAGTGGCAAGCTACATGCAACGACTTCGCGCGCTAATTTGAATCCTGAACAAACCCTCTGGGAACTCTGCGTCTCTGCAGTGAATAATTCATTCATTTAACTTCAGGAGGCAAAGATGAAAACAACAAAATCGATCGTTGTGGCATTTGTTTTAGCTATGACGGTGTTCATTCCCGGCCAACTGTTCGCGCAAAAAATGAAGGTCGGCTACTGGACCAGCGGTTTTAGCTTGGGGTTCGGGTCAGTGATGGAACAGATGAAGTTTGCCGAAAGCCAGGGCCTAAATGTTGAATGGGTGAAATTTGCCGAGGTCAACGGACCGACGCGGGCGATCGTCTCCAACGCCATCGATATCGCCTTTGCCGCGCCGTCGACCAACTCGATCGGCATCGCCGCCGACGGCGTGCCGGTAAAGATCGTGCTGGCAACCCAGATCGCCGAAGCGCAAATCGTCGTGCTTGACGGATCGCCGGTCAAAGCCGTCAGTGATCTCAAGGGCAAAAAGATCGGCATGTCGCCTGCGGGAAGCGCGACCCATGCCATCGCCACTGCCATCCTGGACCACAACTTCGGTCTGAAGCCCAATGAATACAGCATCGCTCCGGGAAACGAGACGCAGCTGGCGCAATTTCTGAGTCAGAAGGAAATCGACGCCGGCGTGCTCCGCTCCGTGACCCTGGCTCAGATGGAAGAGGTCAAACTCCGGCGGTTGGCAAGCGTGGTCAACGAGTGGAAAAAACTCACCAAGGGAAATGCGCCGCCCATCCTCGCAGTGACCATCGTGTATGGCGACTATCTCGCTAAGAACCCGGAGCCGGTGGCGAAATTTATTGCCGCCGCGCGTAACGCGCTCGAATACGGTTCCAAAAACAAGCAGCGGGTCGCCGAGATACTGCAGAAAGCCGCCAACATGAACGCCACAGATGCGCGCGCCTACGCGAGCCAGTGGGACGGCGCGTACATCGCAAGCTTCGAACCGGCTGACATCGCTTCGCTGAAAAGAATGTACGATATCGTCAAAGCCGCGGGCGGCGCCACCAAGGACGCGCCCGACAGCGCATTCGACGCCGGACCTTACACGCGGGCGAAGAAGTTAAAGTAGGAACAAGAGGGGCAGACTGGGCTAGCCGCGAATTTCCGATCCAAGATTAAAAGATTATAAGATCCTTATGCCACATGCCAAATCCACACCTCAAGGCCGATCGCGATGTACCATCGCCCGATCGTGCGCTGGGACGACAACGGCGATCGGATCACGGCCCGTCGAGGGGTGCAGATGCAAATACCTGTTGTTTATCATCGGCCGGATTACAGATATATATTAGATATCTATAATGGGAGTGCCGATGATTGATCAAAAATTCATCATTTGCTACTGTCGCGTATCACCGTGACGATTAAAGGGAATTGTTAACCGACAATCCGGGTGATTTAAAATTGATCTAAATAAACTTATAGATTGGCAGGCTTCCATTTGCTACGCTCTAATGCGTTCTAACACAAGGAGGATGGTCTGATGCCCCCACGTTCGATCGGCTCCGGCGCTATTTCCTTTGGTTTGGTTTCAATCCCGGTAAAGCTTTATGTGGCGACTTCGTCTGAAGCGCCCAGCTTCAATCTCCTCCATGCGGCCTGCGGCAATCGAATCCGGCAACAGCGCTTTTGTCCGGCATGTAATAAGGTCGTCGAACGCGAGGACTTGATCAAGGGGTACGAATTCGTCAAGGATCAGTACGTTAAAGTTACCGACGAGGAACTCAAAGCGCTCGAGGGTGAAGCTTCGGAGGCCATCGAGATCTCCGAGTTCGTTCCGCTTGCAAAAGTGGATCCGATCTATTTCGAGCGAAGCTACTACCTCGGCCCGGATAAGGGCGGTGAAAAGGCCTATCGTCTCCTGGCCGATACCATGACCCAAGTCGGCAAAGTCGCGTTAGCGAAATTTGTTATGCGCGGTAAAGAGAACCTGGTCATTGTTCGCTCGGCGCGAAATGGCCTGATGATGCACACGATGTATTTCGCCGGCGAGGTGCGCAATTTCGATGAGATTTCCAAAGGGGAATCTGCGAAAATTACCGACGCCGAGACGAGCCTGGCCATTCGTCTGATCGAGGAATTGTCGAACGATGAATTCGAACCGGACAAGTACGAAGACGAATACTCGCAACGCGTCATGAACCTGGTCAATAAAAAAGCCGAAGGCAAAGAAATCACCCTCACCCAGCCGGTAGCACGGCGCGGTCAGGTGATCGATTTGATGGCAGCGCTGAAGGAGAGTCTTGGCAAGAATGCACCACGACAGAAAAAGCCGGCGGTCCATGCGAAGCCGATCGAAGCTGAAAAAGTACGAAAGCGAGCCTCCTCATCGAAGAAATGAAACTTTTCTCCACGACAGAGGTGGCGAATATTTTAAATCTGCCGGATAGCCGGATCCGCTCTTTTGTGCGCGCCGGATTTCTCGCCCCGGCGCGAAACAAAACAAAAACCCTTCAGTTTACTTTTCAAGATCTGCTGTTTTTGAAAACCGCCAAGAGCCTACTCGCATCGCGCGTGCCGGTAAAAAGAATTCTTCGCATACTGTCTTCCTTGAAGCGACAACTTCCGGATGAGCAACATCTTTCCAGTCTAAAGATTTATGCCGACGGTCGCCGGGTCGTGGTTTGGGACGGCAAGGCTCGCTGGCAGCCCGACTCGGGCCAGTTTTTATTCAATTTCGACGCTCGCAGTGTCATGCGTACGGTGAAGTTGCCCGCGCCGAAGCCGGTTAAAACAAATTTGACGGCGCAACACTGGTTTAACCTTGGCACCGAGTTAGAAGCCACCTCGACCGAGGAAGCTAAGCGAGCCTACGTTAGAGCACTGGAACTCGACCCCAAGCTGGCCGACGCCCACCTCAATCTAGGCAAGCTCTATCACGATACCGGCATGCTCAAAGAAAGTGAGACACACTATCGCGCGGCGGTGGAATATGCTCCTCGCGATCCCGCGCCATGTTTTAATCTAGGTGTGTTGCTCGAAGATTTGAAGCGACCACGGGAAGCCGCGCACTGCTACAAGGAAGCGCTCGAGCGAGACCCTGCCTTCGCGGATGCTCATTACAACCTCGGTCTCGTGCTCGATTCTTTAGGCGAAAAGAAAGAAGCCTTCACCCATCTACGCACCGCTCGCAAGCTCTATCTCGGTAAATGAGTTCCAGACGAAGGACGGTTGGCCAATACGTAGTCAAAGAAAGCGCCGGCATTTCCCAAGATCAGGATGCCGTCGACTTCGACGCCGGCGGCAAAACCGTGCGCTTAACCAATCTGCGCAAAGTCTTCTGGCCGGATCTCGGAATGACCAAGGCCGATCTGCTCCAATTCTATATTGACGTCGCCCCTGTTCTGCTGCCGCATCTCGCCGACCGCGCCATGGTGATGAAGCGCTATCCCAACGGCATCGGCGGCGATTTCTTTTTCATGAAGCGCGCTCCAACGCCGCGGCCCGGATGGATCGAGACCTGCCCCATCGAGCATGGTTCAGGCAGCGTCATCGACTTTCCCGTGATCGGCGATTTAGGTTCACTGCTTTGGGTGGTCAATCTAGGCTGCATCGATCTCAATCCCTGGTATGCGCGCTGCGACGATGTCGATCGGCCCGACTACCTGCACTTCGATCTCGATCCGGTGAAGGGAGCGAGTTGGCCACAGATGTTGGAAACCGCTACCGTCGTGCACGAAGCGTTGACCCAGCTCAAACTGCCGACGTTCATCAAGACCACAGGCTCCAGGGGGTTTCATATTTATGTCCCGATCGTTCGCGGGCCGACGCAAAAAGAGGTCTGGACGTTTGCTAAACAGCTGGCCACGAGCTTAGCGGCGCTGCGCCCGGATTTGATGACGGCCGAATATCGAATTGCCAAGCGACCGCGCCAGCGCGTACTGGTGGATTATAATCAAAACGCTTGGGGCCGGACTCTCGCGTCTATCTACTCGGTCAGGCCTCAACCCAAAGCCACGGTTTCTACGCCGATCACCTGGAAAGAACTGGAACAAGGAGTTCGGATCGAAGACTTCCGGATGGACAATGTTCGCCGGCGCATCAAG
>WNFV01001387.1_pt1 | contig 33140 bp, 36 predicted proteins | sample 5400101 | NCBI WGS metagenome assembly WNFV01 (sample SAMN13153361, study PRJNA577476) | soil metagenome | isolation source: 115 cm soil or saprolite under grassland replicate 1 | place: USA:California | collected 2016-06-15 | reverse complement strand
GTCGTCGTCGACCACGTCTCGCGCTCGTTCGAGGACGGTCGGATCACGGCGCTCGTGGACGTCTCCCTTCGTGCTGAGGAGGGCGAGTTCGTCGCCGTCACCGGACCGTCTGGCTGCGGCAAGAGCACGCTGCTGAACCTGATCGGCGCCCTCGACCGGCCTACCTCGGGGAGCATCTCTGTGGCCGGCGAGCGCCTCGAGCACCTGGCGAGTGCAGCGCGGTACCGCGGAACGGTTGTCGGCTTCGTCTTCCAGTTCCACAACCTGATCCCCACGTTGTCGGCGGTCGAGAACGTGCAGCTGCCGATGCTCGGGCGCGGTCTGTCGCGGAGCGAGCGGGTCGCGCGCGCCGTGGAGCTGCTCGAGGAGGTGGCCCTCTCGCACCGTCGCTCGGCCTATCCGCCGACGCTGTCCGGCGGCGAGCGCCAGCGGGTCGCGATCGCCCGCGCGCTGGCGAACGAGCCGAGGCTGCTCCTCGCAGACGAGCCGACCGGCGCGCTCGACTCGGCGACCGGCGAGCAGATCGTGCAGTTGCTCCAGGAAGTGCGCGCGCAGCGGGGGACGACGATCCTGCTCGTCACCAACGACCCGGACGTGGCCGAGGCCGCCGACCGCATCCTCCGAATGCGGGACGGTCGCGTCGAGGAGGCCGCTATTCCCTCCGGAGCGCCTCGATCGGCGTCAGGCTGATCGCGCGCCAGGCGGGGTAGAGCGCGCCGATCAGGCCGACGCCGAGGGCGAAGGCGAGACCCCAGGCGAAGACGCCGCCGGTGAAGTCGGCGTGGGCCAAGCTGGAGAGCGAGCTGTTCTGCGTGAGCAGGACGGCCGCGCCCCAGCCCCCGAGCAGCCCGATCCCCAGCGCGATCAGGCCGATCCCCAGTGCCTCGCTGACGATCAGCGCGGCGATGCGCGTCGAGCTCCAGCCGACCGCACGCATGATCCCGATCTCTCGGATCCGCTCGAAGACGGACATCGCCATCGTGTTCGTCACTCCGATCCCGCCGATGATCAGCGCCAGCAGCGAGAAGATCCAGCCCGCGCTGATGATCAGGCGGCTGGAGGTGTCGATTCGAACCGCCTGGCCGGGCTCGACGACCGCTAGCACCCCGGGAAACTTCTGCTCGAGCCGCTTCGCCACCGCTTTCGGCGTCTCGCCCGGTTTGACGGTGATGCCGATCGTCGTGATCTCGTTCGGCCGCTGCGCGATCGACTGGACGGCCGTCAGCGGGAGCACGGCGCCGAGATCGACGAAGCGGTCGCCCGAGTGGTAGATCCCGGCGATCCGGAACGCTCTCTTGTCGATGTGCAGGAAGTTGCCGGGCCGGACCCGCAGCGCTTCGGCGGCCGTGTCCCCGACCATCGCCTCGGCTCCGTTGGCCCGCCTCCCGTCGAATACGACGTTCCGGCGGTCGGTGAACTCGCCCGGTGCGAAGCCGAAGAGAAGGAACTCTCTCTGACTCTCGACCTTGCCGACCCGGATGAAGATCCGGGCCGCGTCGGCGACGCCCGGGTCGGCCTTCACCTTTGCGAAGAGGCTCTGCGGGAGCACCGAGCGCGTCAGGTCGGAGGCGCCCTCCTGGAAGAGCCCGAAGTCGGAACGGCCGACGTGGATCAGCTGGTTCGCCGTGCTCTTCACGCCGTTCGTGATCGAGAGCAGGGCGACGATCAAGCCGACGCCGATCGCCACGCCGGCGACGGTGAGAGCGGTGCGCACCTTCCGCCGGAGCAGGTTCCGGAGCACAAGCCCCGCCCAGGTCACGCGTCCTATCCCCCCCGCGAGCGAGAGGCGACGCGCGACGGTGTGCCGGCGATGCTGGTCAGCAATTGTGCTGCGGCAGCCTCGAATCGGTCGACGTCGCCGTACGGCCTGGCGATCAGCATCGCTCCTTCGAGACCGCTGACGATCGCCCGCGCTGCGTTCGCTGCGGATCCGGCGAGGCGCAGAGTCTCTTCGCGGACCCCCAGCTCGAGCACGCCCGTGAGCCATGCCTCGTTCTGATCGAAGAACCGGACCACTGCCTCGCGCATCGGTTTCGGCAGGGTGTCGTACTCGGCGGCGAGGATGCCGCATAGGCACATTCGCCGGTGGCGCAGGACGTCGGCGTAGATGCGCGCGTACGCCTCCAGCTTGGCCTGGGCGTCTCCGCCACGGTCGTCGATTCCCTCGAGGGCGGTGGCGAAGCGGGTCGCGTAGCGGTTGATGAGAGCCTCGCCGAGCTCGGCCTTGCCGCGAAAGTGGTAATGGAGGCTGGCGGTGGTGATCTTCAGCTCCATCGCCACGTCGGCGTAGCTGAAGCCGTTGAAGCCGCGTGTCTGCATCAGCCGCTCGGCGACGTCGAGGATCCGCGACGCGGTATCGGCCTTGTCACGCTGTCGCGTGTTTGCCATCGGCGTGGATCCTCCTCGAGTAGCCGTCACTTGACAACTTACCTACTAGTAGATCAGGATGTCGTCACTCGCCCACAAGGCCACAGGGAGGAGCACGATGGCGGATCGCCATGACACGGAGCACAAGAGCTTCCAGGCCCCCGACGAAGTCCGTACCTTTGCGAACGGTCGCGCCGAGATCCTCGAGATCGGCGGAGGCGAGGTCGGCCGCCTCGTCTTCGAGCCCGGGTGGCGCTGGTCGAACGACGTGAGGCCGCTAGCGAACACCCAGAGCTGCGAAGCGCCGCATTTCCAGTACCACGTCAGCGGGCAGCTCGCGATCCGGATGGACGATGGCACCGAGCTGCTTGCCGGCCCGGGAGACATCACCTCCCTGCCGAGCGGTCACGACGCCTGGGTCGTCGGCGACGAGCCGGTGGTCGTGGTCGACTGGTACGGCGCCAGCAGGTACGCCAAGAGCGCCTGACGCTCACCGCGCCTGCTGCCAGCAGCCGTCTTCCTGGGCCGATCGGCTACCCTCGACCTATGGAGCCGGAGCGCGACGCGATCTTGAAGGCGCTCGAGCACGTGATCGACCCGGAGCTCAAGCGGCCGGTGACCGAGCTCGACATGGTCCGCGACGTCGAGATCGAGGGCGGCGACGTGTCCGTCACGATCGCCCTCACCGTCGCCGGCTGTCCGCTGCGCTCGAGCTTCCAGGACCAGGTCACCGAGCATGTCGGCAGGGTCCCCGGCGTGGAGCGCGTCCGGCTTGGCTTCGACGTGATGAGCCCGGAGGAGAAGACGGCGCTCTCGGCCAAGCTGCGCGGCGGCGTCGCCGAGCGCTCGAAGGGGATCTCCGTCGACCGCTCGACGCGCGTGCTCGCGATCGCGAGCGGCAAGGGCGGCGTGGGGAAGTCCTCGCTGACCGTGAACCTCGCCGCGGCGTTCGCTCGCCTCGGCCACCGCACGGGGGTGCTCGACGCCGACGTCTACGGCCACTCGATCCCGCACATGCTCGGGATCACCCAGCGACCGGTCGTCGTCGACCAGATGATCGTCCCGCCGGTCAAGGACGACCTGAAGCTGATGTCGATCGGCTTCTTCCTCGAGGACAACTCGCCGGTGATGTGGCGCGGGCCGATGCTGCACCGCGCGCTGGAGCAGTTCCTCTCCGATGTGCACTGGGGCGAGCTCGACCTGCTGCTGGTGGACATGCCGCCCGGCACCGGCGACGTCTCGATCTCGCTTGGTCAGCTGCTACCGCGCGCGGAGGCCGTGATCGTGACGACGCCGCAGCCGCTCGCGCAGGAGGTGGCTGCCCGGGCGGCGATCATGGCGCAGAAGACGAACATGCGGCTGATCGGCGTGATCGAGAACATGACCTCGGAGGTCTTCGGCACGGGCGGCGGCGCGCGGCTTGCCGAGCAGATCGGCGTGCCGCTGCTGGGCAAGGTGCCGCTCGACGCCCGCCTGCGCGAGTGCGGTGACGAGGGCGAGCCGCTCGTCTGGGCCGAGCCCGAGTCGGAGACGGCGCAGACGATCGTGGAGATCGCCGAGGCGATCCACGCCGGGCGGCAGACGTTCAAGCCGCTGACCGTCCTCTCCGGCTAGTCGAGGGGCGCCCCCCTGAGGAGCGCCCCTGGATGTCCCCGTCTGCCGGAGTAGTTCCCTGGTGTTCCCCCCGTGTATCGGCTCATCACGGGCCGGCCGTAAGGATTCTGTGAGGATTCGCGTGTGGAGGACCCGCGCGGGCGCCTGCGGGAGCTCGGCTTCTCGGAAGCCGACGCGGCCACGCTCGCCGACCACTTCCTCGACGCCGAGCGGCGGGGAAAGGCGAGCCACGGCCTATCGCGCGTCGATTGGCTGGAGGGCCTGCCCGAGCTCGACCCGGCGGCCAGCCCCGCGCGGGTTGCGTCCGAGCCGGGGTACGAGCGCTGGGACGGCCGCGGAGCGGTCGGGTACCTGACCCTGTCCGCGATCTGCGATGCGCAGCTCGCCGACCCGCCTTCCACTGCGCGCGTGGTCGTCGCCTCGCGTTGCTTCCCCACCGGTGCGCTCGGCTACTGGGTGCGCCGCCTTGCCGACGGCGGGCTCGCCGCAGCGCTGACGGCGACCTCGCCGGCCAGGCTCGCATCGCCGGACGGCGGGCCGCCGCTCGCCGGGACGAACCCGATCGCGATCGGCGTGCCGAGCTCGGACGGCCTCGCGCTGGTTGCCGACGTCTCGATGGGGCGTGTCACCCACGGCGACGTGCTCACCGGGAACGCCCCGCCCGAGGAGCTCGTCCCGTTCGGCGGCGACCGCGCCCACAAGGCGTTCGCCCTCGCGGTCGGGGTCCAGATGCTGGTCGGGGCGCTCGCCGGCGAGGAGCCCGGTGCCGTCCTGGTCGTGGCGCGGCCCGAGTTCGACCCGGTCCCGGGCCTACGCGCCCTCGCCGCCGGTACTCGCCTTCCCGGCGATCGCTGAGACCCGCGGGTCGTCCCGAACCGCGTCGAAGTCGCTGTCCTTCGTCGCGGCCTCCGCGACGCTCTCCGGATCGAGCTCGTTCGCCTTCTCCAAATGTGCGATCCCGGCCTCCTTGTCGCCGTACAGGATCTCGAAGCACGCCGCGTTGTAGTGGCCCTGCCACTCGTCGGGGCGACGGGCGACCGCGTTGGTGACCAGCGCCCGTGCCTTCTCGATCTCGCCCTTCCCGGCGTACGAGAACGCCGCGAACATGTCCTCCCACGGCGACGGCTCGAAGACGATTCCGGGCTTGGCCCCAACCGCGAGCACGGCGGTGTCGTCCTCGGCCGCAATTGCGCCTCGCTTGGTCCCCGGGCGCGCGAACACCAGCGTCCCGGCGGGTGCGTCGATCTCGTCGTCGCCGAGCGTGAAGGTCGCTCGGCCCCGCAGGACGACGTACAGCTCTTCGTGACCATTCCGTTCGTAGTGCTCTTCCACCAGCCGCTGCCCCGCCTTCGCCGTGTGCGCATTCGTGCCGAACGCGCTGATCCCGAACCTCCTGCGCACGGGGCGCCAGACGAACTCGTCGTCATTGATCGGCAGCTCCTCCAGCTCGTCCACGTGTGCGATCTGGTACCCCTCGCTCATCCTGCCTCCTCTGACGCTCTCGAGCCGGACCAACGCCGCGTGGCGTCGTCGAATTCCGCTTCGCAGTCCTTACCCATACGTGAGCTCGGTGAGGTCGAGGTCGAGCAGCTCGCGGTGCTCCGGGGGCACGAGCACGCACGCGACCTCCGGCCGCGCGAGGGCGGCCTTGACCTCTTCCGCGCTCGAGGCGTGCGCCGCCACCGGGTGCCCCTCCGCGTGCGCGGCCTTGATCGCCTCGTCGTCGGCCTGCTCGGCCCAGAGAACGTCGTCCGGCAGCTCGACCTCGCCCTCGACTGCGATCTCCGGCACCCGGACCCCGGTCGCGCCCAGCCAGCGCTGCCTCACGATGGCGGCCGCATCTAGAGCTCGATCGTCTCCCCGGGGGCAGGCGACAGCACCTCGACGCCGGGCGCGAGGCGTCGCAGCTCGTCCGGCGTCCCGGTCAGGAGCGGGAACGTGCCGTAGTGGCAGGGCACGCAGCGCTTGACGCCGAGCAACTCGAGCGCGACCGCAGCCTCTCGCGGGCCCATTGTGAAGTGGTCTCCGATCGGCAGCACGGCGACGTCCGGCTCGTAGATGCGGCCGATCAGCTGCATGCTGGCGAACACGTTCGTGTCGCCGGCGAAGTAGATCGTGAACCCGTCCTCGAGCTCGAGCACGATCCCGGCCGGCTCGCCGAGATACTCGCCGTCGGGTCCGCTCGAGGAATGGTTGGCGTCTGTGAGGGTGAGCTTGATCCCGTCCACCAGCGCAGTGCCGCCCTTGTTCGGGGCGTGCGCCATGCTCTCCGCGGTCACGCCCTGCTCGTCGAGCCAGCGACGCAGCTCGACGAGCGCGACGACCGGCGGCTTGAACCTCTTCCAGAGCTCGACCGTGTCGCCGACGTGGTCGCTGTGCCCGTGGGTGACCGCGATCAGGTCGATCCGCTCGGGCTGCCTCTCCGAGTCCGGGCAGGAGGGATTGTCCGTCAGCCACGGGTCGACGTAGACGCGTTTGCCGCCGGGCGAGTCGAGGCGAAAGCTCGCATGCCCGAGCCAGGTCAGTGGGGTCGTCACCGGCGCGGACACTAACGAAGGAACGTCCGACTCGACGGCGAAGCTTGCGTTGTGACGCGTCGTGAGCTGCTTCCGATGGCGCTCGTCCTGCTCGTCACCGTCACCGACGCCGCCGGCGCTTCGACACTCTCCTTCTACCTGCTGCTCGCCGCGGTGCCGAGCATCGTGGTCGCGGGCCTCGCGGCGCTCGAGGAGTTGGTCCAGCCCGCGGCGCTGCCACACCGGCGTGCGGTCGGGATGCTCCACGTCGTCACGCTGCTGCTGGTGCTCGTCTCCGCTGCGCTGCGGGCGCCGCTGCGGGCGGAGGGATCGGTGCCGCAGGCGGCCGTCTCGGCGGTGATCGCCTGTCTGGTGGTCTTCGCGGTCCAGGCCCTGATCGGCGCAACGCCCGCGATCCGGCGGCTGCTGGCGAGGGCGACGCCGAGGCCGGACCAGCAGCCGGCTCCCGAGATCGTCTCTCGCTAAATCGGCAGCGTCGCGAAGGCGTGCTTTGCGAGGTCGATCAGCGGCTGCACCGCGAAGAACGAGCCGACTGCGACGGCCACGCAGGCGACGACTCCCGTCTGGAGCAGGAGGTCCCGCGGCGGCTGGCCGCCGCGCGCGGCGAACTGGAGCTCGGCGCTCGGACGTATGTACAGCGCCCGAATCACGGCGAGGTAGTAGTAGAGGCTGACGGCGGTCGCGGCGATGCCGACGATCACCAGCCAGAGCCAGCCGTGCCGGTACGCCGCTGAGAAGACGTAGAACTTGCCGAGAAAGCCGCCGGTCGGCGGCAGGCCGGCGAAGCCGAGCATGAACGTCCACATCGCCGCGCCGAGCAGCGGCCGCTCCCAGCCCATCCCGGCGAGGTTGTCGAGCGTCACGTCCTGCCCGAGCTCGCGCTCGCGGGCGGCGACGACGGCGAAGGCGCCGATCGACATCGCCGAGTACGGGATCAGGTAGTAGAGGAGCGCGCGGCCGCCGAGCGCGTTGTTGGCGGCCACGGCGATCAGCATGAAGCCCGCGTGCGAGATCGACGAGTACGCAAGCAACCGCTTGATGTTCTTCTGGACGAGCGCGGCGAGGTTGCCGATCGCGAGCGAAGCGCAGGCGATGACGGCGACCGCGACCGTCCAGAGACGGGCCTCCTGGGCGAAGGCGGTGTTGAGCACGCGGAGAGTGAGCAGCAGCGCGGCGACCTTCGTCGCTGCCGACATGAAGCCGGTGACGGAGGTCGGTGCGCCCTCGTACACGTCGGGCGTCCACATGTGGAACGGGGCGGCCGAAACCTTGAAGCCGAGGCCGACGAGGATCATCGCCAGCCCAGTGAGGAGCAGCGTGTCGTGGGCGAGGCCGTTTGCGGCGACCGAGGCGGCGATGCCGTCGAAGCTGAGCTGGCCGGTCGCGCCGTAGACGAGCGCCGAGCCGAAGAGGAGCACAGCGGAGCCGAAGCCACCGACGATCAGGTACTTGAGGCCGGCCTCGAGCGACCGCTCCCGCTCGGCGTCGATCGCGCAGAGGATGTACAGCGAGATCGAGAACCACTCCAACCCCAGGAACAGCGTCATCAGGTTGTTCGCCGAGGCGAGGAAGATCATCCCGCCGGCGGCTGCGGAGAGGAGCACGTAGTACTCGGCGCCGTGGCCGCGGTGCCGTTCGGAGTAGGAGATGGCAACGGCGACGAGCCCCGCGCCGGCGACGATGATTGCGGCCAGCGCGGCGAAGCGGTCGCGGCGGATCGCGTCCGCGATCACGCTCTCGCCGGTCGGGCTGCGGTCGTAGAGGACGGCGGCGAGGACGAAGGCGGTGACGAAGCCGCCTGCGCAGACCGTCGCGGCGACCGCCTTGCGGGCCGCCTGCGGGACGAGGACGGCGACCATCATGCAGGCGCCGGCGGCGGCCAGCAGCGCCAGCGAGGGGGAGATCGCGAACCAGTCGACCGGGGGGCGCGGGACGGCAGCGATCACTTCTTCACTACGACTTTCGTAATCCGGACGCTTCGATCGTTCGAGGAGAACGCCATGACGACAACGGGCTGATCAGCCTCTGAATCCTGCGTGACGGCCGCCGTCACGCGGTCGCTGATCGCAGCCGGCCACGCCGACAGGAACAGCAAGATCCCGACGAGCGGTACGAGGATCGCCAGCTCGGCCGGGCGCAGGTCGAGTGCGCCCTCGTGCACCGAGGGCCCCGGCTTCTCGTGCAGCACCGCGGAGATCATCCGCAGGACGTACATCGCCGCCAGCACGATCGCCACCGCGCCGACCACCGCGTAGAACCAGCCCTGCCGGAACACGCCTGCGAGAATTGCGAACTCGCCCGCGAAGGCCGTCGACCCGGGCACCGCCAGGCTGATGATCCCGGTCGTCATCAGTACCGTCGCGAGCGCGGGGCGGCCGCGCGCGAAGCCGCCCAGGAGATCGAACTGCCCGGTTGCCGCGCGCCGCTCGATCCCCCCTGCGAGTAGGAACAGAATCGCGGAGAACAGCCCGTGGTTGACCATCTGCAGCACGGCGCCGTCGATCCCGAGGTCGTTGGTCGCGAACAGGCCGAGGGTGACGAGGCCGAGCTGCGCCAGGGACGAGTAGGCGACCACGCCACGGATGTCGGGCGCGCGGAATGCGAGCAGCGACCCGTAGACGAGCCCGATCGCGGCGAGCACGAGGATCGGCGTCCGGAAGTCGTGGACGCCGACCGGGAACAGCGAGAAGCAGATCCGCAGGAAGCCGAACGCGGCCGCCTTCGAGACGACCCCAGAGAGGATGGCCGAGACTTCCGCCGGTGACTCACGGTAGGCGTCCGGTAACCAGCCGTGGAACGGGAACAGCGGCGCCTTGACGACGAACGCGGCCGCGAAGCCGAGGAAGAGCCAGTCGCTCGAGTTCGTCCCGCCGTCGATCATCGAGAAGGTCCCGGCCTGGAGCCCGTAGACGATCACGGCGGCCAGCATCAGCAGCGAGCCGACCATCGTGTAGACGACGAACTTGATCGTCGCCTGCAGCCGGCCCGGACCGCCCCACGCCCCGATCAAAACGTAGAGCGGGATCAGCATCGCCTCCCAGAAGACGTAGAAGAGGAGCAGGTCCTGCGAGGTGAAGACACCGACGATCGCGCCGGTCAGGAACAGCATCAGGCCGTAGTAGGCGCGCGGCCGGTCGCGCCCGGCCCACATTCCGTAGGCGACCGACGCGGCCATGACCACGGTCGCCAACCCGACGAGCCAGACCGAGAAGCCCTCGAACATGCCGACGTGGTACGAGACGCCGAGATCCTTGAACCAGGTCACGCGGCTCGACTCCTGCAGCCCGCCTCTCTCGAAGTCGAAGCGGACGAGCGCCTCGATCCAGAAGCCGATCTCGAACAGCGAGAGCAGCAGCGCCGTCGGTGCGATCCAGACCCGCGGCATCGGCACCACCCAGAGCAGCAGCGCGCCGCCCAGCGGCAGCAGGATCAGCGTTGTGGTGATCCAGCCGTGTGCGCTCACTTGACCACCACGAAGACGAGGACGAGGACGGCGAGGCCGGCGGCGAGGGCGAAGGCGTAGGTGCGGACGAGGCCCGTCTGTAGATCACGGGCGCGCGAGCCGCTCCAGCGGGCGAGGCTGCTGACGGCCGCGATCGAGCCGCCGACGAGCGGGCCCTCGATGACGAAGTACAGCGCGCGGGCAAGCCCAGCCGCAGGCCAATAGAAGAGCAGAGCGTAGAGCTCGTCGAAGTAGAACTTGTGCTCGAGCAGGCGCGACGGCCTCGGCGCCGCTGCGCGCCGGGCGGAATAGATCCACCACGCGACCCCGATCCCGGCCGCGCCGAGGGCGACCGCCAGCACGCTCGCGATTGCCTCCTTCGTCCCGCTCGCCTCGACGAGCGGCCGGGCGACCGGTTCGAGGAAGTCGGAGACCGGCGTCCACACGTCTGCGAACTGGAGCCACCCGCCGACGGCGGCGAGCACGGTCAGCGCCGCCACGGACAGCCCCATCGACCACTGCGCGACCCGGTCGCCGTGTGCGTGCGGCGGGTGCTCCTGCACAAAGGCCGACTCCTCGCCGCCCAACACGATGAACAGCATCCGGAACGTGTAGAGGCCGGTCAGGAACGTTCCGATCATCCCGGCCGAGAACAGCACGTCCCCGTACCACCCCCGGTCGAGCGCGGCGGCGAGAATCGAGTCCTTCGAGAAGAACCCGGAGAGCGGCGGGATCCCCGACAGGGCCAGCGCGCCGACGAGGATCGCCAACCCCGTCTTCGGCATCAGCCGCATGAGACCGCCCATCCTGCGGATGTCCTGCTCGCCGGCGAGCGCGTGGATGATGATGCCGGCGGCGAGGAAGAGGAGCGCCTTGAAGAACGCGTGGGTGAGGAGGTGGAACATCGCGTTCGCGTACGCGCCGATCCCGGCGGCGAGGAACATGTAGCCGATCTGCGACATCGTCGAGTACGCGATCACGCGCTTGATGTCGGTCTGGACGAGCGCGATCAGGCCGGCCATCAGGAGCGTCGCCGCGCCCAGCCCGGCGGCGAGGTCCTGCACCCGCGGCGCCAGCTCGAACAGCGGGTGCGTGCGGACGATCAGGTAGACGCCGGCGGTGACCATCGTCGCCGCGTGGATCAGGGCGCTGACCGGGGTCGGGCCCTCCATCGCGTCCGGGAGCCACGTCTGCAGCGGGAGCTGGGCCGACTTCGCCACTGCGCCGCCGAGCAGGCCGAGCGCGATCAGGTTCAGCGTCGTCGAGCCGAGCCCGTGCGCCTTCGAGAACGCGAGCCCGTAGTCGAGCGTGCCGGTCTGTTTGATCAGCACGAAGAAGGCGAGCGCCATCGTCGCGTCGCCGACGGCGTTCATGATGAACGCCTTCTTGGCGGCGGCGACCGCACTGGGCCGGTCGTGCCAGAACCCGATCAGCAGGTAGGAGGAGAGCCCGACGAGGCCCCAGCCGACGAGCAGGAGCAGCAGGTTGCCGCCCTGCACGAGCATCAGCATCGAGAAGACGAAGAGGGACATGTACGCGAAGTAGCGGCGCTCCTCGTCCTCGCCGTCCATGTAGCCGATCGAGTAGAAGACGATCAGCGACCCGACCCCGGCGACGACGAGCATCATGAAGACGGAGAGCGGATCGGTGAGGATCGAGAGGCCGACGCGGAAGTCACCCGCCGCGAGCCACGTCCACGCCGTCGAGGTCTCGGCGCGGTGCTCGGGCTCCCGGCCGAGCATCGCGCAGAAGGCGACGACCGTGGCCGCGAACGAGCCTGCGCAGGAGAGCGTCGCAATCCAGCCCGCCGTCCGCCGCTGGATCCCGTTCCCGAGCACGGTTATCGCCGCCGCGGCGCCGAGCGGCAGGAACAGGCACACCCAGGCGGCTGCTGTCATCCGCGCAGGGTCGAGAGCTTGTCAACGTCGAGGGCGAGCCGGCGGCGTGCCATCGCCACGATCAGGCCGAGCCCCACGACGACCTCTGACGCGGCGACCGCCATCACGGCGAGGGCGAAGATTTGCCCGTCGCCGCGCCCGAAGTGGCGCGAGAAGGCGATCAGGGCGAGGTTGGCGCCGTTGAGCATGATCTCGAGCGAGAGCAGCACGATCAGCGGGCTGCGCCGGATCAGCACGCCTAGCGCGCCGGTCGCGAACAGGAAGGCCGCGACGATCAGGTAGCCGGCGACGTCAGGCCCGAGCATCGGCTCTCTCCGCTTCCTTCGCATGGCTGCCGAGGATGACGCCGCCGACCGCGGCGACGAGCAGCACGACCGAGGTGATCTCGAACGCAAGCAGGTGGTCGGTCAGGAACAGCCGACCGATCTCACCGGGGCTGCCGAACGCGCGCTGGATGTCGGCTGAGCTCGAGAGCGACCCGTCCGCCTTCGACGCGATCACGACCACGATCTCGACCAGCAGCGCCCCGGCCGCGGTCACGACCGCCGCCGCCTGCCAGCCCGGGCCGCCCGCCCACGGCGCGTCCGCGCGGCCGCCCAGGTAGGCGATGACGAACAGGAACATGACCATAACGGCGCCCGCGTAGACGAGCACCTGGGCTGCGGCGACGAACTCGGCGGAGAGCAACAGGTAGAGCACGGCCAGTGAGCCGAGGTTCCCGATCAGCGCGAGCGCGGAGTAGAAGGGGTTCGAGAAGCTGACGACCGCGACCGCCGAGCCGAGGCAGGCGAAGGCGGCGACGACCCAGACGATCCAGACGAGCACGTTTCCGACCGACGCGACGATCACGAGTGGGTCTCGTAGTAGGGGATCGGCGTGTCGAACTCGCTCGGGTCGGCGACCGGCATGCGCTTGATCGGGTCGGCGAGCAGCATGTCCTTCGTGTAGATCAGGTCGTCGCGCGAGTACTCCGAGATCTCGAACTCGTTCCCGAGCGTGATCGCGTCGAACGGGCAGGCCAGCTCGCAGTAGCCGCAGAAGATGCAGCGGCTCATGTTGATCTCGTAGATGCGCGCGTAGCGCTCGCCGGCAGAGACGCGATTGCCGGGCGTGTTCTCGGCGGCGACGACCCGGATGCAGTCGGCCGGGCAGGCGGCCGCGCACAGCGAGCAGCCGACGCACTTCTCCAGACCGTTCTGGTGGAGATGGAGCTTGTGGCGGCCGCGGAAGCGCGGATAGACGGGCCGCTTGTACTCCGGGTACTGCTGCGTGATCGGCTTGTTGAACAGCTGACGGAACGTGACCGCGAAGCCCTTGAGCGAGTCGATCGGCTGCGGGCTCAAAAGATCACCACGAAGAGGGCCGTGAGCACGGCGTTGAGGGTCGCGACCGGCAGCAGGATCTTCCAGCCGAAGCGCATCAGCTGGTCGTAACGCAGCCGCGGCAGCGTGGCGCGAAGCCAGATGAAGCAGGAGACCGCGATGAACAGCTTGATGAAGAACCAGAGCGGGCCGAGCGGCGCCCACGGCCCCTCCCAGCCGCCGAAGAACAGGGCCACCGCCAGCGCCGAGAGCACGATCACGTTCACGTACTCGGCCATCTGGAAGAGGCCCCAGCGCATGCCCGAGTACTCGGTGCTGTAGCCGCCGACGAGCTCGGTGTCGGCCTCCGGCAGGTCGAACGGCGGTCTATTCGTCTCCGCGACCCCGGCGATGAAGAAGGTCAGGAAGCCGACCAGCTGCGGCGCTGCGTACCAGACCGAGTCGACCTGCTTGTTGACGATCTCGACGATCGAGAGCGAGTGCGCCATCAGGACGACCCCGAGCACCGAGAGAGCCAGCGAGACCTCGTACGAGACCATCTGTGCGCACGTACGCATGGAGCCGAGCAGCGAGAACTTCGACTCCGACGCCCAGCCGCCGACGATGAAGCCGTAGATCCCGAGCGAGCCGAGCGCGAAGATCAGGATCAGCGAGATCGGCACGTCGGCGACCGCGCCGTTGACGTGGTAGTGCCAGATCTTCCAGCCCTCGCCGAAGGGGATCACGCTGAAGGCTGTGAGCGCCGTGAAGGCCGAGAACGCGGGCGCTGCGATGTAGAGGAAGTCGATCGCCGCGACGGGCGCGAACGCCTCCTTGCGCACCATCTTGAGCAGGTCGGCGAACGGCTGGAGGATGCCCTTGGGTCCGGCGCGGTTCGGCCCGTAGCGGAGCTGCATGCGCCCCAGCAGCTTGCGCTCGAGCAGCGTCGTGAACGCCATTGCCAGCAGCAGGATGTTGACGATCACGACAGCCTTGATCGCGCCGATCCACCAGGGCTCACTCATAGGCCGACCTTTGGCCTATGAGTGGGGAGGGGTCCCAGGGGAACCGGGAGGTTCCCCGAAAGGATCGGCCTCTTGAAGAAGGGGGCTCGTGGGGGAAACATGGTTTCACCCACGGGAGCGAGCCGAAGGCGAGCGACGTCATGACGTGCTCACCTCGACGGCGCCTTCCAGCTCGCGGACGTGCTCCTCGGCGGCGCGGACGGCGCCGTCGACGAGCTGCCTGTTTACGCGCGCCCGCAGACGCACAGAGGTGCCGTTCGACCGGACGACGACTTCGGCGCCGGCTGCGATCCCACGCACCTCGGCGTCGTGGGCGGAGAGCTCGATCGCCGGCTCGGGCCGCTGAAACTGGAGCTCCTCGACCCGCTCGACCGCCGGGCCCGAGAAGAGCGGACGGTAGCGGAGCAGGCGCAGCGGGCCGCCGCGGGCGGTCGGCACGCCGGCAGTGCCAGGCACTGTTGAGGGCTCGCCTGGCTCGGAGCGGGGCGGCAGCGGGGCGCGCTCCTCGCCGGAGACGGCGCGGGCGTGGGGGTCGATCTCGACGCCGAAGCGCTCGGCGAGCTTGGCGATCCAGGCGAGCTCGTCGGGTGCGGGCGGGATCACGCTGCGCCGGAGGCGCTGCGGGCGGCCCTCGAGGTTGACCATCGTCCCGTCGCGCTCGAGGTAGCTCGTCCCGGGCAGGACCAGGTCGACCCAGCCACGCGCGGGATCGGAAAACATCGTGATCGCCACGACCGCGTCCGCTCGCTCTGCGAGCGACCGGACGCTAGGGTCATCGGCAGCTTCTTCGCCGCTGATCAGCAGCACGCCGATCCGTTCCGGGCGCAGCGGCTCGCCGGGGCCGGCGGCCTTCCATGCCTCGACCACCGCGCGGCCGTTCGGCGTCGCCGGGATGAAGAAGGCGCCTGACGCGCCGAGCTCGCGCGCGAGCCGGGCGACCGTCGCGCCTCCGGCGCCGCCGCGCCCCGACCAGATCAGCACGGCCTGCTTCGCGCCCCGGATCCGGTCGGCGAGCTGCGAACGCACCGCCTCTGCCGATGTGCCGGGGGGGACAGCGATCGAGCCCGACACGCCGACGGTGATCACCTCCGCGCCCTCGCGCCTCGCGGCCTTGATCCAGAGGCCGACGACCGGAGCGCGTTCCTCGACCGGATCGTCCCCGATCACGACGACCAGGTCGGCGTCGCGGATCGCCGACAGCGGAGCGCGGAATGCGTCGATCGCGGGGCTCGCCTGTTCCGGAAGGACGACCGCATCGGAGCCCAGCCCCTGCCGGACGAGCCGCGAGAGGGCCTCGGCCTGCTCCACCGTCTCCGAGCCGGAGAGCGCGAGCAGCACCGGTCCGCTCCGCAGCAGCCGCTCGGCCTCGTCGAGCGCGTCCTCCCAGAAGAGCTCCTCGAACCGGCGCTTGCCCACCTTCCGCAGCGGGTCGCGCACGCGGTCCTTCGCGTATAGGTGTGAGAAGCCGAAGCGGCCCTTGTCGCAGAGCCAGCCCTCGTCCACCTCCGGGTGGTTGCGCGAGAGGATCCGCTTGACCTTGCCCTCGCGTGTGGTCGTGGTGATGTTGCAGCCGACAGGACAGAGCCCGCAGACCGACGGCACGTTCTGGATCTCCCAGGGCCGCGCCTCGAAGCGGTACTGCGTCGAGGTCAGCGCGCCCACAGGACAGAGCTCGACCACGTTGCCGGAGAAGGGCGCGCGGTAGGGCTCGTCCTCGAAGGTGGCGATCACCGACTGGGCGCCGCGGTTGCGCGCGACCAGCTGGCCGTCCTCGGCGACGCCTTCCGAGAAGCGCGTGCACCGGTAGCAGAGGATGCAGCGCTCGCGGTCGAGCGCGATTGTCGGCGAGATCGGGATCGGCTTCTCGAACGTGCGCTTCTCGAAGGTCATGCGCGTGTTGCCGGGGCCGAACCGGAAGGTCAGATCCTGCAGCGGGCACTCGCCGCCCTTGTCGCAGACCGGGCAGTCGAGCGGGTGGTTGACGAGGATGAACTCGAGCGTCGCGTCCTGTGCCTCGCGGGCGAGCTCGGACGTGGCGGCGGTCTTGACGACCATTCCGTCGGCCGCGGTCAGCGTGCAGGCGGCCTGCGGCTTCGGTGGGCCGGGCTGCACCTCGCAGAGGCACATGCGGCAGGCGCCGACCGGCGGCCCGAGCCGCGGCTCGTAGCAGAAGACGGGAATCTCGATCCCGGCGGCGAGCGCCGCCTCGACGAGCCCGGTGCCCTTCGGCACCTGCAGCGCGACGTCGTCGATCGTCAGCTGCACAAGTTCCACGTTCGTAGAACCTGTGTTAGGCGTAACGCTAGACACGCATGGTCTCCGTTGCCTCTAGCCATTCGGGCTTGGGCGAATGGCTGTGCTGTGCGACGGGGGCGAGGACGCCGTGCAGCGGCGACGAGTCGCCGAACGGGCAGCCGCTGCGGTCGACGTGCGCCTGAAACTCGTCGCGGAACTTGTCGACGTACGAGGCGACGGCCTGGGCCGCGGTGTCGCCGAGCGGGCAGAGGCACTTGCCGATGATCCGGTCGCAGACGCTGAGCAGCAGGTCGAGCTCGCTCTGGGACGCCTCGCCGGCCTCGAGCTTCCGGAGGATCGCGGTCATCCAGCGGGTGCCCTCGCGGCACGGTGTGCATTTACCGCACGACTCGTGCTCGTAGAATTCCGAGACGCGGATGCCGAGCTGCACCATGCACGTGCGGTCGTCGATGCAGACGATCCCCGCGGAGCCCATCGCCGTGCCCAATCCGGCCAAAGAGTCGAAGTCGTAGCCGACGTCGATCTCGTCGCCCTTCAGGATGACGGTCGACGAGCCGCCGGGGATGACCGCCTTCAGCCGCCGCCCATCGGGGACGCCCCCGCCGAGGTCGTCGATGATCGAGCGTAGCGACACTCCGTTCTCGATCTCGTAGTTGCCTCCGTTGACGACATGGCCTGAGACCGAGACGACTCGGGTGCCCGTCGAGTTCTCGACGCCGAGCTTCGCGTACTCCTCCCCGCCCATATCGACGATCGGCGGTAGCGTCGCCATCGTCTCGACGTTGTTCACGACCGTGGGCGACGCGTACAGCCCCTGAATCGCGGGAAACGGCGGCTTGGTGCGTGGCTGCCCGCGCTTCCCCTCGAGGGACTCGAGCAGCGCCGTCTCCTCGCCGCAGATGTATGCCCCCGCTCCTCGGTGGACGAGGATCGAGACGTCTCCGCGAATGTCCGGGCGGCCCTGCAGCTCCTCCAGCGCGGCGACGAGCACCTCGTACGGCCCCGTGTACTCCCCGCGGATGTAGACAAAGACCGCTTTCGACTCGACGGCGTGCGCGGTGATCAGGCAGCCCTCGACGAACCGGTGCGGGACGCGCGTGAGGATCTCGTTGTCCTTGAAGCTGCCCGGCTCGGACTCGTCGGCGTTGACGACCAGGTAGTGCGGCTTCGGGATCTGGTCCGGCTTCGGGACGAATCCCCACTTCATGCCCGACGCGAAGAACGCGCCCCCGCGTCCGCGCAGCTTCGAGGCCTTCACCTCCTCGATCACCGCGTCGGGCGCCATCCCGCGCGCCTTCGCGAGCGCGCGGTAGCCGCCGACCGCCTCGTACTCGGCGAGCTTGGTCAGGTCGCGCTCGTCGGCATCCGCGAGGACGATCTGCCGGCTACTTGCCATCGGTTCTCCCAACGACATTGCGCAGCTCCTCGACGATCCCGCCCACGTTCTCCGGCGTGACGTGCAGGCGGTAGTGGTGGTCGACCGCGACCACCGTCGCCCAGCCGCAGCCGCCGAGACACTCGACCGTTCCCAACGTCACCTCGCCGTCCTCGGTCGTCTCGCCGGCCCGGCAGCCGAGCTCGGACTCGAACGTCTCCAGCACCTGCTGCGCTCCTACCAGCGCGCACGAGATGTTCGTGCACACCTCGACCAGGTGCTTCCCGACGGGCGCGAGCTGGTACATGTCGTAGAAGGAGGCGATCGCCTCGCAGTACGCCGGCGTCAGGTCGAGCGCCTCGCCGACCGCGCGGAAGGCCTCGGGCGGCAGCCAACCGCCGTGTTGCTCCTGGGCGAGGCGCAGTGCGGGCAGCACGGCCGACCTCGACTCCGGGTACCGGGCCGCGATCTCCAGGATCGCGTCATGGAGCTCGGCCATCAGCGGTCCACCTCGCCCATCACCGTGTCGAGCGAGCCGACGATCGCGATCATGTCGGCGACGAGCGCGTTGCTCATGCAGGTCGCCGTCGCCTCGAGGGCGGCGAAGGAGGGTGCGCGGAACTTGACGCGCCACGGCTTCGGCCCGCCGTCCGAGACGACGTAGCAGCCGAACTCACCGCGGGCGGACTCGATCGCGACATAGCCCTCGCCCTCGGGCACGCGGTAGCCCTCGGTGACGATCTTGAAGTGGTGGATGAGCGACTCCATCGAGGTGTGGAGCTCGTGCCTTGGCGGCAGCACGACCTTCCGGTCGTCGGCGATCCAGGGACCGGCAGGCATGCCATCGAGGCACTGCGCGATGATCCGCACCGACTCGCGCATCTCGTCGACGCGGATCCGGTAGCGGTCGTAGACGTCGCCGTTGGAGTAGACCGGGACGTCGAACTCGAGCTGCGGGTAGGCCAGGTACGGCTCGGACTTCCGCAAGTCCCAGTCGACCCCCGACGCGCGCAGCACCGGCCCCGACTGGCCGAGCGCGATCGCGTCCTCGGCCGAGAGCAGGCCGATCCCTTTCGTGCGCTCGAGCCAAATCTTCTGGTTGGTCAGGAGCGTCTCGTACTGGTCGATCGCTTGCGGCATCGACTCGACGAACTTCCGGCACTCGGGGAAGAAGCCGCGCGGGATGTCCTCGGCGAGCCCGCCGGCCTGGAAGTAGCGCGTGTGCATCCGCGCGCCGGTGACCAGCTCGAAGAGGTCGAGGACGACGTCGCGCGCGTTGAAGCAGTACCAGAGCAGCGAGATCGCCCCGAGCTCGAGCGCGCCGGTCCCGAGCCAGATCAGGTGGGAGTGGATCCGGTTCAGCTCGAGGAGGAGGGTCCGCATCCAGGTCGCCTTCGGCGGGACCTCGATCTCGAGCAGCTTCTCGATCGCCGCGACGAAGGCGTACTCGTTTGCCTGGAACGCGAGGTAGTCCATCCGTTCGGGGTACGTGATCGCCTTCCACCAGGTCTTCTGCTCCATGTTCTTCTCGAATCCGGTGTGGAGGTAGCCGATCAGCGCGGCGAGGCCGACGACGTCCTCGCCGTCCAGGTCGACGAGGAGGCGCAGGACGCCGTGGGTCGAGGGATGGTTCGGGCCGAAGTTGACCTGGAGGATGTCGTCGCTCGCCCGCAGCTCGGGCGGGACCTGCAGGACGGTCGGGATCGGGGAGGGGATGCGCGACCCCTCGTAGATCTTCGCGCGCTCGGCGAGGGCCACCGGCTATTCCTCGCCTGAAAAGCGCACGGGCTCGCCGCCGATCGGATAATCCTTGCGGAGTGGGTGCCCCTCCCAGTCGTCTTCCATCAGGATCCGGATGAGGTTCGGGTGGCCGGAGACGGGGATGCCCATCATGTCCCAGGCCTCTCGCTCATGCCAGTCGGCTGTGGGCCAGACCTCGATCACGCTCGGCACCGGCTCGCCGTCGTCGAGCCAGACCTGTACACGGACACGAAGGCTGGAAGCGCCGCCGGCAGAGCCGGCGGCGCCCGGCCTGCGCGATGCGGCGCCTTCGGCGCCGCGGGTCGCGCGTGCCGCCGCTCCCGAGGCCATCGACAGCAGGTGGTAGTTCATCGCGAAGCGCTTCGGCTTCGGAGCGGGCACGCGCGCGAGCGCCTGCGAGCCCGGAGTGTTGATGTCGCGCCCGGAGGCGGTGCCGTAGTAGCCCGCCGCGGTGCGTTCACCCCAGCCGAGATAGTCGGACGGGGTGATGTCGGACAGGAAGTTGAAGCCGAGCTCGTCGCGCAGGTGGCGGGAGGCCTCGACGAGACGCGCCGGGTCGACGACGAGCGTCGTCTCGCCGTACGCCTCCTTCGTCTCGACCAACCCGGGCACGCCGTCGAAGCTCATGTCCGCTCCGATGCCGGCAAAACCGGCACCTCCGCTCCGTTCCCATTCCGGCGCCGGCCAAGCCGGCGCCTGTACTCATTGTCGGCTCCGCCGAGCCTACGCCGATGTTCGCCTCCGTCGAGCCTACGGCTCATGAGGCGACACCCCGGATCTCGTACGCCGGCGGTACGCCGGCCTGCACCTTCTCGTGCAGCCGGATGATGCCCTCCATGAGTGCTTCCGGCCGCGGGGGGCAACCGGGCACGTGGATGTCGACGGCGACGATCTTGTCGACTCCCTGGAGGACCGCGTAGTTGTTGAACATGCCGCCGGAGCTCGCGCAGGCGCCCATCGCGATCACCCATTTCGGCTCGAGCATCTGGTCGTAGATTTGGCGCAGCGGCGCCGCCATCTTGTGTGCGACGCGGCCGGAGACGATCAGCAGGTCGGCCTGGCGCGGCGAGGCGCGGAACGCCTCCATCCCGAAGCGGGCGATGTCGTACCGCGAGCCGACGATGGCGATCATCTCCATCGCGCAGCAGGAGAGGCCGAACTGGTCGGGCCACATCGACTTCGCCTGCGCCCAGCGCACCGCGCGCTCGAGCGTCGTCAGCCCCAACTTCTGCTCGAGCTCGTCGACGCCGAGCTCCTGCTCGAAGACGCTCGGCCCCTTCGTCGGCCAGAGCAGCCGCTCGGACTTGAGACCGTAGTCGCGGAGCCGCTTCACCGCCACTCCAGTGCCCCCTTACGCCAGATGTAGACGTACGCGAGCGCGAGAATGGCGATGAAGAAGAGCAGCTCGAAAAAGGCGAACCAGCCCAGGGCGTTCAGCGTCACTGCGAGCGGATAGAGAAAGACGATCTCGATGTCGAAGACGATGAAGAGCATCGCCGTCAGGTAGAAGCTGACGGTGAAGCGCTGATGCGGCGGTGGGCCGGTCGAGACACCCGACTCGAACGGGATCAGCCGTGTGCGCGTGCGCCGCGTCGGCTTCGTCGAGAAGACGAACGAGAAGACGACCATCGAGGTCGGAATGGCGAACGCGAACAGCCCGTAGATCAGGAACGGCACCCAGCTGTCGAGCACGCCCGAGCTTCCTCCTCCTTCGCCCTCCGCGGGCGGACATTAGCAACTGGGAACTTGATGCACGAAGCGAGCGCTAAACCGCTCAACGATGCCTGCAGCGCGTGTTACAAAGTCCGCCCCAGCGGGGGGTTTCGGTGCCGGTAGGACCGGGTGCTACGATGAGCGCAATGGCGACCGTCGAAGAGCCAATCACCGTCGTCGGCCTGACTGAGCGCGCGGCTACGAAGATCAAAGAGCTCCAGGCCGAAGAGCCCGACGGCGACGCCTCGGTTCTGCGGGTCGCAGTTCAGGGCGGCGGGTGCTCGGGCTTCGAGTACGCGCTCGGCTTCGACCGCGGCGCCCAGGAGGGCGACCTGGAGCTCGAGGCCTGCGGCGTCAAGGTCGTGGTCGACCCCTTCAGCGCGCCGTATCTTCAGGGTGCCCAGATCGACTTCCTCGACGGCCTCCAGGAGTCCGGGTTCAAGATCGAAAACCCGAACGTCTCCTCGGCCTGCGGCTGCGGCCACTCGTTCCAGGTCGAAGAGGGCGAGACCGCCGAGAACGTCGGCGGCTGCGGCTCTGGTTGCTCGCACTAGCACAACTCGCCTGCGGCGATTTGCGCTAGGAAACGCTCCGTGACTCTTCGCGTCGCCGTGGTCGGGTCCGGGCCGGCCGGGTTCTACGCCGCCGGCCACCTGCTCGACTCTGACGTGTCGCTCGAGGTCGACATGATCGAGCGGCTGCCGACCCCCTGGGGGCTCGTGCGCCTCGGTGTCGCGCCCGATCACCCGAAGATCAAGGCGGTCTCGCGTGCGTTCGAGCGGATCGCCGCGCAGCCCGGGTTCCGCTTCATCGGCAACGTCGAGGTGGGTCGCGACCTGACGCACGACGATCTGCTCCGGCTCTACGACGCCGTCGTCTACGCCGTCGGGGCGCAGACCGATCGCCGGATGGGGATCCCCGGGGAGGATCTGCCCGGGTCGTGGGCGGCGACCGAGCTCGTCGCCTGGTACAACGGCCATCCCGACTACCAGGAGCTCGAGTTCGACCTGTCCGGGGAGCGGGCAGTCGTGATCGGTGCGGGGAACGTGGCCCTGGACGTCGTCCGCATGCTGGCGCTCTCGCCGGAGGAGATCAGGCCGACCGACACGACGGACGCGGCGATCGAGGCGATCCTCGGCTCGGGCCTGAAGGAGATCGTGCTGCTGGCCCGCCGGGGGCCGGCTCAGGCAGCGTTCACGACCCCGGAGCTGAAGGAGCTCGGGGAGCTCGCCGACGCGGACGTCGTCGTCGATCCGGCCGACCTCGAGCTGGACCCGGTCAGCGAGGCCGCGCTGGAGCACGACACGAACGCCCGCAGGAACGTCGAGGTGCTGCGCGAGTTCGCCACCCGAGAGCCTGCCGGCAAGAAACGCGCGATCCATCTTCGCTTCGCGGTCTCGCCGGTCGCCATCCTCGGCGCCGAGCAGGTCGAAGCCGTCGAGGTCGTTCGGAACGAGCTGGTCGCCGACGCCGGGCGTATCAAGGCGGCTCCGACGGACGAGCACGAGACGATTCCGTGCAGCGTCGTGTTCCGGAGCGTCGGCTACCTCGCCGTCGCGCTGCCCGACCTGCCCTTCGACGAGGAACGGGCGACGATGCCACACGATAGCGGCCGAGTCCTCGACGCCCAGGGCAAGCATGCGACCGGCGTCTACTGCACGGGCTGGATCAAGCGCGGCCCGACCGGTGTGATCGGCACGAACAAGAAGGACGCGAGCGAGACGATCGAGCTCCTGCTCGAGGACGCCCGCGCCGGGTCGCTCGTGCGGGGGGACGCCTCCGCGACGGCCGAGAGTGTGGACGAGTTGCTCTCGTCCCGCTGCGTCGAGCACGTGACCTACGCAGGTTGGGAGGCGATCGATGCCGCGGAGCGCGCTCGGGGTGAGCCCCAGGGCCGCCCCCGCATCAAGCTCAGCACGTGGGCGGAGCTGCAGGCAGCCGCCCGCCGGTAAGAGGCGTCCCCCCTTTGAGGGTCACCCAGGGCTCGCGGGCGCCGATTCTCTATGCAATGGAGGCTCGTCTTCGGCAGGTGGAGTGCCTGAGTTGCGGGTACCGCCGCGCGGTCCGGGACGACGAGCGCCGCTCCGCCAGCGACGAGTGCCCCAAGTGCCGCTACGTCGGCTGGGCCTCGAGCGCCGAGCTCTCCGAGCGGACGCGCCGCCTGCTGCGCGAGCGCCCCGTCGAGCGCCGCCGGCTCCGCGCCCTATAGCGTTCGCGGGGTTAGACTCGGGGCGTGGCGCCGACCGAGGACCAGACGGAGCTCTGGGGCGGCGAGACCGCCAAGGCCGTCGCCAACTTCCCCGTTTCCGGCGAGCCGATCCCCGCGCCCGTCGCGCGCTGGCTAGGCCGGATCAAGGCGGCCGCCGCCCACGTGAACGCCGAACTCGGGCTGCTCGAGCCCGACAAGGCCGAACGGATCGCAGCGGCCGGCGAGCGGATCGCCGCAGGCGACCTCGACGACCAGTTCCCGATCGACGTCTTCCAGACCGGCTCGGGCACGTCCTCGAACATGAACGCCAACGAAGTGATCGCGACCCTCGCCGGCGAAGGCGTCCACGCCAACGACGACGTGAACATGGGCCAGTCGTCGAACGACGTCTTCCCTTCCGCTGTGCACCTCGCCGCGCTCGACGAGTTGACGAACGAACTGTTGCCGGCGCTCGCCTCGCTCGCCGAGTCGCTGGCAGCAAAGGCGCGCGAGTTCGAAGACGTCGTCAAGTCCGGCCGGACGCACTGGATGGACGCCGTTCCCGTCACGCTCGGGCAGGAGTTCTCGGGCTACGCCGCGCAGGTGCGCCAGGGCATCGCCCGGGTCGAATCGACGTTGAAGCGCGTCGGCGAGATCCCGCTCGGCGGCACCGCCGTCGGCACCGGGCTCAACACCCATCCCGAGTTCGCGGCGCGAGTCCGCGAGAGGCTTTCCGCCGCCACCGGGCTCCGCATCCTGCCGCCGGCCGACCCGTTCGAGGCGACGGCGGCGCGTGATGCGCTCGTCGAGGCTTCCGGCGCCCTGAAGGTCGTCGCCGTCTCGCTGACGAAGATCGCCAACGACCTGCGGTTCATGGGCTCGGGGCCTCGCGCAGGCCTCGCGGAGATCTTCCTGCCCGAGCTCCAGAAGGGCAGCTCGATCATGCCGGGCAAGGTGAACCCGGTGATCCCGGAGGTGGTCACGCAGGTCGCCGCGCAGGTGATCGGCAACGACACGGCGATCACCGTCGGCGGGATGCAGGGGCACTTCGAGCTGAACGTGTTCGTCCCGCTGATCTGCCGCAACCTGCTCGACTCGATCAAGCTGCTGGCCTCCGCATCGCGCTTGTTTGCAGAGAAGTGCGTGGACGGGATCGAAGCGAATCGCGACACTCTGGAGCGGTATGCCGAGCTGACGCTCTCCGCCGCCACGGCGCTCAACCCGTACATCGGCTACGACAAGGCCAGCGAGATCGTCAAGGAAGCCGCCGCATCCGGCCGGTCGCTGCGCGAGGTCGCGCGCGAGGCGGGGGTCGAAGAGTCCGTGCTGGACGAGGCGCTCGACTACCGGAAGATGGCCAAGCCGCACGACCCCGACGCGCGTTTGTCATGATTCGAGACGGGGCAGAGCCTCGTCATTTTCCCTGGTGCCGGCGGAACTCTCGGGGAGAGCGGGTCGGCATCGAGTCGATCAGACAGGGGGACGAATGCGAAAGCGACTTTTCGTGTTCGCGGTCGGAACAGGCATCGCGGCCATCGCGCTGCTTGCGATTGCGGTCTCGCCGGCAGCGAGCCGCACGATTCCGAGTGGGGGCACGACCCAGATCAACGCTGGAGCTGTGGGAAGCGGCGAGCTTGCGAATCCCGAGTTTCCGCAGGCCGAGGAGGCTGCCGGCCAGCCGGTCGTGAACCGGCCGCGGCCGGGGACGAAGCCGTTTCCGCCGAAGCCGCTCGACGCTCCGAAGGTGAGCTCGGCCGGCGTCGTCGCGAACGGGTCGGAGTTCCAGCTCAGCTTCAACGGCTTGAACCATGTCAACCAGCGGACTGCGAACGGCGGCAACCAGTTCTCGGTCGAGCCGCCCGACCAGGCCAACTGTGTCGGCAACGGCCAGGTCCTCGAGGTCGTGAACACCGTCATGCGCGTGTTCAGCACCGCCGGCGCCCCGCTGACGGGCGTCCAGGACCTGAACACGTTCTTCGGCTATCCGGCCCAGTTCAACAGGACGACGTTCGAGCAGGGCCCGTTCGTCACCGACCCGGTCTGCCTCTACGAGCAGCAGCTCGGCCGGTGGGTCGTTGCCGTGCTGACGCTGGACGTCGTTCCGGCGGGCGGGGACTTCCTCGGAACGAACCACCTCGACGTTGCAGTGAGCAACACGAACGACGCCACCGGGACCTGGATGATCTACCGGATCCCCGTGCAGAACGACGGCACGGATGGCACTGTCGACGACGGTTGCCCGGTACCCGATCCAGGCGACCTCACGGGCTCCGAGACGAACCCGCGAGCCGAGATCGGCGACTACCCGCACATCGGGGCGGACGCAAACGGGATCTACCTGACCGCGAACGGCTACTGCTTCTTCAGCAGTCAGTACAACGGCGCGGACATCTACGCGATCGGCAAGACCCAGCTCTCGGGCCTGGTTCTGCCCGGGTCGATCAACGTGAGCGAGATCCACAACGCTGCCGTCAACGGCTCGGCCGGCTTCACCGTGTGGCCGGCGAAGTCGCTGCCGGGTCAGTACTCGTCCGAGCGGAACGGGACCGAGTACTTCCTCAGCACGCTGGCCGGCGACGGCTCCGAGACCGGCAACCCGACGGGCTCGGCGAAGAAGATCGCGATCTGGGCCCTCTCGAATACGGCGTCGCTGAACACCGGCACGCCGGCGCCCACGCTGTCGAGCAAGTCGATGCCGAGCCAGGCATACGTCTTGCCGCCGAAGTCCGACCAGAAGGCGGGCGACTACCCGCTCGGCCAATGCATCAACGACACCACGACTCCGACCATCTTCGGTCCGGGCTGCTGGCAGATCTTCTTCGTTGCCGAGCCCGCCCATGACGAGGTGATCTCCTCGCCGGACTCGAACGACACCCGGATCCAGCAGGTCTGGTACACGAACGGCCAGCTCTGGGGCGCCGCCGACACCGGCGTCAATGTCGGCAACGAGCTCAAGTCCGGGATCGCCTGGTTCATGGTCAATCCGAAGGTGAACCCGAACGGCAAGGTCGAGGGCAACGTCAAGAAGCAGGGCTACGTCGCTCTCGCCGACAACAACCTCACCTACCCGGCGCTGGCGATCCGTCCCGACGGGAAGGGCGTGATGGCGTTCACGGTCGTCGGTGAGAGCTATTACCCGAGTGCGGGCTACGCCCTCATCAATGCCAACGCGTCGAATGCCGTCGGTGCCGTTCACATCGCAGCCGCCGGGCTGGGGGTGGACGACGGCTTCACGAGCTACAAGGCGTTCGTCGGCGACCCGCCGCGGACGCGCTGGGGCGACTACGGCGCCGCGTGGATCGATGGCAGCGACGTCTGGATCGCTTCGGAGTACATCGGACAGACGTGCACCTTTGCGCAGTACTACCCGGCTCCCCCCAGCCTGGCCGGATTCGGCAGCTGCGGCGGCACGCGCACGTCACTGGCCAACTGGTACACGCGCATCAGCAAGATCACGCCGTAACACCGAGGCGGATCTGGACAGAGAGGGGCCGGCACACCCGGCCCCTCTCCCGCTCCGGCAGGATGCAGCGGGAATGCGCTGCGCTTGGGTTCCGGAGGGCGACGCTCTCTACCTCGCCTATCACGACGAGGAGTGGTGTGCTCCGTCGCACGACGAGCGGCACCTGTTCGAGCTGCTCGTGCTCGAAGGGGCGCAGGCGGGGCTCTCGTGGTCGACGATCCTGCACAAGCGCGAGGGTTACCGCCGCGCGTTCGCCGGATTCGACGTCGAGCGGGTGGCGCGGTTCGGGCCGCGCGACGTCGAGCGGCTGCTCGGCGACGCGGGCATCGTCCGGAACAGGCTGAAGATCGAGTCGGCGATCGCGAACGCGCGGGCGACGATCGAGGCGGGCGGCCTCGACGAGCTGCTCTGGTCGTTCGTCGGCGGCACACCGATCGTCAACCGGTGGCGCACGCTCGCGGAGATCCCGGCCGAGACGGACGAGTCAAAGGCGATGTCGAAGGAGCTGAAGCGACGTGGCTTCCGTTTCGTCGGTCCGACGATCTGCTACGCGCTGATGCAGGCCTGCGGGCTCGTCAACGACCACACGACGGACTGTTTCAGGTACCCAGAGGTCTAGCCGCCACGACGGCAGACGTCAGGGCATCGCGCAGTCGACGATCGGCATCCGGGGCCGAACGAGGCCACTGGACGCGCCTCGGACTTTGATCAGGAGGGGGAGGGCACAATAGTTGAGCCGGACACCCACGAACCGGACCGTGAAGCCGCCGCGTCTGCCCGCCCGCAGCTGCCTCCACAGGGTCCTCTCGCCCATCACCACGGTTACCCGCACGACCTCGCGAGGCTGAAAGTGCGCCCCGCGCAACGTTAGTGGCGAGCCGTCGACGATCGAAAGCGTGGGCCTCGCTCGGCCCGACGGGCTCGCCCTTGTTCTGGCCGGTGTCGCGCTCGCGTTGCCCTGACGGCGAACACGATCTCGTTCAGCACCTGGGATCTCAGCGCCGACGCGAACATCCCGCTGACTACATGAAGGCGCACAAGAACATCGTGTGGTTCACGGGGACGGGGTACCCCGGGCCGATCGTGCCGTACGAGCCGAAGTTGAAGGACTTCCTCGACAACGGCGGCCAGCTCTTCATGTCGGGGTTCGACATCCTCGACCAGGCGGCCGGAACGACGGCGTTCGTCCACGACTACTTGCACGTCACGTGGGACGGCTCGGAGACGCAGAACGACAAGGCGACCGTGAACGTCACCGCGGTCGGCGGGACGATCATGGACGGGCTCGGCTCGGTCGCGCTCGTCCATAGCGTCCTTGGCGGCGCCACCTTCGAGGACCGGATCACGCCCAACGGGACGTCCGTCGGCATCTTCACGGACGACTCGGCGGCTTTCGACGGCCTGTCCTTCTCAGGCACCTACAAGGTGGTCTTCCTCGCCTTCCCGTTCGAGGAGTACGGGGCAGCCGGGGACCAAAACGCCTTGCTGGGCAGGGTCGAGACCTTCTTCGGGCCGTAGGCTCGAGGAACCCGCTTCACGCGAGAAGGGCCGCCTCCGGGCGGCCCTTCCGCTTCCGGTGGCCGACGCCGCGAGTCTCTAGGGCGCCGGGTCGCGAGGCGGCTCGGAGTCGCGCTCGTAGTCGGCGGTGCCGCCGGCGAGTATCTCGTCCGAGGTCAGCACGTCGTCCTTGCGTCCCTCGTAGTCCTCCTCGGCGACGTCGCGCTCGGCCTGGGTCATGCGCGTCTCTTCATTGGCCTTCACGAGCACGTCCTTGTTCCACCAAGCGCTGAGCCTCTTCAGGAATCCGGCCATCGGCTAGTACGCCACCGCGCCCCGCCCGGTCTCGGCCCCGGGGACGCCGGATGCGTCCCCATCCCGCTGGGCGTCGCCGGCTTTGCCGGCGGCGCTTCCAGCTGAGCGCCGTTGCTCGGCGGCCCGGTACGACGACCGCACGAGCGGGCCTGCGAAGACCGAGCCGAAGCCGAGCGCCTCACCCTGCTCGCGGAACCAGCGGAACTCGTCCGGGTGCACCCAGCGGTCGATCGCGGCGTGCTTTGCCGAGGGCTGCAGGTACTGGCCGATCGTGACCACGTCGACGCCCTGCTCGCCCAGGTCACGCATGGTCTCGACGACCTCGTCGTTCGTCTCGCCGAGCCCGACGATGATTCCGCTCTTCGTCAGCAGGGGGTAGTCAGGCTCAGCGTAGGCCGCGAGCTCCTTCGCGCGTTTGAGCAGCCAGAGTGCGGTGTCGTACGAGGCCTTCGCGCCGCGCATGCTCGGGTGGAGGCGGCGGACCGTCTCGATGTTGTGGTTGAAGACGTCGGGTCGTTCGGCGAGCACCGTCCGCAGCGCCTCCTCCTCGACGCCGAGGAAGTCCGGCGTCAGCACCTCGACCGACGCCGTCGGCACCTTCGCCTTCAGGGCGCGGATCGTGGCAGCGTAGTGGCCGGCCCCTCGGTCGGGCAGGTCGTCCCGGTCGACGGAGGTGACGACCACGTGCGTCAGCCCCATCTGCGCCGCGGCCTGCGCGAGCCGAAGCGGCTCGAGCACGTCCGGCGGCCCCTCGGGCTTGCCCGAGTGGACGTAGCAGTACCGGCAGGCGCGGGTGCAGGTGTCGCCGAGGATCTGGAAAGTCGCGGTGCCTCGACCCCAGCACTCGGCGATGTTCGGGCAGCGCGCCTCTTCGCAGATCGTGTGCAGGCTGGCCCCGTGGATCAGCTTGCGCACGTCGAAGTAGCGCGAGTCCGCGCTCGGGGCCCGCACTTTCATCCACTCCGGCCTGCGCGGCCGCTCAGCGACAGGGAGCGAGCGCTCCATCGGACTGAGTCTAGAGGTCGGCGCTTCCCCGCCCGCCGAACAGGGAGCTCTCGAGGACGTAGAGCCCGGCGATCGCGAGGTAGAGGATCAAGCTTGCCGCGGGGCTCGCAAAGGCAATCAACGTTGAAGTGAGATAGATCAACGGCCCCGGCAGGTAGCTGCGGCTGATTCCCTTGACAACGCGGGGGTCGGCGTCGTGGCGGAGCAGCCGCCCGCCGATCGAGGCGTAGAACCAGATCACGCTGAACATCACTGCGGTGACGGTGAGCGTGAAGCCGTAGGCGAGGGCTCCCTCACGGGCTCCCTCACCGCTGATGTGCTCGGCCGCGAGCCTAGTCGGGAAGGGGATGAACGCGATGCACATCAGGAAGACGACCGTGGCGAGCAGGAACCTCCGATCCACTCGGCCGACCTGCGCCATCAGCGTGTGGTGGTTGACCCACATGATCCCGATCGTCACGAAGCTGACCGCGTACGCGACGTAAGAAGGCCAGGCGTGGGTGAGCTCGCGGCCGAGTTGTGCCCCCTCGCCGCCCACCCGGCCGTCGACGCTCAGGATCAGGAGCGTCGCGGCGATCGCGAACACGCCGTCCGCGAATGTCTCCAGCCGCCCCGAGCTCATGGTGGCGCTAGCCGCGCGAGCTTCGCATGCGTCGTCTGCGCCAACAGGCCTGCCCCGTCGTCGGCCGGGAGTTCCTCCAGATCGAGACCGAAAACCTCCGCCAGCGCGGTCGCGGCGGCTGGGCGCACCTCGTCCACCGTCACCGGCCGGCCGAGCTCGCGGGCCATCGTCGTGAACGCCGCGTCGTCCAGCCCACACGCCGTAATCCATGAAGTAAACGGTGAGACGTCGAGGTCGACGTTGAGCGCGAAACCGTGGGTGGTGACCCAGCGCGAGATATGGATTCCGATCGAGGCGATCTTGCGCGGCGGCTGCTCCAGCCAGACGCCGGTGAGGCCTTCGATCTGAGTGCCTTCTAGTGCAAACGCTGCAAGCGTTTGCACTATCGCCTCCTCCAGGTCGCGGCAGTACTTCCTCACATCGCGCCCGTGGCGGTTGAGGTCGATGATCGGATAGCAGACGAGCTGGCCCGGCCCGTGGAAGGTGGACTTGCCGCCGCGGTCGGTCTCGACAATCTCGACGCCGGCGCCCTCGGGAACGTGCAGCTCCTCGTCGCCTGCGCGGCGCCCGAGCGTGACCACGGGCGGGTGCTCGAGAAAGATCACCGTGTCGGGGATCGCGCCCTGCGAGACCGCGGCCGCAAGGGAGCGCTGGAGCTCCCAAGCCTCGAGGTACGGCGTCTCGCCGAGATGCATCGCGTAGGCGCTCTGAGCCATGGTCTGACTCTAGACAAGCCGGTCGTCTGCGAAGTGGATCGCAGCTCGGCGATCCTAGATAGCCGCGGCGAAGGCTCCGAGCGCGTCAGGTGCGAGGACGGCTGCTTCGAAGCTCCTCAGGCCCTTCTCGACCTTGTGGTTGTACCGTTCCCGGATGGCGGCGGGCATCGACGAAAGCTTCCGCTCCCATGCAGTCACGCGGCAGAGCGCGCCGAGCGCGTTCGCCGCAGCAAAGATCGGACGAAGGTCGCCGACGGGTGCGAAGGCGGTCCAGGGCTCGAGGTAGGCGTCCCGGACGCGGAGCACCTCAGGGCCCCCGGCCGGGGCACCGAGGCGGTGGACGAGCACGTGGAAGGTGTCGGCGAGGCCGCAGAAAGAGTGCGCGATCGCCGCTTCCTCCCAGTCGATGAGGATCAGCCGGCCGTCCCGAACGTAGGAATGCCTGTTGTCGAGACTCAAATGGACGAGTGACAGCGGGATCGCGCCGTCGAGCGCCGCGACCAGCGGGTGGATCCGGTCGCCGAAGCGCGACGCGAGCGTCTCAGGGCGGGCGTCAGGTGCGGGCAGCTCGGTCGCGACCGGGGCGAGCGCGATCTGGAGCTCTGCGTAGCGAGCGACCACGTCCAACCACATCGGCGATGCCGGGTCGTCGAGTGCGCTCAACCGCCGGCCGGCGTGGCGAATCAGCATGCGGGGGCCAGTGGTAAATGGGACGTGCGAGCCAGTGGAGGCCCGGACTCTAGAGCGGGAGTGGGACGAACTCAAGGTCGGACCTCGAGGTCTTTGGAGCGAGCCCTGGCGGCTCGAGGTGGTTCTGCTCGATCAGCCGCGACGGCTGTCGAGCAGAATCGTCCAGCGCTCGACTCTCGTCGTTCGCAGCATGCCGCTTTCGCTCCACGGGTCCTGCGCGAGCCGCTCGTGGATCGCCTCCTCGGAGGGGGCGGCGACGATGTGCAGCACCTCGCGGTCACCTTCGAGCGGCCCGCCCAGGACAACGAAGCCGGACTCGACCAGCTCGTCCATGAACAGCGCGTGCTCGTCCCACCCTTCCTGTTCGCGCATGTCCCGAGTCCAGTCCCACGGGCCTCCGCGCTCGCGGCGGACGGCGTAGAGCTCTAGTAGTTCTCTTCTCCCCACGTCTGCAGCCGCTCGCGGAGGTCGTGCAGGTAGCGGCCCGCGAGCGCTCCGTCGACGAGGCGGTGGTCGTACGTGAGGGTGACGTTCATGATCGGCCGGATCGCGATCACGTCCTCGCCGAGCTCGTCCTCGATCACCCACGGACGCTTGACGACCGCGTAGGTGCCGAGGATCGCTGCCTGCGGCTGGCTGATCACCGGCGTGCCGTGGAAGGTGCCGTAGCCGCCGGGGTTCGTGATCGTGAACGTGCCGCCCTGGACGTCGTCGGGCGTCAGCTTCTTGTCACGGGCGCGGGCGGCGATGTCGGCGATCGACCGTGCGAGGCCGAGCAGGTTCAGTCCCTCGGCGTTCTTGATCACCGGCACGATCAGCCCCTTGCCGCCTTCGAGCTCGACGGCGATGCCGAGATTGACGTAGCCCCGCGTGACGATCTGGTCGCCGCGGAGCTCGCCGTTCACGTACGGGTAGTCGCGCAGGGTCTCGACGGCCGCGCGGCCGACGAAGGCGAGGTAGGTCGGGTTGACCCCGTAGCTCTTCTGGTACTCGGCCTTCAGCCGCTCGCGGATCTGCACCACCTTCGACATGTCGACCTCGATCGCGCTCGTCACGTGCGCGGAGGTGTCGAGCGACCGGCGCATGTGCTCGGCGATGCCCTTTCGCATCGCGTTCATGGGTTCCACGCGCTCTCCCGCCTCCGGCGGGAGAGCGCTAGCTGTGGGCGTTGGGGCCGACGGCGCCGCAGGTGCGATCGGTGTGGTCGGTGCTGCGACGGCGCCCTCACTAGGCTTCATCGGGGCGCCAGCCTCGATGAAGCCTAGGATGTCCTTCTTGGTCACCCGCCCGCCGCGGCCGGTGCCCTGGACGCTGCCGACGTCCACCCCGTGCTCGGCGGCGATGCGCGCCACGAC
>WNFV01003014.1_pt1 | contig 33146 bp, 36 predicted proteins | sample 5400101 | NCBI WGS metagenome assembly WNFV01 (sample SAMN13153361, study PRJNA577476) | soil metagenome | isolation source: 115 cm soil or saprolite under grassland replicate 1 | place: USA:California | collected 2016-06-15 | reverse complement strand
CTCGAGGTCGGCGAGAACATCCCGGCCCGCGCCTACATGCGCGCGATCGGCGAGCTGCCGGAGCTGGCGACCGCGTTGAAGAGGCTGGGCCTGCCGGACCGGCCCGAGGTGCGCGCATCGGTCATCGAGTTCGTGCTCGAGGGCCTGCACCTCAACAAGCGGCTCAATAAGGACGAGGTCGAGGGCCGGGCGATCTACCGCCGCTAATCCTCTCCCCCTCGGGGAGATGGGCTTAAGCCTGTTCTATTTCTGGACCGCGTACACCCAGACGAACCCCGCGACCATCACCACGACGGCGAGGAAGAACAGGAGCTCGACCCGGATCGATAGGCTGACAAGGCGCTTGGCGCGCCGCGTGCGCGCGCCGCAGCGCTCGCAATAAGCAGCGCCCTGGACCAACTCTTTGCCACAGTTGTCGCACGCGACCTGGACGTCGGCCATCGCTACGAGTATGCCAACAACCTCCCTCTCCCCCTCGGGGAGAGGGTCGGGGGAGGGGCTTAAGCTTGAAATCCCAATGGAACTCAACGAGGAGATGTCCACGTCCGACGTGGTCTTGCTCCTGAGCTCGGTGCCCGAGCGGACCAGCGACCTCGTGTACTGGCTCGGCGAAGCGCGCCTGCGCTACCGCCACGGGCCTGCCTTTCCCACACTCGGCGGCCTCATCGCACACCTGGTGGACTCGGCGGCGAGGGTCGACGCCCTGCTGCGTCACGCCCACCTCGACGGCCAGACGACGGCCGACGTCCGGGCCGCGATCGATCCCGGTCACGACCAGGAACTCTCGCGCCCGCTGCAGGAGGCGCTCGAGGACCTCGCGCGCGTTCGGCGGCGTACCGTGGACCTCCTTCACGGCTGGGGCAAGGCGGAGTGGGATCGCCGGATCACCGACCCGCGCGGCGGAGAGCTGAGCTTGCTCGAGGTGTGCCGGCTCGTGGCCAAGCACGAGATGGGCCACATCGCGCAGATCCGCAACCTGAGCGCGCTCCTCCCAGAGCCGCAGGAGCTCGGCCCGGTGCACCCGGCGGGCGCGAACGGCAAGTAACCTTGCGGTCGTGTCGGAAACGCCGGAGACGACTTCCGCCGAACCGGAGCGACCGGCCAAATCTGGCCGCTCGCGGCGTAAGCGCAAGCCCGGTGGCGCGCGCAACGCCCAGTACTGGATGGTCGTCAGCTCGCCCGAGAACTTCCGCAAGACGCGCGAGCACGGCTTCTCGATCCAGGGCCTGAAGAGCCGGCACCGCCGGCGCGTGGAGACGATGCGCGTCGGAGACCGCCTCCTCTATTACGTCACCGGCCGGATGGGTTTCGCGGCCACGGTCACCGTCGCATCCCCGATGTACGAGGACCACACCCTGATCTGGCGGTCGTCGCGGCGAGACGAGGACTACCCCTGGCGCGTGCATATCCGGCCTGACGTCGTGCTCGAGGAGACGGACTGGGTGCCCGCCAAGGCGATCGCCTACCGGCTGGACTACGTCCGCAAGTGGCCGCCCGAGCACTGGACGCTGGCGTTCCAGGGCCACATCCACGCACTGCCGCGCGCAGACTTCGGAATCATCGAGGACGAGATCGCGCGCAGCTCGCGCCGCCGCAAAGCGCTCGCCGGCTGACGCGCCACATTTCCAGGTTCGGTGGTGCTTGATGTGTAGTGGGCATGAATGTTGGTGCCCGACGCATGACCGTCACGCGGTCTGACGACGATGCGTTCGAGGCCCTTTTCACAGCCGAATACCAGCGCGTGGTCGGCATTGCCAACCGCGTCCTCGCCGACGCCCACGAGGCCGAGGACGTGGCCCAGGATGTTTTCATCGACTTTCACCGGCTGCACTCGGCCACCGCCGAGTACGCACCGGCCTGGCTGCATCGAGCTGCCGCCCACGCCTCGCTCAACCGCCTGCGCGGCGCGCGTCGCAGGCAGAAGCGCGAGCTCGCGCAAGCGATGGACGCAGGCGAGCAGTCGCTCGATCCTCAGAGGCAGGCGGAGCTCAACGAGGACCGGCGCCGGGTGCGCGAGGCCCTCGGCCATATGGCTCCCAAACCCGCGGCCGCGCTCGTCTTGCGCGCGAGCGGGCTCAGCTACGCCGAGGTCGCGCAAGCGCTCGGTGTCGGAATCGGTCAGATCGGAACTTTGTTGAGGCGCGCGGAGGAAACGCTGCGCAAGGAGGTCACCCGTGGAACATCTAACTGAAGGAACACTGCGGCGAATGGTCGACGACCCCGACGCGAAAGCCGGCGCCTACGCCGCGCATCTTGACGGTTGCGCCGAGTGCCAGGCGCGACTGGCATCGATCGCGGACGACGCGCGCACGATGGCAACCCTGCTGGCCGTCCCCGAGGCTCGGGTCGACGTTCGGCGCGCTTTCGACCGCGTGATGAACGCGCCCAAGGCGCAGCCGGCGCTGGGGTTGCGGTTGCCGATCGTGCGCCCGACGGCGCGTCCGATCAAGCTCGCCTTCGTGGCCGCGGTGGCGGCGGTCGCCCTGGTCGGAGCCGCCTTCGCGGCCAACGGGCTCTTCTTCCAGCCCACCAGGGTCCAGGCGGTGCCGATCACGTTGAGCGACCTCAAGGCGCTGTCCGAGCTCGCCGACTACGGCACGATGAAGTGGACGAAGGAGCCGCAGTTCGACGTGAGCCCGACCGCCCCGACGGGAAGCCTCCAACCGCCCGTGGTGTCGAAGCTGCCGGCCGGCGTGTCGACGACCGTGACCTATGGTCAGATGTCGCAGGCCATCGCCACCTTCACATTCAGCGCCGACAAGGCGAAAGCTGCCGCCGCGGCGCACGGCAAGACGCTGCCGGCAATGCCCGCAAACATGGACGGCGCGACGTTGACGATCACCGTCGGTCCGGCGGTGGGCGCGGTTTATGGGCAGCTCAGCCAGCCCACCGGCACCTCGAACGCGAGCGACATCAACCTGCCGCAGCTCATCGTCGCCAAGTCGGTCTCACCGACCGTCACCTCGACGCAGGTGAGCGCCGGCGACCTCACGAACTACATCCTCGAGCAGCCAGGCATCTCGCCCGAGCTCAAGAAGACCATCCAGGCGATCGGCGACCCGAGCACGACGCTCTTCATCCCGGTCCCGGTCGAGTACGGGACGTCCAAGGCCGTCAAGGTCCAGGGCGTCGACGGAGTGGCACTCGGCGACAACACCGGCGTCGGCTCGGCGGTGGTCTGGGTCAAGGGCGGCCACGTGTGGGCGGTCGCCGGCAGCATCAAACAGTCGGACGCGCTCGAAATCGCGAATAACCTCAAGTAGTGGCTCGCCGTTAGCCTGAGCGAGTGGCTGAGGCCGAGGTAGCAGAGAAGGCAGAGGCGGCCGTCTCCGAGGAGGAGGCGGCCGCCGGCACGCCTGCCGTCAGGACGGTCGAGCTCACCAAGCGATTTGGCCATACGGTCGCGCTCGCGGGCCTGTCGATGACGGTGCCGCGGGGCGAGGTTTTCGGATTCCTCGGCCCCAACGGCGCCGGCAAGACCACGGCTGTGAAGCTCCTGCTCGGGCTGCTGACGCCGACGTCAGGCCAGGGCTGGCTGCTCGGCAAGCCGCTGGGCGACCTCGACGCGCGCCGTCGCATCGGCTACCTGCCCGAGCTGTTCCGCTACCAGCAGTGGCTGTCGGCGTACGAGGTGCTTGCGCTCCACTGCGAGCTCGCACCTCTGCCCCGGGCAAGCTGGAAGGACGAGATCCGCACCGTGCTGGAGACCGTGGGCCTGACGGACCGGGCCGGCGACCGCGTCAGCACCTTCTCCAAGGGCATGCAGCAGCGCCTCGGGCTTGGCGCCGCCCTGCTCGGCGAGCCCGAGCTCGTCTTCCTCGACGAGCCTACGTCCGCGCTCGACCCGGTCGGCCGGCACGACGTGCGCGAGATCATCCGCGGCCTTGCGTCGCGCGGCACCGCGGTCTTTTTGAACTCTCACCTGTTGAGTGAGGTGGAGCAGGTGTGCGACCGGGTTGCCGTTGTCGACCACGGACGCGTGATCGCATCGGGCACGATGGACGACCTGCTGAGCGGCACCGCCGTGCGCGTGCGCGTCACGGGCCTGGGCCAGGCGGACAAGAACAAGCTGGCGAGCTACGGGCGCATCGATGACGAGGGCGACCAGCTGACGTTCGCCAGCCTCAATGCCGAGCGCGTGCCCGAGCTGGTGTCGACCATCGTGTCGATGGGCGGACGTGTGTATGAAGTCGCACCGCGGCACCAGACGCTGGAAGACCGATTTCTCCAGCTGCTCGAGGACGAGGAGAAGTGAACCTGCCTCCGGTGCTCGTGATCGCCCGATTGACGATCCAGGAATCATCGCGGCGGCGCCTGCTCCTGGCGCTGCTGGTGCTCACGCTCCTCGTCGTCGGTTTCTCGGCGTGGGGCTTCAACAAGATCACGACTATCACCCGCAGCGACGGAACGCCCCTCCCGCCCGACCAGGTCGCGTTCATCACATCGCAGCTGCTGATCGTGGTCACGTTCATGTTCAGCGGCGTGCTCGCCTTGAGCGCCGCCGTCGTGGCGGGGCCTCTCATCTCGGGCGAGGTCGAGAGCGGGTTGCTGCTGGCGATGCTCGCGCGGCCGGTGCGGCGGAGCGAGGTCGTGATCGGCAAGTGGCTCGGCCTCGGCGCGCTGGTCGCCATCTACGCCGCCGGCGCCGGTTCGCTCGAGCTGGCGGCGGTCGACTGGGCGACCGGGTATCTGCCGCCGCATCCGGTGCAGCTGCTCGCGTACGTCGGCGCCGAGGGCCTGATCCTGCTGTCGCTGGGGCTGTTGCTGTCGACGCGCCTCTCAGGAATCACCGCAGGCGTGATCGCGCTGGTGGCGTGGCTCGTGGGGTGGATCGCGGGTGTCGTGGGCGACATCGGGTCTGGCCTCGAGAACGAAGCGCTGGCGAACGTCGGCGTGATCAGTCATCTTGTGCTGCCTTCGGACGGGTTGTGGCGCGGCGCGATCTACGCGATGGAGCCCGAGACGTTCATCGCCGCATTGCGCGCCCTGGGCACCGCCGGCCGGGCGAACCCGTTCGCGGCCACCGATCCGCCCCCGACGTCTTTTCTCTTGTGGGTCGCGGTCTGGTTCGCGATCGTCCTCTCCCTGAGCGTCCTGAGCTTCCGCCGCCGCGAGATCTAATACCCGCGAGTGCCGGCGCTCGCGCCCTTGATGTGCGCCTCGGAGGCGCGAACGCCGGCGGACGCGCCCTTAACACGCGAGGTTGTTTCCTGCGTGAAGCCAGTCAATGCTGTCCGGCGTGGGACACAGGCCCTTCTTGCCGAAGCAGCTGCTTCGAGGTCCGTTCACGATCCATGACGCGAGGCGCGCTGGACTTACTCGCTGGCAGCTCGAAAGCCTCGCCTGGACCCGCCTGGGACCGTCGACGTACGTCTCGAGCGCGCTTCGTGACGAGCCGATGCATCGCCTGGCGGCCGTGATCCAACGACTCCCTCGTGGGGCAGCCTTCTCTGGGCTGACCGCGGCATGGCTCCACGGTATGGATGTCGCCCCCTGTGATCCCGTCGAAGCCACTGTCCCGCAAGACGCTGGGGTCTCCGCTCGAGCCGGTGTCGCATTGCGACGTTCGGGCTTCGCCAAGGGCGACATCGTGCAGGTCCGCGGGATGCCGGCCACATCGATCGTCCGCACGCTCGGCGAGGTCTGTGGCCGCCTGGGCCTGGTCGAGGCTGTGATACTCGCCGACTCCGCCATGCACGACCGTCGTGTGAAACTCGCTCAGCTGACGTCATGGGCCGACGCGAATGCAGGCCGGCGGGGCATCAAGAAGCTGCGCCAGGTGCTGCAGCACGTGGAGCCGGCCGCTGAGTCGCCCATGGAGTCGCGCCTGCGCATGCTTCTCGTCCTGGCCGGGCTTCCCCGCCCGAAGGCGCAGGTGTCGATCCACAACAGATGGGGCCGGTTCGTCGGTCGTCCCGACCTCTATTACGAGAAGCAACGATTGGGCATCGAGTACGACGGGGGCGTTCACCGCATGCAGCTGGCCGAAGACAATCGACGACAGAACCGGCTGCTCGAGGCAGGAGTCAGGCTGCTTCGCTTCACAGCGGGTGACGTCTTGGGGAGCCCGGAGTCGGTCGTCAGCCAGGTGCGGGCAATGCTTGCCGCGAGCGCCGGCGGAAGCGCCCTTGAAAGTGCCTCGAAGGGCGCGAGCGCCGGCAGTCGCGCCTGATGTCCTAGGGGTAGAGTCCCCGCTCCCTCGTCGCCCCGGCGACACGTGAGACCGCCTGCACGTACGCCGCCATCCGCATGTCGAGCTTGCGTTCCTCGCGCGTCTTCAGCACCTCGTTGAACGCGCGGGAAAGAATGGCCTTCAGCTTCTGGTTGACCTCGTGCTCAGACCAGAAGAACGACTGCAGGTCCTGCACCCACTCGAAGTACGACACCGTCACGCCGCCTGCGTTGGCGAGGATGTCCGGAACCAGAAAGATGCCGCGCTCACGAAAGATCGCGTCCGCCTCGGGCGTCGTCGGTCCGTTCGCGCCCTCGACGATCAGCTTGGCCTTCACGTCGCGCGCGTTGCGTGAGGTCAGCTGGTTGCCGATCGCGGCCGGCACGAGGAGGTCGCACTCGAGCGTCAACAGCTCCTGGTTGCCGATCTCCTGCGCCCCAGGAAATCCCTTCAGCGTCTTCTCGCGCGCCCGATACTCGAGCACTCTTTTGATGGAGAGACCGAGCGGGTTGTAGATGCCGCCGTAGTCCTCCGAGACTGCGACGACAGTGCAGCCCGCCTCCTCGAGCAGCTTGGCGCTGATACTGCCTACGTTGCCGAAGCCCTGGACTGCGACCTTCGTCTGGTGCGGCGCGCGGCCCAGGTGCTCGAGTGCGGCGACGGAGCAGATCGTCACCCCGCGGCCGGTCGCCTCCACGCGGCCCGCCGAACCACCGATCTCCAGGGGCTTTCCCGTCACCGACGCCGGGACCGAGTAGCCGATATGCATCGAGAGGGTGTCCATGATCCAGGCCATCGTCTGGCCGTCCGTGTTCACGTCTGGGGCGGGGATGTCGCGGTCGCTACCGATCAGGATCGAGATCTCGGTGGCGAAGCGACGCGTCATGTGCTCGAGCTCGTTGGGCGATAGCTCGCGGGGGTTGACGATGATGCCGCCTTTGGCGCCACCGAACGGTATGTTGACGACCGCGCACTTCCACGTCATCCACATCGCCAGCGCTTTCACTTCGTTGAGCGAGACGTCAGGGTGGTAGCGGATGCCGCCTTTGGCGGGCCCGCGGTTGATGTTGTGCTGGACCCGGTAGCCCGTGAAGATGCGTGTGTGTCCGTCGTCGAGCTTGACCGGGAAGTGGCACGTGAATTCGCGCTGGACCTCGCGCAGGACCTCGCGCAGCCACTGTTCGAGCCGGATGATCTCCGCCGCCTCGTCGAACTGCGCCTGCGCGGTGCGCCACTCGTCCGCCTCCTCGACGGCTTTCAGCTCGGTCGCGCTCACATCAGGACTGATGATCGCGGATATTCGGCGTCCGGATCACAGATCACGTTGACGCACGCGGGCAGGCCGGACTTGAAGGCGCGCTCCAGCGCGGGACGTATGTCCTCCGGCCGCTCGACCATCTCGCCGTGACCGCCGAGCGCCTCGACCACCTTGTCGTAGCGCGTCCCATGCCCGAGGTCGGCGGCCACACTGACGCCCAACATGCTCTGCATCGGGTGCTTCTCCAGCGCCCAGATCCCGTTGTTGCCGACCACGCAGACGACCGGGATTCGGTGCCTGACCATGGTGTCGAACTCCATCGCCGAGAAGCCAAAGGCGCCATCCCCGGAAAGAAGGAGTACCTGGCGCTCGGGCCGCGCCAGCTTGGCCGCCATCGCGTAGCCAGGGCCTGAACCGAGACATCCGAAAGGCCCTGGGTCGATCCACAGCCCAGGCTTCTCCCGCTCGAGCAGGCGGCCCGCGAACGATATGAAGTCGCCGCCGTCGCCGACGATGATCGCGTCGGGATCCGCGAACCGATCGACCTCGGCGATCAGGCGTGCCGGATGGACCGGCGAGCTGTCGCTCGACATCATCGCCAGGTCGCGCTTTCGCGCCGCGGACTCGGCGTCGCGCAGCGTGGCGATCCATCCCTCACGATCAGGCGCGCCGCGCACCAGGGTTCCAAGCTCGCCGATGACTGCCTTCAACGACCCGGAGATCGGCGCGCGGTCCACGTCGACATGGACGAGGCGCGTGTCTTCACCAAACACCGGCGGCTGGCCGAAGTTGAGCCGGAAGTCCAGGCGGGCGCCGATGACCAGCGCAACATCGGACTCTCGCAAAGCGTGCGAGCGCGCCCTCGAGAAAAAGAGCGGATGCGAAGGCGGCAGCATCCCGCGTGCCATGCCATTGACCGTCAGCGGCACATGCCCCACTTCGACCAGAGCGCGCAGCTCGTCCTCGGCGCGGGCCCACCACACTCCGCCCCCGGCGACGATGACCGGCCGTTCGGCGTCGCGGAGCAGTCGTGCCGCGTCGGCGACCTGCGAGGGGTCGGCCCGCGGACCGAGGTCGGGAGTCAGGTGCTCGGTCGCCTCCGGCAGATCCGCGGCTCCGAAGAAGACGTCGATCGGAATGTCCATGAAGACGGGGCCGGTGCGCCGGCTCAAAGCGGTGCGCATGCACTCGGCCGCGCTCGCGTAAGCCTCCTCCGCCGACGTCAGGGTGATCGCCTTCTTGGTCAGGCTGCGCACCACCTCAACGTGGTCCATCTCCTGCAGCGAGCCCATTCCCCAGCGCGCGATGGGAGCGCGACCGCCGATGACGAACATCGGGCTGTCGTTGCCCAGGGCCTGGGCGAGCGCAGATGCGGAGTTGGTGACCCCGGGTCCGGCGGTCACGGCGGCCACGCCGCACTCGCGTGTGACCTTCGCCCATCCTTCCGCGGCAAAAGCGGCCGACTGCTCGTGGCGCACATCGATGATGCGAATCCCGTGCTCAGTCGCCGCTGTGAGCACAGGCCAGATGTGACCTCCGTTCAGAGTGAAGAGATGACTGACACCAGCTCGCTCGAGCGCGAGCGCGACGAGCTCACCTGCGTTACCGGAATCGATCACTCCGCGATCGCGAACGGCATCGCCTGCGTGTTGAATGCGGCCTGGGGCGAGCCCTGGCGCGCGATGAGAATGACGCCGCCGACCGCCTTCAGCGACTTGCCCAGGTAGTCGATGGCGCCTTTCGCGACCGCTGCCGCCTCCATGCCGTGCTGGAGCTCGATGACCATCAGACGCGCGAGGCCCAACCGGATGAAAGCTTCGCCCAGTCCCGTGCCGCAAATGGCGCCAAACCTGTCGTCCGCGTAGAAGCCGGCGCCGGGGATCGGCGAGTCGCCGATCCGGCCGGGCAGCTTGCCGGTCATGCCTCCTGTCGACACCGCGACCGCAAGCCGGCCTTCGCCGTCACGGGCCACCGCGCCCACGGTGTCCGCGCCCTCGATGAACTGCTGGCGCTTGCGGTCGGTGACGAAGATCGACGGGTCTGCCATCTCCACGCCTCGCTCGCGGGCGAAGCGCGACGCGCCCTCGGCCGCAAGCAGGACGTGCCGGCCGTCCTCCATCACCGCCACGGCCAGGTCGATGGGATGCCTCACGTCGCGTAGGCACGCAACCCCGCCCGCGCGCAGGTCCGCGCCCAGCATCACGCCCGCGTCGAGCTCCACCACGCCGTCGCTGTTCAGGCAGGCGCCGATGCCGGCGTTGAGGAGGGGCTCGTCTTCCATGTGCCTGACCGCGGCGACCGCCGCCGCAAATGCGCCCTGGCCGATCTGACTCCAGCCCGCGTCGCGCGCTCGCTCCACAGCGGACTGTCGCAGGTGACGCTCGGGCTCGGGCACCGAACCGGCGCCGCCATGCACGATCAGGGCCGGGCGGGCCAACGCGGGGCGGTCTTGCTAGTAGGCCAGCGGTTCCGGCCAGCGGGTGCGGCGCTCGAGGAAGCGGCGCTCGGCGACCCGCCTGTCGAAGGGGTGGAGGATGCGCCGCCCGGCGGATGCCCGCTCGGGGCTCCGGCGCTCACCGAAACGTCGTTCCGGCGCTGACCGCCTGTCCGTCCCGGCCCGACGCTCTGGTCCGCGCGACTGTTCGTCCACCGTCTTCTCCGGCGGGTGATGCTACCGCACCCGCCGGTCCAGTGCCGAAAGTTTTTCGTCGATCCGGCGCTCCGAGCGCCGGCGTTCCAGCTCGTCGCCAGGGCCCATGTCGACGAAGGTTGCGTAGCGCGCGAGCCGCGGGTGGACCTCGCTGACGCGGCGGAACATCTCCTGCGCCACCCAGCGGTAGTCCGGGTGTCCCTGCGGCGTCGTCCGCAGCTCGCACAGGTGGTAGATCTCGCGGAGGTTGGCCCGGAAGTACCAACGGACGTGAAAGGCGAGCGGCACGATGTACTGAGCGAGGGCCGGCCCCAGCTCGCCCTCGAGCCGTCGGTGCACCTTGGCGGCGGCCTCCACCGCCTCGGTGAAACGCGACTCCATGCCCAGCTCGGCCAGACCCGGCGGCGAGTCGTAGCCGAGCGCCGTGCCGAGCAGCTGACGGTCCTGGGTGAGCATGCGGTGGCGGTGGAGGTCGCGGTAGGCGGCGAAGTTGGCCACGATCTCGAACTCGTACTGGGCGTGCTCGAGGGCCCGGGGCACCCGCTGGCGGCGGTTGGTGCGGTCGCCAAGCATCGCCTCCAGGACCGCGGTGGCATCACCGGTCTGGTCCTCGAGTGGCGCGTCCGAATGAGGGAAGAGCGCGGCGGCGACAACCTTGCGCTCCGCGTCTTGGTCGTATTCCACGAGGCGGACTGCTGGAGGCATGCCCCCACCCCAGCCCTCCCCAGCCAGTGGGGAGGGAGCCTGCCTGGCCACGGCCGCGCGCACACGCCTCATGCGGTTGGCCGAAGGCATTCCGTACTTCTCGTCCAGCGCTCGCCTGACGAAGGCCGGGATGACGAGAGCCAGCTCCTGGTGGAGGTCTTGGGCCAGCCGCCGGCACTCGGGAAGGTCGTGCGCGGCCATCTTCGTGATCAGGTACTCGAACGCCCGGCCGTTGCCGAACAGCCCGAGGTTGGTCAGGGTTCCGGCCGGAAGAAGCCCTCGCAGCAGGTCCAGCGCCTTGGCTCGACTCGCCGATTTCCACGCCCGGTCGGTCTCACCCTCCTCCTGGGGGAATCGCTCCCGGATCGCGAGCGTCGCCGGCTCGACCAGCCTGCTGTAGGCATCGAACAGCGCGTCGGCCGCGGCTTCGTAGTCAGGGTGAGCCAGCTCGGCGCCGCGGTAGTACAGGTAGTGGCCGTCTGCGCCCAGGCGGTCGAAGCGCACATAGCGTGTCGACTTCTCGAGCGGCGAGATGCCGATCCTGCTGTCCTCGAGCGCCTTCGCCGCGAGCGTGGACGTCTGCTCCACCGCGACGTGCGCGCCCGCAAGCTCGGCTACCGAGTCATCACCGTACCCGACGAGCACCCGCTCGTAGAACTCCTCCGCCCGGCGGACGGCGACCATATCGTCGTCGGCCGGGGGGGTCCCGGCCAGCCGCTCAAAGCCGGAGTCGGGCTCGTTGATGAACTCGTCGAGGAGGACGCGACGCAGGCTCTTCTCGGTCCTGGAGTAGCGGGAGAAGAGGGCGCCCTTGACGACCTCGGGCAGGTTGCGGAGCGCGAACACAGGGCGGTCGAGGTTGGTGAAGTAGCGGGACAGCACAGAGGCTTCCGACTCGCTGAACTCCGGCGCCCCCACGCGTGTAGTATCCCCCGTCCTCAAGGGCGCGTTGCCATCAAGATCTTGTGTCGAGCGGGGCGATAACCACAGCCGGTGGTCACTGAAGACAGCGTTGTCCCCGATTTGTCCCCAGGTCTGTTAAAAACCGCCAGCAAAACGGCGACCCCCGGCTCCCCTCTCCCGCTCGCGGGAGAGGGCTAGGGTGAAGGCTGTGAACGACCTCGACTGGGCGGCCCGCTGGAGGCAGCTCGTGGAGGATCGCGCCTCGCTTGCCTCCGGACATGCAGACTCGGGCTACTGGGACCGGCGCGCCCGCAGCTTCGCCCGCTCCACCCACGCGCGCGTCGACGAGTTTCTCCAGGTCCTGCAGCCTTACCTGTCGCCCCGCAAGACGCTGATCGACGTCGGGGCGGGCACGGGCCGCCACACCACCCCGCTTGCCGAGCGAGTGGAGTGGGTGACGGCCGTCGAGCCGTCGGAAGGGATGCGCTCGCACATCGCGCAGCGCGACAACGTCACGATCGTGGCGAGCAGCTGGGAGGACGCTGAGGTGGCGCCGGCGGACCTGGTGATCTGCAGCCACGTCATGTACGGAGTCGCCGACCCGGTGCCCTTTCTGGACAAGATGCAGCGATGCGCGCGCGAGCGCGTCTTCGTGATGATGCGCGAGAGCGACCTGCCCCATCCGGCGGCCGAGCTGCGACGCAGGCTCGTCGGCAGCACCGGGCCTCGCCTGCCGAGGTTCAGTGAGCTCTTCATGCTCCTGGTGCAGATGGGGGTGGCGCCTGACGTCGCGTTCCTTCGCTATCCGATCGTCACGCGCTACGCGGACATGGAGGAGGCGCTGACCGATTGCCGCGCGCTCTTCGGCGATGGCTGGAACGAGGAGGTCGCGCGCACCGCTCTCGAGCAGATGCTTACCCGGGACGGGGATGAGCTGGTTTACGACGGCGGCTTGGCGCTTTCGGGGGTCGCGCATTGGCAGCCACGGAAGAACTGACCCTTCGGCCGGTGCGGCCGGCGGATTACGAACGGATCGTGGAAATCACGAGTGACGTCTGGGAGGGTCGCGACTACATTCCGCGTGTTTTCGACCACTGGGTCACGGATTCGGCGGCGTCGTTCCAGGCTGCCGAGCTGGAGGGCGTCGTCGTGGGGGTGCAGCGCTTTCGCCCGTTCGCGCCAGGCCTCATCTGGTACGAGGGATTGCGCGTTGCGTCGAGCCACCACCGGCAGGGGATCGCGCGCGCAATGCTCACCGCGGCGATCGAAGAAGCGCGGGCGAACGGCTTCCGCCAGGTGCGGCTGGCGACGCGGGACCTACCCGCGGTCCGGCTCTTCGAGTCGGCGGGCTTCCGGCGCCTGGTCGAGATGAAGTGGTGGCGCGGGCCGCGGGTCGAAGGTGGCGAGCCGGCGCGGATCCCGGATCCTGCCGAGGCGACGAAGCTGTGGCCGGCGATGGCATCGAGTCCCGGCATCGAGGCCTACGCGGGCATCGTCCCCGACATGAACGGCGCACGCGACCTCGACGCCGGCGAGCTGGAGCGTCTGGCGCGCGACGGTCTCATCAGGCTCGGCCCCGGATCGCGCGCGACCGCGCTGCTGCGCGAACCGTGGGGCCGCAACATCGCGGTCTCACTGCTGGCCGGACGAGGCGGCGCGCTGCGCGAGCTGCTGATGGCGCTGCGCTACGAGGCAGACGCGGACAGCCTCAACCACGTCACCGTCAACCTGCCTCCCGGGCATCCGGCGGAGGAGGACCTCAAAGCGACCGGATACGATCTTGCGGATGCCGAGCTCAGCGCGTACATCTACGCCTTAGATCTGTAATTGACCCCAGCCGCCCCACCCCCGACCCCTCCCCATAAATGGGGAGGGGAGAACCGATGACGAAGAGGTACGTCATCCTCGGCAATGGCATCGCCGGCCAGACTTGCGCTGAGGACCTTCGCAAGGCCGACGAGAACGCCACGGTCACGATCGTCGCCGCAGAACGGCACCCGCTCTACAACCGCGTCGCACTTCCGCGCTACCTACGCGGACAGGTACGCCGCGAGAAAGTATTCATGCGCACAGCCGAACAGTCCGCTTCCCAGAACATCGACATCCACTTCGAGACGTGGGCCACCGACGTCGACCTTCAGGAGAAGGTCGTGCACACGAACCGCGGGCAGGATCTGAAGTACGACGCGATCCTGATCGCGACCGGCGGCCGGCCCAAGCCACCGCCCTGGCCCGGCTCCGCGGAAGTCACCGCATGCATCGGCTTTCAGACGCTGGACGACACCGACGCAATCATCGAGAAGGCCGACCAGTCGGAACGTGTGCTGGTCATGGGCGGAAGCTTCATCGGCTACGAGCTCGCGGAGGGCGTCAGCTTTCGCAAGAAGGCGAACGTGACATGGATCATGCGGGGCCCATGGTTTCTGCGCTACGTGCTCGACGAAGAAGGCGGGCGCCTGTGCCGGCAGCTCGGCGAAGAGCAGGGAGTGCAGTTCATCACCTCGGACGAGGTACAGAAGTTCAGCCGCCACAACGGCCGCTTCCTCGCCGAGACGGTGAATGGCGAGAAAGTGGAGTTCGACCTTCTGACGTATGGCGTCGGCCTCGACTACTACACCGAGCCGGTTCGCGACGGCCGGGTGGAGCTGAACAAAGGGATCATCACCGACTCCAAGCTGCGAACGTCAGCTCCCGACGCATACGCGGCGGGCGATATCGCCGTCTTCTACGACCTCATGGTCGAGCGCCACAACCAGATGGGCACCTGGGACAACGCCGAAGCGCATGGCAAGGTCGCGGCGCGGAACATGGCGGGCGCCGACGAGGACTTCTTCGACGTCCCGACCTACACCACGACGATGTTCGGCTCGACGCTGGCGGTGATGGGCGTCACACCCGATGTGCAGCCGGGCCTGGAGTCGGTGCGCACGTTCAGCTTCGAGGAGAAGTTCTATCGCAAGCTGTTTTTCAAGGACGACCGCCTTGTCGGCGCGATCATGATCGGCCCGCCAAAGGGAAGGAAGAAGCTGATCGAGATCATGCGGTCGCGACAGAAGATCGAGCGGCCGAAACAGGAGCTGCTCGACCCCGCCAACCTGAAGGAGTCCACTGTGTGACGCGGTGACGAATCGTCGTATCGTTTGCCCAGAACTAATGGCATTCGCCTACAGCGAAACCGCTCATTCGATCCGTCAGACCCTCGGGTCGATCCTCCGCTCGCGAAGGGTCGCCACCGGCCGGACGCTGAGCGAGGTCGCGGCCGAGGCGGGCCTGTCCCCAGCTCACCTCTCAGAGGTCGAACGTGGACGGAAGGAGGTCTCGACCGAGCGTCTCCTCGCCGTAGCCCATGCCCTGGACGTGCCACCCGCGGAGATTTACGCGGATCTGGCTCGGCTGCTGGGCGCCGGGCCCGAGCGGCCGGCGTGGCCGGAGGACCCGCCCGCCAAGCTGCGCCTCGCCACCGCGTCGCTTCCCCTGGAGGCGCTGCGTAGCGTGGCCGACTTCAGCGCTTACCTAGCGATGGCCAATCCACCGCCGAAACCGAAGGATCGAATCGGTTTCACACCGAGGAGGTAGGGAGATGAACCTGATTCCGACAGTGATCACCAACGATGGGCGCGGCGAGCGCGCCTACGACATCTATTCGCGCCTCCTGCGCGACGGCGTGATGTTCGTCCGCGGCGTGATCGACGACGACATGGCGAGCACCGTCACCGCCCAGCTGCTTTTTCTCGAGAACGAGGCGCCGGAGACGGACATCCAGATCTACATCAACAGCCCGGGCGGATCGCTGACCGCGGCGCTCTCGATCTACGACGCGATGCAGTACGTCGGGCCCAAGGTCGCGACCTTGTGCACCGGCCTCGCGGCGAGCGGTGCGTCGATCCTGCTGGCGGGTGGCGACCCAGGCATGCGGATGTCGCTGCCGCACGCGCAGATCCTCATCCACCAGCCGTTCACGCAGGGCATCCAGGGCCAGGCGTCAGACATCCAGATCCACGCCCAGGAGATCCTTCGCCAGCGCGAGCAGGTGGCACGCATCTACGCCAAGCACTGCAAGCGGCCGCTCGAGGAGGTCGAGCGCGCGATGGAGCGCGACTTCTTCATGACCCCCGAGCAGGCAAGAGACTGGGGCCTGATCGACACGATCGTGGAGAGGAATCCGCACGCCGCGCGCGGCGCCGAGAGCAACGGCAAGGTGAGGAGCGCACCGGCGAAGGACAAGGCCTGAGGGTCGTCGACTTCTGAAGGTAGTCGTTCTGGGCGGCACGCGGTTCATCGGCCGCGCCGCGGTCGAAGAGCTTGCCGCGGGCGGTGACGAGCTGCTGCTGGTGCATCGCGGTGTCCTCGAGCCTGAAGGGATGCCCGACACGCAGCACCTCCACTGCGAGCGCGCGGAGCTCACGGCTCATCGCGACGAGCTCGCGGCGTTCCGACCCGATGCCGTCATCGACTGCCGCGCCCTGACGCGCCGCGACGCCGAGCTGGCGCTGGACGCCCTGCCCGAGGTTCGACGCTGGGTCGTGATCTCCAGCGTCGACGTCTATCGCGCGTTCGGCGCGCTGAACGCAGAGCACGAAACCGACCCGGTGCCGATCGACGAGGACTCACCGCTGCGATCGGAGCGATACCCATACCGGGGCAAGATGCCCGAGATGGACGACTACGACAAGCTCGACGTTGAGGACGCCTACCGGCCGCGCTGCGCGACGGTGCTCCGCCTGCCGATGGTCTACGGCGAGCACGACTACCAGCGCCGGGAGGAGTTCATCCTGCGCCGCGTCCGCGCCGGCCGGTCGCGAATCCCTTTCGGCGGCGGCCGGTTCCTGGCTTGCCGCGCTTACGTCCGCGACGTCGGTCGCGCGGTGCAGCTCGTCCTGCAGAAGGAGGTGTCCGGCGAGGTCATGAACATCTGCGAGGACCGCACCTACTCGATGCACATGTGGAGCCGGATGATCCTCGATGCCGCCGGCTCCGACGCGCAGCTCGTCCGCGTCGCGGACGAAGCGCTGCCCGAGGACCTGAAGCTCACCGGCACCGTGAGCCAGCACATCGCGGCAAGCGCGAGAAAGGCGCGCGCCCTGCTGGGCTGGACGACGTCAGACCCCTTCGAGACCCTGCGCGCCACGGTGCGCTGGCACCTGGACCATCCACCGGAGGAGGACTCGGCCGACTTCTCGGCTGACGATCGCGCTTTAGAGGCCGTCTAAGCTTCCCTCCAGAGTGTCGAGGCGATACCGCCCGTTTGATCCGTTCGAGCGCGGCGGTCCGTTCGAACCGGGTCGCGAGTTCCGGATGCCGCAGGTGCCCAGGCGCTTCTGGGGTGGCGTGGCGCTGTTCATGCTCGCCATCCTCGTCTTCGTCCTCGCCAGCCCGATCGTCTCGTTCATCACCGAGCTGCAGTGGTACGACTCGCTCGGCTACCGCGACGTCTACACGACACGGGTCGGACTGCAGGCGATCATCACGATCGGCAGCTTCTTGCTCGCGTTCGCATGGCTCGGGATCAACGTACTGATTGCGCTTCGGGCGCGAGCAGGGACCGCGCTGAGGGCCGTCGGGATCCGGCGCTCGGTCCTCCGCAGCACCGCCGGTTGGGTCGGTCTCGGCAGCGCCGCCGTGATCGCGCTGATCCTCTCCGGTGGCGCCTACACCCAGTGGCAGACGCTCGCCTTGTTCCTCCACGCGACGCCGACCGGCACGACCGAACCTGTCCTGGGCCAGGACATCTCCTTCTACCTGCTGACCCTGCCGTTCCTGCACGCCGCCACCAACTGGTCGATCGGCCTCGACTTCCTGGCCATCCTGCTCATCGGCGCCCTCTACTCATGGCGCGGCGACAGCTTCGACTTCCGCCCGACCACGGGCGCCATCGCCCACCTGTCGGTGCTGATCGCTGCGTTCGCGGTCACCCTGTCGGTGGGCGCGTGGCTCGGCCGCTACGACCTCCTCTACGCGCACAACACCAACGTCGTGTGGGGTGCGGCATACACCGACATCAACGCTCGCCTGCCGCTCTACACGTTGCAGGCCGGCGTCGGGATCGTGCTCGCCGGAGCCCTCCTCGCCAACGCCTGGCTGCAGAGGCTCTGGCTCGTCCCCGCCGCCGCCGGAGCATGGGTCGTGCTGGCGGTGATCGGCGCGATCTACCCAGGGCTCGTCCAGGGCATCTCGGTCACGCCCAACGCGCAATCCTACGAGCTGCCCTACATCCAGCGCGAGATCGCGGGCACGCGCGCCGCCTATGGGCTGTCCGACGTCACCGGCAGCAACTTCAACGGCGACAAGCCCCTGACGGCGAAGGACGTGCAGAACGACCGCGTGACCGTCAACAACCTGCGCCTGTGGGACTACGCGCAGCTGAAGGAGACGTACGAGCAGCAGCAGGCGATCCGCACCTACTACACGTTCCACGACATCGACATCGACCGCTACACGATCCGCAACGAATACACGTCGCTCGAGATCAGCGCCCGCGAGCTCGATTCCTCGCTGCTCTCGCAGGCGGCCAAGAACTGGGTCAACCAGCACCTCCAGTACACACACGGCTACGGGGCCGCCGCGAGCCCGGTCAACGCTGTGGTCGGCGAAGGACTCCCCGACTACGTAGTCGGCGACGTTCCTCCCGCGGGGGACCTGAAGATCACGCAGCCGGCGATCTACTACGGCGAGGTTCCCAATCCCAGCGACTACGCGGTGGCGCCATCGAGCGTCAAGGAGTTCGACTTTCCGCAGGGCGCGCAGGACCAGTACACGAGCTACACGGGCAAGCACGGCGTGCCGATGAACGGGGTGAACCGCGCGCTGTGGTCGCTGAAGCTGGGCGACTTCAACCTGCTGGTCTCGCAGGAGGTCACCGACAAGAGCCTGATGCTCTACCGCCGCAACATCAAAGACCGCGCAATGGAGCTGGCTCCATTCCTCACCTTCGACTCCGACCCCTACCTGGTGGTGGTCGACGGCAAGCTGTACTGGATCCTCGACGCCTACACCACGGCGTCCACGTATCCCTACTCACAGGCGGTCGCGATGGGCGACCTCGAGTTCAACTACATCCGAAACTCGGTCAAGGTCGTCATCGACCCTTACGAGGGGACCGCGGACTTCTACGTGATGGACCCCAAGGACCCGCTGATCAAGGCCTACCGGGCGACCTTCCCGTCGCTGTTCAAGCCGATCGACGATATGCCTCAGGGCTTGCGCGCCCACCTGCGCGTGCCCGAGGACCTGTTCAGCGCCCAGGTCTTCATCTTCGGCACGTATCACGTGAGCCCTGACGAGACGGGAGCGCGCGTCCTCTTCGCGAGGGAAGACGTCTGGGACATCCCGAAGACGCAGACCGCGCCGGGCGCGCCCGAGGTGGCGCTCGAGCCTTACTACGTGCTGTTCCGGCTGCCCGGTCAACAGACCCCGGAGTTCCTGCTGATCATGCCGTACACGCCTCGGGGCAAGAACAACCTGGTCTCGTGGCTTGCGGCACGCAGCGACGGCGATCACTACGGCGAGTACGTGTCCTACGTCCTGCCCAAGGACAAGGTGATCTTCGGGCCGCAGCAGGTCGCCAACCGGATCAACGCCAATACGACGATCTCCGCGGACTTCACGCTCTTCAACCAGGCAGGCTCGAGCGTGCAGCAGGGCAACCTGCTCGTGGTGCCGATCGGGGACTCGTTCCTCTACTTCGAGCCGATCTACCTGCGCGCCAAGTCGCAGACGAGCCTCCCCGAGTTGAAGCGGGTGATCCTGGCCGACCAGACCGACGTCGCCTACTCGACGTCCCTGGATGGCGCGATCCAGCAGTTGGTCGGCACGGCCACCGGTCCTCCGTCGACGCAGCCACCGCCGGTCGTCACCCCCGCGGTGGTCGCCCAGATCACCGACCTGGTTACCCAGGCCAACCTGCACTACAAAGCCGCGTACGACGCGCTCAGGCGTGGCGACCTGACGACCTTCTCGACCGAGATGGCAAAGGTCGGGACCATCCTCGAGCAGCTGCAGACCCTGACGGGGAAGGCGACCGCCAGCCCCAGTCCCACACCTTCGCCCTAACCGGGGCGCAAAGGCACGAACAGCACCGGGAACAGCGAACGGTAGCCAACGCCGTCGGGCCGGCGAGTGTAGACGCGAAGGTCCTGCGGCTCGTGCGGGGAGACCTCGACCGGGATCACCAGCCGGCCGCCTTCGGCAAGCTGGTCGATGAGGGCCGGCGGCACACCGGGCGCCGCAGCCGCGACCAGGACCACCTGGTAGGGCGCCTCCGCCGGCCAGCCCAGGCTGCCGTCGCCGACGGCCACCTCGACATTGTCAAAGCCGAGGCGCTGAAGCGTCTGGGAGGCATGCTCGGCGAGCGCAGGCTCGCGCTCGATGGTGATGACCTTGCGGCACAGCCGGCTCAGGACCGCCGCGGCGTAACCGGAGCCGGTGCCAACCTCGAGCGCGACAGCATCGGGTTGCGGCGACGCGGCCTGCGTCATCAAGGCGACCACGAGCGGCTGCGAGATCGTCTGCCCGCAATCGATCGCCAGGGCGCGGTCCTCGTACGCGTGGCGGCGCATGCGCGGGTGGAGGAACTCCTCGCGCGGCACCGACGCCATCGCCTCGAGGACGCGCTCGTCGGTCACCCCGTGCGGCCGCAGCTGCTCGGCCACCATCCGCTGCGCCGGTGTGCTCATCCGGGCTCCCCTCAAGTCGGAGAGTACAATCAGCACCGTCTCATTGGCGTCGTCGGTCGCTTCCCCCGTCCCGCAAAAGTGGCGCCGCCCGGTCCGACAGCGTTCGCGCCTGGTCAGACGTACGGGCCCCGCCCACTCGCGGGTCGAGTTCGCCCACCCGTCGGAGCACGAGTTCGCGCGGTTCCTCGACTACTACCGGATCCGCTGGCAGTACGAGCCGGTCTCGTTCCCGATCGCGTGGGAAGGCACCCGGGTGCAGGAGATGTTCACGCCCGACTTCTATCTACCCGAGCACGACCTGTACATCGAGCTGACGACGATGAAGCAATCGCTCGTCACACCGAAGAACCGCAAGCTGCGGATGCTGCGCGAGCTCTATCCCGACCTCAACGTGCGGCTGCTCTACCGCAAGGACTACCAGCAGCTCCTGGCCAAGGCCGGCTATGGCGCGCTCGAGGTCCAGCACCTGCGCAAGGAGGACGTCGGCGAGATCCTCATCTCGCCCGTCGAGCTCGAGAGCCGGCTGCGCGCGCTGGGTCGCAAGATCTCGCGCGACTACCGCGGCCAATCGCTGGTGCTCGTCGGCGTCCTGAAGGGCATCACCTTCTTCATGGCCGACCTTGCGCGGCAGATCAAGGTGCCCTTCGTCATCGACTACCTCGACCTGCAACGGTTCGCGGGCGCCCAGCCCAAGGAGCGGGTGAGGATCGCCCGCGACATCGACTACCCGATCGAAGGACGCCATGTCCTGTTGGTCGAGGACATCATCAACACGGGATTCACCCTTGACTACGTGCTTTCCGAGCTGCGGCACCGGCAGCCCGCGTCGTTGGAGGTGGTGACCCTGCTCGACCGCCCGCTGCGCCGCCTGGTCAAGGTCCCGGTGCGCTACGTGGGCTTCCAGATCCCGAACGACTACGTGGTCGGCTATGGGCTCGACTACCGGGAGCTGTACCGCAACCTGCCGTTCATCTGCACCCTGCGGGCCAGCATCTTCGAGATGCCGAGCCCGCCCGCCTGACCCGCCTGACCGTCGGACACAGCGGCCGGCTGCTGCGGCTCCTGCGCTGGATGGCCACCCAGGATCATTCGACGCTCCTGACGAGCGGCCTGTTAAGAGATGTGGAAGACATCGTCGTCGACGCATACCGCACGTCCCATCCAGACGCGCCGCCTTCGGCCGTATACCGCTGGCTTCGCTACGAGGACCCGCGCCCTGTCGAGCGTCTGGCGGAGGGAGTCAGCCGGATGCGCCTATCCGGGCGGATGGACGGCGAGGCTGTGGACAAAGCCGTCGCGAAGGCGGCGAAACTGGGCTATCCCCAAGAGACCTTCCTGTTTACCCTGAAGTCCCCTATGCGTTTTTCGGTTTCCATCCCGGGTTGCCCCGGACCTTCCACCTACTCGACGTTCGGTATCCTCAGGTTTACCGTACTCAGCCGCTTGGGGCGACGCGAAAATTAACAGGAGCCTAAGGGCACGTCAACAATGAAAAAAATCGCATCGCCAGGCAAAGGTTGGTGGCTTGACACGGGAGGTCTCGAGTCGTTATTGGGGACCGATCCCCTCGCCCTCGATCCCTCTCCCCTGCGGGGAGAGGGCACTGCAAAGCCGAAGGAGTAGAACATCAAGATGCGCGAAGCCGTCATCGTCGAAGTAGTCAGAACGCCGATCGGTCGTCGCAATGGAAAGCTCAAGGACACGCATCCGGTCGTCCTTGGGTCACTCGTCCTCAAAGAGATCGTCAGGCGCGCGGGCATCAAGCCGGAGCAGGTCAATGACGTCGTCTTCGGCTGCGTGACACAGACCGGCGAGCAAGGGATCAACGTCGGACGCAACGCGTGGCTCACCGCAGGCTTCCCCGTGACGACGCCGGCGACGACCGTCGATCGACAGTGCGGCTCCAGTCAGCAAGCGCTGCACTTCGCTGCCAACCTCATCCAGGCCGGTGTGTGTGACGTGACGATCGCCGGCGGTGTGGAGTCGATGACGCGAGTCCCGATGGGCTCCAACGCCGTCTCACCCGGGACGCCATTTCCGCCCGAGCTCATGGAGCTCTATGACCTCGTCCCGCAGGGCATCTCAGCGGAGTTGATGGCGCGCAAGTACGGGATCTCGCGCAAGGCGATGGACGAGTTCAGCGTCGAGAGCCACCACCGTGCGCACAACGCGACCGAGAAAGGCTACTTCAAGTCCCAGATCCTGCCGGTCGAGATCTCGAATGGGCAGACCGAGATCTTTTCGCGCGACGAAGGGATACGCGCCAACGCCAACTTCGAGGCGACCTCCGCGCTGCAGCCGGCGTTCAACCCCGAGCACACCATCACCGCGGGCAACTCGAGCCAGATCTCCGACGGCGCCGCAGCGGTGATGCTCATGTCAATGGAGAAGGCGAAGGAGCTCGGCGTCAAGCCGCGCGCGCGAATCCGGGCACAGGCCGTGGTCGGCACCGACCCGGTGCTCATGCTCGAGGGGCCTATCCCGGGCACCGCCGCGGTGCTGGAGCGCGCCGGCCTGAAGCTGGAGGACATCGATCTGTTCGAGGTGAACGAAGCTTTCGCCTCCGTCGTCCTCGCGTGGCAAAAGGAGACGGGCGCCGACCTTGCGAAGACCAACGTCAACGGCGGAGCGATCGCGGTCGGCCATCCGCTTGGCGCGTCGGGCGCGATCTTGATGAACCGCTTGCTCTACGAGCTCGAGCGACGCGATCTGCGCTACGGCCTGCAGACGATGTGCTGCGGCGGCGGCCTAGGCACCGCGACCATCATCGACCGCGTCGTTGAGTAAGACACAGACGTTCCGACCGCTCGCCGACCTTCGGCCTTACAGGCTGTTCGAGAGCATCACCGCCCGTGCCGTCCAGGGCGAACGAATGACGCTCGCGATCGTCGACCTCGCGCCGAACGCCGTCGTCTCGGAGCACCGGCACGAGAATGAGCAGCTCGGGTTCATCCTCCAGGGATCGATGACCTTCACGATCGGCGGTGAGAAGCGCGAGCTCCGTGCCGGCGACACCTACGTCATCCCCAGCAACGCGCCGCACGACGCGCTCGCCGGGCCCGACGGATGCACGGCGGTGGACGTGTTCGCCCCGCCGCGCGCCGACTGGGAAAAGCTAGAGCGTCCGGACCCGTTTCCTCCTGACTGGCCGGGATAGAGCCGGAGAGTCGACGGCGTAGCGCAACAGCCGCCTCTCCCAGCGGCCCGTACCCTGGACCCCGATGCGCGGCGTGACGAAGACGCGTCTGGGCGCCGCCCCGTCGTCGACCACATAGAGGTCAGGCGGCCGCAGCTTCGCGCCGTTGAGGGCGCGGCCGATCTGGAGCGCGCGCGTGACGAGGCCCGGACCGCTGCACCTGGCGACGCCCGGACCTGGCTCGAGGGCGCGCACGAGAACGGCCTGAGGGATGCCCGCCTCACGAGTCACGAAGTTGAGGCACCAGTGCATGCCGTACGTGAAGTACACGTAGGCGTGGCCGGGCGCGCCGAACATGACCTCTGTCCGCGCCGTGCGGCGGCCACCCCTGGAGTGGGCGGCCAGGTCGTCGGGCCCCAGATAGGCCTCGACCTCGACGAGCCTGCCCCACAACACCTGGCCGTCCAGCTCCCGCACCAGGACCTTGTCCAACAGGTCGCGAGCAACCTGGCGTGTCTCCCGCTCGAAGAAGGAGGCGTCGAGGACCCTACCGGCCGGGGCTTTCAGCTCAGTCGCGAGCTTCGCCAAGCCTCTTCTTGGCCGCGTGGCGGCGGCGCTTGTCGACGTACAGCGCCTTGTCGGCGGACTGGTACATCGCCTGCCAGTCGAGTCCTTGCCGCCAGGCCGTGATCCCGATGCTGAACTCGACGGGGACCGGCAGCTTGGCGGTCCGGTTCAGGTGATCAAGCGCCTCGCGGACACGGATTCCGACCTCGCGCGCGTCGCGCTCATCCGCGTCGGGCATGGCGACGCCAAACTCATCCCCGCCGAGACGCCCGCACGTGTCGGTGGCGCGGACCGCGCGTTGCAGCTCCGCGGCGAGCACACGGATTGCCTCGTCACCGACGTGATGCCCGTAGGTGTCGTTGATCTCCTTGAGGTTGTCGAGGTCGATCATCATCAGAGCCAGCCGGCGCTTGTGGCGGTCGGCCGACGCGACCGCGCGGTCGATGGCCCGCTCGAACTCCGGCCGGTTGGCGAGACCGGTGAGGTAATCGGTGCGCGCCTCCTTGGTGTGCTGGCGCGCGCGGTCCAGGGCGACGGCGATCTGGTCCGCCACCGCGGCGACGAACTCGAGGTCTGACGGCTCGAAGGTCCGCGGAAGCCGGGTGGCGACCGTCATCGCCCCCAGCAGGACGCCCTTCGTGCGCAGCTCGGCGCGGATCGCGCTCCATTCGCCGGCGATGCGGTCGACGCGAGACTCTGCCGGACCGGACGACACCTCGACGACCCTGCTCTGGCCGGACCTGCCGGACTCCGAGAACTCCTCCTCCTCGCCCGGCTGCATGCCGATGGTCTTGGCGAGCTTTAGGCGCGCGCCCTCGCGGACCCAGACAGCGCCTGCCTGGAGCCCGAGCACCTTGAGCGTCTCTCGCAGCCCGACCTCGGCGATCTCGTTGATGTCGAGCGAGCGGCCAAGGGCACTCGCGATGTGGTAGAGCCCGTGCAGCTCGCTCTGCCGAGCGCGGTGCTTGCTCTCGGTGAAGTCAAGGTAGCCACGGATGAAGCTCGAGTTCATGTGCTCGACGATGTCGCCGAGCCTGCTCTGGGCAAGCAGCAGCACCTCGTCCGCGTAAGGGCTGCCGCCCACCTCTTCGGTGACGCGGGTGGCGACCGTCCGCCGGAACACCGCCAGGCCCTCGATCAGCGATTCGAGCGGCACACCCTTTTCGGCGTAGCGCCGCGCGTACTCCCTGGCCTGCGTGTAGTACTCGGGCCAGGGCAGGCTCGCGTCCGCCCGGAGCGAGCGAAACAGCGCCCGGAGGAAGTTGGTCGCCATGCTGACGAGCTCCGCCTGGGAGCCGTCTTTGTAGCCGCGGAGCAGCTCCGGCTCGATGGCGGTGACGGCCTCCGCAGCCACGATCCCGCTCTCGGTGGCATCCGACGAGAGGCGGTCGGCGACCTCAGCCAGAAGTTCGCTCGCTCGCTGCGTCATATCGGCGCACTATAGAGTGACGGATGGCTAAATTCGAACTTGTCGGGCACGCTAACCAAATGTGTAAGAGGCGATGATGGCAACAGTTACCAAAGGATCTGTAGAGAAGATTGAAGAACTGTTGGGGGCGGACGCCCGGGATCTCCTCGAGCACAGGTGTGAGACCGTCCCCAAGGAGCAGCTGCACCTGCCCGGAGGCGACTTCGTCGACCGGGTCTGGAAGGACAGCGACCGCCCGACTCGGGTTCTGCGCAGCTTCGAGTCGCTGCTCGACCACGGCCGCCTCGCCGGGACCGGCTACCTTTCGATCCTGCCCGTCGACCAGGGCATCGAGCACGCGGCGGGCGCTTCTTTCGCTCCCAACCCGATCTACTTCGACGGCGGCAAGATCGTCGAGCTGGCCGTCGAGGGCGGCTGCAACGCGGTCGCCTCGACCTTCGGCGTCCTGGGCTCGGTGGCCCGGCGCTACGCCCACAGGATCCCCTTCATCTGCAAGCTCAACCACAACGAGCTCCTGACCTACCCCAACCACTACGACCAGATCCTCTTCGGGACGGTCAAGGAGGCGTGGGAGATGGGTGCCGTGGCGGTCGGCGCGACGATCTACTTCGGCTCCGCCGAGTCGGACCGCCAGATCCAGGAGGTCGCCGCCGCCTTCCATGAGGCTCACGGGCTCGGCATGGCGACGGTGCTCTGGTGCTACGTGCGCAACAACGCCTTCAAGAAGGACGGCCGCAACTACGAGACGGCGGCCGACCTCACCGGCCAGGCCAACCATATCGGCGTCTCCATCGAGGCGGACATCATCAAGCAGAAGCTGCCCGACACAAACCGCGGCTTCGAGGTCATCGGCTTCGGCAAGACGGCCCCCGGCGTATACGACAAGCTGTCAAGCGACCACCCGATCGACCTCTGCCGTTACCAGGTGATCAACAACTACATGGGGAGGGCGGGTCTTATCAACTCGGGAGGTGAGAGCAAAGGCGCCTCAGACCTGAAAGAGGCTGTCCGCACCGCCGTGATCAACAAGCGCGCGGGAGGCATGGGACTGATCAGCGGCCGGAAGTCGTTCCAGCGCCCGATGAAGGAGGGTGTCGAATTACTGCACGCGATCCAGGACGTCTACCTCAACCCAGCGGTGACCATCGCGTAAAGCTCGCGTTCCTCGGCAGCGGTGCGGCGTTCTCGCTCGACCGCTACAACGGGGCGGTGGTCGTCGACGGGCGCGTGTTGCTGGACGGCGGCGCGCCGCTGCTCCCGCACATGCACCGCCTGGGTGTCGACCCGGGGAACATCGAGGTCGTCTTCGTGACCCATTTCCACGGCGACCACACACTCGGTCTGCCGCCCTTCGTCCTGCATCGGGTCTTCGTCGACCGCCGGCCGCTGACCTTCGTCGGTCCGACCGGCGTCAAGGAACATCTCGAGAAGCTGTGGGAGGTCAGCTGGGGTCCCGACTGGGTGCGCGTCATGCGCCCGCAGTTCAAGGTGAGATACGTCAACGCCAGGTCGTCGGGCACCGTGGCCGGCGTCCGCTACGAGACCGTCAAGCTCGACCACGGGACGATGGGCAGCACCGGCTACCGCATTCACGTCAACGGCAAGATCGTCGCCTACTCCGGCGACACCGAGTCGACCGCGCCACTGGACAAGCTGGTGAAGGGGGCCGATGTCGCGATCGTCGAGGCGACCGGACCCGGTGACGTTTTCAGCCACATGAGCTGGGAGGCCGCCGGGAAGTTGAAGAAGCGCCACCCGGACACGCGTTTCTTCTTCAACCACGTGTACTCGGGCTCGGTGCCCGGCGCCGTCAAAGACCTGCAGGTGATCGAAGTCTGAAACCAAGTCCTGCCGCGGCCCTTTTCGGTGCTGTGGCCGGAGGCGTGTGCGGTGCCGTCGTCTTCGGGGCCATGGTCGGTCTCGGCAGCCTTCTCTCCAGCCGCGTCGGCAACCCGATTCCTCTGATCGCGCTTGCCATCGCCGGTGCCTATGGCGGCTGGCTCCTGGGGGTGATCGTGTTTGGAGCCGTCCGTGGCGGAAACGACCAGACCACTCCTTGACAAGCTCGGCGTCAAGCCGGGCGCCAGGGTCGCGCTGGTCGCCATTGACGATGCTTCGTTCGTGAAGCTGCTACGAGAGCGCACTTCGGACATCGTCACCGGCAAGCCGCGCGCGCCCTGCGACCTCGTCTTCATGGGCGCCACCAAGAAGCGCGACCTGGCCCGCCTCAAGCAGGTCAAGAGCTGGATCGAGCCGAACGGAGCCATCTGGGTGATCCGGCCAAAGGGCGGCCGCAGCGCCCTCAAGGAAACCGACCTCATCGATGCCGGGCTCGCCGCCGGGCTCGTCGACAACAAGATCGCGAGCTTCTCGGACACGCAGGGCGCGATGCGGTTCGTGTTCCGCCTGCGCGACCGCCCGAGATGACGATCCAGATCCGGTCTGCGGAACCGGCCGACGTGCCGCTGATCACGGAGCTGATCAAGGCGCTCGCCGTCTACGAGAAGCTCGAGCACGAGCTCAGGGCGACTGACGAGAAGGTCAGGTATGCGCTGTTCGGTGAACGGCCGTACGCGGAGACCCTGATCGCCGACTATGACGGCGAGGCCGCGGGCTTCGCCCTGTTCTTCCACAACTTCTCGACGTTCCTGGCCCAGCCCGGGCTTTATCTCGAAGATCTATTCGTCAAGCCGGAGCACCGCAGCCACGGGATCGGCCGGGCCCTGCTCCAGCGACTCGCCCAGATCGCCGTCGAGCGGGGATGCGGGCGGATGGAGTGGGCGGTGCTCGACTGGAACGTGGACGCCATTCGCTTTTACGAACGATTGGGCGCCAGACCAAACTCCGACTGGACCGTGTACCGGCTCAGCGGCGAGTCCCTGACGGGGCTTGCCGGAGAATAGATGCCTGCATGGGCATGGAGATCCTTCGCCCCAAGGAGCTGAACACGCATCCAGGCGACGCGATCGTCGGCTGGGCGCGTGACCAGCTGGGGATCGCGCGCTCGATCCTCGACAACCCCGGTGGCGGCCTGCTGTTCGCGACCCAGACCATCGGGCAGGTGCGCTCCGGCCTTCACGAGCGCGACCCGGAGCGGTGGCAGGCGATCGCGCGCATGCTCGACCGGGCCGAAGATGCGGCGGTGCACCGGGAGTTCGCGACCTCACGCCGGCTGATCGACGAGGCCCTCGCCCAGCTCGCTTAAGCCCCGGCTACGGCCTCCAGCGTCGCCTCGAAACCCTTCGCCCCCTCGTGCCCACCGAACGGTCCCGCGCCCACCAGCGTGACCCCCGCGTCACGGTACCGAGCGATCGCGTCGCGAGTGCGCACCGCGTCGCCGATCCCTGCCAGCTCATCCAGGACGCGCTCACCGACCCGCTCGCCTTCGAGCTCGCTGCCCAGCCCGCTCGCGTCCATCATCTTTCGGTAGTAGGGAAGAGCGGCGTACCTGGCCACGGTCTGCCGGAACACCTCGTGACCGGCTGCGCGGTCGGTCGTCAGGCATACCGGCACCGCGGCGACGATCTCGAAACCGTCGAGCGACTTGCCTGCTCTTTCCCGCCCGGCGCGCACCGAAGGGACGACATGGTCGCGAACGTACGCCGGCGTGCACATATAAAGGACGATGCCGTCCGCGAGCTCGCCGGCGAGGTCGAGCATCCGCGGGTTGAGGGCCGAGATCATGACCGGGAGCTCGGCGCGGCGGGGTCCCGAGTACATGGAGCGGGCGGTGAAGTAGCGGCCCTCGAAGCTGCAGCTTCCATCGCGCAGAGTCGTCCTCACGATCGTCAGGTACTCGCGCATCGCCTCCACAGGGTTCTCCAGCCGCAAGCCCCACATGCCTTCGACCGTGACCTTGTGGCTGATGCCGATGCCGAGGATGAACCTGCCGCCAGACAGCTCGTCCAGGCTGGCGGCCATCTGCACCATCGCCGTCGGGTGACGGGTGTAGATGGGCAGCACCCCGGTGCCCAGCTTCACGCGCTGGGTGTTGTGGGCGTACGCGGCGAGCACCAGGGCCGCGTCGCGCGCGTCCGGCATCTGGGTCGTCCACACCGACTCGAAGCCCAGCCGCTCCGCCGCCTTCGCGCGCGCCACCGATTCTTCGAGTGTCCGCACCGCGGCGTTGAAAACGGCGAGCCTGCCCATTCCCCGAAAATCTAGCGCGTGACTGCAGAGTCAGGACCGGGGATCCTCGGCAGATCTTCGGCGCCGATGCTGCCCATCTGCGTTGTTGCAGCCTCCACTCCTCGTCACCCCCGCGCAACCACGGCGCGGGGACCCCACAAGGTGTGCGCTCGCTCCGGTGCTCGGCTGCGCCTAGCATCTGGGCCGCCTAGGCACCGAATCTCAAGCCGAGGCCCCCTGCCCTGACTCTGGCGCAGGCATTGTTCATGGGCCTGCTCCAGGGGGCGAGCGAGCTCTTCCCGGTCTCCTCCCTCGGTCACGCGGTAATCGTGCCGAGCCTTCTCCACTGGAGCTTCAAGCAGTCAGACCCGTCCTTCGTCCCCTTCCTGGTCCTTCTCCATCTGGGGACGGCGACCGCGCTGCTGATCCTCTACCGCGACCAGTGGACCGCGATCATCCGCGGATTCTTCACCGCCGCGATCCGCGGCCAGATCAGGAACGACTACGAGCGCCTCGCCATGCTGCTTCTCGTCGGCACCATCCCTGCCGCCGTGCTTGGCGTGTTGCTCGAGAGTCACATCAAGTCTTTCTTCGCCAGCGCCCACGTCGCGGCGCTGTTCCTGATCGTGAACGGCCTTTTGATGGTCGGCTTCGAGATGCTGCGCCGGCGCGCCGAGCACGGCGTCTCGCGCGCCGAGCAGGAGTCGCATTTCGCGGCGGCGGAGCGCATCAGCTTTCGCGCCGCCGCGATCGTAGGCGCCTGCCAGGCGCTCGCCTTTCTGCCGGGCATCTCTCGCTCGGGAGTCACCATCGGCGGTGGGCTGGTGGCCGGCTTGCGACACCAGGAGGCGGCACGTTTTTCGTTCCTGCTGGCGACGCCGGTGATCCTGGGAGCGGGCCTGATCGAGGTGCCCGAGCTCTTCAAGAGCGGAATCCCGCTCGCTGAGTACGCGGCCGCGGCCGTGCTCTCCGGGGTTGCGGCATACGCCAGCGCCCGGTTTCTCCTCCGTTACTTCCGGTCGGGTCGCCTCGACCCATACGGCTTTTACTGCATCGCCGCTGGGCTGGTCAGCCTGGCTTTGTTAGAGTTCCGCCCGTGACGAAATCCAGTTCTTTGGCCGTGGGCCTGGGTGTGTTGGGTGTCGTGTTCGTGGTCATCGCCGCGCTGTACGCGGTCGGTGTGCTGCAGGTCCTCACGTCTTCCGATGCGGGGCCGCACTACAAGCACGCCGTGCTGTTCGCGGTGCTCGCGGTCGCGAGCTTCGTGGGGGCGAACTTCGCCCGGCCGAAAATCGCCGGCTAAGCCTTAGCCGCCACCCTCGCCGGCACCTGACGGCCGCTCGGGTCGCGCTCGCCGACCCTGATGTCCTCGTGGTAGACGGCGTCCGCGTTCACCTTCCAGGGGTCGAGCAGGGAGCCGGTTGCGATGCTGCGCGCCACCAGGAGCGCGGTCATCATCGAGTGGTCCTGGTTGTTGTATTTGTGCATGCCGTTGCGGCCGGCCAGGCGTAGGTTGGGCAGCCGGCTCGCAAGGTACTCACGCACGACCGCGACGTTGGCCTGGTAATCGCCGTCGTAGACCGGGTACGCCTTCGGCTGGCGGACGACGACGCCGTCGAAAACATCTGCCGGCGAACAGATGCCGAGCTGCCCCAGCTCTTGCTTGGCGAGAGCGATCAACTCCTCGTCCCTCATCGTCCACATGCCGTCGCCTTCGAAGCAGAAATATTCGAGGCCCAGGCAGGTCTTGCCCTGGTCCGGCACCATGTCCGGGCTCCAGTTCTTGAAGTTCTGGATGCGACCGACCTTCACGCCCGGGTCGTGGATGTAGATCCAGTTGTCGGGAAAGACGTGGGCGCGGTCGATCATCAGGGCGATGCTGATGAAATCCCGGTACCCAAGGTTGTTCGCCGCGTCGCGCACCATGTCCGGCGCTGGGGGGTCGAGCCTGTTCACGAGCTCGCGAATCGGGATGCTGGAGATGAAATCGGTACCGGTATGTGTACGGGTCCGCCCGTCCACGTCGGTGGTCACGACGGCGGTCACCGCGTCGCCGACGTGACAGACGCGGGTCACCGCCTCCCCCAGCCGCACGGGATGTCCCTTCGACGCGCTGATCTCGGCCACGCGCTCCCACATCTGGCCCGGGCCGAGCCGCGGGTAGCGGAACCTGTCGATCAGCGTGGTCACGACCTCGCCGCGCTTGCGCGCCTTGCGGCGAGGGAGCAGCGCACTGCGAATGACGACCCAGAGATCCAGGCTTTTGATCCGCTGCGCCGCCCAGTCCGCCGAAAGCTCGCTGGTGCTGATGCCCCACACCTTTTCCGTGTAGGTCTTGAAAAAGATGTTGAAGAGGCGCCAGCCGAACTGGTTGCGCACCCACTCCTCGAGGGTCTTCGGGTTCTTGATCGGGCGCAGCCGGGCACTCGCGTAGCTGGCCAGGCAGAGAACGGCCTCGACCGGTCCGAGGTTCCACAACGCGTTGACCGCCTGGATGGGATAGGCGAAGAAGCGGCCGCGGTAGTAGATCCGCGAGAGCCGGCCCCGGCTCAGCATCTCGTCGCCGAGGATCTCGGTCCAGAGGTCTTCGACCTCTTCGTTCTTGGAGAAGAAGCGGTGACCGCCAATGTCGAACCGGTAGCCGTTGTGTTCGACCGTGCGGGCCAGGCCGCCGACCTGTTTTGGGTCTTTCTCCACGACCGTCACCGGGACGTCGCGCTTCAGCAGCTCATAGGCGGCGGTGAGGCCGGCCGGGCCGGCGCCCATGACGACGACGTGCTTTCGCTCGCCTCTGGCGATCAAGGTGGCCACAGTATCAACGCGAGTAACTAGTTGAGAGGGCCTTTACTGCGGATCTTGGCGCGGAAGAGGACTGCGTCCCCTTCCGCGGGCCATCCCCTGGTTCCACAGGCGACGCCTGGGAGGCGTCTGGAGGTACGCGCCCGGCGACGGCCGGAGTGAATCCGGCCTCGGCGCTAGGCTCGTTAGTTCAAAGGCCCTTTACTGCGGATTTCGTCGACCTTCACCAGGGCATCGCGCAGGCCCTTGATCCAGTCGGCCTGGTGCATGCCGACCAGGCGCACGCACCAGGCGAGGGCCTCGCTCCGGCTGCGGGCGACGCCGCCGGCGACGAGCGTGTCCAGGATCGAGCGTTCGCTCATCCGGAGCCTCGTCATGACGGGCACGCTCAGGGTGGTGAACACCTTCGATTCGTCGCCGCACCTGGCGCCCCACGCGACCTTGCGCCTGAACTGCCGCTCGGCATCCCGCGCGATCCGGATCCGGTCGTCTCGGGTCTCCTCCCGAAACCGCTCGATGCGCGCTGAGCGAGCGGCCCCTCGGCCCTCGCTCGAGGTGCCGCCCGCCAGTTCCACGTCCGGCAAGGTGCCCACGACGAGGATCTCCTCGCCGTCGGCCGTGACCTGTGGAGGCCCGACAAACCAGCCGGCCGGAACTCGACTGGCGAACCAGGCGCGGAGGTCCTCAGGCATGGATTACAAGATTACGGGCGAGGCCCCGGGCGTGT
>WNFV01001748.1_pt1 | contig 33156 bp, 22 predicted proteins | sample 5400101 | NCBI WGS metagenome assembly WNFV01 (sample SAMN13153361, study PRJNA577476) | soil metagenome | isolation source: 115 cm soil or saprolite under grassland replicate 1 | place: USA:California | collected 2016-06-15 | reverse complement strand
TCAATCTCGGTTCTCCTTTTTGTGGTTGGTACTTCTGGCGCGAATTTATCGCGTTTCTTACCCAAAAAGGAGTCCCGAGACTCTACGACAGAGCTTATCTCCTTACTTTGCTTCAACTTTTACATCGAACTCACGTTGATTAGCGGCGACGGCTTTGAGCAGGTCGTACCGCTGATGCCTTCCGCCTTTGCCCTCCCAACCGTAAGCGCAGGTGTGGGCCTCGTCCACAATGACAAATTCGGGGCAGGCGCGCCGGAACTCGTCGCGCCGCCTGTCTGATTTGATGAAGTCGGTCGAGACGACGACGAACGGATACCGTTCGAAGAGAGATTCGTTCATCCGGCAATCGCGCTCCAGGCGTGTGGCGGTGCTCGGCAGCACGACTTCGGCTTCGATGTGGAACTTGTCGCGCAACTCGCTCTGCCATTGCGGCGCGAGTTGCGGCGAACAGAGCACGGCCAGCCGCTCGATCTCGCCGCGATCCAGAAGTTCGCGCGCGATCAAACAGGCTTCAACCGTCTTACCGATGCCGACGTCATCAGCAATCAACATCCGCACCGGGTCGAGCTTGAGCGCCAGCAGCAACGGCACGAGCTGATAAGGCCGTGGTTCCACCGCCAGCCGCGCGAACGAACGAAACGGTCCGGCGCTCGAACGAAATCCAAGCCGCACGGCGTCGCGCAACAATCGGCACGAGCGGTAATCGCCGGGCTGCGCCGGATCTGGCAAATCGAATTGCGCAGGCTCGACTTTTTCGAGCGGCAACAATAATCCGGTAGCCTCGTCTTCAGTTCCGCCGAGCGGGCGCACCATCAACAAGTCGTCTTCCGAGCCGGGCAGAACTACCCACTCCCGCTTGCCTCAACAGGCGCTCGATCTGCTCCATGACGAAATCATTCTGCGCTGGCCGCGATTCAAAGCCTTGTAAGCGAGGCTCCGGGCCGTGCAACAGGCTTCGCGTCTCGTCGCGCGCCTCGCGTCCGCCGTCGAGGTCGTCCCCCTCAGCGTCCAGCAGTTCGTCAGCAAAGCGGCGGATTTGTTCGGTTGTGCGATAGTTCAAGCGCAGGATGTGTGAGCGCCCGCGCACATCGATTCCTAAAGACTTGAGGCTGACTTTGCCGGCGTAGATGCGTTGCCCACCGTCTCCGACGAGCATCAATTGCCGGCTCTTCGCGAGCGCGGCGAGCATCAACAACTCCTGCGCGCGCAGGTCCTGCATCTCGTCAACCACTACGGCGTCAAACGGGCTGGCAACTCGACCCGAACTGACGAGTTCAGCGGCGCGGCGGCACAACCCGGAGAAGCCGATCTCGCCGTCGGCGGCCAGAGAACGCTGTAAACGCTCAATTATTTGCCAGACAGCCTTTCGGTCTTTGACAGTCAATGCGCGGCCACGCCCTATGCGGCTGGCGCCGCGGTACTCGTCCCATGTGGTGATTCCCTGCTCTTCGATGACCTGGCGCCACTCAGCGAAAAGCCCCTCCGCATCAAGCGGACAGTCGTAGCCTTTTGCGTACTCTTTCAGCAACGACTCGACCTTCTGATCCTCAACAGGTTTCCAGTTCTCGCCGGCGGCTTTGACCAAGTCATGGGCTGTTCTATGCACTGTGGAAACGGTGATGCGCTCCAATTCATCCGGCATGCAGAAAAGGCGCAGATTTCGTTCGAGATTGCGGCACAGAGTGTTTACATAGCTGGTCAGTAACACGCGACTGCCCTGAGCTGCAAGATGCCTGGCGCGATGCATCGCGACAACCGTTTTGCCAGTCCCGGCTGAGCCTGTGACCTTAACTGCGCCGTTGAACTCTCCCCGAGCCAGCTTCTTTTGTGTCGGATGAAGGAATGCGATCCATTTAGCCATGGGGGCGTCCAGGATCATACGTAGTTCATCGCGGCTCTTTACTACTATCAGGTCACACGAGGCGTCTTCGTTCTCGACCGGCGAGGCCTTAAGGGACACGGGGGCCGGAGGAGTGACCAGTTTGCCCGCGGCCAGATCAAGTAGGCGCTCACCGACATCTTCAGGAAGTTTGTCCACTACGCTTAACAATTCGTCTTCCGTCCTGATTTGCCGGATGGTCGGCAACCAGATCTCCGGGACGCCAAGGCTGAGCAGATAATTGTCAGGACGGCTGGCGAACAGGGCCGGGGAAGTTCGGGTGTCACCGTTATCAGACCCAGCTACGACCGGCATGGGCACTACCTGCCATGCGCCAGTCAGAGGGTGTTTGCCGACAATATATTTGCTGGCCCAGTCGTAAGCTTCGTCATGACGGCCGACGTAGACGGCGACCCAGGTATCGCCGTCTTTCTGCAGGATCGCGCGAAGCTCTTTGCTAACGCGGCCCGACCACAAATTCGGACTCTTTGCCTGCTGCACACGTTCAAGGCTGATTGAGGGATGACTCGGGTCTTCATCGAACTTCATTATGAATGTGAAGACGCGACCACGTTCCTCGTTGTTGAGCCTGGCCTGCGCAGATTGAAAACTCGTGCTTATGGGGAGCATCTATTTTTCCTGCTACCTTTCTCGTGGGAAAACATGGAAAGTTCCTGCTTCAAAGTCCGCAGCTTACGTTGATGCTGGAGACGCAAGTTCTTTGCCTCTCCTTAACGCAGCGGCCGCAAACTCCACAGGCGTTTCGCCGATGTAGCCACTTCCGGCGAGAAGGCTTACGCCTTCCATTTCTATATTGATCGCTCCGTTTTTATCTCGATCATGTTCTGTCCCGCAGTTCGGACACTTCCATTCCCGTTCTCTCAATTCCAGATCTTCCCTGATGTATCCGCACTCGTGACACCTCTTCGACGATGCATAGAATCGTCCGACTTTCTGCAATTTTCCACCGACCTCTTGCGCCTTGTATTCCAGTTGATTGATCGCACGACCTACGCCCGCGTCGTGCGCCGATTTCCCCGCTAGCTGTACCCATCCCTTCAGGCACAGGTCTTCAACACACACTATCGAGAATCTCCTCGTCACCTCGCTCGTGAATTTATGCAGAAAGTCACTCCTCAGATTCGAGACTCTTTCGTGCGCTCGCGTAATCTTCAGCTTCCATTTCTTCCAATTGTTCGAGCCTTTCTTCTTTCGAGCCAGTCCGCGCTGCAGCCTCTTCAATTTACCCTCAGCCTGACGGTAATGAGCTTGGGTTTCGCTCTTCTCGCCATTGCTGAGCGTCGCAAACGTCGACAGACCGAAATCTATCCCGACGCTCCTCAACGGACTTGCAGTTCCTTGAGGAAGAGACGCGGGATTTTGCGTCCCTTCCTCAACCGTGATTATCAAATACCATCTCCTTGCTTGTTCTTTGATTCGGCCATTCCTGATGTGACCGCTGAACCGGAGAGTTTCGGCCATATTCACGTATCCGAGTTTCGGAACATAGATCTTATGGCCGGAGACCGAAAACTTATCATTGTTCAACCCGAAGCCGCCGACCTTCTTGCTTCGTTTGCGCCGCCCAGGAAATCGCGTCTCTGACTTCGGATTGGAGCCCTTCGTCTCGTAATAGGTATTGATCGCCCGCCGGAGATCGGCGATCGCCGCTTCAGAGGCGCATTTCGTAACATCGTGAACAAAGGGGAATTCCGTCTTGATCCGTGCCCGGAACTCAATTTTGATCTCGTTCCAATTGACCCTCTGACCAGTTGCTTTACGTCGCTTGTACTCACCCAGAGCCCAGTTCCAAGCAAAGCGGGCGACGCCGGATGCACGATAGAAATATGGTTCCTGCTCGGATGTCGGATTGAGCCTGATTTTATGAGCCTTGATCATCTTTGAGAACTTGTTGAATATGAATTTATAAGTTCCGCTCCTTACTGCATTTTTCTATTTAATTAAGGGCTAGATTCAATCTCTAGCGCCTGTTTAATTGTTTCGATAGTTCCTTCAAAATCGTGCGGTTCAACAAGAATGGCTCTTATGCCGCTGGCGGTAATAGCGTCAATAATGGCGCTTTCCGTTATCAGACGCAGTTTTATATTATCGCTTATCACTTCCGCAAAATAGCTGCCTGTCACACGACCATCGGAAATCACATCTCCGCCCGGTTCGATCACCGCATCCGGAAGCGCCGCGGCAATGGCTTCGAGCAATGGAACATATTCGGTCGCGAAGAGATCAGGGTCGACAGAGACGGACTGTTTAGCTTTTTCGGTGTCAGGAGCCGCCAGCGGGCGTCCAACGTATTGCGACGCGCCGAAGACTCGCGGATAACGTTGCAGAAGGTCGGCCCATTCATCTGCGTGGCCGAAGCGAATGACTGTATAGCCGAGGTCTTCAAGCCATTCCGTCTTTATACGATCGCGTTCGCGCCGCTCAGGGAAGTCGTGAACAGGCCCGTCGACGTAAATCGCAACCTGTTCGTCACAATAGACGAAGTCAGGCCGGGTCTGCGCCGCCTCTATCAAAAGCTGCGCGTCGGACGGCAGGCGGTGTCCGTGTTCGTCCAGGTAGCTTAACCATCGGCGCTCCAGATCCGATCCGGCCTGTTGCGACAGTTGTTCGAGATGTGAGGCGCGCGGCGCGGACGCCGGCGATTCTTCTGTAATGGCCCCAGCGAGCCGCAGCAGTTCATCGCGGATGAGCTTGCGATCCAGTATTCGGTGCTCGCCCTGGTTGTAATAACTCATCAGGCAGTCATAGCAGGCCGCCTCGCAGTCTTCTTTCGCGCGCGGGGCGCGGTGTTTATCCGTTCCGTCCGGATCGAAGTGGCATATCTCCAGCGCATTGCCCGCCACCGCGGCCAGCGCATGCGGATCGTCAATCAGGCGACGCAACACACCGGCTCCGCCTTCCGCCGATTCATAAAGCAGCAGCAGGCGGCGATCGTCGTATGTCGGTAATGGCTCCGCCGCGAGTTCGTTGTCTTCGAGTTGGTAACGCACCTGTATCGCGTTCTTGAGCGCCGCCTGCAGCGAGGCCATTTGCCCTTCGGCGAGTTGTTCGGCCGGTTCAATGAGCAGACAGTTGCGGGTGTCTTCGACGTAGGGAATGACGCGCGATGTGCGCGGTGAGAGCGGATCTTCCTGGTCATCGGTCTGTGCGTCGGCTTCCGGCTTCCAATAGCCCCGCTCGACATCGAGCACGAAGCCCAGTTGCTGGCGGTTTTTGCGGCGCGTCCAACCCAGGTTGATTTGCCAGAGGGTTGCGGCCTGGCCGTAAGCCAGCCGGGCAATGACGTCGCCGTTGACTTTGACCTCAGCCGTTCGACACGAGAGATGACCCGCGTGTTCGCTGAAGCGCATGCCGGTGATAATTTCGTATCCGAGCCTCAGGCGTTCTTCTTCATCGGAATTGATCTTGTCGCGGCGGCGCGTCGAGACGTTCTGCATGCGGAACAGCGAGGAAAGCGGAGCGCCTAATAGACGATGGCAGCGTTCGCACCTATCCTCGCCCTCGCCCTGCGTTATCTGATGCAGATATCCGCATCCGTCGCAGAGTTTGGCGCGTTGCGTCAACACATCGCCGTCGCCCACGGGCAGGATGACCTTGTTGATGACGTATTTCGAGCCTTCATGATAGACGACCGCACGCGGCCCGAATTCCGAAATCGCCAGGAAGCGCGGGCGCGAAACGAATTCGTCGCGCTGCTTGCCGCGGCGAGCCGGGATGAACGCCGAAATCGGCAGGCGCGGGAAGCTGTAGCCAGGCAGAAAGCCCTCGCTGGCGAAGTAGCGGTAACTGTAGAAATCGGATTGCCTGACGCTATCGACTTCGGTGAGTAGTTTGATCTGCGATTCGGCCAGGCTGCGCACGCGCTTCGCCAATTCCTTGTCCTGCGGGCTGCGTGAAGCGTCGCGTATGATGCGGTTCTGCATCTCCTGTTCGTTCAGAGCCGCCCGGTACAGGTCGCGCCAGCGGTCGCAAGTGCGATCGAAGCGCAATGAAACCTGGTTCAGGACTTCGTCCAGCCAACTACTGGTGTACCAGTCCGAAATTTCAAGCTCACTTTGAATCGTCGCCAGCACTCGCGTGGCTTGTTGCGCCGCGCGCTGCCGCGCCGCGAGGGATTCGATATCTCGCCTGGCGCCGTCATACAGTTCCAGCGCCGGTGGCTCGCCCGACACGTCTAGAATGTCCTTGAGCGATTTACCCAGCGAAAGCCCTGTCTCCGCCAGCCATATTGCCTGGACGTGCGCGCGCACCAGGTCCTCGTTGGCCAGGTCGAGACGCGGCGTGGAAACCTGCCCGGCAACCATCAGATCGGGGCGCTTGAAGAAATACTGATCGTGCATGCTGCCGATCGTGCAATAAGTGAAAACGAGCGCGGGTTGGCCGCTTCGCCCGGCGCGTCCGCTGCGCTGCGCATAGTTGGCAGGTGTCGGCGGCACGTTGCGCATGTTAACGACGTTGAGTTCGGCGATGTCCACGCCGAGTTCCATCGTCGGAGAGCAGTAAAGAATGGGCAAATCGCCGTCGCGGAACTTCTGTTCGCGCTCCTCGCGCAATTCGTACTGCACCTGGGCGGTGTGTTCGCGCGCCTCCAGCCCCTGCAGGTCGGCCGTCATGCTGCGGTAGAAGTCCACGAAATACTGATTGGTTCTGCCGCCGCCTTCGGGTTCATTCGGCATTCTGATCGGGTCGTGAAAAGCCTTCGTCCCGTCGCCCACCATCCAGCGCAACGACGAAGCCATCACCTGATAACCGGCCACATCGTCCTTTTGCTCTTCTATAACTTTCGTGATCAGGCCGGCTTCGGCGAGCACACGAAGCAGGTCGGCGATGATATCGCCAGTCGCCTGCAGATCCAGCCGATTGGACAGATTCTCAAAGATGGTATTGCGCCTGAGGTATTGACCGAAGCCTCCACGCGCCGAAAGGTAGGTATTCTCTGCCGGGTCGCCGGACTTGCGCGAACGTGCGAAAAGAATCCCGGCGAAATCCAGTTTCTCGTTTTCGTCAATTGCCCAGGGAGCGACCAGACGCTGATTGCTCTGCTGTTTGATCCTCTCCTGCTCGCGGGAATCGAGATAGCTGACGTTGATTGTCAACTCGCGGCGCATGTAATCGAGCAGGACCTTCGCGACCCGGCGGCGGGTTTCCGGCGCCGCGGTGGTCAGGGCCTCGTGACAGTTGTTCCACATCTCCTCCTCTGCGCAAACCTCATCGAGCGATTGATACTCGATTTGCAGCAGGCCACACTGCTCCAGGTTCGGCATGGTGATGCGCCAGCCGCGTTCCAGATCGCGGTAAAGTCGATAGCCGATCACCTCGCGCAGCGCACGGTCGGTGTCTTTGATGTTCTGGAATTTCTCTTCGGGATTCTTTGCGTAAAGATGGCGCGGCAGTTTGAGCGCGTCAAAGACCTTACCGGTCAATTCGTCATAACTGACTCCTGTTGATCCTGCGTTGTTGACCGCGTGATAGAGCGCCGAACGCAGCAGCGTGGTTTCAATGAAGTCGTTGAAATGTCCGGCCTGTAACGAGGCATCCTGCCGGTTGTCGGTAAAGCTCAGAAGTTTTCGGGCGCGTTCCGGCAGCGAAGAACGGCGCAGGCTGCGGATGGCTGACAGACTGGTGATCGTCGTGGCTGTGCTGCGCCCTTCGGAGCCGAGTGAAGAGAGCTTGGCGAAATCGTCGCGCTGGCGCATGCCGTAAGCGACTCCGCAATGGAGGCAGAATCGAAATGGCGCGGCGATGTAATTGAAATTCAGTCCCTCGGAACTCTCCGCGCCGTCAGCCCCAACGCTCACATTTATGGGCAACCGGTCCTGGCGGTCTCTACGGACTCGCAATCTGCCGCTGCGCTCTTCCAGCCAGTCGTCAGGCAATCGGTTGTCATTGATAACATCTTCCTCTTCTGTCGGGAATGGATTGTCGGAGCTGAAGTACAAAAAGCCGGCTTCGTTCTCGCCCTCATCGCTCAACTGATCGTTCAATTGACGCTGGACGAAGTAATTCGGGTTGCCATCCGATCCGAAAACGCGGCGCACGCAATAATATTCCTGCCCGCATTCGCGGCAGAAGACCATCGGTTGCAAAATATGGTCGCGTGAACCGGGTTTGAATTGCTGGCCATAAATCGTCAGATATCGCGTCTCTTCGTCTTCAAGCGTGGCATAGACTGTGTCGCCGCGACTGATGAATTGATGCAGGCGGAATGCGAACGGCGGGAATCCGGTTTCGGGGTTCTTCTCGCACTCGTAACCAGCAAGCAGCGCCTGCTGGATTGCAACCTCGCACAGTTTCTCGTCAAGGCCCATCAGATCGGCCAATTTCCGCGCGGCGCCATCTTCGCCGGTGACGCTCTGCGGCTTGCATCTCACGTGACACCCATCTTTCAACTCCACGCCCAGCGAGCCTTCGATCCATATCGCCAGCGGGTCATTGACGAAGCTTTCGTAATCGCCGGCAAAAGGCTGTCCGCCGGCGACATCCAAAACGCGGGCGCTTAAGCGCGCCTTAAAGTCTGAGTCGTTGAGCCGGTCGAGTGGCGTGGCGGGATCCAGTTTCTCCATAATCACGCCATCGGGTTTGACCTCCGCGCCGAAGAGTTGTGTCGCGACCTTTGCCACTTCCGAACGCTGCTCGTCGAAGCTGCCGCCGCCAGCGATCGTCGCCGAAGTCCCGATGATCTGAAGTTCGTCGGCCTGCAACCGGTCGCGCACTCGCCGTACGAGCAGCGCCACATCAGCGCCCTGCCTCCCGCGATAGGTGTGCAATTCATCCAGCACCAGAAAGCGCAGGCCCCGCGCTGACTCAATGATCTTCCTCTCCGCCGGCCGTGTCAGAATCAGTTCGAGCATTACATAGTTAGTCAGCAGAATGTCGGGCGGGTTATTGCTGATCCGCTTCCGCTCCTCTTCGTCCTCCTGGCCGGTATATTTGTCGAATGTTACTGGCGGGCCGTCGGGATAACCGTTACACAGGTATTTTTCCAGTTCTCCGAACTGGCTGTTGGCCAGCGCGTTCATCGGATAGACCACGATAGCCTGAATCCCTCTTCCAGAACCTCGCCGCAACACGTGATCCACAATGGGAATGATGTAGGCTAAGCTTTTGCCCGAGCCTGTGCCGGTCGTCAGCACGTAGTTGGCGCGGCGGCGCGCGGCCTCGATAGCCTCGGTTTGATGCCAATGCAGGTTGAGCAGGCGGCCCGAACTGACCGTATCTTCTTTATCCTTCCGAAAGATATTGGCGCATTCCGGATGCAACTTGTCGTCCCTGACTAAATCTTCAATCTTATCTCCTCTGTCGAAGGACGGATTGAGTTGAATCAGCGGCTCTGGGTAGAAGACGCCGGCTTTGAGCTGATCTTCGACATGATCGTAAATCCGCTGGTTGCGTATCCGGATAAAGCTCCTGATGTAGCTGGCGTAATCGGCGATCAGCCGTTCGCGAAACTCGAAGATGTTCATCGAAGATGAAGCGGAAAGCGCGTGTTTTTGGGCAACTGTCATAATTTCCTGTTCCGCGCTGAGCGCCTCTATGAAATCCGGCGGCAGCGGTTCTATTGGTAACTCGGATCGCGCGGCACGGCTCCTGTTGCGCCGCTCTATGTGACTGCGGCGGCGCGGCGAGGTAAGATGCTTGCCGCTCGTCGCTTTATCCAACGCCTGCCTGAGACGGCGGTGTTCGATCACCGCGTCGTCGTCGGAAAGCAAATATCGGTAAAGCGCCGCCCGTTCGCCGGGGCTCAGTCTTTCACGGAAGAAATCCTCGCGGTTTTCCGGATTAGTAAATCGCCGGCGTTCGCTCTCGCTGACTTGAAATGGAATCTCGGCATCGGGCGAAGCTGGTATTGGCTGGCCAACGCCGAAGCGACCGAAGATTTGCTCCAGTAGCGGCTCCATTCCAGTAGGCTGCAGCTGTTCGCCATAAATCCTGAGCGTCTCGTCGCGCAAGGTTGCCGCAAGCCGATCGATCTGTTCAGAGTCCAGGCCGCTGTCATCCGATAGAATTTCACTGACCTCGACGAGAATGCGATCCGCGCGGAATTGCCAGTCTTCAAAAATTCGCTTCTGCCATGGATCGATCATGCTCGGCGCTTTGAGCGCGTCGGCCAACTCCGTAATAGGTCTGAGCAATTCAAGCGGCAGAATCGCAAAAAGCCCGTTGGCGCTCAGCTCAGCCTCTGCCATCTCCGCCCTGCCGGCGAAACCGAGCAGCTCCACCTCATTAAATGAATTCGCCACCAGCGCGGCCAGGTAATAATCCGCCAGCAATCCGACCATTAGCGGCATGGTCGGAACATATAATGTGGGTTCGACCGATTGTGTGACAGCGCGGACTTCGACATACCGCCCGCCGATTCTGAAGTCGGCCAAATCGAGCAGCTCGACGAATTTCAGATTCGCGGATCGCCCATCCTCACTCCTGAGAGCAAACTCCCTTTCTAGATAATTCCTGACCGCGAGCGATACGGCGCCTGAAACCAGCGCGCGTTCGCGGGCGGCGGCGGAAGAACAGTTTCTCGCCAGCTCGGCTGCCTGTCGCAACAGGTCGTCGGAGATGGGAATCGTCGTCGCACCGTTCATCAGAAATTATCCCTAATCATGTATATGTGTGATCCCGGACCCAGTTTGTTCATCCGCCTGCTTCTTTTTGTGGGCGAAATTCTCCCGCAGACAGCGGATGACCCGCGCGTTGCAGACGTCCTCGAGCCTTTTTCTGCGCCTGGAGACGACCGGGCGAGACGTGCTTCTCACCTCTGGGTAGTGCTCGGCAAGATGTGAGGCCAGTTCCTGATCTGTGTCTCTCAGCGGGTCATGCTGTTCCAGTTCAAGCGGCAGGTAGTCGTATTCAGACGATACGTTCCAAAACACATTATGCCAGGCGATCGGTCTGTAGCCATCAACCGCGTTCGCGGCATGCATCTCTTCCATCAATCCGTTCAACTCGGGGCCTAATTCCCTGCCAAGCAGCAGCAGGTCAAGCCCGGTCTCTGCTTCGACGGAAGGTGTTAATCTCTCGCGGAGTCGAGCCGATGAAATTGAGCCGTAATCAACAAATTCAGCGGAACTGGACGTTTCATTTTCGCCAAGAGTGATTCCGACAAACTCTTCACCCCAATCCATCTGTTCCTTGAAATCCTTCCAACTCTGTTCCAATCGCTTCGGCGAAGCAGCATAGGCGATCTCATCGAACCGGAATTCCACTGAGCCTTCATTTCCCAAGGCGTTTATGAGTTGAGAGGGAAGATCTAAGCCTAATACAATAAAGGACCTGATGTAACCGGCTATACGTTCCCTTTTCCACTCGTCGCTTCGCTTTAGACCTGGGGCCCAAGGGAAAACAGCTTTCAACTCGACCAGAGTAGCACCCGGACGCCGATGACAAATCTCCATCAATAGCAGGGTTCTTTCTACTTCTGCGCAAACGTCATCGAGGATGTAATCAACAAAGTCGCATTCATGGCTAAAGGCCAGAGCGCGTGCAGCGGTCGGCAGATTGGCGATGAAACGTCTTACGGCCAGCGGGATTGGACCTCTGTATTGCCGGAGCCCTTCGCTTGACGGCACAAATTCGCGTAACGACAGCGGTAGTTCGGACACAAGCTTTCCCCGCGCCGCTCGCCCCTCTCCAGAGGCTCCGAGTTTCAGTATTTCAGCCCAAACTCCCATCAACGCTCCCGTCCGTTACCCCAATAATTACGCCATCAGCCTGGCCGCCTCGACCTCAGCGGTCGCAATGTTTGCAAACGCGCAGTTTTCAAAATTCATGCGCTTATAAATGCGGCGTGTCAGAGCCACGTCCCGCAAGCAATAGTCATGAATCGCTCGATAGTCGCCAGCGAGGTAAAGCTCGTACACCTGATTCCCGTCAACCCCTTGTTACTTTGACGAAGGCAGATTCAAGACACGCGCCAGCTTGTCGAGGCTGATTCTGGAATTGAAGCTCCATCGCTCCCATTCCATCATCGTGTCGTATATCGGTTGGTTGCGGTATCGCGCGAAAGACAGTTCCACGCCAGGCTGGACGCCGTGAACCACTGAACGCTTGAGAATGAACTTGAGATCGAAGTCGAAAATGTTGTGGCCGACAATGCGATCCCGATCAGGACGGAAGCCGCGCATCAGCTCCCAGAACCGGGTGAGGGTGTTTCGCTCGTCGTTTATGAATCTGTCGTCCTGCTCATCCCAGCCCAATACCCCGGATTCGATCCGACCGTATGGGTCTTCATCTATATATCCGATGCAAAGGATTTGTCCGAAATCCCCGTTTAGAGCCGTTTTAAGATGGTCCTCGGCAGTTTGTGGGGCTGAGAGGCCATTCCCTGCTATTTCTAACGCCGGAAGCGTTTCGATGTCAATTGTTATAGTGCGGCGCATGTGGTTACCTCCTAAATTCACCAGTTCAGCATGGGGCCGCTTATATGCCCCATCATCTACTTGTGTGTTCAGCGGAGATATTTGTTCATTACCACTGCGCCCAGGTAACCAGACAATCGAAAACGGCAAGAACCTGGGATTCATTTGCTTCCGTCGTGTCTTTGTCGGCCTGGCGTTTCGCCAGTCGGGCGCATAGCGCTGGGGCGTCAGCGCATATGCTCGAAAATTACATCAAGTGTTGCGCAACCGGTGACGGCGATCACATGCGAAAAGCTCTTCATCCAGCAACCAAAGTCGGTTCTTCGGGAATGGCCGTGAAGGCCCCCAATATCTTGTGTCATCAATGCGCAAAAGCTTCGTAGCCGCTCAGATCCAACCAGATGCGGCGGAAGAGGCTGATCGGGTTGGTGATCCCGTAGCAACGGCGCTTGAGCACTTTGATCTTGTTGTTCAATCCTTCGACCCAACCGCTGTTTGAGCGATGGGTGAAATAGTTGGTAACGATCTCCATATGTTCTTTGAGCGTGGCGATGAACTTGTCGAAGCAATCCAGACCACTGCGTTTGACCTCGGCGATCCAACCCTGAATGGCGCCTCGTGCGGCTTCCGGGGACTGTTTCGTGTCGAAGATTTGGGTCAGTTTCTCGCGTAGCGCATAGGCTCTGCGTAACTCGTAAGAATACTTGAAGAGCAGTTCAAGCACGTCGTGTTCTTCCGGTTCCAGGTCCTCGGGCTTCTTTCGCAATGCCCACAGCGCGCCCTTCAGGCCGGCGTACTCTTGTTTGTCGAGAATGCGCTTGAGGCCTTTCATCTCTTTCTTGCGGAGAGCATCGAGGGCGGCCCGATAGAGTTTCGCCACGTGGAAACGATCGCCGACTACTTTCGCCTGCGGCAGGATTTCCGCCGCCGCATTGATGAAGCCTTCGTAAAGATCGGTGCAGACTTCTTTGATGGTGGCTCGCAATTCCTCAGGGATCGTTTTCAGAAAGTCGGTGATCGTCTCTTTCTTTCGGTCTTTAAGCACCGCCAGTACGACGGGTTTTCCCCGATCGTCGCGCGTGCTGACAATAGTGACAAAATCGCGATGCCCTTTGAGCAGCGAGATTTCGTCCAATCCGATCTGGCGCAGATGTTTGAACTGATTCCAGGCGACTTCGCCCCTGACGTATCTGTTGAGCACACCGCGCACACGATCGTAAGCGACTCGATATTTGATGGAGACGTCGCTGATTGTGCTGTTGACGAGCGCTCGCAAAAGAAATTCGGCGAATGCTTTGGTGCAGTTTGCATCAGCGTCGTACCACTCGCAGCGCTCGGTAGTTGTCGGGCGACTATCGCAATCCAGGCAGCGATACCGTTTAGTTCTCAGATAGAGATAAACATCCTTCTCGCAAATCGGCAGATGCCGCAGCGTTAAGGTTTCGCCGTGTTCAAAGAACTTGGTGGCTTTTTGGCCGCAGCGGTGACAGATCGAATAGCCGCGGGTTGATTCGATGTCACACTTGATTTCGTATTCAGTAATCTCGACGTTCAGGATTTGAATGTCGGGAAGATTCAACAACTGCTCGAACTGAATTTGCACTCGGACGCCCTCACTGACGATTGTTGGTTTATGACCACAATATCTTGGGGCATTTCACGATGTTATAGTCGCAACCCATAAAAAGATTGACCTGGTGTTCCGGGCGCAGGTGTTCAAGCCGAAACGGGGGCCACGAAAGCGGCCTGCCGATTCGGCGCCCTCGTCGGTCCTCCACCACAATTCCGTGGTAGAGGGGAACGATGAAAAACCTGCGCATTCGCCGACAACTGTTTGTAACAGACCCTCTACAGAAGGAGCGCCTGCTGCGGGCGATCAAGATCATTCTCGAACACCAGGAGGAACGACATGCAAGTAGCGATCTATGCCAGAGTCTCGACTCTCAATCAGCAACAGGAGGGCACGATTGCCTCTCAAATCCAGTTGCTCAAGCAGCACGTTCAGCAACAGAGCTGGAGCCTACTGCCGGAACATGAATTCATCGACGATGGTTTCAGCGGTTCGCGGCTCGACCGCCCGGCTCTCGATCGCTTACGCGATGCCGCCAGGCTTGGCGAATTCGACGCCATTGTCATGCTCGCGCCCGACCGGCTCGCGCGTAATTACGCTCATCAATGGTTGCTCGTCGAGGAATTCGAGAAGCTCAACATGCGATTGATCTTTCTCCAGAATCCCTTCCGCGATTCTCCACAGGGTAAACTCTTGACACAGATGCAAGGCATGATCGCCGAATATGAACGCGCCCAGATTTCGGAACGCACACGCCGTGGCCGTATCGAGAAAGCGCGGTCCGGCGAATTCATTCCGTGGGCTTACAGATGCTATGGCTATCGTTATCTGCCCAAACAACACGGTTCGGGGCCACAGGTCATGATTGAGCCTGCGGAGGCCCACGTCGTGCGCGAAATCTACCGCGCCTTAGTCGAAGAACAGCTCTCGTGCCGGCAAATCGCCAAACGTTTGAACGAAGCTGAAACACCAACTCCGACCGGCAAGAATCGAGTCTGGCAAATATCGACCGTCAGAGACATCCTGATCAATCGCATCTATCCCGGCCAGGCGCGTTACAACTATCGGCAGTCAACAATTCCAAAATATCGCAAGACTGACGAGAGCAATCTCCATTCTCTCAAGACCGGGCGCAGTTACCGTCCTGAGAGCGAATGGATTTTGACCGAATCTCCGGCGATCATCACGCCTGAGCTGTTTGATAAAGCGCAACTGCAACTTCAACGCAACTCGGAGGCAGCGCGCAAAATGTATCATCCATCTTCCCGCCGTTACCTGCTGCGGACGCTGGTCAAATGTGGCGAGTGCTCTCTGGGCATGGTTTGCTTTTACCTGCGGAGCTCTTGCAAAAAGTACGAATACCTTTACTACATCTGCAAAGGTCACGACTCATTGACGGTGGCTCGGCAGAGCAAATGCCGATCCAAGCGCGTGCGCGCTGATCACCTTGACGAGTTGGTTTGGCAAGCTCTCACCCAATTACTGCGCAAGCCCGAGATGATCGCACAACTGCACGGCGCCTGGGCCGAAGCCAAACAGCAAAACATCTCGACGATTGAGGCCCAGCAATCACAATTGCTCCAGCAGCGACAGCGGATCGAACGTCAGGATCAACGGTTGCTTGACGCCTTTCAAGCCGAGATCATCAACCTTGCGGAGTTGAAAGAGCGCCGACAAAAACTCTCGGCGGAACTGCAACGTCTTGAACAGGAGGCGAGGCAATTGAGCGTCACACAGCAACGCGTCATCCACTGGCGCCAAGTCATTGAGCATGCCGAGAGCTTTCGCCAATTGTTAGGCGCCAATCTCGATCAACTCTCTTTTGAGGAACGCCAGGCCGTCGCTCAGTGCCTGATTCATAAAGTGGTCGTAACGGGAGAAGATGTTGACATCCATTTCGTTCTCCCTTTTGAATCCGCCCCCCAGGTTTCCGATCGCCGTGAAAAAGAGCCTGAGGGGGCTCCAGGTCATTTTTATAGGTTGCGTCTGGCAGATCACGGTAATTACCAAAGAGCCAAAACAACTGTAGACCGGGATATCGCTGCTTTTTCCATCATAATGCAGGCTCATATGCGAACCGCAGAGTCCACACAAGGCAATACCTTGCAACAGTGCTCGACCTTCGCGAGGTATTCCCTTCCTGTTCTTCCGGTAATTATTCTGATTGTCGGTCAGTCGTTTTCGGTTCGACACATATTCCTCCCACGAAATATAAGCAGGGTATCGATCCTGAATACATACTTCCCATTTCTCCATCGGTTGTTGCACGATTCCAGAGCCTGTCACACCGGGGCGTTTGCGCAACTGGTCAACTACTCTCCGGCCATAGACGTATGCTCCTGCATAGGCTGGATTCACGAGAATTCCATTCACTCTGCTTGCTGTGGCCTCAACCCAGGCAACTTCGTGTGGTCCGGGGCCGAAGAGGTGTCGCATCGGGATTTTTAGCCCTTCTCTCCGAAGATAGAGAGTAACCGCTCGTCCACTGCCCAACTCACGGAATTTGTCAAAAACCAGTCTCAAACGCGATTGTACTTCCTCGTCAGGAGAGAGGATCACCTCACCGTTGCGTAACCGCTCGAGACCTGCCGGAAGCCCTTGTTGGAGTTCGCCTCGCGCAGCTTTAAAACGTCGGCCAGCCTCAAGGCGCATTTTTATATGATGCAGTTCCGCTTCGCTCATTATGCCCGCCAGGCCAAGCAGCAGTCGATCATGATAACTTCGAGGATCATAAACAATCTCGGAATCCGCGATCAGTGTGCCGAAGATTGAGCAGAGCTCGAGTAATCGGCGCCAGTCACTGCTATTGCGAGAAAGGCGACTGGCTTCCAGTGACAGCACCAATCCGACGCGAGCCATTCCAACTTCAGCTATCAGATGCTGAAAACCAAAGCGATTCTCGCTGGTGGCTCCGCTGCGTCCCAGATCCTCATCGATAATATGTATTCGGTCTTCAGGCCAGCCAAGTGCGACGGCTCGATCTGTTAGGGCATACTGCCTGGCAGTACTTTCTGTATTGTGCATCACCTGGCCGGGGGTTGACTGACGGAGATAAATATAAGCGGCCTTTGCTCGGTGTTCATTGCTGATTTTGGAACGAAGGAAATCAGTTGAGTTCATGATCTCCTCCTTTTGCCGGCTCTTGTGAATTCCGAGCTCGACCAATCATGTCCGCCAGAATCCTTATCAACTCTGCTCGCCGACTCACATCCGGCATCTGTTTTAACGGCTCCGAGCGCTCGCTCGTCGATTGTTGTTGTCGTGACGGTAATTTCGCCACGCTCACTGAAATTGAAATCGCTGCTGGTTCCATGGATGTGGTCCTCCATGGCAAGCAATTTATAGTGAACGTAGCGGGCAAGCGGTAAGAGCGTTTGGGCTGAAGTCAAGACAATTTGTGAGTTTGCCGAAGGCGGTCTATCCAGGTCAGTCGCGGATTTCGGGACTGATCTCCTATGCCCGTTTTGCCGTATTATGGCGATCTGAGAGCCTGCTCGGGATCGGATACGAATCAGAGGATATGTCCGTAAAGCGGGTGTTGTGGATCTGTAATTGTGACTTGCTTCGAATGCTCATCTACATGATCGGTATCATGATGTGACTGTTTTCTATTGGAGCAGTTCGACCAGGATCAGGACGGTCCTTAACAGTCGCTCTCCTTTCTCTTTGGCGCCTGACTCCAGATTTGTTCCTCGAAACGGCCAGATTTGGTTGGCCGCCGCCTCGCCCGGCGAGCGACGGCAGTTCGCGTACTTACGCAAAGCCAGACGCAGAAAACAGCCACAAGCGTTTCCGGCAAGAAACAATGAGGGATGCCCGCGCGGGCGCGTCGCCGGCGGTGGCGACGCGCTTCGAGCGACTGTCAGTTTCCTAACCTCACCTCAAAAGTCAGCGTCATCCATTTGTAACGGCCCGGCGGAAGCTGCGGCAAGATGAAATGGCCGTCTGAGTTTGTCGTCACTTGCCGTTCCAACTGCTTCGCGGGATCGGTGACCTTGACTGTAGCGTCGGCCACGATCGCGCCAGTTTCATCCGTCACCTTGCCGGTCAGCGTATCAGCAGATCGATCCCATCCGGCGGCAGATCGACTATCACCTGACGCACGCGCGATCAGCCGCATCCGCCGAAGGTGTCCTAACACTCGACCGCCTTCCGGCTGGCAGTCGCAGCACCCTATCACGATTCGGCTGTCAACCTTTGATGATTAAAGTTATATTGTCCTTAGAGCTTGGCACCCCGCTATTGCCAGCGACGCGCGTCCCGGTAGGGTACTTGCGGCAGAACGCAAGGTGATCTCATGAATTCAAGGATCACAGTCGAAATTGCGACCTCATGTCGCACCAGCAAATGATGTGACAATTTACAGTGGCGCCAGCATTTAATCTGAAAAGTTACAGCAAGCCGCTTGATGATCTGAGGCCGGACTTCGGTAAATGTTGCGGAGCGCTCCGCTGAATTATGTGACGATCTACAGTCACAAAGGCGCCGGTTAGGAAGCTACAAGGTCATTAGTCCTAACTGGAAATGAGCAAAAGGAGGAACGGTTGAAACGCGCGAAAAACCTGCTGACTAGTCTAATCATGATGATGGCTCTGGCCGTGAATGTTCAACTCCGCCAGTCCCTAATGGCGCCGCTATATGAAGGCGGCCACATGTTTTATAGCAATGAAACGGCGCTCAAAGCCTTCACCGACGACTTGCGCGCGTTCGTGTCGCCGCCGACATTCGATGCCGCGATTCGGCCCGTGCGCGGCGGCGGTCCGGAAGTCACTGCCGTCGAATTTCGGATGGAGTTGCGTGGGACGCTCGACTCCAAAGCGCAACCGTTTAGCCTGCAAATCCCCATTACTTATGCGGGCCGCACCGGCATCGCAGACCGTGTTGACAGTCTTGTCGTGCGCGACTCGTCCGGAGTGGTTGCCCTGAAAGTGGAAGACGATCCTGCGGATCCCGGTGGCTTTCCGTACTTTCGCCACTGGCGCGCGGAGCGAGCAATCGCGCCGCCGGTAGTCGTGACCTATCGCATGCGTTCATTCACAGGCGTAGCCACACATGGTCCGCAATTTGATTTCTATTCGCATAACGGCGGGATCAGCAGCGGCGGCATGGCGTTGTTCGTTCTGCCTGAAAAAATCGGCATCGTAAGCTCTCGCGTAAAATGGGATCTGACCGACCTCGCGCCTGGCTCCATCGCGGCGAGCAATTATGGAGAGGGCGATTTCGATCTGCGAGGACCGGTGGAGCGGTTGATGCAGGCTTTTTACATGGCCGGGCCGCTCGGCCGCTACGCGCCGCCGGAATCGACTTCCGGCTTTTGCGCGTACTGGCTGGGGCAGCCGGCGTTTGATCCACCGAAGGAGATGGCCTGGACGTATCAGGCTTACGAGTATCTCCGCAAGTTTTATCGGGATGCGACGACAACTTCATATCGCGTGTTCGTGCGGGCGCTACCCGGAGCAGGCGGTGGTACCGCGCTCCAAAACTCCTTCATGTTCGGAACTGCTCCCGGCGCGACTGATCCGACAAAGACGGGGCCTCGCGGAACCCTTGCGCACGAGATAGGACATAAGTGGGTTGGGGGCCTGAGCGGCGGTGGGGTTGGCGGTACGACCTGGTTCAATGAAGGGCTGAACGTTCATTACACGCGCCTCTTGCTCCTGCGGTCGGGACTCGCTCCAGTGAGTGAATATGAACGCGACATCAACCAAACCGCGCGCGCCTACTATGCCAGTCCCTATCGCAATACCTCCGCGGATGAACTCGCGCGTCTCGGTTTTAGCCGGGGTGTCGGCGCCGGGAGTTCGCAGAATGTTCCGTACACGCGAGGCAGCCTTTATTTTGCGAACGTTGACGCCAGGATTCGCGCAGCTTCCGGCGGGCGTCGCAAACTAGACGACGTGATCCTGGCCCTATTCGAGCGCCGTAGTCGTGGCGAAGATATCAGCGCAGATATGCTGCTCGACGCGCTGGTCAAAGAAATCGGCCCGGCGGCGCGTGAACAGTTCGAGGCCGTGATCATGCGGGGAGAAACAATTGTGCCTGAGCCTGGCGCATTTGGCCCGTGTTTTGAGCGGCGTCCGGCAAAGTTTGAGGTAGAGGGCAAAGAGGCGGAGGGTTTTGAATGGAAGCGCGCGCCATCAGTTCCTGAGACACGCTGCCGCGAGTGGTAGCGAATTCATTCGCTGTTATGAAATGACTGAGGGAGGGCAATGGGATTCAAACGACGCGATTGGATGATAGTAACGGCGCTGGCGCCTTGCCTCTGGCTAGTTGAAATGATCCGGCTGGCGCTGTCGATAAGCCTCGACACGCTCGGCCGCCTCACGGAGTTGATTGAGACCTCCGAGTTTGGATGATTCGTCAACAGTATCCTGCTCACCGAAGGTTAAAGGATGACTTAGTTTACGAGAGATTGGTCGTGAAACAGCGTCAGGCTAAGCGAACCGAGACGAAATCCTATCTGGAGTCCCTAATGCGCGTACCGCGACTTGCATTTTTATTCTGTCTATTCATCTCAGCCGTTGGCGGCGCTCAGGATGCTCCTGCGCCCAACAAAGCCGAGGCGCCACCATCGAAGGTCTTCGGCTTGACCGGGGACACGACCAGCCTGCCGATCGTCATGGTCCGCGAGTTCCCGTTCGTGGCCGCCACGGTCAACGGCGTCCCCGGCAAGCTCATGTTCGACACCGGGCAAGAGAATGCATTGAGTCTGAACGACCATAAGGTACCGCTGAAGGACGGGAAGGTGGTGGGCAAAATGGGATTCGGCAGTGGGCAGACATTCGATGTCAAACTGTATCCAGAGGTGGCGACTGTGGACCTCGCTGGCGGCTCCTCCTACCGCAGCATCCCCAACGTGATGGGGAACAATCTGGTCTTCATGGAGGAGGACATCACACCCGACTTCCTCGGCTTCATCGGTCACAGCTTCTACCGGGGATACTTGTTCAAGCTCGACTACAAGGGGAACCGCATCACTTTCTACCGGCAGACGGATGCTCGCCGGCAGTCGAAGGATTATCTGGCTGGTGAGACTGTGATCGCCACCGTGCTTTTCCATACCCGCAAGCTGCCGAACCACCCAATCGTCCCGTTGACGATCGGCGGCGTCGATTTCCTGGGAACCTTCGACACGGGGATGGATGGAGTTGTGTACATGACCAAGGCCACCCAAGCCCGCCTGACTGAGAAGCGGTTGCTGACCTCAGTGTGGGATCGGGGCGACATCTTATACAATATCACTGGCATCAGCCTGACGCCCGACATCAAAGCGACGGTTTCCAGGATTCGGGTCTTCAACGAGACCCCGCCGTCCGCCGCCCCGATGGGGACGCCAGAACCGGACATCATTCAATTCGGCTACGCATTCCTGCGGCAATACAAGACTGTTTGGGACTTCAGCGAACGTAAGATTTATCTGCTCAACCCTTGAGAAACGAGGCTGTAGTTTTTCAGATCATACGTGTCTTTGCGACAATGCGGATACTGTTAGCGAATTCAGTCTCAGCCGCGTAAGCTCTCTATACTCAGTCGAGTGAAACGCATAAGTTCTTTGTTCGGAGGGCTCGCCAACAGTATCAGCGTTGATACTGTTGGCGAATCCTCCAAACGAAGAACTTATGAGTGTTACTTGGATGAATATAAAGTACTTACGGGTCTGGGACCGAGTTCGCCAACAGTATCGGGGCGGCGTGACTTTGAAAAATAAGCGCGCCTCAGCGGAAAAAAATCTTCCCAATCAGAGGCGGGCTTTGGTAATGGTTGGCCGAAATGATTGTTGCCCAAGAGTAAGAAGGTGATTGATCGAGATTAGCCAGAGGGAAAAATTCCGAAAACCAATCCCGCCGAAATCGAGAACGTGATCGAGCAGATTCGGAGAACGAATCTGGAACCAAGCGCCAAAGAGAAAATAGAGCGACTGCATAGTTCAATAACCACTTACGGGCGCTTTTCTGCTATCTTCAATCTTTCCGCAATGGAGACAGCATCCTTGCCAGGATCCTGTGGTCGCTCTTAAAATGACTACACCACATCAATTCATGTTTTTGTTGACGAAGTCGTCTAGTACCGACTCGTCTTCGATCGGAGCGGAAGAACTATGTCGAAGCGCTTGTTTGCAATTCTCGCTCTCATCCTCATTTGTAGCCTCCCATTCGAGTTCACGAAAGAAGCCCAGGCAATAGGCGCCATGCAAGGTACTGCAACCGTCTCAGGACGCGTCACCATCAAAGGCAAGCCGGCAAAAGGGGTAACAGTCTTTTTGCAGCCGCAGCAGACGATGGAATCTGAATCTGAAAACGACGGAACGACTCCAAGCGCAAAGACAAATGAGAACGGCTATTTTCGAATAACCGGATTGCCGGCCGGCCGTTACGTCCCGATATCTCTTACTCCAGGGTATATCATGACCAAAGGAGGGACCGATTACACGATGGCGCGAGGCGCAGTGTTCCATATAGCCGAAGGCGAGGTCATAGAGAATTTCGATATAGAGTTGATACCAGGCGGTGTCATCACAGGGCGCGTAACTGATTCAAATGGCCGCCCTTTAGTCGAAGAACAGGTTCAGTTGTGGTGGTTAGACAATGATGGAACGCAGCATGAGCAAAGTACGAGACTATTACGAAGGATGCTGACCACCGATGATCGCGGCGTCTATCGCATCTTCGGCCTCGCGGAAGGTCGCTACATTCTTGGCGCAGGTGGGCGCTCAAAGGGAGAGGATGGATACGTTCAAAAGACTTATCATCCGAATGTCACGGATAAATCTCAGGCGAAAGTTGTCGAGGTCGGCGCCGGCGAGGAGGTCGCCGGTATAGATATAAATGTCGCTGAGGTGGAGAAGACCTACCGCATCTTCGGTCGCGTGGTGAATGCCGATGACGGAGAGCCGGTTGGTGGGGCTAAGGTCCAGTTATACTTAGTATCGCCGGGCGGTAACGACTTTGGCGGAAAGGGATTCTCCGACGGTAACTCGAATTCGAAAGGCGCCTTTCAACTTTCAAATGTGCCGCCGGGAAAATATGTAGCGTACGCGGCGGTTGATTTCGAATCTGACAATGCCTTCAACCAGTATTGCGAGCCGGTCATTTGCGAGGTCACCAATAGTGACGTGCATGGGATAGAAATCAAGCTCCGCAAGGGAGGGTCAATCAAAGGTGTTGTAGTTCTCGAGGATCCAACCGACCCGGCAATGTCAGTAAAGAAAGGGACAATTCTGTGTATATTTTACAGCAGGCCTGGAGAGTTGAGCAGTCCCTATATCAAACGCGTCGAAGTGGCTCCGAATGGCAGTTTTAAAGTTGAGGGGACGCCTAAAGGTAAAGTACGCGTCATAACGTTCAGCCCTAATTCTGACGAATCATCTCTGATTCGAATCGAGCGAGACGGCGCGCCTCTGCCGGGAGACAGCATCGAGGTCGGCGCAGGAGAACATATATCGAATCTTCGTCTGGTTACCGCTACTCCAAATCTGTCACTGCCTGGCGTCATCAAAGTAGTCGGAGGATATTTGCCGCCGGGCCTGGCGCTGTATGTTTATGCGTCAAGAGTGGATGGCGCACTCGGCGACATCCGACCGTCTCAGGTCGACCCCAGCAATCATTTCTTAATTCAATACCTGGCGCCGGGGGAATATGAGTTGCGATTGCAAATCAGGGACTATTCGGTCAAACCAAATAATTTGGATCCACAACTGAGCCGGGCGATTTCACAGGCCAGACAAAAAGTGGTCGTCAGCCACAATAATCAACAGCCGGTCATCATGACAATCGATCTCAGTCGGGGAGGCGCCAAATGATGAGGATCTGCGACCGATTTTATCGCAAGACCATATTGTCTGGCGCAGCATGCGCGACGCTTCTTCTGATCGCGGGATTCATCAACTCAAACGCGCAGCAGGGCGGGACGATCACTGGCCGCGTCATGAATGACGAAGGAGCAGGCGCGCCAAACGTAACCGTTCACATTATCAGGGCCACGTCAGGGCGCAGCGGGGCTTCGCCTCGTGGAGATACACAGGTCGTCACGGATAAGGATGGTAATTTCCGCGCCACCGGTCTCTCGCCGGGTCTCTATGCGGTCGATGTGTTCCGCGCTAAAGAATATGTGATGAGACCATTAACTGCGGCCGAGAGCCGTGAGCGAAGGTACTATCGTGTCGGAGATAGTATCACTATAACATTGGTGAAGGGTGGAGTAATTACTGGCAGGGTGACTGACTCAGACGGACAACCAATGGTCGGATTGCAGGTCAGCGCGACGATGGTGCGAGACGCGGAAGGTTATTCTGTTCGAGCGGCGCCTCAAGGAGAGCCACGAATGACTGATGATCGCGGTATTTATCGTATATTCGGTCTACGGCCGGGCTCCTATATAGTCGGCGCCAGTGGAAAAATGTATCTCGCTAGTTTCTCGCCATACGCGGGTAGCGCCATAACCTACCACCCATCATCCACGCTCGATACGGCGGCTGAAGTGGCAGTCGCGAGCGGCGCCGAAGCCAGTGGGGTTGATATCCAGTTCCGAGGCGGGCCAGGATACGTTGTCAGCGGGACTGTGACAACAACTTCTGCGACATTGGCTTCAAGGCCCACCGTAGTCTCTCTCACAAATACCGATATCAACTCCGTTACTGGATTTGCATCCGTACGCCACAATGACCCCAAGAAGGGATTTATGATAAAGGGGGTTAATAATGGGAATTACGAAATTGTCGCCTACAGTTCTGGCGATCAAGAGCTTGACGCCTCCTCTGCCCCACGCCGTGTAACAATCAGCGGAGCTGATGTTACCGGACTCGAACTCAGAATATCGCCTCTGGCTTCGGTCTCGGGGCAGGTATTTATCGAAGCGTCGTCCAAATCATGCGGGAATAAGAGCAAGCGCGCAATGGAAGAGATTATGATATACGCGCGCAGCGACGATCCAGCTGCCCTGGACGCCCGGGCATCGTCAGTTCCCCACTTCTTCAGATCAGATGCGGTTGTAAACGAAAAAGGGGAGTTTGCAATACATCCTCTGCGTCCGAGCCGGTATCATTTCGAGGCAAGTCTCCCTGATGAGAACTGGTATACCAGATCAATCACCATTCCAGCTCCCGCAGCCGCTCGGGAGCCACAAGCGCTCATGAACTTGAGAGATATCTCGCGCGCGGGCCTGGAGATCAAACCCGGCGATAAGGTGACGAGAGTGACGGTAAAGATCGCCGAGGGCGCGGCAGGTCTACGTGGAAAGGTTGTCGCTGAGAACGAAGGCGCAAGTTTACCTTTACGGTTACGCGTGCATCTGGCGCCGGTCGATGCGGCTCTTGCAAATGAAGTTTTGCGTTATGCCGAAGTGTTGACGAGAAATGATGGGAGTTTCGCATTCAACAACCTTGCGCCCGGTAAATATTGGTTGCTTGCGCGTCCTGTCCCGGATGACGAGCCTGTCGATCGCCCGCCCAGGCTATTGTCCTGGGATAGCGACGAGCGGGCAAGGCTCAGGATGGAAGCCGAGAAGAAGAAGATCGAAGTCGAATTGAAACCCTGCCAGCGTTTGAATGATTTTTCTTTCAAATTTTGATCCGTCGTTACAGTACAAAGGGGGATGACCGGGCACGCCCTTCACCCACTCGGCAATCATTTGTGTCTCCCTTTCATTCGAATTTCGGTATCCCTTCGTTGACGTGAATCACTTGCTCCCATTGACCTCTTCCAGCGGCCCTGCCATTAAACACTCTTTCGGTGGACGCCACTTGAAGAGATCGGTTTCGGCCACAGGCAGACCTCCGAGCAAGATTCAGGATCGGGACAGTCTACCATCATTGATACGAGACATCCGTTTTTTGCAACACAACCCCCTACCATCTTTCAGCGAACCTTGGAACGCAGACTATCAACGATAGCCTCCAAGCCAGGGCGAGCGCTGGCGGTTTTCCCTTTGAGATCAAAAAATGGGCTCTTTGGGAATTGCCGTGAAAGTCCTCAACATCTGGTAGTCAATTCGATCTCTCGGAGAAACCACGGATTTGACGGATTGATACGGATCGGGACGGATCAAGATCCGTGAAAATCCGTTTTCAATCCGTCAAATCCGTGGTTTCTCCTTCTTTTTCTAAACCGCAAGATATTGGGGTGTCTCACGGCAATTCCCAAAGAGCCCCAAAGTCTTTTCACATAGTAACGGCAAGCCCAATCACTGGCAGCGGCCCGCTGCGCTGCGCGAAGTCGAGCCAATCACGGTGAGGCCTACCTGCGAAGGATCCAACTGTTGTTCCGCCCTCGTATTCTTGGCGGCGCGCGCAGAGTTGGTAATGACGGGGCGTCACCCAGCAGGGACGGGGGACACTGAACGGGGCAACGCGCGGAATATCACGTTGTCACGGGTAGCACACCTGGTAGGGCGTATACCCCTGCGCCTCAGCTTCGGCTCGCGTCGCGGAGTAAGCCGAGTAGCGCAAATGGCGGCAGTCGGCTCCGTGATAGCGCGCGCCGGTCCTGGCGATGTAGAAAGTTTCCTCCCACTTACACTTCGGGGAGAGATTGCGTACGAGGAAGGCGCTCTCGCCACTCGCTGATAACGCAGATACCGCTGTGGAATCGAGCCGCAGCGAGGAGGCCCCGGATAGAGACATCACCGACGCGTCGGTTTTGCTTGAAGTCTTGGAACGGCGCTCGGCTGCTGGCGTCGCGGCTATGGCGGGCGTCGAGAACTCGAGAGGCGTGGCAGTCGGCCCCGACCTCGTGAGTAACGCCGCAGACTGTCTTTGGCCTGTGTCTCTCGAAAAGCCGAATAGAAGCGCGACGAAGCAGGTCAAACCAAGCGCCAAGACGGAAAGAATCATCCGCGTTTTTCGACCTGTCGGTCGTAGTGGAATAGCTTGCTGGATCGCAACAGGTCTTACGCAGTGCAGGCAAAATGCCGAGTGCAGAGGGGTTTGTTTCCCACAATTATTGCAATACATGTCCTGGGGGCTTTCTCGGGGCGTATTTGGGGTTCGAGATCAATTTGGTTCAGCCTGCGCCGGGGTTTGATTTATCTAGAGGTCGGCTCTCTCTCAAAAACTGAGAAGGCTGAATCCAAGCGAATACTACATCCGGCGATTGCCTGCAGGCAATAAAAATCGCGCTCGCAGGCGGCCAAATATTGCCGTCAGATGCGCGTGGAAGCCCTCTCTAGCTAGTCACAGAAAATCAGCTCCGTAGTTCATGCCAGAACCAAGACTGTTTTAGCCAGTAAATTTAATAGGGGTTAGTATGAGGCTGAATCACGAAAAGCGTCCTTAGAGGTCAACACTTGTCACCGATTTCCAACCCTCAATTCGGTTTTTGTGGGAACTGTGAACCTAGCGCGCATGTCAAACCTGCGAGCAACGCTTCCATATGCCGCCGCGCCTTCCATGCGCCGTTGCGACTGGCCGCCTCGATGCCTTCCGTCCGCACGCGCCGCAACGCTGGTTGAACGTCTTCACGCGCCGGTCGCTCATTCCATGGCTGTCGAGGGACAGACATCTGATCAACCGTCGACAAACGATCGACGAGAAATAATGATCGACGAGTTGATCTCCAACCTCGATGCGGAACTATGGAGGGAGGATCGATGAATCTCACTACCCACCTGGCACGACTCCGTTTACTCCAAATGAGATCGACGGCCTCACATTGACAATCTGATTGAAAATTTCTCTTCGAGCTGTCGCTATGTGAACAATGGGTTTCAATGGGCTGAATATCGCATTGGTGATGAAGAATGCATGGCGGAATGAGTCGTCAGCACCCAACGATTCAGTTCTGCGTCCCGATCATGCTGAACTCAGTGGTGTAATTGGGTTGTGACATAATTCAGAAACCGGCGAACGGAAGTGTGTCTGGGGGCTCAACTAGGACTATAAGAGCGTCAGGAACGCCGGCGGCTTTGGCGGCGGCATGGACATCTTTGGCCGAGTGACCGGCGCTGATTAGTCTATCTTCGTCCAAAGCGACCCACTGATTAGCATATTCAGCGCGGTGCTCTCGCAACCATTTCATTTCCTTCTTAATGCCTCTTTCGGGGGCGATCGGCGGGACGCGCCGCATCACGATTGGTGGAATCTTGTTGTTATCCACCTCGTTCCGAGAGACGCCGTTTGAGACGCCGCCTTGATCGAGTGCTTCATTGTCTGCGACGCTATTCAGCCATTGGCGTAGCTTTACTCGCTCCTGTGGCGGCAGTGCGCCTATCGCTTCGACGATCTGGTCAAATGTTAGCAAAGACATGAGAACACCTCCGCTGAAATTCTAGCACGGACTCGACGAACAACTCCCCCATGGGATCACACGAATAGACTGGATGGAGTTGAATGGATAGTCGGGCGTCTGCGGTTAGCGTCTCCGGCAGTTTACTGCGCTCGCAAGAGTGCGCCAAGTCGCCCGACGATCACTCCAAGGAATCGAAAAAACAGGCATTTCTCGCCAGAAAGTAGTAAATCCCTCCGGATGACGACAACAAATACTGATGTTCTTTCGATAGCCCGATTGACCGAGAAGGGCGAGTTTACAATTCCTGCAGAATATCGTCGCGAGCATGGACTGGATCGTGATTCGACAATAGCTATTATTCAAATGGGGGATGCGCTGATTTTGACCCCGATTGATAAGATGTTAGCCGAGATCACGGAGCGTATGGAAGCTGCCATCCGCGTAGCTGGCGTCACCGTCGCGCAGTTAATGGAGGAGACTTTCGTCGTCAGGGACGAGATCGCGCGTGAAGAATTTGGCGAGGAAACCTGACCTAGGTCGAATCTACCCACGCGTCCTTCCCGGCTCGAACGTGTCGGTCGAGGGACCTTTTTCTCCCTGAAGCGTGGCCGGTCTGCTAACGCTCAGCGTCGAGACTTGAACCGCAAATGCCGGGGGGTCTGGGCAGATCAGCTTTCCTGCTCCAGCGCTCGCTTCTAATGCAAGCCTTCTGGGAGCAAGTCTGGCATCACCATTCTTTCGCGGATTTGGATAAACTCGGCTCCACCTGCCCCCAACATATTCCGTCGGTCTGGCGCGCTCCCCCAGACCTATTGGTCAGTTTTGCTCAACTGCTCACATGGATTATGTATGTTAATTTTTGTTCTGCTACTTATTTTAATCTTGTAAACTGTTTATTTGCCTTACCTTAACTACTTATCTTCTATCACCGCTGCCAAACTTGTTTCGCTCAACTGCACACCTTTCTTCGTCACTCCAACCAAACTTGTTTCACTTAACTGTTCCCTCCATCTCACCTGTAACTTATTGATTCCATTGAATCGTTTTGCTCAACTGATCACCCACAACCTGCAGATCAAAGCCTGACTCTTCGCTTACAACTAATTAGTTTCGCTCAACTGCTCACCCCATCCCCCGATAACTTATTGATTCCATTGAATTGTTTCGCTCAACTGCACGCCCAGGTCGAGACGTAATTACGCCTCTGCGTTGATTCCATTGAATTGTTTCGCTCAACTGCTCACCCAGACAACCAGGGGTTTGTTTAGCAGGAGGACAGAAATCAACGGTTTTCTGATTCGTATTGAAAGGAAAAGCCTTATCGAGATTACTGCTGATCGATGCCGTAGCATTTATTGAAGCCTGTAAGCCTTGTGTTCTCAATACCTGTAATCTGAAACCGTTGTTTTTTGTCCGTTTGCTAAACAAACCCCAATGAGCGCTGCGGATCGCTCCTGTTCAAGGTTCGCTTGTGTCGCGCGGCGATCGGCTTCGGCCTCCGCATCGATGTCGCCGGCGCGGTCCTGGTCCTCGGGCGTTATGAATGCTTCCTTGTAATAGCCTGTCGGTCGCACATTGTGGGGCCAGTGGGCGCATGACGGCAGGTCCTTTTCTAGCCCGCGGGCTTTGGCGACTCTGACAGTCGGCAAGCCGAGCTGCTCCCCTAACTCGTTGCATGTATCGCGGAATGCGGGTCCGTGGCCTTTGTAGGACTCCTCGGCCTCGCCCGTGACCTCCTGGTGGTACTGGTGGACCGTCTCGTGGAGCAGGACGTCGGCCACGAACAGAAACCTTCCTTCGGCGTAGCGCGGTATTGGGGAGCAACGGAACAGAAAGTTGCCTTAAGGCGCAAGAGTCACTTGTAAGTTATTGATTCTTCGTCCTGTGGGGCATGAATCTCTCATATAGAAGATGCTTGCGGAGGCCTATCACTCTCTGTACTTGGATTATCGTAACCCATTGACTTTGAAAGGAGTTTCGGGCAGTTCCGTTTCTTAAGCGGGTTTTCTGTTCCGTTGCTCCCCAATACCCTTCTTCCCACGGTTAGTTGGGGGCCCGACGGGCTATCTTGCTCCTTCAGCCGTTAACCTTCCAAGTCGTGTGTGGATCCCAAAGCGGGTCAACGGCTGTCCGCGCCGATTGAGAAAAACGTGTTCATGGGGTTCTTTTAGCAAAAGGACAGAAATCAACGATATCGATAAACTTCAGCTGAAAATAAAGGTCTTACGATTCTTGCTACAAGGTTGAGTCCAATACAAGTACTGAGCTGATAAATCCTTTCTTTTCAATCACCAGGTTCTGAGAGCGTTGATTTCTGCGCGTTTGCTAAAAGAACCCCGTGATCGCTGCCGGGTCTTGTCTGTCAGGGGCAGCCGGTCTGGGAGGACCAGCTGTAGATCCGCCCATTCGTGCGGGGATCCGTGTTGTCCGACGTCGAGAAGTAGAGCCACGGGCCGTTCCAGTCGCTGAACCGGCCTCCCCCGTACGCTACGATATCGGCATGCAGCGCGTGCGCTGGCTTGAGCTCGACCCCGTTCTCGAAGAGGCGCACGGGCGAGGCGAAGCCCGAGGAGGGGGAATCCTGCAGCACCCCGAAATTGCGCGTTAGGACATAGAGGTACCCGGACCACGCGAGCGCATCCTCGACGTGGAGGATGCCGCAGGCGGGCACGTTATCGCCCTCGATCGCCCAGGTATAGTTGCGCCCATTGGTGCGGGGATCGCTGTTGTCAGAGGCTGAGAAGTACAGGGTGCTGTTCCAGTGGCTGTAACTTCCCAGCCCCGTCGAAACGATGGTGGCGTGTAGGGTGTGGGCCGGGCCGAGTGGAACGCCGTCCTCGTACAAGCGCAGCCTGGAGATCGTCCCAGCGGATGGTGAATCGCCGACTGTGCCCCATTCGCGGGTCAGGGCATAGGCGTTGCCCTGCACGGCCTGAAGGGTCGATGGATCGATCCGTCCGTAGAAAGTTAGCGCCGATGAGGGGATAGCGATCGAGTAAGAGCGGCCGTTGGTCCGTGGATCGCTGTTGTCCGATGCAGAGAAGTAGAGAGACTTGTACCAATGGCTGAAGCGCCCGCCCCCGCTTGCCTGAATGGTGGCGTGCGGCGTGTGGGCCGGGCCGAGCTCCACACCATTCTCGAAGAGCCGCAGCTTGGAGTACGAGCCATTCTGTGCGGTGTCGCCGCCGTGGGGGATGTTGAAAGGGTAGATATAGTAGGCGTGACCCGCGTTGGGATACCCGTTGGTGTCAGCGTGGAGCGGGAGAAACACCCAGTCCTTGTAGGGATCGCTCCCGCGATCCACGCCGGGAGCACGAAAGAACCAGACGGAGTGGTCGTTTCCGCTGGGTGACGTCTTCGTGAAATGGCCGAGGATGTCCCCCGCCTTGGTGAGGAGCTTGTTTCCGGAGAGGCCATACAAGCCATATCCCGAAGGCACCGCGGTGGAGCTTTGGGCGTGTTCCTGCCAGGAGGAGCCGCTGTCGGTGCTCTTGAGGATGCCGACATAGTTGCCGAAGTGGTTCACTGCAAACAGGGGGATGGAATCGGCTGGCTCGGTGGAGAAGAAGCCGTCGCCGCCAGCGAGGGTGATGCTGCCGCCCTGCCACGTGGGGGTGATGTCGATGTCGCGCACCCCGGAGCTCGGCGAAAAGCGCATGTAATGCTGAATCCACTGCGGGTTGGGGTCTCCGTCGGGGGGAAAGGACATGTACATGAAGTGGAGGAAGCCGTTCTTCAGTACGAAACTCGAGAGCCAGTTGTTGCGACCCAAGTCGGATCTCGGCGTGACGAGCTGTCCCGGGCCGGTATCATCGCCCACGATGGGGGTGGTCACGGTCGAGCGGCCGGGGGCCTTCCACGAGGCGCCGCCGTCTTCGGAGTAGATGTAGAGGGTCGCGCGATGGACGTGCGGGACCACGACGTTCGGGGGAGGGTTCGGGCTCGTGCTCCACGCGAAGTAGAGCGTGGACCCCATCATATCGAGATAGGGGTACTGGAGACCGTAGGTGACGTTGTAGGGCGGGAGGGGGGTGGTGCCGAAAAGGGTTAGACCTTTCTGGAAGATCACGTTGCCCGAGAGGTCGAGCGCAGTGAAGTTCGGGAACGTGCAGACCGATACGGACTCACAGTTCGTGAACGTCGCGTAGTAGAGGCGCTTGCGCAAGCTATCGTAAGCGCTCGTGAACTTGCCTGCCCAGCCGAAAGGGATGGTCTTGACGAGAGGGTCGCGGAAGCCTTTTTCGGGGTCGAAGCGGAGGAAGGTCGCATCCACCGCGCCAATCGTGAAGTCGGGGTGCATCACGTAAATCGAACCATTCTCATCCGTGTCGAGAGTGGGGGCTTTGGTCGGGATATTCGAGCGGTAAATCGTGCCCCAGGACTTTCCGCCGTCGATGCTGCGCACAAGGCGCCACGTCCCGAACTCCGAGGGTTCGGTGCTGTACATGTACGTCATGAAGATGCCGTACTGGTTCTGGACGACCTTCTGATTGTGGCTCTGGAAGGTCGCGTATGGATTGATAACGTCGTCCACCTTGACGACATCGAACTGGGCTGCGTGGGCCACGCCAGGGGCTCCGACGGCGAAAAAGACAACCAGACAACTCAACCTGATCCATCCGGCGGTAACATTGCATGCGATCGAACTGATCAAACGCGAAAGCGGCGCCAACTTCGAGAAAGACATATGGGACCCCTCCTGACCGGGTTTGCAGTCTTCGTTAATCGTTATATGTTTTATGGAGATTTCCGATGAGTCAGTACCGCTGTTGATCACCGATCAAATCTGCCATCGACTACTGATGTAAAAATCGGAAAAGTGTTTCAAGAATTTCCTCAAACACTTTTCCGCAGATGTCGGTTTTCGCATAAATTGACCAACATTCGCGTATAAATTGGGACTCCCGCACTTTTGGTGAAGACGGCTGCAAAATACACAGGGACGGCCATTTATGAAGATGAGGCGCTTTTGGCCAGCAATTCTCAATACGAAAAATGAGTTTTGCAGTAAACTTGCCGAATGGCAAAGAGTTACGCACAACTCCAAGAGTCTCTGACATTTGACGAACTGATGCGCTTCCTGGATGAGCAATTTCAATCCTTTCCCGACCA
>WNFV01001500.1_pt1 | contig 33162 bp, 39 predicted proteins | sample 5400101 | NCBI WGS metagenome assembly WNFV01 (sample SAMN13153361, study PRJNA577476) | soil metagenome | isolation source: 115 cm soil or saprolite under grassland replicate 1 | place: USA:California | collected 2016-06-15 | reverse complement strand
AAGGCTATCCTTATCGTCCGGGTCAATCTTGTGCTCGATAAAGTAACGCTGGCCAATACCGCTGCACAGCCATTTCACGAACTCGCTCTTACCAAGATCCTGATCGCCGTCGAGCACCAGCATCGGGTTCTGCTTGGCATCAAATACCTTCGCCACTGCGCCGACCAGCCAGCGCCGGAACCAGAGGTGGAACACCGTACATGTGCCGCCCCACGGCGCCGCGACTTTCGGATATGCATCTGTGAAGTAGTCGGCCAGCGTGGCGATGTGTGGTTTGCCGTCCCATGTGAGGCCGTTAAGATAGTCGCGGATCGGGTGATAGCGATTTTCGCGGGCGTGACCAACATAGGCGTCTTGGGCATGTGTTACCTGTGTGAGGCCGGCATCGCGCAGCTGCGCGCGGATGAGCGCCATCAGTGTGTCGTCAAGCTCTTCGTCGCCGACTTCGATTGAATTATCGAGATCGTTCATGCGAAACGTATAGCCGAGGGCTGCCAGCGCCTCGATGTACTCACCCGATGTGACTGCGGCGGCTTTGGCTTTCAGTTGCTTCGCAACGTCGTCCAGACTGATCGCCAGCCCTGGCAGCCGATCAGCGTCATGGCCGGCGGCAAGCCAGTCATCGAGCCCAATCTTTTTGCCGTTTGGGCCTTGTGGCAGCCGGACAACACGCACCTTAGCGCCGCGCGTCTCAAGCCAGCGCCCGAGGGTGACCTCGGCGCGCATGACGCCTGGTTTTGTTGCTGCGTCGCTGTCGTAGACGATGTACACCTCGCGGTCACTCAGAACAATGTCGTTCCAATCCGACAGCGCGGCCGTACCGCCGAGCGGATTTGAGCCGCGCCAGCATGTGACGCCCATCAGGGCAATACAGCACAGATCGCGACTGACCGCGGCGTCTGCCTTCTTGATGCCTTCGGTGATATACAGCGGCGCGTCCTGATAGCGCAGGCTTGCGCGCACAAACGGGTGTACGTCGATTACCATATGATCGCCCTGTCGCGTCTCGTATTTGCGCGGCTGGCCGCGGTTGTCCTCGCGGGGTCTGTCTGGCCGGATCTGGTAGGTTTCCAGCTTGCCGGCAGTGTTCCACACGGGGATGACGAGCGCGGGCGCGCGACGCTGTGCGCCGTGGAAGCCGATTTGTTTCAGATCATCGTCGCAGATCGCTGACCAGTAGCCGCGCTTCTCGGCAACCTTTGGATCAATGGCTGATTCCTTGATCAGCACATCAGCATGCGACTGAGTCAGCCGCGCGCCGTCCGGCGCCTTGCCGTTGGTGCTGGCGTGTGCTCGTGTCGAGGTGGTCATAGCGCACCACCAAACCGTATCACCAATGTATCGCCTATACCGCGAACATTGGCGAACAATGACACACAAACACGTATTCTATTCCCTGTCCTAGATTGACAGGGCGAATATCCGCGAATAGGTAGGGCTACCCACGAAAACGCCTCTATAAATCGTTCATTTATCTGAAACCTTCTGCATTGTTCATTCGTCTCAATGGATGAATGACGCCGAGGACCGCGGCTCAAACAACACGCCCTGCGCAGCAGGAGTGAGGAGCAATGATGATCCAGGCAACGCATCGTGTGCTGGTGATCGATGACGACGGGAATTTGCGGCAATTGCTAAAGCTTTTGTTCGAGCACCACGGCTATGAAATACTGCTAGCGCCGGATGGCGAGATTGGGATGACCCTCGCTGAGGGCGGGCGGCCCGACGTGATTCTGCTTGACGTCGCGATGCCCTATCGCAGCGGCATTGAGGTCTACCTCGACCTTCAGAATAACCCGCTGACATCCAACATTCCGGTGCTGATCTGCTCGGCGGCGCTGACCAAGCGCGAGACCGAAACCTGGCAGGGCATGCCAAATGTCGTCGAAGTCGTTCAGAAGCCATTTGATATCAACAGGCTGATTGCGCGGATCGGCGATATCTGCGAAGAGCGCGCAGCTGAGATTGGCGTATAGAACGCCAGTCAAGTATTCCGATCCGCGAAGTTACGCGCAATGTCGACGAGCAAACGGCGATTGGGAAGAATTCCCAATCGCCATTTTGCGCGCGCGGATGTGAGATTAGTGCTCGCCAACACACAGCGGCTCGGTCCAGCCGAACGACACCTCGCCGGCGGACGCGGAGCCATAGCTCACACGCAGGCCATCGCACTGTAGCGGCGCCGAGCAGATCGCCTCGGTTCCCTTGATCGCCCAGCCCGACAACGCCTTGACGATTCTCGACTGCTCGGATTGGTCGGCCACGATCTTGCCGCCCTCGCGCTTCCAATTTTTGCTCTCTTCCCTTTGAGCCTGGTGGGCGGGCTGATCGGCCTGGCCCTGGGGGCGGCGATTCCGCTCGCAGTGACATTGACTGGATTGCTCACTGCGCCAGTCACAATTGGCGCAGCCGCGATGGCGCTGGGTTTCGCGCTGGCAGTCGGGCTATTCTTCGGTATCTACCCGGCTCAACGCGCCGCGCGGCTCAATCCGAATCGATGCGCTGCGGCACGAGTAAATGCCATCGCATTTGAACTCGGGTCATTATGCACTGCATGATCTCACAATTGTGATACACTCAGCAACGGAGTATACTGATATTCAAAAGGTATTGATTCCGGATCGGCTCGTGGTCGTATGATTCCACCTCCCTTGATCGATAGCGAGAGCCTGCTGGCCGACCTGGATGCGCTGGCGCGGATCGGGCGCGACCCCGACGGTGCGCTCAATCGCATCGCCTATAGCCCCACCGACCAGGCCGGCCGCGCCTGGGTCGCCGAGCAGATGCGCGCTTTGGGCCTGCGCGTACACGCCGACGCCGCCGGCAACACGATTGGGCGGTACCCCGGCAGCGCCGATCTGCCGCCGATCGCGCTTGGTTCGCACAGCGATACGGTGCCAAATGGCGGCAGCTACGATGGCGCGCTCGGCGTCGTGGCGGCGCTGGCATGCGTGCGCGCCCTGCATACGGCTGGCGTGCGGCTGCGCCACCCCATGGAAATCATTAATTTCGCGGCCGAGGAAGCGACCATGGCCGGCGGCACGACCGGTAGCCAGGCCATGGCCGGGCTGTTCGATCCCGCGATCTTCGACAGAGCAGCCTGGGATGGGCGCCCAGTGCGCGAGCACCTGCTGGCGGCCGGGCTGGACCCAGCCAGCTTCGCTACCGCCCAACGCCCGCCGGGCGCTCTGGCGGCCTATCTCGAACTGCACATCGAGCAGGGCGATGTGCTAACGACCGCTGGCGTGCCGATCGGCATCGTCGAAGGCTTTGTCGGCATCCGGCGCTATGCTGTCACGTTCGCGGGCTACGCCAATCACGCCGGCACAACGCCGATGCACCGCCGCCAGGATGCGCTGGTGGCCGCGGCGCCGTTGATCACCTTTGTCCGCGATCTGGCAGTTGCGCACGGCATCGTTGGAACGATCGGCACGCTGACGGTGCATCCTGGCGCGCCCAATGTCATCCCCGGCCTGGTCGATTTGATTGTCGAGACTCGTGGGCTCGACACACCCGTGCTCGATCGGGTCGAGGTCGCGCTGGCCGAGCAAGTTCACAGCATAGGCGCCCGGATCGCCACCGTGGTCAGCAAGCCGCCGGTGCAGGCCGATCCGGCTGTGGTTGGCGCGCTGGCCAGGGCATGCGAAGCGCTGGGCCTCGGCTACATGCGGATGCCCAGCGGCGCTGGCCACGACGCGATGTGTATGGCGAGCCTCTGCCCGCAAGCCATGATCTTTGTCCCCAGCCAAAGCGGCGTCAGCCACTCGCCGGACGAATACACGACACCAGAGGATTGCGTTCATGGGGCGCGCGTGCTGCTGGCTGGGCTGCTGCAGTTGGAGGAACTCTTGTGACCAATAGCCCACACGCCGATCCACGCGCCGCCGTGCCGGCGATCCAGCGCCAAGGCCGCCATCTGGTGATGCCGGGCATGGCCACGGTGCATTCGCACGCGTTTCAGCGGGCATTGCGTGGGCGGACCCAGCGGCGCAGCACGGCGGCTGCCACGTTCTGGACATGGCGCGGGCTGATGTTTGCGCTGGCCGAGCGGCTCAGCCCCGACGCAATCTTCAATATCACGCGCTTTGCCTTTGTCGAGCTGGCGATGTCGGGGGTGACGGCGGTCGGCGAGTTCCACTACCTGCATCACGATCAGGGTGGGCGCCCGTATACCAATCGGGTTGAACTTTCGGAAGCGATCATCGCGGCCGCGCGCGCCGCGGGGGTTCGGGTCACATTGATCCGGGCGGCCTACATGCGCGCTGGGCACGAGCAGGCGCTCGCACCGGGGCAACTGCGCTTCTGCGACGCGCATGTCGAACAGATTCTCGCCGATGTCGAGACCTTACAGGCTCGCTATGCACATGACCCGCTGGTGAAGGTGGCCGTCGCGGCACACAGCATTCGCGCTGTGCCACTGGAGCACGTGGCGACGCTCGCGGCATACGCTCGGGCGCAGCATCTGCCGTTCCATATGCATGTGGCCGAGCAGCGGCGCGAGCTGGCCGAATGCCAGAACGAATATGGTACAACACCCGTCGACCTCTTGGCGCGCCATGGCATCCTCGACGAGCGGTTTGTCGCGATCCACGCCACGCATCTGACACCCGCGGAGATCGCGGCCCTGGGCGCGGCGCGCGCTTATATCGGGCTCTGCCGCACCACCGAGCGCGATCTGGGCGACGGCGCACCGAAAACGGCCGCGCTCATTCAGGCGGGAGCACAGCTTTGTTTTGGAGTCGACAGCCACGCCAGCGGCGATGCCTTCGAGGAGGTGCGAGCTGCTGAGCTGGACATGCGGGTGCAAGCCGAGGCGCGGCATGTCGCCGTCGAAGCGCCGCGCCTGCTCGACGCAGCCACGCGGGCCGGCTACCAGGCGATTGGCTATGGAGCAGAATGGCAAGCCGACACGGTCTGGCTCAGCGCCGCCGACGCCTCGATCGCCGGCGCCGACGACGAGCTCCTGGCCGACGCGGTGATCTTTGGCGCGACGCCGCGCGCTGTCGATCGAGTTGCGGTCGCCGGCCAGGTGATTGTCGATGGCGGCCGGCATGTGCGCTACGAGGAAGCGCTGGCCGGGTTTCAGCAGACGATCAGCAGTGAGGGATCGCTATTATTCCACCAGTAGTGCATATTTTCGGTATGGTGGCACATAATACTCGATAGCGTGCTTTATCGTCGGTATGGATTGCTGGATGGTGTGCCCGCCGCGCTTCCCTGATCTGACCACGCTTGATCTGCTCATCGATGAGGTGATACCACAGCTCAAAGCCAAATACGACGATAACGCGTGAATAGGAACCGCAGGAGAATCTCACATGCCAGTGCCGGTTGGTCTGAACGTCTGGTCCAGATTTGTAGCGGAGCTTTTTCCATACCTCGATCGCGCTGCCGCAGCCTTCGACTCGCTTTGGTTCCCTGATCATGTGCAGTACGACGACAACAATGTCGCCGAGGGATGGAGTCTGCTGGCATTTGCGCTGGCGCGCTATCCGAACAAAATCTGCGGCCATGAAGTATTATGTAATAGTTTCCGCAATCCGGCGCACCTGGCCAAAATGGTCGCCACCGCCCAAGCGCTTTCGGCAGGGCGGGTGGTATTGGGCATCGGCGCAGGCTGGAACGCCGAGGAATATCGGGCCTACGGCTGGCCCTTTCCCCCAACTCGCGAGCGCATTGCCCAACTGGCCGAAGCGATAGAACTCATTCGAGCGATGTGGGCCGAATCGCCGGCAAACTACCATGGCCACTATTACCAGATTGCCAATGCCTATTGCGAGCCGCGGCCCGATCCGATCCCGCCGATCATGGTCGGTGGCTCGGGCGAGCGCTATCTACTGCGGGTGGTGGCGCAGCACGCCGATTGGTGGAACTACGGATTCGCCGACCCGGCGACCTTCACACGCAAGCAGGAGGCGCTCAAAAATCACTGTCGCGCGGTTGGTCGCGACTACGACGAAATCACCCAAGTCATTCGCGTGGGCGTTTTGATTGGCGAAACCGAGCAAGATGTCCGGCGGCTCCAACAACAACCAGATATACGCCCGATTGAGCAGGGGGCGATCGGCACGCCCGAGCAGGTGACCGAGATGCTCTTGGGCATCATCGACCAAGGCGCCGATCGGCTGACCGTCCACTTCGCCGACGCGCCCCGGCTAGAAGGCACCGATCTCTTTACCGCAACTGTTTTGCCGCACCTATCGCACTAGCTCATCCTGTCGCTTGGCCATAGCATATCGTTTGTTGTGCTAATCAGGGTCGCTCAGATACGCCAGCTCCTGATCCACAAATTTTCCCAATCACTTCCTCACAATGTCTGAATACGCTCTTGCTATGATAGCCCCATCAGATACGACACACCGCAGCGCGACAGCACTGCACAATCGAATGATGGAGGCTACTCATCTTGCAGACAACACTTCCTTTTCCCCGGGCCGGCAGCACTGCCGGCGCCCAACGGCCCAGGCGGCGCTGGCTGCGCTGGCTGCTCGTTCCGCTGATTGTGGCGGTGCTGGCCAGTGGCGGCCTGTGGTGGCGCTCATCACAGCAGACCACAGCGGCGACCACCACGACCGCCACCGTCAGCCAGGGCGACCTGGCCGTCACGGTGAGCGGCAGCGGCACGGTCGCGGCGGCGCGCACAGTCGAGGTGCCCTTCCAGCAGGCCGGCACGCTGACGTCGGTTGACGTACAGGTCGGCGACACCGTCTCGGCCGGCCAAACCCTCGCGACGATCGACGATAGCGCGCTCCAGCTCGCGCTCCAGCAGGCCCAGGCTAATCTCACGGCGGCACAAGCCAGCTACGACAAGGTCAAGAGCGGTAGCGCGACTGAGCAAGATCTCATCAGCGCGCAGGCGCAGCTCGACAGCGCCAACGCGCAATTGTCCCAGACTAAGAGCGGCACGGCCACGGCGGCGGATATCGCGAGCGCCAAAGCGCAGCTCGCCGCGGCCCAGGCCCAGCTCGATGCATTGAAGAACCCCTCGGCGGCCGGCCTGAACGCCGCGCAGAGCAAGGTCGACCAGGCCCAGATCGCGCTGCAGAGCACCCAGAATAGCGCTTCGCAGAGCAAGACCAATGCCCAGCTGGCGCTCCAAAATGGGGTCAACGCGCTGACCCAGGCCCAATCGAAATATTCGGTCGCCCAAAGTAACTGGCAGCATGTCCAGGATGAGGGCACCGATCCGACCAATCCGACCACCACGAGTTCGGATGGTACGAAGAAGGCCAACAAACTGAACGACGCCGAACGCCAGCAGTACTACGACGCCTTCGTGCAGGCCCAGGCCGCGCTCGACAGCGCGCAGAACGCCGTGACCCAGGCGCAGGTCGCCTACGACACCGCGCGTCAGAACGAGGTGACGCAGATCGCTCAGGCTGAGACGACGCTCAAAGCGGCTCAGGACGAGCTCGACGCCTTGAAGAATCCAAGCGCAAGCGATCTGACCCAGGCGCAGGCGGCGGTGACCCAGGCTCAGGCCAATCTGACGAATCTGCAGCAAGGCGGCACCGCGGCCGAGGTGGCCCAAGCGCAGGCGGCGGTGACCCAGGCTCAGGCCAACCTCGACAGCCTGACCGCGCCCGCGTCTGATTCGGACTTGGCGTCGGCTGAGGCGGCAGTAACCCAAGCGCAAGTCGCGGTTGCGACTGCACAGACCAATCTCACCCAGGCCACGTTGACGGCACCATTCGATAGCGTGGTGTCGGCGGTCAATGTCGTATCAGGCAGCACGATCAGCGCGAATACGAGCGCGGTCACGCTGGTGGACGACTCGAAATTGCACGTCGACGTCAGCCTGAGCGAAACCGATGCGGCCAAGGTGCAGGTGGGCCAGCCGGTGACGCTGACCTTTGATGCGCTGCCGGATGCGACACTCACCGGCACGGTGACGTCGGTGGCGCCGGTGGCGACCGAGGAGCAGAATGTCGTGACCTACGCCGTGCAGGTCGAGTTCGACCCGGGCGAGACAGCGGTCAAAGTTGGGATGAGCACGACGGCTGACATCCAGGTCGATCAGACGACTGGCGCGCTGCTAGTGCCGACCCGCGCCATCCAGACTTCCGGCGACACCAAGACGGTGATCGTACAGCAGGGCGACACCACCGTGACGGTGCCGGTCACAACCGGCCTGGCAAGCGATGGCAAGACGGCGATCGTCAGCAGCGGTGGGAATGGGGTTGCGGCGCTCAAAGCCGGCGACGTGGTCGTGATCCAAGGCACGAACACAAGCACGAGCAGTACGGCGAACACGTCAAGTGCCAGCGGGTTGAGTAGCCTCACCGGCAGCGCCGGTGGCCCACCCAGTGGCGGCCCGGCCGGACCGTAGATGTTGTGACACGGTGACAAGATGACAAGGTGAGAGTACCGCTTTCACACGCTCCGATCTCACCTTGTCACACCGTCACCATGTCACCCTTTCAGGAGAATACAGAAATGGACACTATGATACACGTGCGCGAGCTGCGCAAAACCTACCAGATGGGTGAGATCGAGGTGCCAGCGCTACGGGGCATCAGCTTCGACATCCAACGCGGCGCATTTGTGGCAATTATGGGGCCATCCGGCTCCGGTAAATCGACCCTGATGAATCTGCTTGGCTGCCTCGATACGCCCACCAATGGCCAATACAGGCTCGATGGGCTACCGGTCGAACAGCTCGACCGCAATCTGTTAGCGGCAGTGCGCAACCGTAAAATCGGCTTCGTGTTCCAGCAGTTTAATTTGCTGCCGCGCCAGACTGCGCTCGAGAACGTCGCGCTGCCCCTGATCTACCTGGGCGGCGTATCGGCCGAGGAGCGCCACGCCCGCGCCCAGCAGATGCTGGAACTTGTTGGGCTGGGCGATCGGCTGGGCCATCGGCCGAAGGAGCTCTCCGGCGGCCAACAGCAGCGCGTGGCGATTGCCCGCGCGCTCATCACCCAGCCAGCGCTGCTGCTGGCCGACGAGCCGACTGGCAACCTCGACTCCCGATCGAGTGTCGAGATTATGAGATTATTCGAAGAGCTCAATAGCCAGGGCATTACGGTTGTCTTGGTGACCCACGAGCCAGATATCGCCGCACACGCCCAGCGCGTGCTTAGCGTGTACGATGGGCTGCTCGCCAGCGACACGACGCCGCACGCGCGGCGCGACGTACACGTGCCAGCCGGATCGATCCGGAACGGCGATGCTGGTGCAATTGGGCAGAACAAACGGCGGCCGTCGATCGTGCGCCGGCCGCCAGTCATGAGCATGCGGAGGGCATTATGAACGCGCTCAATTCTCCAACTGTGGAACGCTCATACATCGCGACAGACGTTGACAATAGCGCGAGGGATGTGGCCGAGCTGAACTCCCAGATTTCCGCCCTGGCGAGCGGCGGGATCACAGTGGCCGAGACGGCACGGATCGCACTGAAGAGCCTGGTCGCCAATAAACTCCGCACGCTCCTGACGGCGCTGGGTATCATTATCGGTGTTGCAGCGGTGGTGGCACTCATGGCGATCGGTCAGGGCTCGCAGGCCTCGATTACCTCGACGATCACCGCGAACGGCGCCAATCTGCTCACAGTCCGCTCGGGTGCAAGCAATGCTGGTGGTGTCGGCGGGGGCATTGGCAGCAGCCAAACGCTGACCACTGCGGATGCGGCGGCCCTGGCCGACGCGACCAATGTGCCCGATGCCGCGCTGGTGTCGCCCGAGTACTCCAGTAACGGGCAGCTGGTCGCCGGCAGCCAGAATACCAATGCGCAAATCACCGGGGCGACGTCGACGTACCTGACGGTCCACAACGTGAGCCTGGCAGCCGGCGACTTTATTACCGCGGAGGATGTGACCAGTCACGCGAACGTCGTCGTGCTGGGGGCAAATGTCGCCACCACGCTGTTTCCCGATGGTGACGCGCTTGGCCAGTCCATCCGAATCAGCGGCCAAAAGTTCACCGTGGTGGGAGTACTGGCCTCTAAGGGTGGCAGCGGCTTCGGCTCGACTGACGATGGCGTGTTTGTGCCGCTCACGACCGCACAATACGAGCTGTTCGGTGGTCGGGCGATTAGCGGCGGCTCGGCACTGCTCTCCAGCATTGCCGTGCAGGCGAAGGATTCGCAGCGCGTCGATACCGCGCTGAGCGAGATTACCCAGACGCTGCGCGACCAGCATGGCCTGGCGACGGATGGCAGCGCCGATGACTTCAGCGTGATCAATCAGCAAGACCAGCTCGACAGTGTCGCGTCGACAACTCAGACGTTGACGCTGTTCCTAGGCGCGATCGCGGCGATCTCGCTGCTGGTGGGCGGGATCGGCATCATGAACATCATGCTGGTGTCGGTGCGCGAGCGCACCCGCGAGATCGGCCTGCGCAAGGCGATCGGCGCGCGCGAGGGCGACATCCTGACGCAGTTCATGCTTGAGGCACTGACGATCAGCCTGGTTGGGGCACTGATCGGGCTGACGATTGGCATCCTGATCGCCGTGAGCGTGAATGTGAGCGGGTTGATGGCGGCGGCGCCGAGTGCTGGCTCGGCGGCCCTGGCGGTGGGCTTTGCCGTAGCGGTGGGGCTGCTCTTTGGCATCGCGCCAGCGCGTAGCGCCGCCCGGCTCGACCCGATCGACGCGTTACGCTATGACTAAGGCCGTCCTTTGAGTCGGGAACGCGGAGATAGACCGCCAGCTCCGGCGCGACGAGCAGCTCCTCATAGCGTACCAGGAAGTCGTAGTAGGCGCGCATCCGCGGGACGAACTCAGGGCGCAGCGTCGCGTATTTCGGGTAATACGGGTCGCACAGGATGCCATCGCGCTCGCCCAGTAGCAGGTGTGATCCGCCGCTGGCAGCGATTGTCGCGGTGGCGAACAGCGCCGCCGCTTCGGCCCGCGGCAGCGTTGTGGTGTCAGCATCGGCGAAGGGCGCGAGGTAGGCCGCCAGGATGACCTGCTTGCCACCGCTCAACCGCCTGGCATCCTTGATCAGCCGGCGCAGGTCGTTGTAGCGCTCGTCGGGCGGCCAGACCTTGATATAGACCACATCCTGTGTCGTTGGGGCCACCATCTCGATCGGCCAATTGCCTACGGCGTTGAAGATCACGCCGGCGTCCGGCCGCTCCGCGACGACCGCCGCGCGGGCCGCGTCGATCAGTGGCGGGAAGTGGCTCGCCAGATCGACCAGCTCGCCGGTCGCCGTGCGGGCGGTCTTGGGAAAGCCGTACTGATCCAGGTGGATGCCGTCGAATCCGAGTGTGCACACCACTGTGGCGAACTCGGCGACGATCAACCGCGCCCAGGGCGATTCGGGCGCGATATTCATGATATAGAACAGCTCGGCCAGGCTGACGCGCCTTCCCTCCGCGTCGAACAGCGCCAGTTCCGGATGCTTGTCGGCGAACTCCGGCTCGGCGCCGTAGACCGCCCCGTAGGCCAGCGCCGCGCCACCGCGCGCCTGCACCGCCGCGATCGCCGCTCGCACCGTGCCGAGTGACAGGCGCCGTCCAAGTGCATCAGTGAAATCGTCGGCCGGGGGCAGCAGCGCGTAGTGGCGCCACATCCAGTCGTAGAACTGCACGACGTTCAGGTGATAGCGGCAGAGCGCGTCGCAGCGCGCCGCCACGTCAGCCTGTCCGGGTGCGAAATCAGACAGAAAGCCGTAGCGCGGCGCCTGCGACCAGCTCTCCAGCACGTCCAAAGCACCGCTCCCCTCCGCCAGCACACGCCCATCGGCAGCGGCCAGCGTCGCGTCCAGCCCATAACCGCGCAGCGGAGTGGGTGGTGGTATGAGGGTGAACGTCGTCATCGCCGTCGCCCCCGGCCCGACATCCACCACCTGCTCCAGCCGTTCGACTGCTTGGTCAAGATGCGACAGGACGAGCGTCAGTCGGCCAGACTGGGCCGAACGGCCAGCATTCGTCAGCGTCACTCTGACGCGGGCAGTCTCGCCGGGGCGATACATGGCGCGATCGGGCGCGATGTCGTCGATCGTGAGCATGAGGCACCTCGAGCATTCATCTTCGATCGTCCGTCATTCGCCGCATCTATTGGACGTGCGTAGCCAGCGTTATGTAGGCGGCGTGCGACCAGAGCAGCGGGCAGGCGCTTTTGCCCCAGCGCTGCTCCCAGATCGGTAGCATGGCGGGGTGGTTCAGATGCGCGGCGACCTGCTCGGGCAGGTTGCCTGCCGCGTCGGCGCAGGACTCGACCCAGGCCAGCAGCTCGCGCGCGTGGTCAATCACACCGCGCTCGACATGGTGCCAGCCGAGGTAGGCGGTCCAGTAGGTAATCTTTCCTGAGAGATTGCTCGCGGCCGGGGCGGCGGTCGCCGCGGGGGCGGCCGGCGCGGTGGTCGCGGCCGGGGCGGCGCTCGGCTGCGCGGCGGGACTCCCGCCACCGCACGCGCTGAGGATCAGAGCGCCGAGCAGTGCCAGTACCGGAAGAATTCGACGGAACATCGTCTTTGTCCTTTCTCAATCGAGGACATCTGCTTGACAAACTATCCGCGTCTGGTTGATGGCGGGCCAGGCCAGCAGCAAGGCCGTCGAACGCTCCTTTGGTAAAAGCTACGTTCCAGCCTCTAGCGGCAGCAGCGACGCGCGAGTCTTGTTGTCGCGGTATAGGTCCGGGCGGAACAGCTCATCGAGCATCAGGCTGGCCGCGCCGCGTGCCCAAGCATCGTCGCCCCAGGGGTCGACCACCACGCGCAGATCGGCGTAGAAGTTGTCGAAGCAGTGCATCTGGAGTGTCTCCTGGAGCGGCTCCAGCAGCAGATCGAGCGCGCGTGCGCCCTCGCCGCCCACGACGATCAGAGACTGCTGAAAAAGTCCCCTGAGTACACAACCTGTAGTCGAACAGGGTCGCCTCGGCCCTAGATATTGTGGTGTCATGGTATTTTTTCAGCAGTCTCGATCAGCGGTGGGTTGAAGATGTTGACCAGATCGGCGATCGCCAGGCCAAGTGTTCGGCCGGCCGCGGCGAAGATCCCCTGAGCCGTCGGGTCACCCTGACGCGCCAGGGCGACCGCTTCGTCCATCATCAGTTGGCGGCCGAACGCAGTCCGCATCCGCTGCAAAATGGCCGGGTCGGCGACCAGCGCTTCAAGGCAGCCGCGCTTGCCGCAGTCGCAGCGCGGGCCGTCGGGCACCATTGTGATATGGCCGAATTCGCCGCCGCCGCCGCAGCCGCCACGGTAAAGGTGACCGTTGAGGACCATGCCCATGCCGATACCACGGCCGAGAGTGATCACCAGGAAGTCGCTCACGCCGACCCCGGCGCCGAACCATTGCTCGGCCATGGTCAGCGTGTTGACGTCGTTCTCGATCACCACCGGCAGGCCCAGCCGCTGCTCGATCAGATGGCGCAGCGGGACGCTATGCCAGTGTAAAAACGGCGAGAAGCGGCAGATCCCCTGGCGCCGGTCGACGACGCCGGCCATGCCCAACCCCAGTCCAAAGATCCGTCGCCCGGCAGATTGCCTGGGTCTGAGAAAGGAAGCTGCTGGTGATTCCTCCGCTCCACATGTATCTCTTGGGTGACTTCCTGCTGGTGTCGGGTGAGACACCGGTGACTACGGTCACAGTTCCCCGTGCCCAATCGTTGCTGGCCTACCTTGTACTTCATCGGAGTGCTCCTCAGGATCGCTCTCACCTGGCCTTTCTCTTCTGGCCCGATTCGACGGAAGCGCAAGCCCATACCAATCTGCGCCAGCTGCTGTATCACTTGCGACAATCTCTCCCCTACGCCAGCCATTTTGTGTACGCCGATAGACAGAGCCTCCAATGGCAACCGGCCCCAGATGTGACCTTCACGCTCGATGTCGAGGATTTTGAGCGGGCACTTGCCACCGCCGAGCAAGCCGAACAGCTCCAGAACCTGGCAGGAGTCCGTCAGGCATTGGAGCAAGCCGCACGTCTGTATCGTGGCGACCTGTTGCCCAGTTGCTACGATGACTGGATTTTACTCGAACGTGATCGCTTCCATCAGTTGTTTCTCCAGGCCTCGGAACGCTTGATGGCGCTTCTCGAACAGGAGCGCGCGTATTCCGCAGCGATCACAGTGGCTCAGCACCTCCTGCGCCACGATTCACTCCACGAGGCGACCTACCGCCAGCTCATGCGCCTGCATGCCTTGCGTGGTGATCGGGCAGCCGCCTTACGCACCTACCATAGCTGTGCCAGCCGCCTGGAGCGCGAACTGAGTACAGTACCGAGCGAGGCCACGCGCCACCTCTACGAGGTGCTCTTGCAGAAAGACGCCGCTCCTCAACCATATAGCAGTTCCCTCGCACCGCAGAGAACCGCCCCACTGATCAGCCGCCGAGTCCAGTGGCAGCATCTTCGAGCCGCCTGGCGCAAGGCCGCCGATGGGCATCCTCACCTCGTGCTGCTCTCGGGGGAGGCAGGCATCGGCAAGACGCGGCTGGCTGAAGAAATGGAGGCATGGGTCAGCCGCCAAGGGATGACGACTGCCAGCGCGCGCTGTTATGCCGCAGAGGGACGATTGCCTTATGCTCCTCTCACCACCTGGCTGCGCACCGAGGCCATACACGCAGGCTTGCCCAGCCTCGATCCCGTCTGGCTCATAGAGATCGCACGGCTCACCCCAGAACTCCAGGCTTCGCGACCAGACGTACCCGGCCCCATGGAACTGCGGGAGGGATGGCAACGACAACGCTTCTTCGAGGCCCTGGCGCGTGCGCTGCTCTGCGCCCGTCAACCGCTGCTGCTCTTGCTGGATGACCTGCAATGGTGCGACACTGAGACGCTGGAATGGCTGCACTACCTGCTCCGCTTTGCGCCACATGCGCGCTTGCTGATCATTGGAACCGTGCGCGCGGAGGAGGTTCTCCCAGGGCATTCTCTCGTGGCGAGCCTGAGTTCCTGGCAGCCGGACGGTCTGGTGACAGAGCTGACCCTTGAGCCACTCGGCGCATCCGAGACCATCTCCCTGGCGGAGCATGTCGCGGGACACCCACTTGATGAAGCTGTTATCAACACGCTGCATTACGAGACAGAAGGGAACCCCCTGTTCGTGATCGAAATGGTGCGCGCTGGCACACTGGAACAGCAGAGACAGAAGCAACCTCGCTTTCCCAGCACGGATCAGCCACTTCCTCTGCTTGCTCAGCCCACCTCCACGCTACCAGCAACCATTCACACTATCCTTGCCGCCCGACTCGCGCAACTCTCTCTGCAGGCGCGCGAACTGGCAAGCCTTGCGGCAGTTATCGGTCGCGAGTTTTCCTTCACGGTGCTCTCACGTGTCAGCGGAGAGCAAGAAGAGGCTCTGGTGCGCGGACTGGATGAATTGTGGCAGCGGCGGATTGTGCGTGAACAGGGTGCAGATGCCTACGACTTCAGTCATGAAAAGCTCCGCCAAGAAGTCTTGAACTCACTGAGTACTGTTCATCGGCGTCTCCTCCATCGGCGCGTCGCAGAGGCACTCGAAAGCACTTCTGTCGATGAGCAGGATGCGGCCAGTTCTCAGATCGCAGCCCACTATGAGCAAGCCGGACTACCAGGCCAAGCCATTCCCTTCTATCTGCGCGCCGGTGAGGTTGCCTGGCGGGTCTTTGCTCATGAAGAAGCTCTCAGCGCAGTGCAACGAGCTGCCACACTGCTGGCGTCACCTGTGCACACACCGCAGGAACTGTCCTGGCAGGTGACACCTGCTGTCTACGAACAGCAGGGCGACATCCTCGAAATGATCGGAAAACACCGCGAGGCCGAGCAAGCCTATCAGCAGGCAAGAAACGCTGTACCAGCGCAGGAAGCACTCCTACGAGCACGCCTTTGCCGAAAGATCGCGGCAACACGTGATTATCCTCCCCACCTTGCTGATGCTGACCGCGCCTACCGAGAAGCAGAGGAGCTCCTGGAACAAGCTCAGCATCAGGAGGTGCAGGAATGGCGTGACGAATGGATACACACCCACCTTGGACACCTCCAGGTCTTCTTTCTGCTCGCTCAGTGGCAGGAGATGACAGGGATGATTGAGCAAATGCAGCCGCTCCTGGAGCAGTATGGAACGGCTGCACAACGAGCGACCTTCTTGGTGCATGTCGCCATGAGAGATGCCGTGCGCGATCACTACGTGGTCGCACGAGAAACACTCTCCACCTGCCAAATGGGGCTGGAGGCCAGCCTGGAGACCGGCGATCCGCACCTGATCGGCGCGACACGCTTTGTCCTGGGGTACTGCCTATTCTTGTCTGGCCAGTTCGATCAGGCCGATGAGGAGCTACGGGCAGCTCTGACGGCGGGTGAGCAGGTTGGCGATGCGGAACTGGTCGCGCGTTGTCGTCTCCATTTTCTCCCGTTGGTGTTCAGGAGACGCGGACAGGTCGAAGCTGTGCGCAGCGTTGTCGCAGATGCGCTGGCGCAAGGAGAAAGGAGATATGCCGGCGTGCTCACCGCCCAGCGCGCATGGGTCGCCTGGCGCGACGGCAAACGAGAGGAAGCCGAGACAGCCGGTCGGGCGGCAGTAGAGGAGTGGCAACGCCAACGTCCTATCTATCCCTTCCAGTGGACGGGCTTGTGGCCGCTGATTGGCCTCGCGGCAACCTCGGGGCAGCTCGTTCTGGCGGTGGACTACGTGCGTCTGCTGCTCGCCCCCACCCAACAACGCCCGCCAGAGACACTTCTGACAGTCCTTGAGGAGGCAGTGCAAGCCTGGGACGGTGGGCATCGTGAGCGCGTCGCTTCCCTCATCCAACACGCGATGCTGCTTGCACAGGACATGGGCTATCTCTAGCGACCCCAGAACGACCTGGAACGAGACGTGATTCGTGCGATGAAACGCATTCGCTCACCTTCCCTCCAGTGGATCTGCTCAGCGGGCGCTGGTTGCTCATGTGCGCGGCCCGAGCGGAAGCCCGCGCCGCACGGTTTTCTTCGTCCGCACGACCGCCAGTTACTTGACGACGCGGAATCGAAGATGTGTGACCCCAGGAGCCTCGACCACCCTGGTGCTTTGCAGTTCAATTGGCTCAGTTCCTCGGTGCTCGAACAATCGCATACCGTCGCCAAGCAGGACAGAAAAGAGGACCAAACCGAGAAACAGATCGTCGAACTTGGGAAGAACAACAGCTTGCAGGACGATCCGTATGGATGCATCCGGCCTCTTTGTGAGTAGTGGTGCTCTTACGCGGGCGGTGGCGCTGGTTGTGCCAGGTCTTTGTTTGTGAGCATGGCCAGGGCGGCGGGGATGGCGCCGATGATCCAGAGGGCGCAGATCAGGTATCTGAGCACGTCTCTGAGGGCGAGGATGGGCGAGGGAAAAAAGTAGAGGATTTGCAGAGGGCTGGTGAGGGCAAACGCCCACGCCGCCCAGGCGGGGATGAGGCGCAGCCGACCAAGCAGAATGCCGATCAGCACGGCGCTCGCCAGGTGGCCGATGATGTAGATCAGCAGATAGGTGAGCATGACAGGGTCGCTGTTGAACTGCGTCCAGAGCGCAACGAGCTGCGGGGGACTGCCGGCCCGGGCGATGTCGTAGGCCAGGTCGTCGATGCCGATCAGCGCAGACCAGGGGATCCAGCCTATGAGGGAGAGTGCTGCCGAGATAGTAGCAAGCCAGGGTGCGCGCCGCATGCCCAGCAGCGACATACCCAGATAGCCCAGAGGTAGGAAGAAGGAGGCGGCGATACCGCCGATGAAGTGCAGCGTGTTGCCAACAGGACCGGCCATCGCGCTAGCAGCGATCGGCTCGCGGAGATTTGCCGGCCACGAGAGGACAAACAGCGCAACGCTCAAGGGGCCCAGGATGATGCTGGCTGCAAGGGCCGTGCGTTGTACTTTGAGAACCGTGGACGCGGTCGCCTGTTCTGAATGAGCGGTAGCGAATTCCATTTTGGTGTCCTCCTGATGTTCAGTGAGTATGGCGTCTTCCAAGGTGAGCGGTGATTGATTCTACTGAACAATAATGGTGAGGTTCATCCCCTGGTGAATGGTACAATAGATGTGATAGGTGCCGGCTAGCATCGGCAAGCCGAAGCCGTCAATGGAGAAGTCAACAATGTGGACAGCCGCGCCCACGAGCACACTTGCCACTCCCAGGCGACCGATCGCCCATGCGACACGGTGCGTCAGCGAGCCTGAGCGCGCGACAAGCCCGCCTGCGAAGACGAGGAAACCGAGCACATCGACTAGGTGAACGAGAGGGTAAATTGGATACGATGCAACGTAGCTCAAGGCGGCCTCGCCCGTGTCAGTCGGAAGATCGCCATGGAGGGTGCGGAAGACCACGACAAGCACGCTGCCGACAACCAAACACACCGCGCCGATTCGCAGTAATACTTGTTCGCGCGTGAGTTGACGTTCTTCTCTCATCAGGATCACCTCTTAGACTTATTCTTTGCAGCAAAGTAGGCCGCCGAACATGCTCGGTGGTACTTCTGCATGCATTGTCGGTTGCTTTTCCTTGATATTCATAGTTCATTCCTTCTTTCTTTGCTGTACACTCCGGCCTGCCAACAACAGAGCGGAGGGCGTTTTCAGGTGTTCGGCTCAGGGAGAGTCTCCAACTCCGACAGCATGGTGACTAGCAGGGGAACAAGTCCTTCCCATCCTCGGAAGTAGCGTACGTTCCCATCGGTGATCAGATGCACCTTGCCACGCCACTCGGTCTGATCATAACTCACCTCCTCCTGCCACACATGCACCGTAAATAGATGGGAGCGAGGATGCTGGTATGGTTTGTCCATGCTCATGCACTCCCTCCTGGTATCTTTCCCGCAGAGCAACTCTGTGTTCTGCAGGGTATAGTGATGGTGTTGTTACGCATCTCGTGGAGAGTATAGAATAGGCACCGTTCTTGAACCGTTCTGTTGAAGCGTTCTTTGATGAATGCCTGTAAGTGGGAAAGTTACCTTCACCGCTGAGTCATTGGACGAGGAACAGGCGAAGCGCCTGCTGGATGCAATCAGTGGCCATCGATGGGAACTGCTCTACCGCATCGCGCCTTGCTGGGACCGCGGAAGAGCGCAGCCGCCTCGAGCGCACGGCGACGAAGACCGAGGCCATCACCGGGCTCGCGGAAGAGGCCGAGCGGAGCGGCGAGCACGACATCTCGCTGGTGTTGTGCGCACTTGTGCTGGCGATCGGCGAGATGGCCGACGCCGAGCTGGCGCGCTACGTGGCGCTGTTCACACCGCCGCGGCCGCGGGTGCAGCGAGTGAGCGCGGCGTAGGTTCTCCATCAGGATACCAAGAACCTCCACCTTATGCGGGCAAGACCGCGAGCAGCGTCTGCTGGAATTCTTGGAGCATACACGGCTGCTTCACCATAAAGCGATCGGCGCCAGCCTGGATGGCAATCGGCGCCATGGTGCCATCGGAGGAGAGCAGCACGATCGGAATGGTGACATGCTGCGCGCGGAGCGTCCGGACCAGGTCAAGACCATTAAGTAGGGGCATAGAGGCGTTGGCAATCACGAGATCGGCACCGCGCTGGCGATAGATCTGGAGGGCTTGCGCGCCATCGGCGACAGCTGAGATCGTGACAGCGGGGTAGATCTTCGCAACGATGCGTGCGAGCAGGCCGCGCATCGCATCGGTGTTCTCGGCAATCAGAATGTGGTACGGGCGCGGCATGGCGCATCTCTCCTCGAACGTGGATGTGCGACGCAGAACGGAGCGTCACAGGCGGGAACGACGAGCAAGCGGCTCGGTCGCATACCTGCGCTTACTATAGCGCGCGTGTGGCACCACTTCGGCACCAACGTCGCTCAAGAACACCACGACACCAGCGGCATCTCCCCCGCTGGTGTCGTCGTTTTACCACATGTCGGAACAAGTATGCTAAAATAAGCCCAACGAAAAACCGGCCCTGCTTTGTGAGTGCGGGGCCGGCTTCTGTGTATTGGTTTTGGCGCATCGGCGCGTCGCTATTGTCCCATTACTGATAATCGGTGTCAAGCGGGACGTGGCTGCACGCCCTCTACTCTGAGGTGAGCCATGGACTCCTTGCATGCGACGCTGAGCCTTGCGGAGGACGGCATGTACATCATCTGCACAGTCACGGGAATGTCCACATCGGCGGACGTGCGCCAACTCATGGGCGACCTGCGTGCCCCGTTCGGCGGCGCGAGCCAGGATGAGATTAGAGATGATGATTGCGAGGCGCGTGTCATCAGATTGCATGTAGATACCAGACATTGTATCTACCCCCAGCAGTTCAGCCTGCGGTGCCTGCTCCTCCCAGTGTGAGTAGGGGGCTGGAGCGGCGCTGTATGGGCAGCATCGCTCCAGTAAGGGAGGTACTCTGGGGTGCATCACCCTCTCAGCGTGAGTTATAGATAGGTTGTGTTGGCTTGACTATCCGTGCGGCTACGGAATTCGGGCCAAGAAAATCCTTGTTTTGCGCCGGGCCGGCCGAATGGGTACATGATAAACGCGCCTTCCTGCGTTTTTGGGAAATGCGTTTGATACATCTGGTCAGCGTTGGCCGAAATCCTGTGTCCAATAGATGCCGTAATCACTGTTCGGGTTAGTTGCAGCACCCACGCCAATCTCGGTCAAGCTACAGTTGAGGATGTTGCGGCGATGCCCATCATTGGGCGGTGTCTCGTTGTACCAGCCCGCCACGACCGCATCTGCAGTCGGATACCCAGCAGCGATATTCTCCCACCCAGCGCTCCCGGTATAGCCCGCCTGCTGCGCGCGCCAGGCCGAGCGCTGTCCACTTAGATCGACGTGGTTCATGTAATTGTGGTCCGCCATCTCTTGGCTATGGGCGCGCGCCGCAACGGTCAGTTCTAGCGAGATCTGTAACTCTGGGCAGCCGTGCTGTTGTCGCAGCTCGTTGGTTAACTCCACCACGCGCTCATCAAGGCTCGCGGCAGCAGCAATGGAGGGCTGCCCAGAGACGATGAGTGGCAGATACAACTGGACTGTCCCGCCTGCCGGTGCAGCGGCGGTGGACGTAGGATGCCAGCAGCGCGCCACTCCGATGAGAGCAGCCAGAAATGTCAGCGACCAGCAGGAGCGAACAACGAATCGGAAAAGCGGTGTGAGCATGAACTCCCTCAATGTTCGGTAGCCTGGCAATCTTAGCTCAAATGAGCCGTAGACCCATAGCTTTGCGTGCGCACCTTTCGGTGCGTTTGCCTTTATCGCGATTGTGGGCAGAGATGTAAAAAAATCGTTAACGAAAATATAGCTGTAGACCGCAGAGGATGCAATGCCGCAGCGGTCCTATTGATGACTAGTACACCAGGTCGCGAGGCCGATGCCCCTGTTACCATTGTATCTGAAAAACCTGTGACTAGAAGAGCACTGAGGATGCCTAGCGCTGCACAGCGCGCCCGCGACACCGTTGAACGGCTTGGGGGGCGGTATCCTTCTAGGTCGGCGCGGCAGAAGGGCGCACAGAGGCTCGGCGCACCTCGAAGCGGATAGACTTGCAGAAGAAAAGCCCATGGCTCATCACCATAGGCTTTTTAGCGGGTGGCGCCCGGCTGGTGGGAACAGTCAGGGCGCGGGCTGAAGATCCGCTTATGACTGTAACAAATGAGGTGCGTGATAGTTACGGGTGCGCCGTCACGCCATTGCCAGGAGGCCCTACACCGCATTTCGCAGAGATACGTTAATCAGCGAGAAAGTTGCCCACGCAGCGCCCCAGCGGGATACTCGGAAGTATGCACATTCACGTAGTATATCTCGGGATTTTGGATAATTGAGACAATCAATTCGCGACCGACACTGGCACACGCACTCGAAGTTCCACTAGTCGGTGCCACAAGTGGGACGACGACCGGGCCAGCGACGCCGATGGGCGCGACGTGAATATGGGCTGCCGTCGCTGGTGCGATACCACTTACCTCAAGGGTGTAGCAAATTTGCTCTTGACCAGCATTAAGCCTGAGCACTGCCGTACCCGTGCCGTCAGGATCACCGGGTCCAGGAACCTCGTTTGCTCCCAGCAGCGTTGTGCTGAGACGAACGCCGCCATCATCGGCTAACACCGCATTTGCAGAAAGTAGCAATGCAAGGCCAACGAGCAGAACAGCCGTAAGGGCGAGCAGCTTCTTCATGGCAGCCTCCTCTCATAGGTTTGTTGGTAAATATATAACATGAGCCGCTGAAACACTGAAAAATACATCTAGACACCCAAAAAGAGCGCAAAGCGAAGCCCCGCCAGCATCAGGCCAGCGGGGCGCGGTAGGCTTATGGGCCAGCAGGGTTATTCGGCGGCTCGTCTGCCGGCTCCAGGTGGCGCTGATGCACAATCCGGCGCTGGCCAGTGACATCAAAGCGTACATCGTAGAAGTTATCAATCAGGAAGATGTGCACGACCGTGCCTCGGGCCTGCGCCGGCAGCCCGAGATACCACGTTTTCAGTTGCACGCGATCACCGACCCCAAACCGCTGCGCTCCAGGCATCGCGGTTGCCTTCCGACGTGCCCAACCGTGCGTGCGAGAAAACAGCACACATGGTAAACGCGTCTCCGGTTCTTTTTCGGAGACGCACTCAATGCAATTCTGTAACGAAATGTACCAGAAGACCTACGCCGCATTTCGCGACAGCTTTGCAGAAGCGCCTGATCAGTCCTTTATCCCCCCGCTGTCATCGATTTGTCACGAACGAGCGTTCTACGTAGATGGGGCGCTATGCTATCCTCAGCCTCCCTAATGACACGGAGGCAGCAATGCGAGAATTGCGCAGCGAAGAGATCGGCGATCGGCGGGTGAGGCTGCTCGTTGACCAGGCGGGGCGCTATGCGGTGACGATCGAGGTACGCGGCCCACAAGGCGCATGGGAGGATATCAGCTTGCAGAGCGATCGGGATCTCTCGCTCCACGAAGCCAGCCTATGCTATCGGCTGCGCTGTACCGAGCAAGAAGGCCGCGCGATTGCGTGGGGGCAAGATTGAGCGAACACGACACTGACGAACGTGCGCTGCGCGATGCCGCGCACGATGCCTTCAGGGCCTTCTGGCGTAGTGCAGAGCGCGATCAGGCGGTACTCTGGGCAGCCTATTGCGAAGCCCAGGAATGCTACGACGCCTATTTGCTGCGGCGGTCGTAAGGGCGTCCCGAGCCGAGCCGGGGCGTGTCAAGCGGGCTATTGTGGGGTGTGGCGTGGCTGGGCATACGCGGTACCGACCGTCCGTAGCTCCGTGAGCAATGCCAGGTCGCTCCCAAACACGATCTGCGGGTCGTGGGGGCTGTCAAAGCGGATATCATATAGATTAGCCGCAGAGAATACCTGCTCCACCGTCCCACACGTGCCTTCAGGCAGCACGGCGATCCGTCGCATGGTGCAGACCCGATCACCCACATGAAAGGGCTGAGCGTTCATGGCTCCCTCCTTGCTTCGGCCACGATTATAACGTGCCACAAACCTGGCAATAAACGTGCCCCTGGAGCAATCCAGGGGCGAGGTTGTGGGCATGTTTGCTGGTAGCGCCCCCGGCTCATCATCAGGGGCGCAGGCTTCACCAGATTGATTGTGCGCTATCTCGTAGCGTGATTGAGTATCAGATCAGGCTTTGCGCTTGCGGCCTTGGTGCCGCCGCTACCAAGCTGAGATTCTCGTGCCCAACAAGGTGCGGCTCGGTCTGTCCATCAAACACCACATCAGAAACATCAAGCGCTGAATAGACCCGCAGAATGATTCCCGATCGGTTCGCGTCAAAGACACTCATGGGCCGCAGCGCCTGCACGCGATCGCCCGCATGAAAGTGTGATCCCGTTGCCATAGCTACTCCTAGATAATCGCTGAACGCCAGGGGCAACGCGGCATACACATGGGTCATGATACGGCACGTCCTACTGGCCAACAGGGAAGATACCACAACGCATTGTGGCGATGGGACTACTCAAAGAATATGGACAAAACGAAGCCCCGCTAGCACAGCGAACCCAGCGCAGCCGCTGAACGCCTCGGGGCGGTATCCTTGCTAGGTCGGCACCGCAGAAGCCCGCACAGAGGCTCGGCTGACTCGAAAGCGGATAGAACTTGCACTATCTCGGTTGCCAGTTACAGCCTTTTTGACAGCGCCAGTAATTCTTGGGGCGGCGACCACCAGGCCAGCGCTGAACGCGCCATTCTGCGCTACAGTGTTGGCACTGCAATGTGAGCGGCTCACGACGCACGATCATCACGCCGACGCGGGCGAGCTGGACAGAACTAGGTGTACTATAGGGTGCCATTGGAGCCTCATACTCTTGCTAAGATGGCTGAGACAACGATGGTTGGGCCATCAGTTTACACCCAGCGGTGCTGTACGTCGCGTCGGGGAAATAGGAGTCGCGGCGTCAGTGGATTCCCTGATACAGTAGCGCCCCTGGCTCATCACCAGGGGCGCTCTTATTGCTGCGTTAGAAATCGCTGCCAACGACCTTGCCACCTGCGATGGTGGGTGCCCCCGCATTGCCGCCATGGCCGCCGATGGCATCTGCGATTGCTGGCGCTGTGGCCCCGATCGATGCCAGGCTGAGCGCCAGTGCCGCCAGCGCGACGAGGAGGATGTGCTTGATCTTCATTGGTGTTCCTTCCTTTGGTGTACGTTACTATCTGTCGCTATTACACCATAGGCCAGGTGTGAGCGGAAGGCGCTTTTCGCCACAATTACCGCATGCAAAAGCGTATGCAGGCAAAGCAACGCCCCGCCCTGCACCTGTCCGGGGTGTCGGTTTCCAGTCTGCAAAACTTTACCGAGTCTTTACGTTGTTCTTACCGCCCCTTAAGGCTTCTGCACTGGTGTGGTGCTATACTGGGTAACCTGGCAAGCAATCCAAATGCGCGCAGCTTCGGCAACCTTTGCGGTCAGCACGCGGGAGCGTCCTACCCGACATCCTCCTGCATGCCACCCTTAGCTACGCAGAGCTGGCGCGGCGGTACATTGTTATGGCATGAACAGAGCGCTGGCAATGAAAGAGGCGGCAGCTATGGGCAACGATCAAATTCTACCCCCTGTACAGGACATCGCACGAAATGTAGGTTTGTACATCGCCATAACCCTAAGAGCCCTAGGCATCGTAGCGGTCGGCTACGTAGCTCTTTGGCTTCTCGTTTTGGTCGTTGGCGGCCCATAATTCTGCGGATAGATACTTTCGCGCAAAGCGAAGCCCCCAGCTTCTCACCAGGGGCTCGACTGTTCGATTCGCGCGCTGATCGTGCTTAGATGGTAGCGTGGCTTGTCGTACTCTTCGAGCGACTCGCCTTCTTCTGCTTCTTGGGCTGTGCCCGATCATCGCTTGCGGTTGTTGCACTGATCGCTTTGTGCTGCTTGGTCGGCTTGGCCGCATCGCCCGCAGTTTTTGCGGCGACAGCCGCAGCCGCTGTGGTAACGAGTCCAGTAACCGCCTCTTCGCCGTGCTTTTTGACGAGTTTACGCATCTGCTTTGTCAAGCGTTTGCGCGCCTTTTTCTTGAGCAACGCCATACGTACCTCCTCTAAGTTTCATGCCACCAAACGAGCTTACTGGGAGTTCCGCGCAAGAGAAAGAGCAGCAAGACAGCGGCTATAGTGCAGTGCCTACAATTGCGACAATTATACACTATCGTAGGTACTACAGAGACATAAATAGCCCCGCCAGCACCAGGCCAGCGGGGCGCCCAAATCAATAATCTGGCGTGCAGTTTTAGGCGGCCAGGCGACCAGCATAGGCGGCGAGCGGATTATCGGCGCCGCCAGACACCTCGCCCACGCCCTCGATGTGCGGCGAGAGATTCATGCCACATAGCGGGCAGACGGGCACTGCCCCGGCGATCTGCCAGGCAGCATCGGCAGCGGAGGCTGCCACCAGCCAGAGATCGTGGTGGCGAACATCGCGGCGCACCACCAAGCGCTCGGCCTTACACCAGTCGGTCGTGCAGAAGCCGTCGCTCCAGGTCTGTGCAGTAGTATCGTGACTCTGCTGAGATGTCCATCGCTCGGGTTGAATTATCATAGGATTCCTCCTTTTGTTTGTATTTCGTTTCAGTGATGCCAGTGTACTCCAATTCGTTCTGGAGTCATCATACACGGCGAGCGTGTGCGGATCGTTACGAAAAGCGTTACGAGCGAACAGTTTTTGACACACAAAAAGAGCGCCGCCCAGCGCCAGCGCCCTTACAAAGAACATGGGCAAAGGAGCGCCCCTGGCGATGAGCCGGGGGCGCCGCCACGTCTCTTAGAATGGTGCAGTTCACACAGTATTTGCGCCGCCGTACGCTCACCGCCCGATTTCCCGCATCAGCCGTGCGGTACGTTGGCCGGTTCCGGTCGCAGCCCGCGCGCTGACCTCCCAAAGAGCGGCAGGAGCAGTGTCGCGAGTGCGAGCGAGCCATAGGTGATGACCCCCGGCAGCCCAGGGTGGTTCCACCACAGCGCGATGGCGCTGATTGCGAGCAGGCCCAGGAGTGGGGATCGGCTGCCCGAGCGCCACCAGTGGACGATGGTCAGCCCCAACGCCGCGGTCCAACCGAGCGTGCCGGCGGCCTGCACCAGATCGGTCGCCGGATCGCCGAGGTTTGTCCGAATGAACGTGGCGATGACTGTGTTGCCCGTCTGCTGGGTATGGTCGTAGACGATGCCGACCGCCAACCCAGCCAGTGCGTCGTAGGCGGCATAAAATGCGGTGTAGAGAATCAGCGCCACCCCTGTGGCCCAAGCCAGCGCGCCACGGGAGTCGCGGTTGAGCAGGGCAGTCGGCAGGAGTAGCGCCGGAAAGAGGACCAGCAGCACAAGGTGGAGGTAAATGAACGCGATGGGGTTCTGCCAGGCATCGAGACCGTCGTGGTAGATCATCAGCGGAACCATGACCGCCGGAATGAACGCGCCAACCGCCCAAAGTCCGGCCCGCCGGCCGAATGCTGCGTGAATCATGATCACGATCCTCCAGTGCGCGCGGTTTACAAACCAGCGCACGGTATCCGTTAGGCCGATACGCCCACCGCCGGAGAGCGGTGCGGGGAGCGAAATGGTCAGGAGAGGAGGCGCGAACGATTGGCAATGTGATGTGAGGACAGTTGTTTGATCTCGATTATACACCTGCGGTCAACGGTCGCTTCGATGGGGGGTGGCCGTCAAAGTCTTGCTTTGCGCTGCTGCTCAATCGAGCGCGTCTTGGTCGCCTGATACGTGCGACGCCACGGGTGATTCGCCGCTGGCTTTCGCTGTGTGATCAGATCGTCGGCTTGTGGATCAGCGGCTGGAGCAGGTGCGCACACCGGCATTGGTGGTGTCACTAGTGTCTTCTGCTTCGGCTCTATTGGCCGCCGCTTAATGCCAGAGCGTCGAATATGAGCAGCACTTTGCTGCCAGGCCTCGGCCCAACGGTCGTTACACACCGCATTCCGCAGCGCTAGGAGTGGATTGACGCTCATTCGGCTCCAATGCATCCCTGCGCCTTTCAGGCGTGCCTCCACTACCACTTTATTTGCGCTTTCGACCATCCCACTGCCAATCGGCCAGCCCTCAGAGACAAAGCTCGGATAGTGCAACTGCGCCACGCGCTTGTGTAGATAGGCGAGATTCTCGGCTACCACCGGCAGCGTGAGATGCGCGACGGCAAAGCTGCGCAAGCCCTCCAGTACACCAGTAGGGCCGTGGTGTTTGAGTTGATGCAATTGCCGCGTCTGCCAGGCACGCAAGTTGGCGTGCTCGGCGCCCAATACTGCCTCGCCAATCTGGCAGATCCGCTGCGCGGCGTGCGGAAAATCCAGAATGCGCGTGGCGGTGGGCGCATGAAAATCGATGAAGCCTTGTATCCATTCCGCTCCATCATTCACACTCGCGATCTGCTTGGCCATCTCAACTCGTCGGCGATACAGTTCGCCGAAGGTCAGGCGCTGAAACTGCTCAGCCTCCGCCACTCGTGAGAAGTACGTTTGGCTGTGCGTGGGGACGACCCGCTGCCCATCCACGAACCTCGGTTCGCCAACCTCAGCCACCACCAGGGTCTTGACTTCAGCCCACTCGCCATGCAGAACTGGCACGAAGGCGCCATCAACACTCAGCACCACTTTATCTGCTCCTGCCTCGACCTCCGGCCAATCCTGCTCAATCCGTTCCACTTCGGCCAGTTGCACGGCTTCATAGGACATCCCCATCGCTTCGGTGTGCCGCCTTGCGGTCGATTCACTCACAGACGTGTGGGTAAAGCACTCCACCAGCGCAGCGGCTTTGGCAAATGGCATCCAAGCGCCAAGATGTGCCAAGTGGTCTTGCAGCAGCGGCGTCAGGCGTCCAGGCAACAAGGCTAATTGGTTATCGAGGGGGGAAAAGCCCTTTCTGACAATTGGGGCAGTAACCATAGCTTCGGGTGAGGCTGAGCTGTTGGCCGCCGTGGGTTTTGAGCTGTCGCGGCTGGCGCCCGCGACGAATGAGTGTGCGGCCACAGTCGGGACAGGTCGGGCGCTCTGCGACGGCGCTCGCCTGCCAGCGGGCAGCTTCCTGTTGGAGCGCGAGCTCTGCGAGCATACGCGCACGCACGAGATACCAGCGCTCATCCAACGCTTGCTCAATTTCGGTTAACGTAGCATCAGGGTGTTGCAAGCGCCACTCGCGCATGCTGGTCAAAATATCGTAGCTGAGCGCGTCCGATCTCGGATCTGATGACTCGCTGCCCATGGGTTTCTCCTCGCACTATGGTGTATTGCGAGATGCTACCTCGGTTCGAGCAGATGCGCAAGAACCAACGCAAGACTCTGACGGACACCCCCTCCACCCAGCATTGTTGACACCGGGCGTATACTGAGAATGTGGGGCAACCGCTTACACGCCGCTCCATAATTCTTCACCACACCCCGCTACACCCTCCCTGTTGCCCGCCCCGTCTGGTCTCGTTTTTTACAAGGGAGGTGCTCTCATGTCCACAGAAGAGAACAAGACGATCGTGCGGCGCTTTGAGGAGCTCTTCAACGAGAAGCAGGTGGATCGGGCCGACGAGTTCGTCGCGCCGGACTACATCGACCACGGGGCGCTGCCCGGGCAAGCGCCCGGGTTGGACGGAGCGAAGCAGAAGTGGGCGATGTACATCGCCGCCATCCCCGATCTGCGCGTCCCGATCGAGGATATGGTCGCGGAGGGGGACAAGGTCGTGGTGCGCTGGACGGCCGAGGGCACGCAGCGAGGGGAGCTGCTGGGCATCCCGCCCACCGGGAAGCGCCTCCGGTTCAGCGGCATCAGCATCTACCGCCTGGCCGAGGGCAAGGTCGCGGAGGTCTGGGAGCAGTTCGATAGGCTGGGCCTGATGCAGCAGCTCGGCGTCATCCCCACGCCAGGACAGACCGGATAGTTCTCTATCTCAAGACGTTCAGGAGCTCGGGGGCGCGCCCGCAACCAGACCGCGCGCCTCAACGTGGTCAATGTCGGCGACCCGACCATTAGCCCGTGCGATGCAGTCCGAAGCTCTCTGAGTCAGCATCGGGCATAGAACATTGATGCAAGGAGAGACTATCATGAACACAAGCATCCACTTGCCAAGAATCAATATGCGGTTTGTGTTGATAGTGTCGCGGATCGCGGTTCTTCTCGTCGCCTCGATGGCCCCCGTCTGGCCGTCGCTCGCCGCCACGGGAAGCGTTCATGCCCGTTTCGAGTTGGGCGCCCCGCAAGGCGAGCCGTTCCCGAGCAACCGGTTCACCGTCCCCGACTCAAGCCAGAACACCGGGATCAGGGTCGAGCTGCCCAAATCGGACTGCGCGGCCCACCCGTCCGACTGCGCCGACCTCGACGTGATCAACGAGCTCGACGGCTTCAACCTCCAGCCGCGGCTCTCGATCCCCTTCGACGGCCCGATCGACGTCGCGAGCGTCACCAGCGAGAGCGTGTTCCTGGTGCGCCTGGGGAGCACGCTGCCCGGCGGGAACCCCGGCGGACGGGTCGTCGGCATCAATCAGGTCGTGTGGGACACGTTCACGAACGCGCTGCACGTCGAGTCGGATGAGCTGCTCGACCAGCACACGCGATACGTCCTCGTGGTGACCAAGAAGGTGATGGATGCAGGTGGAAAGGAGGTCAAGGCGGCGAAGGTGTTCCTCGATTTCGTCGACGAGTCGAACTCTGCATCGACCGGGGATCCCGCCCTCGACGCCTACCGAACGCTGCTCCGGAACGCGCTGACGCAGATCGACGCGACCGGGGTGATTCCGCGCGGGCAGGTGGTGGCGGCCAGCGTCTTCACGACCCAGAGCGTGACGGCGATCCTCGAGAAGATTCGAGACCAGATCAAAGCGGCGACGCCCGCACCGGCCGACTTTTTGCTTGGGCCCGGCACGAGCCGTACAGTCTTTGCCCGGAGCACGATGATGAGTGTTAGGTTGAACGCCCAGGTGAGCGCGGACCCCACCGCTCCTCTGAGCACCCTGCCGCTCCCCCTCTCCGTGCTCAACGTCGTCCCCGGCGCGGTGGGCACGATCGCGTTTGGCAAGTACAGCTCGCCCGACTACCGAGTGCATCCCGGCGAGTTCATCCCGGCGGTTGGAACCAAGTTCGGCACCCCGGTCGTCCAGGGAAGCAGCGACGTCGGCTTCATTCTTTTCTTGCCGTCGAGTCCCGAACCCGCGACGGGCTATCCCGTCGCGATCTTCGGCCACGGCGCTGGCGGTAACAAGGCCGAGAGTGGCTTCGTCGCAGCCAAGCTGGCCCAGCAGGGGATCGCCGTGATCGCGATCGATCAGCCGGGAAACGGTTTCGGTCCTTTGAGCACGTATACGATCGGCTTCACCGACTTGAGCTCTGTGACTTTCCCGTCGGTCGGCCGGGGCATCGATCAGAACGGCGATGGCCAGATCGGCCAGTCGGAGGGCTTCAGCGCCGCACGCCCGCGGACAATTCTCGGCGGCCGCGACGGGCAGCGGCAGACGGTCATAGACCACATGCAGCTCGTCCGGGAGATCGAGGTCGGGATGGATGTAGACGGGGGCGGCCTGCCCGACCTGGACCCGTCCCGTATCTACTACCTCGGCCCGTCTAGGGGCGGAATCCAGGGGCTCCCGTTCTTGGCGATTGAGCCCGACGTTCGCGCAGGGATATTCACGGTGCCTGGGGGTTCGGGCGAGTTTCGGCTCGCTGCCTCCAGCAGGGGTGACCTCGGTGCGTCACTCCAGGCTCGCGTCCCGTCGCTCATCAACTCGCCAGGGATCACACGCCTGGACGGGCTCCCCGTTCTCCCGCCCTACTTCAACGAGAACATGCCGCTCCGGAGTGGCGCCGCATTCACCGCGCTCCTGCAGGATGGGACTACCCAGGTCATCCGGTCACCACTCATCAACACCATCCCTGGTGCCATGGACATCCAGCAAGTGATCGAGAACGGCGAGTGGGCATCTCAAGCCGGCGACGCGGTTGCGTACGCAGCATACATCCGGCGGAAACCACTTGGCGGAGTCCCCGCCAAGGCAGTCATCGTTCAGTTCGCCAACGGGGACCGGGTCGTCCCCAACCCGACCACGACGGCGATCCTGCGCGCAGGCGACCTAGCAGACCGTGCCACGTTCGTTCGGACGAACCTCGTCTTTCCTGTGAACCCGAGGCCCTTCCCGAACAACATATACCTGTACCCACATGCGTTCCTGCAGATCTTCGCCGATCCGGCCCTGACGGCGATCGCTCTCCAGGCGCAGCAACAGATCGCCTCGTTCTTCGCCCTAGATGGCACGAACCAGAACCTCAACCCGTTCGATGGCACCCAGATCCTGGCCCGAAGCGCTCAACTACTTCCCGTAACGTGGTGCCTCTTGTTACGAATCGCCCCAATTCACAGAAAGGAGAAATCAGCCATGTCCACTGAACAAAACAAACAGCTCGTTCTGCGCTGGAGAGAGGAGTTGTAAAAAAAAACGTGAACCTCATCGATGAACTGCACGCCCCGGACTACGTCGGCCATTACAGTGGGATCCCTGGACCAATCCGCGGCCGCGAGGCGCTCAAACAACTGTTCGCCGCCTACCTCGCCGCCTTCGATATCCATGTGACGCCCGAGTTCCTGATCGCGGAGGGCGACATGGTGGCCGTTTACGATACCTTTCGGTTCAAGCACACCGGTACGTTTCAGGGGATCCCACCGACGGGGAAGGAAGCGATCTTAACCAGCACGGACATCTACCGCCGAGCAAGATTACCGAGACATCGCCGCAGTGGTTGATAGCATCGGCAGCCCTGTGTGTCTGCTCGGTCATTCGTCTGGCGCGCGCTACGCACTTCACGCAGCGCTACTGACACCGCATGTTCGCAAGTTGGTTCTGTATGACCCGCCGCCTCTCAGTGCGCCGCCGCCCGCAATTATGAATCAACTGCAAGCCTACGCTCTGACCGATGACCGCGAAGGTCTGCTCACGACATTCTTGCATGATATTGTGGGTGAGTCTGCTGACGCTATCGCTCAAATCCGCCAAGCGCCTTTCTGGAAGATGTGGCTACAGAACGCACAAACGATTCCCTTTGAGGTTCGCTCGTTTGGGGAATATGTATTCAACGCAGCTCAATTCAAGGCATTCAATATACCAACATTGCTTCTGCTTGGTAGCGAGAGTCCAGAAGTCATCAAACGACAAGTCGCCACAATCCATCAAGGTCTGCCTGATAGCCAAGTCGTCGTTTTGAATGGACAGGGGCATGGGGCGATGTACACTGCGTCTGACCTTTTCGTGAAAGAAGTTGTTGGTTTCTTGGCGAGTACGCAAAAAGCGAACTCAGCTTCACGCCATTAGCGGATTGGCAGTGGATGCTCCAAAGCGGGCTAGCGCTCCCGCATATTCGCTGTCTGTTCTCAGAATCCGCTGCCAGCTTGTCAGACTGCACACTTTCCTCAAAAAGCCCAAAGTCTCAAGCATTGACGCATAGCGCGCTCATGCGCTTCAGCAGAAGGCTCGAAAGGAAACCCATCATGTCTTATCTACTCCGGAGGTTGGCTCTAACGGTGATCCTTGCGGTGATTCCCGCCGGGCTGATCTTCGGCCTGGCCGGGCGCTGGGATTTGTGGAATGTCTGGACGTATGCTGGGATATTCGTCGTTTTGTTCTCGTTCCTGATCCTGGCGCTCTATCGCAAAAAACCCGATTCGTTGAAGGAACTAGTGAACCCACCCTCTCGTGGGCGCTTCGGGTTCTCGTTTACGTTTATTGCCCCTCTGGTGTTACTCATCTTGCATTGGAGCATCGCCGGGCTGGATCAGCGCTTTCACTGGTCGGATATTGTCCCGCTGGCGGGGCTGGTGGCCGGATTGGTGATCGTGGCTATCGGCTTCGGGCTGTTAACCTGGGCAGTGTTGG